>Ga0153915_10006438_pt1 | contig 11015 bp, 9 predicted proteins | sample Opewatmetagenome_2_FD_107003 | JGI IMG/M metagenome (GOLD analysis project Ga0153915, IMG submission 107003) | Freshwater wetland microbial communities from Ohio, USA - Open water 3 Core 3 Depth 3 metaG | ecosystem: Environmental > Aquatic > Freshwater > Wetlands | place: USA: Ohio, Lake Erie...
ATGGTAAAAAACCTGTTCTATAATGTGCCGGCAAGGAGGAAATTCCTGAAGAGCAATTCCATCGAATTAAAGCATTCCATAAGTGAATTCATACATGTAGCACTTACACGCCCCTCCGTTCAATTCTTACTCACACATAATGATACTGAGGTATATAACCTGCCTCCCGGGAATATTAAACAAAGGATAATCGGCATATTTGGAAAAGGGATTAATCAGAACCTGATCCCGATAAAAACCGAGACCAGCATAATTACAATAAATGGTTTTATTGGAACACCTGAATCTTCGAGGAAAACTTTCGGAGAACAGTTTTTCTTTGTAAATGGCAGGTATATGCGGCATCCTTATTTTCATAAAGCCGTCCTTGAAGCTTATGAAACTGTGTTGCCTACGGGATCCATTCCAACATACTTCATATATTTTGATATACATCCCGAATCAATTGATATTAATATCCATCCGACCAAGACAGAAATCAAATTCGAAGAAGAACGTTCTGTCTTCCAGATATTAATGTCAGCATTAAGGGAAGCCCTCGGGAGGCATAATATGGTACCATCTCTTGATTTTGAAACCACAGGTGTTATTGACATCCCCGTTTTTAAAAAAGACCAGGAAGTCAGACCTCCTGAAATCAGGATCAATCCTGATTTTAATCCCTTTGCTGGCGACAATTCTGGAACTGCCAGGCAGGAATCTTATTATCACCGGGATATAGTTAAAAACTGGGAAAGGCTGTATGAAGGTTTGAGGCAATTTGATGCCGGTTCGACAAAGGATTTTCAGACGAGGATCGCGCCTGATCAGAAAGAATTCATTACAAAACTGATCCAGTATAAAAACAAATATATAATCGTTCCTGTTAATGCAGGCCTTATGGTTATTGACCAGAAGCGTGCACATGAAAAAATTCTTTATGACAAATACCTTGATTCCCTGACTACAAGAAAAGGCCTGGCACAGCAGGAACTTTTTCCTGTCACAATTGAACTTAATGCAGCTGATCATGCCCTCCTGATGGAATTGCTGGATGATTTTACACAACTGGGTTTTGATATCCGCAATCTCGGGAACAACAATATTGTGATCAATGGATTCCCTGCAGATGTCGAGCAAATTGAACCAAAAAGCATGATTGATTGTTTCCTTGAAGAATACAAACAAAGCCAGTCAGACATAAAAGTCAAGGCACGGGAAAAGCTTGCCCTCTCAATAGCAAGAGCATCATCAATATCATACCAAAAAGTACTTTCTGAAACTGAAATGAGAGACCTAGTCGACAAACTCTTCAATTGCAACAATCCTGGACAATTTCCTGATGGTAAAACCGTATTTGTTATCTTTGCTTCCGATGAAATTGAAAAAAGGTTCAGCCGATAGCCCGATAAACCCAGGATTTAAGAACTATAAACTTACAAAATGAATACACCAGGCAGAGGACTTGCAAGCATTCCACCGGTACTCCTGAACCTTTTAATCATTAATGTTCTGATGTTTCTTGCAATGGTTGTTGTGCAGCGTACGATGAACATTGATCTGAATGAAATCCTTGGCCTTCATTATTTCAAATCGGAATATTTCCATCCGTACCAGTACGTAACCCACATGTTCATGCATGGCAACGTGACTCATATTTTCCTTAATATGTTCATGTTATGGATGTTTGGCCGTGTCCTTGAGCAGGTTTGGGGAGGCAAGCGATTCCTTATTTACTATCTTTTCACAGGTCTTGGAGCTGCTGCATTGCACACATTTGTCACTCACATTGAAATGTCACATCTATTGAGAGAAGTTTCAGCACTGACAAATACACCATCACCCGAAGTTTTTACAGGTTTCATTAAAGGAGATATTGGAAAATCATTTCCGCAATTGTATGATTTTGTGCAGGCCTGGACCGCTGATCCCCATAATCCTTCCTATGCCAGTGAGGCAATTGATTACGCAAATAAAATCGTGAAATCCAGAATGGATATCCCAACTGTAGGAGCATCAGGTGCAGTCTACGGTGTTTTACTGGCTTTTGGAATGATATTCCCTAATATGCCTCTTGTTCTGATATTTTTCCCCTTTTTCCCTATTAAGGCAAAATATATGGTTATCGCGATGGGCGTTCTTGAGCTTGTATATGGACTAAGCATGCCCGGCAGCAATGTGGCACATTTTGCACATCTTGGCGGAATGATATTCGGTTTCATATTAATAAGGTTCTGGAAATCAACCACTCGTAATTATTACTGACACAATTATTAATTTTACTGAATTAACGATTATTTAGTCTGAAATAAGATTATTTAATTCTATGAGCTTTACTGATGAAATAAAGCAAACTTTTAAATCCGGATCCAGTCTCATCAAACTGATCTATATAAATCTTGCAGTATTTGTCATAGTCAACATTGTCGAGATATTTTATTTTTTCCTGAATCGCCATGATTCCTATTCTGCTTTCCTGCTGACTTTTGCTGTTCCTGCTGACCTTCACCTGCTTATAAGGAAACCCTGGACAGTAATAACTTATATGTTCCTGCACAAAAATTTCCTGCATATCTTTTTTAACCTGCTGTGGCTTTACTGGTTCGGGAAGATCTTTCTCGAGTATCTTGACGGTAAAAAACTGGTTGGTGTATATCTCCTCGGTGGACTGTCGGGTGCCTTCCTCTATATCCTGACCTATAATATATTCCCTGTATTTTTCAGCCAGCTTAAGATGTCCTATGCACTTGGGGCATCTGCAGCTGTCATGGCTATTGTAATATCCATTGCTGCTTATGTCCCTAATTATTCTGTATACCTGCTTTTCTTTGGCAGAGTCAAAATTATCTATATTGCTATAATTGGATTTCTTATAACATCAGTATTTGATTTTTCAATTAATACTGGTGGCAAAATTGCCCATATAGGAGGAGCATTGTTCGGATACCTGTTTACATTGCAATACAGGAGGGGAAGGGATCTTACAAAGGGTTTGAACCGGTTCCTTGGCGCAATCTTTGGTTTATTTAAACCCAGGCCAAAAGTTACAGTTTCTTACAAAAAAACGGAAACTGACTATGACTATAATAGGAAGAAAAAAGAGGAACAGGCAGAAATCGACCGGATCCTTGATAAGATAGCCAAATCGGGTTACGACAGTTTGACGAAAGAAGAAAAAGAACTTCTGTTCAGGCAGAGCAGGAGTTAAAATGATAACCAGTTTACCCGGCATTTTATTTCGTTAAAATTCATAAAAAGACAGAGTTGAAGAGACTGGTTTATAAATTCATATTGTATTTTAATATCTTACTGGCTCTAACTATAATTCTTTCCCAGCTATCAGTCTTCGTCAGTCCTGCAAAAATCTGGCCACTGGCATTCCTGGGACTTGTCTATCCCTATCTGCTTGCAGCGAACATTCTTATGATTATTTTCTGGCTCCTTTTCAGGAAGAAAGAATTCCTGATTTCACTTATTGCTATCCTAACAGGATGGAATATTCTGAAAAGTGTGGTTCAGCCAAATTTCAGGTTCCTTAAAAAGGAGGAGAGCAGGGAAAAATACTCGCGGAGTTACCGGGAAAAGAACAATATAATCAAGGTAATGACTTTCAATGTAAGAGCCTTTAACACTTATAAAGACGGAAAAAATAAATATGCACGCGACAGCATCTTCCGGTTCATTCAGCTGGAAGATCCTGACATAATCTGCTTCCAGGAATATTACAGCCAGGAAAAAGGCATATTTGCGGCATCCAGGTTGTATAAATCATTGAAAAATACTCCATTCCGTCATATTAACAGTTCTATTGACAACAAATCAGGTTCAGATTACGGAATTGCGACTTTCAGCTCATATCCTATCGTAGGAAAAGGTATAATTCATTTTGACAACACAATTAATGCTGCTATTTATACAGATATCAAAATTAATAAGGATACCTTCCGGATTTTCAATGATCATCTCCAGTCGGTGAATCTGAAAGCCAACAATTTTTCTTTTCTCGACAGTTTGGGGCTAAGGTATAACGAACAGCAAATAGAAGAAATCCTGGATATTTCTCACCGCCTGAAGAATGCATTTGTCAGACGATCAAAACAGGCTGATCTGATTTCAGGAAAAATAGCAGCATCAACCCATCCTGTTATCGTATGCGGGGATTTTAATGATACACCAGTCTCATATACCTATAAAAAAATCAGGTCACGCCTTTCAGATTCGTTCATTGAAGCAGGATGGGGGCTCGGGAATACCTATCAGGGAATTAGTCCGTTGCTAAGGATCGACTTTATTTTGCATAACCCTGCAATGAAGGCTGTTTATACTGAAAGGATCCACTTGAAACTTTCCGACCATTATCCTCTTATCACCTATCTTAAGTTCGAGTAAAGGGAAGGTTATCCAGGTCGGTATTCCCTCCAGATAGTATAATCCCGATTCGTTTGTTGCGGAAATTGCCTTTCCCCTCTATAAGTGCTGCCAATGGAACTGCTCCTGATGGCTCGACAATTATTTTCATCCGTTCCCAGATCATTCTCATAGCCTGAATTATAGATGACTCTGAAACTGTAATTATTTCATCCACTTTTTTCATAATAATGGCAAAAGTTAGTGTCCCAAGAGAGGTCAGCAGACCGTCAGCTATCGTGTCAGGATAAACTGATGGTATTATTTTACCAGATTTAAATGACCTGAAAGCATCATCGGCATTGGCAGGTTCCACCGCGATGACTTTCGTCCTTTGGGATATTCCTTTAACCGCTATTGCCGTGCCGCTGACCAGGCCTCCCCCGCCAACCGGCGCCATGACAATTTCCAGATCAGGGATCTCCTCCATCAGTTCTTTTGCACATGTTCCCTGCCCTGAAATGATATCAAAATGATTATATGGTGGTATAAATACTGCTTTGGTTTCATTAATTACATTATCCATTGTGCTCTCCCTTGATTCAAGAGTAGGTTCACAGAAGGTAATCTTTCCGCCGTAACCTTTTACTGCTTTGATCTTTATTTCAGGAGCTGTTCTTGGCATTACAATATATGCCGGTATTCCTTTCATTCCTGCTGCCAGCGCCAGTGCAGCTGCATGATTGCCTGAAGAATGTGTTACGACTCCGTTCCTTGCTTCTTCATCTGACAATGACATGATCGCATTTGTGGCACCTCTGAATTTGAAAGCCCCTACCTTCTGAAAATTTTCACACTTAAAAAATATTTCGGAACCGAAAATTGTATTGAGACTTTTTGAGGTCAGCACCGGGGTTCGATGTATGTAATCACGGATCCTCTCATAGGCTTTGATCACATCCTTAAATTCCGGCAGTATTAATTTCATTGGTATGTTAAATAATAGTTATTTATTCAGGGATTCCTGAATCCAGGTTTCTTGATCCCTATCTATGAATTCTTTAAGATTATAAAGTACTTATTCAATAATCTCATATTTAGAACTTAGCTGTACTAATTTCTTGCTGAAGTTACATAATAAAAAGATTTGTTATTTAGAATTATTATAAATAATTTTGCATTCCAAATTTTTAAAATATTTCAAATTATGGCCTTTACATTGCAAATAGGAGCTAAAGCGCCGGAATTTGATCTTCCGGCCACAGACGGCAGGAATTATAAACTCAGCGAGTTTAATGATCAATATCTTGTAATCTTTTTTACCTGCAATCACTGTCCCTATGTGCTGGGATCAGATGAAACAACTAGGAAGACTGCAGATAAGTTTAAAAACAGGGGAGTAAGGTTTGTTGGAATTAATTCTAACAGTGCCGTTTCCTATCCCCAGGATAGTTTTGACAATATGGTCAAGCGCATGAGCCAGCTTAAGTTCCCCTGGTTATATCTTTTTGATGAGACGCAGGATATTGCCAAGGCTTATGGAGCTTTGCGGACTCCTCACTTTTTTGTTTTCAACGAAAAGAGGGAGCTTGTTTATACTGGCAGGGGATTAGATAATCCACGTGAAGCATCAAAAAGTACAGTTAATGACCTCGACAGGACTCTAAATGAGCTAATGGAAGGAAAGACAATCAGTGTACCCCTGACTAATCCCATTGGCTGCACCATTAAATGGGAGGGTATGGATTCACACTGGATGCCGCCCGACGCCAAGGACCTTGTCTGACAGCAGGTCACTAAGATCAATCAGCTGAAGTTGGAATTTCGTTCGCAAAACCATTGCGGCGAGGTCGCAGGTCTTGCTTTCTGCTCCATTCAATATCTCAGAGTCTGAAGTAGCAATGATACCTTCTTTTTGCAAAATCAATTCTTTATCCGGATTATTCACCACTATGGCCTCCCCTTTTAGTTTTTTTAACTTCATGTATTTGCGCAGATGCTCAGCCAGGTCTCCACTGAATGAAACAGGATTATCAATATAAAATATAATTTCAGAAGGCCTTTCTGACTCAAGATATTCCATCAAATATTCCACTGACTTCATAAAGATCTTATCACGATTTATTTTCCCGTGAGTTTCGCCAGCATCTCTAATATATCCGTCGGTACTTTTAAAAACAATCCTCCCCAGTAAATAATTTGAAATGATCAGCAAAACATTATAGGTATCAATAAAGAGCCTTGAATCTTTAATGTCATTGGTCGTCTTTTTATTTCTGTCGATTGCATCCCTTTTTCTCATAATCCCCCTGTTGAGCAAAGTTCTCTGGGCCTTGTTCAACAGGTAACGATCCCCGATCAGCTTCAGAATTGCCTTACGGGGATAGTCATTCTCAATAAGATAATAAAAATCCCTTATAGCCTGCTTGAAATTATCCAAGAAGATTTCATTCATACAAGAAAATTAACAGGAGTAAATGTAAAATATTTTTATGTATTGAAAATTATTGTATTATGCTGTAAATGATTAGATTTGTATTAACAGTAACTCTTTATTCATTTAAATTAATCGAGATGAAAAAAATTGCATACATCCTTATCCTTACGCTGGTACCTTTATCCGGATGCAAATTCGTCAATGAACGAATACTTGGGAAGCAGGCTGATACACTTGAAGTATACACTGCTAACCTTGAAAGGAAACTTTCAGGGATTGAAAGTGAACACTTTTATGAGCTGGAAAAAATTAAAATGGAATCACAGTCAAAGATCGATTCAATAATAAATTATTATGAAACTCAGCTTTCCGGGAAAGGGAAGAGGTATGCGGGTGCAGTTACCGGCACTTATTATATTATTGTGGGAAGCTTTAAAACTCCCGGATATGCTGATTCCTGGTCAGCAAAAGTTACTGCAATGGGCTATCCTGCTGAAATTGTACCAATGAGAGAATGGAACCTTGTTTCAACCGGATCTTATACTTCTCTGAGGAAAGCATCCGGGGATATTGAAAAGTTCAGGACAGCAGTTGCCCCCGATTCCTGGATATATGTAGCGAAATAACCCGGTTCTTTTGAAAACAATTCCTTCGTATTTTTAATACAAATTCACTCCGGGCCTTATTTTTCTAAGCACTACCCGTCATTATAAACAACGGCTGAAATTCAAAGCTCTTATAATGCGGTCTTAACCTTTCAGCATTATAATGTTTCTTGACATCAACCAGCTTCTTGGAACTTGTAACGACATCAAGAGGAGCATTATCATAACGGCCATTCCGCAGTACAACTAATCTGCCATGTATGCCTTTAAGGATCAGATCCAGCGCGAGGTTGCCGTATGCCATCGGGACTATTGAATCTATTGCATCCGGATCACCTCCCCTGACTAAATAACCAAGACGCTGGTTAATGATATTTATCCGCTGGCCATTATTATACTGTTCTGAAAGATCTTTAATTTTCTCCGAAATTATATCTCCGATTCCACCCAATTTAGCATGGCCGAACATATCTTTCTCCTTGTTTGCAAATACCATTTCATCATGTTCATCCATCATCGCACCTTCTGATACAAGTACAATTGAATATTTGCTCGGATTCCGGTTTCGGTCATCAACAAGCAGTTCGGTAAGCCTTTCAACTTTAAACTTATATTCCGGGATAACGCAGCGGTTTGCAGCACCGGCCATCGTAGGTAGCATCGCAGTGAAACCCGCATAACGGCCAAAGACCTCAATTACCAGTATCCTCTCATGAGAACCTGCTGAAGTCCTTAGAGTATTGCACAGGCTGATTGTCCTTGTAACACATGTGCTGAATCCAATGCAATAGTCGGTCCCCGGCACATCGTTATCCATTGTCTTCGGTATCGCTATTACTTTAACTCCTTCCTGGTACATTCGGACCGCATAACTGAGTGTATCATCCCCCCCAATTGGTATCAAATAATCTATCCCGAGGAAATCAAGATTCTTGATGATCTCAGGAGTTACGTCGTTGATTTCCTTTGTATATTTATCTTTAAGATGTTCGGGCACTGCTGCCAATGGCACGTGGCTAGGCCTGGTCCTTGAAGTGTGAAGGAATGTTCCGCCTGTTCTACCGGCCCTGTTTACTATTTCCTCTGTGAGGAGCATGAATTTATTGTTGTTATCAGCCTTTTTATCTCTGACAATTTCCATCAGGCCACCCCATCCACGCCTGAGGCCAATTACCTGGTAACCTTCCCTCAATGCACGAATAGTTATGGCTCGGATAGCAGGATTCAAACCCGGAACGTCTCCCCCACCAGTAAGTATACCGATGGTTCCTTTTGTCTTTTTAACGTTAACCATTGTATATGTTGTTTAAAATTTAAACTTTTTCCAAAACGCGTAAATATATGAAATATTTAAAATTGCTAAATATAAACTGTTAAATTGTTAGACTGTTAAATTGTTACAATACAAGATAACCAGAAGTGCTGCGTTTAAAGAATTAATTTGTCTTAACCACCAGGCCTATTAGCAATTTAACAGTTTACCAATTCGACAGGATAACAGTTTAACAGTTTGACAGTTTAGCCATTTAACCATACAGCCATATAGCCATATAACCATACACCCATATTTATTAATTACCTTTGTAGCCGTATTATTTAAAGATGTGGAATAAGATTCGGAATATTTTAATCGAAGTCTTCATATTCCCGATAAGGCTTTACCAGTGGACAATTTCACCATTGCTTCAGCCTTCATGCAGACATGTGCCATCGTGTTCCCAGTATGCTATTGAAGCTGTTAAAATTCATGGCGTTTTTACCGGGTCTTACCTTGCATTTCGCAGAATAATCAGGTGCCATCCATGGGGAACTTCCGGATACGATCCTGTCCCTCCAAAGCCTTACAAAATACTAAAATTCAGGAAGCAATCCTTCAAGAAACAATCAGGATAATATTGCCCTTATGGACGAAAATGGTCAAATGAGCGGACTCCTTATGGAGGATATTCACTTCGAAAATGTATTGCAATTCCTTACGGAGATCTTTAAGCATGCCCTGGTTATAACTCTGTTTGTTATGATCATGATGCTTTTGATTGAATACCTGACTGTTCAGACTAAAGGCAATTGGAGTAAACCGCTCGAAAAAAACCTGTTTTTGCAAGTCATATTTGCTGCCTTTATGGGACTTGTGCCAGGATGCTTTGGGAATTTCATTGTTGTTGCGCTTTTTGCACATCAGTTACTGAATTTTGCTGCCCTCGTAACTGCTATGATCGCTTCGTCTGGCGATGAAGCATTCGTAATGATCGCTTTGATGCCTTCCAAAGCACTTCTGTTATTCCTAGTCTTGTTCTTCGTTTCAGTTGGAATAGGAATGCTTCTTAATTTTTTCCCGTTTGGAAGAGCAAAAATGTACCTTCCTGTCAATCATATGAGTTTACACCAGCAGGATCCGGATTGCACATGTTTCGTCCCCGCACTTATTTTACCCCAACTAAAAAAAATATCCTTTGAACGAGCAGTCCTGCTGGGATGTGGGATCATTTTCACAATTTTTATTATCAGCGGTGATCTTGGTCCTGCCCAATGGAACTGGAGCAGGATCATTTTTCTGATAGTTTCCCTGATTGAAGTGTTTATCTCAGCAACGGTACCCGACCATTTTCTTACAAATCATCTGTGGGGCCATGTAATAAAAAAGCATTTCCTGAAAGTCTTTCTCTGGACATTCGGAGCTTTCGTCGTTATTAATATCGGACTGGAATTCCTGGACCTGAAAGAATGGCTCCAGAATAACCTTTTCCTGGTACTGCTTATGGCCCTGATAGTTGGCATTATTCCTGAATCTGGCCCTCATCTGATATTCGTTACACTCTTTGTGAACGGATCAATTCCTTTCAGCATACTTCTTGCTAATTCAATAGTACAGGACGGCCATGGTGCATTGCCCCTGCTGGCTGAATCAAGAAAAAACTTCTTTCATATGAAAGCAGTTAATTTTACAGTGGGGCTCCTTGCTGGCATTTCAGGTATACTGGCAGGTATTTAAGATCAGAATGCAATTAGCTGAATGACAAATAATTTTTCTGCTACTTTTGTAATAGAAATAAATAAATATGTTAACTGAATACCAAACAAAGATCCAGGAAGCCTGGGATGACAGAGCATTGCTGAATAAAAAAGATTTTAAGGAAGCTATATGCTCAATCATTGAGTCACTTGATAAAGGGGTACTGAGGGTTGCCGAACCTTCAGGGAGTGAATGGAAACTCAACGAATGGATAAAGAAAGCTGTACTCCTTTATTTTCTGATAAGCGAGCTCAGGGTTATGGAACTTGATCCGCTGGAGTTCTATGATAAGATCCCTCTGAAAAAAGGATACAGGGAACTTGGAGTAAGAGTAGTCCCTCATGCACTTGCTAGATACGGATCATTCATAGCTAAAGGCGTAATCATGATGCCGTCTTATGTAAATATAGGCGCTTATGTTGACGAAGGGACAATGGTAGATACCTGGGCCACGGTTGGATCATGTGCGCAGATCGGGAAATATGTTCATTTAAGCGGCGGGGTTGGGATTGGAGGTGTTCTTGAACCAGTTCAGGCTGCCCCGGTTATTGTCGAAGATAATTGCTTTATCGGATCACGTTGCATCATTGTGGAAGGAGCAAAAGTTGAAAAAGAAGCTGTGCTTGGCGCGAAT
>Ga0153915_10006439_pt1 | contig 11015 bp, 10 predicted proteins | sample Opewatmetagenome_2_FD_107003 | JGI IMG/M metagenome (GOLD analysis project Ga0153915, IMG submission 107003) | Freshwater wetland microbial communities from Ohio, USA - Open water 3 Core 3 Depth 3 metaG | ecosystem: Environmental > Aquatic > Freshwater > Wetlands | place: USA: Ohio, Lake Erie...
CGGTTCTTTTCCGCGCCGGCTGGCATTCGCATGATTTGGAGATCGAGCTGGCGAATAAAAACATCCCTTTTGTCAAATACGGCGGCCAAAAATTCGTGGAAGCCGCGCATATCAAAGACGTGATATCATACCTGCGCATCATCCATAACCGCACTGACCTGGTCAGCTGGCAAAGGGCGCTGATGCTCTTAAAAGGAGTAGGACCCAAGACCGCAGAAAGGCTGATCGCCGGTTTTGCCCATGCTGCAGGTAAAGTTGACCCAAAACTTATCGGGAAGATCGAAGGGTTAAGCGAATTACTGGAATTGCTGGAAAAATTCGACGCGCAAAAAAATCTGCCTGGCGAGATAATCGGCGTATTCCTAAAGTATTACCAGCCCATCCTTAAAGAAAAATATGACGATTATAATAAACGGCTTAATGACCTGGATTCGCTTGAACGGATTGCATCACGCTACAGGTCTCTTGAGCATTTTTTGACCGATATCGCCCTGGAGCCTCCGGAAAGAAACCTCATCGAGGCAGGATTTAAGGATAAAGATGATTCTGCCCTGACGCTTTCAACAATACACTCGGCCAAGGGCCTTGAGTGGCACACCGTATTTTTGATCTATGTCGCCGAAGGCCATATGCCGTCTTACCTTTCCCTGGAAGATGCCGATGCCCTGGAAGAAGAACGCAGGTTGTTTTATGTCGCCCTTACCCGGGCCAAGGAGAACCTGTTTTTGCTCAAGCCTCATATCGACAGGTCGCCGCGCAGTTATTTTGATGCCGGCGGTTCGGTATTTACCACTTTATCCAGGTTCCTTGAGGAAGGCGATATACTCGACAGGCTGCTGGATAAGGAAAAATCCGTGATCCAGGCCCTTGATGATGTCGATCTCGACGATATTATCGGCGAGCATCGCAAGCCGGACAGAATATTTCTTGAGAAAATGAAGGAGTTCTTCTCCTAAATGAAAAATATCAAGCTTGTCATTTTTGACCTCGACGGCACGCTGGTTGATGCTTATGCGGCGATTTACAGAAGTTTCAATTACGCCTTAAAAAAAACCGGATTAAAACCAAAGCCGTCGTTGACCATCCGCCGGGCAGTCGGCTGGGGCGACAGGCAGCTTTTAAGCCCTTTTGTCCCTGAAGCAAGCCTGGATAAGGCGCTTGCTTTGTACCGGGCCCATCATCAAAAAGCGTTGATCAGGTATTCTTGCCTTTTTCCCTGCGTTAAGAGCATGCTGCGCCGCCTTAAAGCAAAAGGCTACAAATTGGCGGTTGCCAGCAACCGGCCGACAAAATTTTCCCTGATGCTGATCAAGCACCTGAAAATAAAAAAATATTTTGATTATGTGCTTTGTGCTGATACACTGAAACAAGGCAAACCGCATCCGGAGATCCTGCATAGGATCCTTAAAAAGTTCTCGCTTTTGCCAGGCCAAGCCCTCTATGTAGGCGATATGACGCTGGATGCGCAGGCCGGCCGCAGGGCAGGCGTGCGCGCGGTGATAGTCACGACCGGTTCAAGTTCGGTAAAAGAAATAAAAAAAGAAAAACCATATATGATAATCCGCCGCGTTTGCGGCCTCTCAAACATATTATGACCAAAAGTAAAGTCTATTACACTCCGGTTAAAAGCTGCGCCAGCCAGGAGGAGCTTGCAATTGCTTTGAAAAAGCTGATTAGCCAAAGCAAGCTTTTTTCAGCGCTTAAGCCCGAAGGCAAGACAGCCGTAAAGATGCATTTCGGGGAAGAGGGCAACACCGGCTTTGTCAGGCCGGAATTGGTCAGGCTGATCTGTGATGAGGCCAAGAAGAAATCAGCGGATGTATTCTTATCCGACACCAACGCGCTCTATCGCGGGAGAAGGACTAACTCCCAAGAGCATCTGGCTTTGGCAAAAGAGCACGGTTTTAGCAAAGATTCAGTTGGTGTGGAAATAGTGATCCCTGAGGATACGAAAAAAGAAAATATCGAAGAGGTCAGGATCAGGCAGAAGTTTATCGATGTTGCCAGGATAGCCAGGGTTTTTATGCAGGCGGATAACATTGTGGCGATAAGCCATTTCAAGGGGCATATCATGGCCGGCTTCGGCGGCGCGTTGAAGAATATCGGCATGGGCTGCGCTGCCCGCTCAGGCAAGCTTGCCCAGCATTCCGATGTTTCCCCGGTTGTCTATCAGGCGAAGTGTTCCGGCTGCGGGGCCTGCGTAAAAATCTGCCCTGCCCAGGCAATACGCATTGAGAACAAAAAATCGGTGATCAACGGATTGAAATGCTTAGGCTGCGCAAGCTGCATCGCTGTTTGCCCCAATGCAGCGATCGACGTGAACTGGGAATCCGGGGGCAGGGACCTGCAGAAAAAAATGGCCGAATACGCTTACGCGGTTTTAAAAAACAAGAAAGCCTGTATATTTTTCAATTTTGCCGTTAAAATAACCAAAGAATGCGACTGCCTGGCCAAGGATGACCCGCGGATTGCTCCGGACCTGGGGATCCTTGCTTCGTTCGACCCGGTGAGTGTCGACCAGGCCAGCCTTGATCTTGTAAATAATGCCTGCTGCAGGGATATTTTTCAGGAGCTTCATCCTAACCGCGACGGCTCGACCCAGCTTAAATATGCCAACAGCTTAGGAATAGGTTCGCTTGACTATCAATTAATCGAATGCAGTTAAAAGAGGAGGTATCCTTAGTGCTGAAGAAACCGCTGGTCATTTTGGCTATACTTTTATCAGGATTTATTTTAACCAACGAAAGGGCCTTAGCTATGGAGAAGAAAACAGTTGTTCTGGAAACGAATCAGGGCAATATCGAATTGGAACTTATGCCGGATGTCGCGCCGAAGGCTTGCGAAAATTTCGTCAAGCTTGCCGAAAGCGGTTACTATAACGGAATAATCTTTCACCGCGTGATTAAAGGTTTTATGATCCAGGGCGGAGACCCCACCGGCACAGGCAGGGGCGGGCAATCGGCCTGGAAGGCGCCGTTTGAAGACGAAGTAAAGCCCGACGTTGCTTTTGATTCAGCCGGGATCCTAGCAATGGCCAATGCCGGCCCGGGGACGAACGGCAGCCAGTTCTTTATTACCACTGCCAAAACGCCGTGGCTGAACATGCGCCATACGATTTTCGGAAAAGTTGTTTCCGGTTACGATGTGGTCCAAAAGATAGAAAATACTGCGGTTGATGCATCGGATAGGCCGGTTAATGAACAGAAGATCATCAAGGCATACTTAAAGCAAGATTAAATTACCTTGATAAAAGGGCTTATCTAAAATATAATTGTTTTACTAAAAAATTACGCGCGGGTGGCGGAATGGCAGACGCGCAAGCATGAGGGGCTTGTGCCGAAAGGCTTGGGGGTTCAACTCCCCCCCTGCGCATAAAATAAGGGACGGTCTAAAAATAAAATGACCGTCCCTATTTTTTTACCGGGAATCTTTGCGTTTGTCTTTGACGTAGTTGCTTCTTTCCAGCTGTTTGGCCAGCGCTTTTAGTTCTGCGCCGATCTCGCCGATCTGGGCAACGTGGTCGATCTTACGGGTTTCATTGGTGACAATGCCGATGGAAATCGAAAGAAGCGGCACTTTTTGCTCGTTGCCTTTTCTGTCGTGGGCGATGATATAGCCGTTCTTGCGGTCCTTCTCGTTGTAAAAGGAAGGCGAAGTACTTTCGAATTCCTTGATGATATTCTGGCAGATTCTGTCAGAGGTATCCGGGTTAGTGATCACCACAAAATCGTCTCCGCCGATGTGGCCGACAAAATCATCGTGATTGCCGAATTGCTGCGCCGTACGGATAAGAATCCTTGCGGTTTCCCTGATTACTCCGTCGCCGTGCTCGAACCCGTATGTATCGTTGTAAGCTTTGAATTTATCCAGGTCCGCATAACAAACCGCAAAGGGTTTTTTGCTGTCGATGCGCCGCTGCAGTTCGTTCAGGATGGAGACGTTTCCCGGCAGGCGGGTTAAAGGGTTTGCTTCCAGGTCACGTTCGGTCCTGCGGATGATCATCCTGATCCGGGCAAGCAGTTCTTTGGGCTCGAAAGGCTTGACGATATAATCGTCTGCTCCGGCATCGATCCCACCGACTTTGTCGCTGATATCGCCTTTGCCGGTGACCATGATTACCGGCAGATGCCGCAAGAGCAGGTCTTTTTTGATCAGCCGGCATAACTGCCTGCCGTCTAATTTCGGCATCTTATAATCGATCAGGACCAGGTCCAGCGGTTTTGACTGGATGATCTTTAATCCTTCCTCGCCGTCGCCTGCTTCGAGGATCTCGTAATTTTCTTCGGAAAGCGTCAGTTTTAAAATATCCCTGATATCGGGATCGTCATCGACGATGAGTATCTTTACTGCCATTTTTTAACCTGCCTTTGGTAGAGTGAAGCTGAAAGTCGATCCTGAGCCGAGTTTGCTTTTTACCCAGATCTTTCCTTCATGAGCTTCGACAACATGTTTTACAAGCGATAGGCCTAAGCCCGTTCCCTTTACCCCTTCGTTGACCGCATTGTCCACGCGGTAGAATTCCTCAAAGATCGCATCCAATGCGTTCTCCGGAATGCCGCAGCCTGAGTCGGTTATATCCACCTGCACGGCCTCGTTGGCCGGTTGCGAACTGATAGCGACCTTGCCTTTTTCCGGCGTAAACTTGAGCGCATTGCCGACTAAGTTTATAAAAACGCGCTCGATCTGCTGCCTGTCGGCCAGGACGAATGTATTATTGGGGATATTTACGCTTAGGCTGATGTTCTTTTCTTTTGCCTGCACGCCGAGCATGTCGGCGACTTTTTCGGCAACTTCTTTTATGTCGAGGTTTTCTTTCTTCATTATCTGCCTGCCGGATTCGATCCTGGCGATGTCCAAAAGTTCGTTGACCATATGCGCCAGTTCGTCGCTGTGCTTATTGATTTTTTCCAGCCTTTGGCGGATCTCTGCCGGCATTTCGCCGAGTTTGCCGGCTAAAAGTATCGCCGCATAACCTTTGATCGAGGTAAGCGGAGTGCGCAGCTCGTGGGAAACGCTGGAAATAAAATCGTTCTTCCGCTTACTGACCAGTTGCAGTTCTTTTAAAGCCGAAGTCAATTCCGAAGTGCGTTCTGCGACTTTTTCTTCCAGGCTCTGTTGCGCTTTCCAGGTCTTATCGAAGAGCCTGGCGTTTTCTAAGGCCTGGGCCAGTTGGTTAGCCAGGATCGTGATCAACTCTTCATCGCCTTCGTTGATCGGAGTTTCCGTATCATCTGTACCGACAAAAAGGAATCCTCCGTCTCCTTCTTTGGGTAAAATCGGCGACATGATAAAAAAAGTTGCTTTAAAAACCGAGGTTATCCTGTTTTCGAGGGACAATTCCTTGCTGCGGGTAATCGATGAGATAGTGGTAGCTTTCTTCATCAATTCCAGGTAGTCGTCTTTATTTTCTTCGATGTACTTTTTTATATCATTGATCTCTTCTTCGGGATAACCGGTCCGGACATGGATATCGAACCTTTTTTGAGCGCTGTTCCAGAGGAAGGCAACGACTTTTTCAAAGCCCAGCTCATGGATGTGTTCGGGGGTAATCATCCTGAAGATCTGGTTTTCTTCCAGGGAAGTCATCATCGAGCGGGAAAGCCCCTGGAGGGTAAAGAGCCCGCGGATCTTTTTATCCAGTTCCTCCTGGGCTTTGTTCAGCTCCATGTCGGTCCTGACGATAAGCTTAGCCTGCTCGTCCATTTCGTCCAGCGACTTCTTAAGCTTATCGATGGAAGAACCCTGCTCCTTGATCTTATCTAATTTATAAACAAGGACTATGGATATTACTACGATCCCGACGAAACAGATTATCGCGACGATCTGCATAAAAATCTCTCTTTACGGCGTTACCCGCCTATGGCCAGGATAGCGATGCTTTGGTTGTGAAAATGAGACTGGCCCTGGTAATTGATCGATTTCAGGGGAGCCTGTTCGCCGAACGTATAGAAACCGGCGATCGGGGTTTCTTTGCCGAGCACCCCTTTAATCGTGTTGATCTCTTCCTCGGCCTCTCTCCTTAAAAGCGTATAACGGGATACTGAATCAAATACTAACACAAAGTTTATTGTTCGGCCAAGAAAATTTTTCTTTACCTCTTCGGCCGCCTGGCGGGCTGCGTCGATACAGCTTTCTTTGGTGCCGATCATCAGCCGTATCGAGCTTTGCTCCGGAACGCTTCCCTGGAAAATAAGCGCCCCGCTTTCGTCGATATAAAGAAGGTTGCGCAGTAGGTATTCATCTTCTCCTTCCAGGAAAATACCGATCGGATAAAGTATGGAAATGCGTTTTAACTCTTTCCTTAACTGGTTGATATTCATGGAAAAATACTCTTCGTAGATCTTGGCCGCAGGCTGGTTATCGATCTCATAGATGACATTGGCGTTGGAACTGGTGATCGAGCGCATTTTACCCAGCGGTTTCCAGCCGTGCTTTATGCCGATGCCGAAATTAAGCTTGCCTCCAAAGACAAGCCCGCAAGCCGAATCGTTGATGATCGCATTATTATAATAAAGAAAGGTTTTGTGCAGTTTCAGGTTATCCGAAGCGCAGCCGCCTACGATCGGAAAACTCAAGCCCAGCCTTCTTTTCAGGCCGTTGAGGAAGGCGGAAGCATCGTAGATATACCCGTCGGAAAGAAGCACGCCGAAATCCCTGCGGATGTTTTTAAACCCGAAAGAAAGCTTCTCGCCCAGTTCCTCGCCGGCAATAGAAGGCGTTTTGGCGGAGATGTCCGATACAAAAGCGGAGTTAAAGTAAATATTTTCCGAAAAACTCAAGAGGGCCACGGTTAAGCCGTAGCGCAGCGTTTTTCCTTCATTGGAAATTACTGCAATCCCGCTTGCGCCGTAGACCTGGACATCCTCGGTAAGGTAATTATGGATCGTTTTGAGTATATTCGGGTGGGTAAGGTTGCTGGAAGTAAAAAGAATGCACAAGTCTATCTTTTGAGAGCCCAGTTTTTCCTTGGCCTGGTTGAGCGCTTCTACAGCTGCCTGGACCGGATCGTGGTTTTCGCTTGTGCCTAGGGCAACATTTATTGGCATTTGAGGGTATTAGAACATAAAACGCCAAAGCGGTCAATAAATTTATTGACCGCGTGGATAATTATGCTATTATTTCTATAAAATATATAAGCGGATTCATAAGATTTGGCCCCATCGTCTAGCCCGGTCTAGGACGCGTGGTTCTCAGCCACTAAACACCGGTTCAAATCCGGTTGGGGCTATTAGATTTAAGATTTTTCTTGCAATTTAATTTGCTTTGTGCTACAAATAGAACAACTAAGGAGGATAGATGCGGGAACATCTAGGTTTTTTGAAGACGTCCAGCGCAGTGGTAAAAATTGCTGCCTGGATTTTTTTATTTTTGGGCCTTTTGAGCGGCATCTCCATACTCTTAGGGGCAGTTTCTGATCAGCCCAGGTGGATGGGCGCGATCATCATCGCAGTTTATGCATTTTTGTTCTTTTTCCTGTTTCTTATGGCCAAAATCGCCGATCTTTTGATAAAAATCATCAACGAAATAAAAAAAGAATAACATTCTAAAAGGAGCTAGCCAAGATGAAATTTAAAATCACCGTTTTTCTAATCATTTCTTTTCTTTCCGTCGCTGTTTTAGGCTGCGATAAGATTAAGAAGATCAGCCTGCCTAAACAGCTCGCCAAAAACGAGCTCAACGTTACCGCAAAAGGCACGGTCATTGCCAAGGTCAACAATATGCCTGTCGGGCTGGATGATTTAAACCAGGAGATCGAGGTATATAACGCGGCAATACCATCCGATAAACCGGAAGCAAAAATCACCACAAGAGAGCAAAAAATAAATTATCTGAAGAATGAAATGGTCCGCCGGCTGCTTCTGGCGCAATACGCGGCTGATAAGGGCCTGGAGAGAACCGACGAAGTCCAGAGAGCCCTGGAAAAGACCAGGTTACAGCTTTTGGTGCTGGAATTGATAAAAACAGAAACCGAGAATACGGATGTGTCTTCCAAGGAAATAGAGGATTATTACAATACTTATAAAGAGCAGCTACGCAAGCCTGAAGAACGGCAGTTACGGGAAGTCTGTGTTTCCAGCGAGCAGGACGCAAAAGATATCCTGATCCAGCTTCTTCAGGGCGGGGATTTTGCCACTCTAGCCAAAGACCGCTCGCGCGCGGCAAGTGCTAAAAACGGCGGCGATTTAGGGTTTATCGCCAGAGGGGTAAAATCAACCCAGTTTGACCAGGTGGCTTTCTCCGATGCCCTGGATGTCGGCAGGATGAGCAGCGTATTTAAGACTCCCGACGGTTATTGCATCGTCAAGCTGGAAGCTAAAAAAGGCGGCGAACAGCGCTCGTTGACGGAAATGTGGGATGATATCAAGCGCGGGCTGACCTTCTTAAAGCAGCAGCAGAAATTAGAACAGTTGATCGGCAAGCTTTCCCGCGAAGCTAAAATCGAAGTCTATGAAGGGGAGATAAAATAATGCCACTACCGCAATTAGGCAAGCCTAAAATAATGATTATCGTCGGAGTGATCCTTATCCTGATGGCTTCGCTCCTGGCTTTTAACTGGCTATCCGAACAAAGAAGGGCTGATGAACAACGGGCAGCCACGGCTTATAAAAGGCTGCAGGCAAGCCAGGTAACGGTGCTCGTGGCTAAAGAAGATATCCCCAAGGGAGTGGTAATAAACCCGGCATCGATCGGCACCAAGATTATCCCCAAGGATTATGTCCAGCCGCAGGCAGTCACTTCTTTTGACCGGATTACCGATATGATCACTACCGCCGAGATCGCCAAAGACGAACAGATAACGCTGACTAAGTTAGTCCCGGCAAAGATGGCCGGAGGAGGCGCGTTATCCGGGCTGACCCCTGCGGGGAAAAGAGCCGTGACTATTGCAGTAGATAATATTTCTTCTGTTGCCGGCCTTGTCAAGCCCGGCGATTATGTAGATGTGATGGCAGCGATCCAAGTGCCTGTGCAGGTTGCGGAAGGCAAGCAGGAAGCGCAGCTTGGCATCCTGCCTTTATTCCAGAATATTCTTGTCCTGGCTGTTGGCCAGAATTCGGTAACCGTTTCTTCGTCCGGACAGGGCGCCAGTCGTTACCAAAAGACATCGGAAGAAGAAGCTTCGGCTGCCCAGGGCAACCGTTTGATTACGTTGGCGCTTTCTCCGCAAGAAGCAAGCCTGATCGCTTTTGTCCAGGAACAGGGGAAGATCCGCCTGGTCCTGCGTTCGCCGGCTGATGCCAAGGTCGAACAGATCCCGCCGGCGACCTGGGATACGCTGTTCAGGTATATTATGCCTCAGAACACACAGGAAAAGCCTGCGGAAAACCCGGATGATTACGTTGAAGTCTATCACGGCTTGAATAAGGAACGTGTCCTTAAATTGAAATAAAATTATTGAGGAGATCGATGAAGAAATTAATCAGGGGAATATCTTTAGCGCTATTGTTCTTGTCAGTGTTCTCGTTCAGGGCAGATGCCTTGCTTGATACGGGTGAAGAGGTCAAGCTCTATATGGGAGAGGTAAAATTCGTCCTGGCAAGCAATCCCCGCCGGGTAGCGATCGGAAATCCTGCTGTTGCAGACGTCTCCTCAGTCAGTAAAACCGAGGTCGCCATCAATCCTAAATCCGTCGGGACTACTACTTTGGTCGTTTGGGATAATTTCGGCGAACAATCATATACTATCAGGGTCTATGCGGAAGATACCTTGGAGATCAAGAACCGGGTGGATACCCTCTTAAACAAACTTAATTTTACCGATGTCTATACAAAAGCCAACGATGCCGAATCCAAAGTCCTGATTCTGGGGAAAGTAAAGTCTGCAGGCGACAAGGAAAGGATGATGACTGCCCTGGGAACGCTGAAAGACAAAGTAGTCGACCTGACTACGATTAAAGAAGAAGAGACGGTAATCGAAATCGATACCCAGGTCTTGGAATTGCAAAGGGGCGCCGAGACTAACCTTGGCTTTGACTGGCCGACGTCGATTAATCTTTCCGAATCTACTGCAACCAGCGTTACTACAGGCTGGGGCAGATTGTTCAGGATACCCAGTGTCACACATACGACTTTTTCAATGACCCTTAATACGCTTATTCAGGATAACAAGGTCCGCGTTTTAAGCCGGCCGCGGGTCAGCTGCTTAAGCGGCAAGGAAGCAAAACTTCTTGTCGGCGGCGAGGTTCCGATATTAAGCGGAACAGCCACTCCCAGCACTGCCGGCGGCGGCCTGGGCCAAAGCACCCCGGGCAGCGTCGAATATAAAGAATACGGTATAATTCTTAATATAAAGCCGCGGATGGATGAAAACGGCAAGATCCGCTTGAACCTGGATCTGACAGTCAGTGAAGTAGGCTCGCAAGTATCTACTTCTTTTGCCCTTGCTTACACGCTTACCAAGAGGACGGCTACCACAGAGCTTTTCCTGGAAGACGGGGAAACGGTTGCCATCGGCGGCCTGATCAAGCATAAATCCGAAGAAGATTTAAGAAGGTTCCCCTGGCTTTCGGAAATCCCTGTTTTGGGAGCATTCTTCCGCTCCAAGCATACGTACCAGGGCGGCGGCCTTTCCAGCAAGGATGATACCGAATTATTCATCACCCTTACCCCGCGCATAGTCAAACAGGAATTGAAACCCGAAGACAAAAGCAGATTAAGGTCCGAGCCTACGGTAATCTCCGCAGAAGAGACAATGCCGCCGGCAATAAAATATTCCCGGATCATCCAGAAAAGGATCCTGGATAGCCTGAATTATCCGCAGAGCGCAAAGAATGCCGGATTCCAGGGTACAGTACGCCTGAGACTCAAGCTTTCTTATCAGGGCAGCCTCCTGGCAACTGAATTAAAAAGCAGTTCAGGTTATAAGATCCTGGACGAGAATGCGATAAATACCGCCAAAGCTTCTAGCCCTTATCCGCCTTTCCCGCCGGCGATAAAGGATAAAGAAATGTGGGTAGAAGTGCCTGTAATTTATCAGCTGGAATAAAAAAATACAAACCATGGCAAAAAGAATAGTGA
>Ga0153915_10006440_pt1 | contig 11014 bp, 9 predicted proteins | sample Opewatmetagenome_2_FD_107003 | JGI IMG/M metagenome (GOLD analysis project Ga0153915, IMG submission 107003) | Freshwater wetland microbial communities from Ohio, USA - Open water 3 Core 3 Depth 3 metaG | ecosystem: Environmental > Aquatic > Freshwater > Wetlands | place: USA: Ohio, Lake Erie...
GCCGAGGTCGGCCAAGATAGGGTCACCGGCCTGGGGCGCGCCGTACATTCCGAGATTGTAGACGGCGGTGTGGTCCCAATTCTCATAGTGGGGGCTGGAGAAGACGGCCCTCGACACGAGGTGGGCGCGGAGAACGCGGAGGAACCGATCCAGGACGCCCTCTCCCGCCGGCATTTTCCTGTTGATACAGGACATGAGGGAAAGGTCGGGGATGTTGAAGAAATGGACGTCGTGAGCGTCGACCCCCAGGATTCCATAAGCCGAAATGGCCTCCCCGCGTCGGGTCCGAACGATGGTCCGTTTTTCAGCCGGCGTCGAGTATCCGGCGTCGCCCTTGCAGAAGATCAGAACATGCGGGTGCCCTCCCGACTCAATAACGGCCCGGACAAGGTGCCCGGCTCCCAGGACCGCGTCGTCGTCATGGGGCGAGAGGAAGGCAACGGCTTCGCCGCGCCTCCAGCCGGGGAAGAGGATTTCGATCGAGCCGCTCTGCCGCCGCGCCCTAAAATCCACGAATTCCATCAGAAGACCCTCAGCGGATTCCTGAGCTTCCTGAGGAGCGTGTCGAGCTCGAGCGGTGTCTCGTCTTTAACCCGAACGAGGACGTAGGCGTTCTTTTCATAGAAGAAACTGCCCTTGGGCAGGAAAGTCAGCAGGCTGTTTGTCGCGTAATCCCCCCACGTATAGAGGAAGGGCCTGACCCAGTACACATAATCGCCGTCGGAGGGCGCGTAGAAATAGGTTCCCGACTTGTGGCCGAAATCTCCGGAGGGATCCAGGTTCGAAACTGCGGCCTCAAGCCGGAGGCTGAAGAAGCCATAGCCCTCCTTGGAGTTAACCAGGCCGATCCAGGGGACATCGGGCGCCGCAATGTGGACGAGTCCGAAGGGCGCCTCGGGCGTTTCCCGCAGCGGCATGGAAATGACCCGTCCGTCCTTGTCGCGATACATCAGGGCGTCGAAGAGATCCTTGGTGAGGACCATTTCATCGTTTCGGACCGCGATGACGCCGAGATCCTTCTCGACTCTTATCAGAGTTTCCGAAATGAAGTAAGGATGCCAGGCGTCAACCGCGTACCGGACCTCGAGATTCACGTCCTTGATGCGGGGCATCGGCCCCTTTCGCGAGCTCAGATAAAGGAGCCCGCCCGCCTTTTCCTCGAATGAAGCGGGCGGATTCCAATCGAAGGAGTGGTCCCAGGCAATCCCCGGGATGAAGACGTCGGGATTCCAGTGGACGACGCCCGCCTTGTTCCAGAGCCTAACCTTTTCTTTGGGAAATTCGATGGTCAGAATCTGGCCGCTCTGGGGATGGAATTGAAGGACCAGGTTGGGCGACCCCAGAGTTTTCCCCAGCCCTTTGCCGGACAGGCTTAGCCCCTGCGGGACAGGCCTCGGGGAAGGCCCGAGAAGAAGCAGAAGAATTTTCTTCTCATTCGGGGCGGAACTCAGCGGGAAGGCAAGCTTCGAGGTCAAGGTGGGCGGGTTGGCCGCGGCGGCGTTCGGAGGCATGGGCGTGATCCTTTTATCCAGGACCTGATGGGGGATCTCCCTGGCTCCGTCAAAAAGGCGGAAGCCGGATTCGCGGATTTCCGCTTCGGGTGCCGTGAGTGTCAGATAGCATATTTCATCGACCCTCTCGAGCCCGGCCTCTTCGCTGACGCGATAAACCCTCGAGAATCCCTCATGGGCGGCCTCCGGGATCCCGCCTCTTTCCGGCGAAGCGCCTGAATAATCCGAAGCCTTGGCTTGGACCGCACCGGCATGTTGCAGGAGCAGGGTTACGGTGTAACTTCTCCGCGACGCCCAGGCGTAGTTAAGGACGGCATCGTATGACCCGGGCTCGAGCGGCCTCGACCGGTCCACGAGCTTCCCTTCCCGAAAGATGAGCGGCAAGGCGACTGGCACTCCATTGAGCCGGACCTCCCGGATGGTGACGGCCCGGGGCTTGACGTCGAAATTCAGCCGGATCGCGTAATGCGGCCGGTCGAACGTCGGCGATTCAAAGCGGACCCGGGAATCGGGAGCGGCCGCGACCGGGATGGCCAGGATGGCCAGGAAAATGGGCGGGATGAGGCGTCTCAAGACTCCCTCCTTCTGAATTTTCTTCATTGTAAGAGACCCCGCCAGGCCTGTCAATCTCCTCCGGCCTTGACAGGGCCGGGGGAAGTCCCCTAGAATCGCCTCTCGCTCCCCGGCCAGAGCGAGCGGCGCGCGTCCGCGGGAAGGAGACAAGAGCATGAACAGGTTGATGGCCTGGGTCGCCCCGGTGTTGCTGCTGCCGGGCTGGCGGGAACGGCCTGGAGCTCCGCAGCGATGTTTGAGGTGAGGACGGGGGGGCTCTACCTGAATTCCAAGGAAGTCCGGGATGTTTACAAGATCGGCGTGGTCGTGGGCGCGGACCTCACGGTCCCCGTGTGGAAAGGCCTCTGCCTCTGGGCCGGCGCCGATTATTACAGCAAGAAGGGAAAGCTGACATTCACGCTGGAAGACACGACCCTGCGGGTCGTCCCGGTCTTCGCGGGATTCAAGCTTCAAGCCCCATCCTCCGCCGTCAGGCCGTACCTGGCCTTGGCCGCGGGCTACTTCCTTTATAAAGAAACCAACATCCTGGGGACCGTCAGCGGCTCGAGAATCGGCCCCCTGGCCCAGCTCGGATTCCTCGTCAGGATCAAGGGGGCGGTTTGGCTGGACATTCACGGCCGCTTCACGTCTGTCCGCTATAAAAACGCCGAGGAGCCGGAGCCTTTGACTGCAGACATCGGCGGTATCGACGGCGGGCTCGGTCTCGCCTTTCGTTTTTAAGCTCCCTCTTCCTTTCCCGCCTTGAAAAAAGTCGGACGGCGGAATAAACTGTCTATTTAGTAGCCCGACCAAAGGAGCGCCAATGAAGACGGGTTTGAGAATTGTGGCCGGCTTGCTTGTCTTGATTCTGACCTTGACTCCGGCCTCCGCCCTTCTGAAGCCCGGCCAGAAGTTCCTTCCCTTCTCCCTGAAGAACATTGACGGCAAGGAATACACCGTCAAGATGGAAGAGGGCCGGCTGACCCTGATCGTCACCGCAACCGCCGGCGGGTCGGCCCAGGTTCGAAAAACCCACCCGTCCGCTGTTCTCATCGATTTCTGGGCGACGTGGTGCGTGCCCTGCCGGGCGGCCATGCCCTACATGCAGCGCCTGCACGAGAAATTCAAGCCGGCCGAGGACCAGGAAAGCGGCGGCCTGAGGCTGTTCGGGATCGCCCTCGACGACCGGGGGTCCAAGGTCGTCCGGCCTTTTTACGAGAAGCTCAAGATCACCTATCCCATGCTCGCCGACCCGACATCCGGCCCCGCCTCCGAAGGGATTCTCCGTACGGCCCAGGACATGAAAAAGCCGTACGACGCGATCGCCATCCCCGTTGTTTACCTGATCAACGCCGAGGGGACGATCGTCCATGTCCACCAGGGCTTCAAGCCGGAGCACATCGTCGAGCTCGAAGAGGCTGTCAAGAGATGCTTGGCCGGAGGCAAGGGATGAAACGCAAGCTGCCCTGGGTCCTGCTCGCGGTCTTCCTTGTCTTGATGGTCGCCGGGCTGCTCCTCGGCGAATACAGGATGGTCCTGGAGAAGGCTGTCACGGTCTGCCTGGACTGCATCGGGATCGGCTGAGGCGGGGATGTCGGGAATCCTGAAAAAGCCCAGGCAGAAGAGAGTCTGGTACCAGGCCCTGGGCGCCCTGGCGATCAACGCCTGGCTGCCGAACTGGCTCACGGGGCAGATTTTCCAGGGGAACATCAAGGGCGTCTGCGTTCCCGTCCTGAACTGCTACTCCTGCCCCTCGGCCCTGGGCGCCTGCCCGATCGGGGCCATGCAAACCCTCTTCGGAGGCCTGAGGTTCAACCTGTCGATCGCGGAGAAAAAGTTCGGGCTTTACGTCCTGGGGCTGCTCGGAACCGTGGGCAGCGTCGTCGGCCGGATGCCCTGCGGCTGGCTCTGTCCCTTCGGGTTCCTCCAGGAGCTCATGCACAAGATCCCGACTCCGAAACTCAGGGTTCCCCGATTTTTCTCCTACTTCCGTTACATTTTCCTGGCGGTGCTGGTTGTCGCCCTGCCGCTTCTCATCGTCGACCAGTTCGGGTTCGGCCAGACCTGGTTTTGCAAGTGGGTCTGCCCGGCCGGGACTCTGGAGGCGGGAATCCCACTCGTTCTCCTGAACCAAGGCCTCCGCGCCCTCGTCGGGTTCATGTATTACTGGAAGGTCGGGCTGCTCGCTCTGTTTCTGGGCTGGATGACGGTCAGCCGCCGGCCTTTCTGCAGGGCTGTCTGCCCCTTGGGGGCGATCCTTGGGCTGTTCAACAAGGGGAGCTTGTTCCGGATGGCCGTGGACGACGAGAAGTGCACCCTCTGCAACAAGTGCCGCAATGACTGCCCCGTGGACATCAAGATCTACGAGTCCGCCAACAGCCCTGACTGTGTCCGTTGCCTCAAGTGCATGGATTCATGCAAGTACGGGGCGATCAGCTACGAATTCCTGACCAAACAGGAGGTCGCCGAGGACTTCCGGATCGAGAAGGCAGCCTGATACTCAGTGGTTTGCGTTTGGCAAATGGCCGGGACCCGGGGAAAACTGGTCCGGGCTGGAGGTGACGATGCCGCGAACAGACTGGTCACGATGCATGACCGTCCGATGTTTCCTGGGGCTCGCCATCGCATCTCTTTATGTTTTTTCCGACGGAGGAGCCGTGACGGATTTCGGTGCGAAAATTCCCAAAGAATTCGGAGGCTGGGAGGCCTCGGCCAATGACAAGACTTTCAACCGCCAGACTCTGTACGATTATATGGACGGCGGCGCGGAGGTCTACCTCGCCTTCGATTTCCGTGAGGTCTTCTCCCGGAAATACAGCGGGCCCGGCGGCCGGGACCTGACCCTGGACATCTACGATATGGGGTCGCCGGAGGAGGCGTTCGGTGCATTTTCCTGCGACCGGGAGGACCCCAGCGCCGGGATCGGCCAGGAGTCCGAATACGGCCCCGGTCTCCTGCGGTTCTGGCAGGGCCGGTATTTCGTCACGATCATGGCCTCGTCAGATGACGAGACCGCAGCGGCGGCCATCCTCGAACTGGGAAGAAAGGCGGCTAAGTCCCTCGGGCCTCCCGCCGCAAAGCCGGATCTCGTGGCATTCCTGCCCACGGAATCCCTTCGGCCTGATCGGACGAGCTACTTCCACAGTGTCGTCAACCTGAACAACCGTTTTTTTGTCTCGAGCGAAAATATACTCCGACTCGACAGGTTGACCCAGTGTGTCTTCGCGGAGTACGGACCGGAGGGAGCGGAGCCTTCCTGTCTCCTTCTCATCCGCTATCCGGACGCCGGAAAAGCGGGATCTGCCCGTCAGTCGTTCTTGGCCTCATATCTTCCCAACGCCGGGCCCGAGGGGCTCGGCCAGACCGAAGACAAGAAATGGGCAGCGGCATCTGTCAGAAATAACTATCTCACGGTCGTTTTCGAAGCTCTTTCCCCGGAGGCGGCAAGACGGCTCGCCGCTTCCGTCAAATTCCCCGAAAAATGAGGTGGACATGAACCATCCGCTCACGCGCCGCGATTTCCTCAAGGGGGCCTCCGCGGCTGTCGTCGGATCCTCCTTGATCTTCGGTCAAGACAAAGGGATATCGAAGAAAGCCCGTGTCGTCCTCATCCGTCATTCCGAAGTCCTGGACGAAAACTCGAAGGTCAATCCGGATATCCTCCAGGGGATGCTCGACGAGGCCGTGATGACACTCCTTGACGAGAAGGATCCGGTCAGGGCCTTCCGGAAGCTGGTCAAGCCCGGAGAGACGGTCGGCATCAAGACCAACGTCTGGTCCTATCTTCCCACCCCTCCCGAGCTCGAGGCCGCCATCAAACGGCGCCTCGTCGATGCCGGGGTGGCCGCCGAACGGATCGGCCTCGACGACCACACCGTGCGGACCAACCCCCTCTTCATCAGCGCGACCTCGTTGATCAACGTCAGGCCTCTCAGGACGCACTACCTGGCTGGGATGTCGGGCTGCATCAAGAACTACATCATGTTCGCCGAGTCGCAGCCTGATTACCATCCCGACAGTTGTGCCGACCTGGGGGCCCTGTTCAAACTGCCTCAGGTCCAGGGCAAGACGAGACTCAACGTCCTCTGCGCGCTGACGCCGCAGTTCCATGGCCGCGGCCCTCACCACTTCAGCCGGCGCTATGTCTGGAGCTACAAAGGGCTGATCGTCGGCCAGGACCCTGTGGCCGTCGATACCATCGGGCTCAGGCTGACGATGGCCAAACGGCGAGAGGTCCTCGGCAGAGCCCAGGAGCTGCCGCCGGTGCCTAAGCACATCCAGTTGGCCGACACCCGGCATGGGATCGGGACCAGCGACATCAATGCCATCGAGCTCGTCAAGCTCGGCTGGACTGAGGATATTCTGATTTGACGTCGGGCTTTGTTTCGGCGCACTCTTTGGAAGCGAGCGGCGCCGCCATCTCGGCCGGGGAGGGAAAAGGGCATGACCAAATCAACGAAAGCAACAGCGGTTTTTCTTGTCGTGACGGGGATGATGGCAATGCCCTTCATGGCCGCCGGATCCGCGCCGATCCGGGAATCCAAGGCGGGGGAGCTCGAGTATCTCAGCTCTATCCTCTGGTCCAAGGCCTACGATCTGACCGTGGAGGGGAACACCGCCTACTGCTCCTTCCTCAACGGCCTGATGATCCTCGATATCACCGACAGACGCCCAAGGGCGGTTTCCCATCTTTATCTCGGCGGCGGATTCGACATCGAGAAAGCCGGAGACCTGGCTTTCATCGCCGCAGGCAAGAGGGGACTGAAAATTGTGGATGTGTCCGACCCGAAGACGCCCGTCCTGAAGGGTGAGGCGGCGACCTCCGGGTTCGCCAAGGCGGTGGCCGTTAGCGGCAAGGACGTCTTCGTTGCGGATGGGCCTTCGGGGCTGCAAATCTTCGACGCCTCGAATCCGGCCTCGCCCAAGCTCGTCTCCGTCTTCAAGACGCCGGGCGAGGCGGAGGGAGTGACGCTGCGCGGGAAAACCGCGTTTGTCGCTGTCGCAGACGAAGGGATCTTGCTCGTCGACGTCAGGAACCCGGCAACTCCAAAAACCACAGCCTCTCTCAACACCGGGGGCAAAGCGCGACAGATCGCTATATCGGGAAATGTCGCCTATGTCGCTAACGGGGCCGCCGGCCTGGCCATCATTGACATCAGCGATCCATCGTCGCCCAAACGGAAAGCCTCGATCACGACATCCAGCTATGCCAACAGCGTTGCCCTAGCGGGTCGCCTTGCCCTTGTCGGGACTCTCTACGACGGCGGCTTCCAGATCATCGACGTCAGCGACCCGAACGTACCGGTTTCCCTGTCCATCACCAAGTACACGATGTACAATGAAGCCTGGGGGGTGACGGTCCAAGGGAATCTGGCCTTCGTCATCGACTACTTCGCTGGGATCCACCTCATGGACGTCACGAACCCCGCAAAGCCTCTTGTCGCCGGCCGGTTCTTCACCCCGAGCTCCATTGTCGCCGCGGTTGTCCGCAAGAACACCCTCTACGCCATCGGGGAGCTTTCGGGTCTCCAGGTTTTCGACATCACAGACCCCGGGCGACCGCGCGAAATGGGCGCCTCGGCCATTTCGCGGGGTATCCAGGCATTGGACGTCCAGGGGGATTATGCCTACGAGACGGAGCGCCGGGTTCTCAACATTCTGAACATCGCCAGTCTGCCCACAGTCCGGATCGTCAAGTCCTTTCCCCTCCCTGGCGTTCCCAGGGCTGTCGTCGTCCGGGGACAGTATGCATACCTGACCTCCGACCATTCAGGCTTCCACGTCGTCGATATCAGCGCCCCACAGGCCCCGAAACTCGTCGGATCCCTCGAAATGCCTGGCTTCGCCTACGGGCTGGCGGTCGATGGAGACCTCGCCTACGTCTGCAGCAGCGACACGGGTTTTCATGTCCTCGACATCTCCGACCCGGCCAGACCGAAAATGCTCGGCAGTCTCCGGACGCAGGGCGAGCCCCGGGCAGTCGCCCTGAAGGCCAATCTCGCCTTTGTCGCGGACGGTCCTGAGGGTCTCCTCGTCGTCGATGTCGGCAACCCTCAAAGCCTTAAGGCGGTGGGGAAAGCCCCATTCGAGGGATACGCCACGGGAGTCGTCCTCGACGGAAATGCGGCCTACGTTTCGGACGAAACGATGGGGGTCAGGACGTTCGATCTCAGCAATCCGGCCGCACCGAAGCCCACAGGGAGCTTCATGACACCCGGAGAGCCGGCGGGCATCTGCCTCGGCGGCACCTGTCTCATTCTGCCCGATTCATTCTCGCTCTTCATCCTGAAGCCGGGAAAGGGATAGACCGGCGCCGGGTTCCGGCGAAGTCAATCTGCGGGCGGCGCCTTGGCCAAAAGAGAGGTTGGAGGACAACGAGAATTGATGTAAGATGGGGGCTTGCTTTTTAGAGGAGGTCCTCATGAACCGGAAATCCTTTGCCCTCTCGGCGCTCGGCGCGCTCATCCTTCTCCTTCCCGTCATCGCCCAGCAGAAAAAGACGCCCTTCGACGGGCAGGTGGCCTTTGACATCGTCAAGATCCTCGCGTCCGATGCGATGCAAGGCCGGAAAAGCGGCGAGCCCGGGGGCCAGATGGCGGCCGAGTACGTCGCCTCAAAGCTTAGGGAATGGGGCGTCGCTCCGGCCGGCCCCAAGGGGAGCTATTTCCAGGACATGACCTTTGAATATGATGAGGTCGGCAAGGGCGCGTCTTTGGAGATCATCACAGGCCCGACGAAGCGCGATTTTGTCTACGGGGAAGATTGGAGGCGGCAGACTTTTTCCGGGTCGGGCAGTTTCGGCGCCGAAATCGTCTTCCTCGGTTACGGCATCTCAGCCCCGGCGAAAGGCTATGACGACTATTCCGGGGTGGACGTTAAGGGCAAACTCGTCCTTTTTTCGACCGATTCGCCCCGCAGCCTCGCGGACAAGTTCAAGGAAGAGGCCTTGTTCGCGAGCCGGGTCAAGGCGGCCCGGGAGCATGGAGCGCGCGGAACGATGTCTTTCCGTCCCGCGGCAGCGCAGGGCGGAATGGGATTTTTAGACGGCGGCGGGGGGCTCAAGAAGGAGGACTATAAGCCGGATTTCGTGGTCCTCTCCGTGGAGCAGAGGGTCGTTGATTTCATTTTCAAGCACCTGAAGACGGAGACCCGCTACCTTTTCCAGCAGATCGATTCGACCTCGAAATCTCAGTCCTTCGCCACCGGAGTCCGGACGTTCCTCAACCTGGACGTAGCCTTCGATGCAAGCCGGCGGGACCGGAACGTCCTGGGCATGATCCCCGGGGCCGACCCGGCGCTCAAGGGCGAGTATGTCATCCTCGGCGCCCACTATGACCACCTCGGTATTGACATGACCGGGGACGTATTCAACGGCGCCGACGACAATGCTTCGGGGACGGCGGTGGTCATGGAAACGGCCCGGATGATGAAGCTCAACAGGATCAAGCCCCGGAGGACGATCGTTTTTGCCCTCTGGGCGGCCGAGGAAGAAGGGCTCCTGGGCTCGAAGTATTACACGGAGAATCCCGTCTACCCGCTGGACAAAACGGTGGCCTACATCAACCTGGACATGGAGGGCCACGGCACCGGCAAGGTCAATTTCAGAGGCGTCTATTACGCTCCGGAAATCTGGGACCTCCTCAAGGCGCGGCTGCCCAAGGAGATCGTTGACAACGTCAATCCCGGACGCGGCGGGCCGGGCGGCTCGGACCACACCTATTTTCTCCAAAAGGGCGTGCCCGGCTACTTCGTCGCCACCGATGGCTACCATTTCAAGACCAACCGCGTCGGCGACGTCATCGAGCTCATCAAGCCCGAGATCATGAAGAAGGCCGGCGATTTCGTCTGTGCGGCCGTCGAGATCCTGGCCACCGAGCCGAGGGTCCCGATCCAGCCGGGGCGGCGGGAAACCTATTTTTGGAGATACGAGACGCTCGTCAATCATGAGACCCCGCCCCTTGAAAAAGTCATCGAAGCCCACAAGGACGTCGTCGACCCCGACGTCGATTTCCAGCTGGCCCTGGTCAACGGGAAAGAGGGGTTGACCGGCGACGCGCTGCGGGCCGATATCCTGAGAAACCTGGTCACCGGATTGGAAAAGATCAGGGCGACCAAAGGGCTCGTTCCCTACGGAGGGGGAGGCGCTCCGGGCGGCATGACGGGCATGATGCGGGGCGGGCCGGCCAAGACCACGGTCCTCGTCGGGCTCAAGGGCATCGCCGTTTTCCGGGATGACCCGTTCTGGGCCGATGTCTTCGCCAAGCAAGGTCTCGCGTTCGTGGATTTAGACGGCCCGGCGATCCTGTTCGGCGATAAGGGCCTGACCGACGAGGGGAAAAAGCTGATGGAAGGCCTGGGAAAAACCAGCCTGCTCCTGATCGCCAGAGGCCTCGATTCCGGCCAGGCCAAGGCGCTCCTCGAAGCGGCCAAGAAGCCGGTGCTCATTGAGACGGCGGACCTTCCTGGGACCGAGGTCATCGATCTCATCAAGAAAACCAATTCGGTCCTCGGCCTTGTCATGGGCAAGGAAGAGGATGCCGGCGCCTATTTCAAGAGACTTGACGCAGCCAGGAAAGCCGCGGGGCTGGAGGCCCTGTCGGTTTTCACGGAAAATTGTCTCTGGAATCCCGCGGGCAAAGCCCAGATCGTCAAGCTCATCGGGGAGATGCTCCGGGCCAAATACGAAACGAACGATCTGGCGCCTCTTTTCTCCGGGAATTTCGTGGCTGCGCTTAGCCGGGCAAGGGGCCAGTCTTCGTCACAAGGATTTTTTGGCTTTTAGAAGTTTCCTCAAGGAGGGAATGATGAACAAAAGAAGCATGGGGTGCGCGGCGGCCATCGTCGCCTTGGCGCTTCTGTTGGCCGTCCAGGTCGCCGCCCAGGAAAAGATCGACCTCCAGGTCGTCCAGCGCATCCGGAAGGAAGGGCTGGAGAATTCGCGAATTGCCGAC
>Ga0153915_10006441_pt1 | contig 11014 bp, 13 predicted proteins | sample Opewatmetagenome_2_FD_107003 | JGI IMG/M metagenome (GOLD analysis project Ga0153915, IMG submission 107003) | Freshwater wetland microbial communities from Ohio, USA - Open water 3 Core 3 Depth 3 metaG | ecosystem: Environmental > Aquatic > Freshwater > Wetlands | place: USA: Ohio, Lake Erie...
CAGCGGCCTCGCGCCAAGCCTCGTCGTTCCTCAGCCGTGAGTCCCGAGCACTGAGTGCCGGAGGCGTATCCGCCTCGAGGCACTGCATGAACGCATCCCATGCCTTGTGAATCTCAGTCCAGGTTTCGGGGCGCGGAGGAACCTCGAGGAGAAGCCCCTCGGTCCCATCAAGTTGGTGCGTTGATAGATTCAGGTTGTGAAAACAAGGACTTGAGATAGCAGGGAAGGGCGGCCGGATTGGGAATCCGGCCCCCCGCCGGCTGGCGGATACCGTCCGCATATTCAGTACCACCACAGCGGCGGCCACCAGTTACAAGGTTGTAACTCGGTGGACCTCGACAGGCGTGCGATCCCGGTTTTCGGGCTCGTCACGACTCGCCCAAGTCGCCGATTGCGATGTCTAAAGCAGCCCTCGCTCGGCGAATGAAAGCGCCTGAGGCCCGGCGACGACGAAGTGGTCCAGCACCTTCACGTCCACCAGCGCCAGCGCGTCCTTGAGGTTTCGGGTCAGGAGCTCATCCGCCTGGCTCGGCTGCGCGACGCCGCTCGGGTGGTTGTGGGCGAAGATCACCGCGGCAGCGTTTGCGCGCAGCGCGGCCTTGACGACTTCGCGCGGATAGACGCTGGTTTGCGTTAGCGTGCCGCGGAAAAGCTCCTCCGCGGCGACCACGCGATGCTGCGCGTCGAGGTGCACGACCATAAAGACCTCATGCTCCAGGCCCGCGAGCGCAAGGCGCAGGTAGTCCCGGACCGCCCCGGGGGAGGTCAGCGCACAGCCATACTTCGCGCGCTTCTCCAGGATGGCCAAGGCTTTTTCGATCACGCGATCGTCCGTCATACGGTCCCCGCTTCTTGGTGGCGCCATGCCGCATTCGGTGTGACGGCGATTGGCGGGGTGCCGCAGACGGATTCGATGAAATCCACTGCCTGCTGCGCTTTGGCCGCTGCAGCGAAAACCGCGCGCTTGTCTCCCTTTAGCACTTCGAGCCAGGAGCCGATGTAGCTCGCGTGGCGGAGCCTTGCCTCGAGGTAGCAGCTGGCGCCGAGAAACGCACTTCCCACTTCTGCAACGAGTTCCTCCATGGCGTATGCGGCTTCCCCGAAGCGGTGCCCCAGGTTGCGGCTCAGACGGCCGGGGTGACCGCTCCAGTGCACCAGCTCGTGAAGGGCGACGTTATAGAACGCAGCAGCATCCGCGAAGCAGGCGCGCGCAGGCAGCTGGATGCGGTCGTCGGCGGGGCTGTAATAGGCATCCACACCTCCGTATTCGAATCTTGCGCGCGATTCGCGAAGAATCGTTTCGGCAGCTTCGAGCGCATCCCAGGCGACCATCGCTTCCTTTTCTTTCAGTCGTTCGGGAAGGCCCTCGACCTGCGACACGTTGAACACGGTGAACCAGCGCAAGAAAGAGATGATCCTCGGCTTTTTCCCATCCTCGATCTGCTCGACGGTCGCGAGATGCGGAAGCTCATGAAGCTTGTAGAACACGACCGTTGTGCCGGATTCGCCGGCTCGTACCTGCGCGCCAAGCTCTTTTGCTTGTCGATAGGTGAGCCACGCGTTACGACGATAGCCGCAGGTCTGGGCTTCCAGGGTCAGGAGCATTGCGTTGATTCCCCGGTAGGTGCGTCGGCTCACGGCGTTAATGGGCACGGGATCGAAGTCCACGGTCCAGGGACGGATCCAGGGCGTAACGCCTGCTTCAAGCGCGGCAACAATCCGATTGGTGACCTCCGCGTAGAGATCTCGGTGCATCGTGTTCCTCCAAAAATGAAAGCGCCCCGGCTCGCGGGGGAGCGCGGGGCGCGGAAAAAATGGAATTCAGGGAAGGAGTTTCTTGAGGCCGCGGCGAACGACTTGGCGGGCGAGTTCGCCTGCAGCAGCCCAGATCGCGACGTCGAGCGGCTTTACTGCGCGCTGACGTTGATCAGGCCGGGGTAGTAGCGATTCCCGGAGATGTGCCCGAAAAGTCGCTTCGCGCCGGAAGTCGCCAAGCTCGTCAGCAGTCCCGCCACTGTCGCGGCCATCACCCCGGCGAAGGTCCCCCAGTGCAGAAGGAGTACCAGCACCGAGACCAACAGGTCGATCGCCAGGTCGTGCCCCAGCGCTCGGAGCAGCATGCGACGTGGGAGTTTCGCGAGAATCAGCGCAATCGCCAGGAAGACCACAAAGCCGGTTTCGAGCATCGTGGGCCTCCCTCAAGCGTTTGGGGCGGTGGCCTTGCTGCGCACGAGCCCCAGTCCGAAGCCAAGCGCGTAGTTGCCTACGCGGCGTACGTTCAGCGCGATGTCCTTGCTGAGCGCGACGGTGAGGTCAACGGCAAAGCCCAGTGCCCAGCGCACGGCCGCGCCGTGGTCCTGCCCCTTTGAGCGGGAAGTCATGATCGATCTCCTTGGTGTCCGAGGCGAAATTGCCTCGCGAAGGAGCGACCAGGCGCGAGGGGACCGAGCGCCAGGAAAAGAATTCTTTTTCGGAAACCGAGAGACGAGATCCGAAGTGGGGGGTGGCTTTGAGCGGAGGGCGGGGGAGGATCGGACGAGGTGCCGTTTACAAAAAACAATTTCTGAGAAATTCTGAACCGCGCTCGTTTTTGGATCCTGGACCGAGCCGGCAAATTGTGATTATTCGGGCCGCGAGACAAGAAGATAAACGTCATTTCTTGTCCGACACGCGCCGTTGCCGATCGCTCGCTTCTCTCGCGGGGTGTTCGGGCGTAGTGTTCCTTCAGAACGGCAAAATCAACGCAGGCCAATATTCATGGCAACTTTATACCGGGTAGTAATTAAGGGGGTCGCGGTAGATCAAAGTGTCGCGGCGGTGGCGGCGACCCTAGCTCCGGCATTCAAGGTTCCAACGGAGAGAGCGATCGCAATCCTTCAGGCGCCTACGTTCGTCGTCAAACAAGGGCTTGATCTGAGCGCGGCCGCTCGTTTTGAGGCTGCGCTCACCAAGTTTGGATGCGTATGTATCGTAGAACCCGAGTACCCGGGGCAGCGGCAAGAGTCGTCTCCGACAACTCATCCACTTGTCCAGTCCGCAGATTGTGATTCTGGTCCGGCGCCGTTGGCGGAAACAGCAAAATCTTCGGCCCAAGACCTGACAACAGAAGACCGAGTCAAAGGCAACCCGGTGTCGTTGAAAGCTTGGCTTGCGGCAACCGTTGTAGCAATTGTTGGTGCCGTGAGCATCTTGCTCTTCTTGCACCCCAGGTCCACCCAAGATCTGATCGTGGGAAGTTGGAGTTGCCCAGGGCAGCCCGGCTATAGGAGCTTTTTTACATTCAACAAATCTGGCAGCTTCCACCTGCACGTGAAGATGCCTACAGGCGCTTTAGATCGTGAGGGGACCTACGAGGTACGGGACAGCAGGCTAATACTTGCCGAAGGCGGAGCCGATCGGTCTCAGGCCGTCATCAAGGAAATTTCTCTTATAGACCGCAACAAGCTCAACTTGACCGAGGCGGGGTCTGAAATTGACTGTCTGCGGGCGCAATAAGGCACCGCACGCGTGTCCCGTTGCGGGTTTGCGAAGAACTGCTTGGGCTCTCGTGTAGCCCGTCCTGCAAGGCCATTAACGGGTTGCAGTTGCAGCCTTAGGGGTAGTCTGGGCAGTGATGTTTGGGCTTCCCCCGTTTTCCCGGACACTACCCTAAGTCCTCGCTAGCTTTCTCGAACTGGTCGGGGCTGACCTGACCCAGCGTCGAGTGGCGCCGTCGGGGATTGTAGAAGCGCTCGATGTAGTCGAACACGTCGGCCCGGGCGTCGTCTCGGGTTGTGTAGCGCCGTCGGCGGGTTCGTTCCGTCTTCAACGTCGAGAAGAAGCTCTCGGTGGCCGCGTTGTCCCAACAATCGCCCTTGCGACTCATGCTGCAGAGGATACCCTGAGCGGCCCCCGTGAACTCCAAGTAAGAAGGTCCGAATTCGCCGCCGATGATTCTGACGGCCCCAGCCCGCTGCTCCACCGTCGAGCTGTGGATTTGCGATGCCCTTCGTGGCTTCACCGGCACACGTTGCCTTGCGAGTAGGCTTAAATAAACGTGACATTTGTCCTTACTTTACAGTATATTAAATGATATTTTTAAAGTGGTATGGCGTGGGATGCAATGGCGGGGCAAGGGGCCCGATTGCAGATGAAAACAAGCTACCGGGTGGTGATTAAAGGGGTTGACCCAAATCACAGCGTTGCTGGAGTTGCGGCCGCGCTGGCTCCGGCGTTCAAAGTGCCCAAGGAGCAGATGATCGCGTTCCTTCAGGCGCCTCAGTTCGTAGTCAAACGCGGACTGGATCTCAGTTCGGCCGCTCGCTATGAAGACGCGCTCGGGAAGGGTGGCTGTGTATGCCTAGTTGAGCCTGAGAGGGAGTTGCAAGAGCAGGAATGCTCTGTGTCTAAAGAGCCGACTGTTCGGCCAGGGCCCTCTGCCCCCGGTGCAGTGCAGATAACGGCCTCAGCCAGTCCCACGGCAACAAGTGTTCCCCAGGCAAGCCACGCGGATGGCCCTTGGAGCTCGTTGTCGGGGGTTGGCGCACGGCCCCCATGTGGCTAAAGGCTGCCATCGCCTCTCCCTTCCTCTTGGTTGGCCTTGGTTGGATTGTCCAGGCCGTTCGGTCACCGACGAGTACGTACTCAGTCGTTGGCTCTTGGTCCTGTCGAACCCAGAATCCCAACGGCACCGTTAACCAAGAATCTTGGTATTTCCGAAGCAACGGCAGATTCGAAAGTCGCAGCGAGGACTACAACTTGGACGGTGTTTATGAAAAAGACGGAAACCGAATTGCGATGAGCGTACAGCGAGTCTTTAGCCAAACGACTTCGATGACGACGCACGGAACCATCGACGCAAATGTTACGAGATTGGATTCGAATCAACTGCAATTTGATGGCGTGGTAAGGGAGTCCGGAAACAAGAGACGCACTTTATGCTCGCGTACCGAGGACTAAATTCAGAAGACAGCGCTCGAAGGAGGAACAATGCGTAGTCGCTTGCCCACCGGAATGCTTCTTTTTCTTTGTTTGCTGCCTGGTCTCACTGCAGCGCAGGTCAGCACAGGTAACTTCTTCGGGGCCATTCGGCAACTTCAACAGACTGCTGAGAAAACGAATCCGACGCCCGAATCCCAACAGCGTGGCTTGGCAGCAGCGACTTCGCCCACCGAACCGTCTCCGCAGACCGATAATCCCTTGGACGGAAGGACCCCTATCCAGGCTGATGCCTGTGGGAGATTGCTGGCCACGATAATTCCCTCGGACCAAACTCTTGGGATTGGAGAAAAGGAGCAGTTCAGAAAATCTATAACTGCGACACGCGATGACGAACTGCTGGCGTTTATTGAACAACAAAAGAGTCTCGCCTGTTCTGCAACGCAAAGGTCGCCCCGCGATGGCAATGAAGTAAGAATTAGAGATAGTCTGCGGAGATTGTGCTTCCTCTCTGACATCGAACGGACGCGACTTGAGAACGACCACCGGGCCGCAAGCAGCCTTGCGCAGCAGCGTTGCAATGCTACTACCGCTCAGAATTGGATTGCATACGACCCCGGGCCTAGGGCGATAGGTGGTCGCGCCCGTTACGAATCGCTGTTAGCGATAGCCAAGGAGAATGCCGCAAGGAAAACGCAGGCAGCCGCAAGGGAAACGCAGGCCGACGCAGCGGCTGCCGCAAGAAAAACGGAGGCCGACGCAGCGGCTGTCAGGGTCAGGCAGGCGGAGAATACGGAGCGAGATCTTGACTTCAAGGGTATTCGGCTCGGAGATCCGCTAGAGGCGTTCTTGGCCGACAAGCGGAGTTATGCCTGCGAGCTATATACGAATGAATTAGCAAAGTGCCTACTCGTCTATACGAAGAGCTGCGAACTGAGGGAACTTTCGCCTGCGCTGCAGGCCGCTTTCGGCCTATACGGTGCCCGGACGGAAAGTTGCCGGACTTATGCTGACAATTCACGCTGGGCGACGATTGCAGGGGTACCGATAATTCCAGAGCGAGTTTGGCTATATTTCTTGAATGGAAAGCTGGTCGACCTGGAAATCGGGGTCTATCCCAACGGCTCAAAGGCGGTGCACGCAGCACTGAACGAGAAGTATGGGAAACCTGCGCGCGACAGCGGAACCCTTGCGGAATGGCCGTCGAGAGGTAAGACCCTCTTGCTGCTTTACGGGGACCAAACCATTTTCAGCCTTGCCAATGAGACTGATTCTGAGCTCTGGACGCGCAAATACAAGGCTAAGCAACAGGCCGATGGCGAGGCGAAGATTCGTGAGGACCAGCGGAAGCGCGAGTTGGATTTGCAGCGACGCGCAAAAGACCTTTAGGCGCCTTGCCAGCGTTTGGATAGCAGCCAAGACCTATGGCGCAGCGGTGAAGCGGGGCTGTTATCGGTTCGCCCTGCACTGACACAAGGACCGTGTCATGGTGAGCACGTACCGAGTCATGATCAAAGGAGTTGTCGCAGGTCATCGACCTGCCGATGTGGCCGCTCGGCTTGCCGCTCTATTCAAGGTGCCTCTTGAGAAAGTCGCGCCACTACTGTCCGACTCGGGGTTCGCAATCAAGCGCGGCGTGGACTTCCAGACCGCAGCCAAATACGCGGCGGCACTCAAGCAGATCGGATGCGCAGCTATCGTGGCACCAGAAGGTGAGGAGAGCGCAGCAGCACGGGCCGCTCCGTCCGCCCCGAAGGCCACTGAGCCCATTGTGCCGATGTCGCCCGCCGCGGCGATTACGCCAGTTGCAAGCCCACGCGCCACCAGTCAGCTGGATCCGCATGCTTTGCTGAAGAATCTCCGGGTCTTTGTTGAAGATCGATTTGAAGATCTGCGAGGCTTGCTGAACCGCGCACACACTTGGCAAAAAGCACTAGTCGCGGTTGGCCTGTTCATGCTTTTGATGCTCTTTATATGGGGTTGGAACGCGCACGTTCATAGAAGTCAATGCGCCGACATAGCGGACGTGCCCCCATGGACATATAAATATTACAGTCGGGCGAATTGGGCCAGTGCATTAAACGTTTGCAGAGCAGCGTCTGAACGCACCCCTAGCAGCGCGCATATTCAGTACCTGCTTGGGCGCGCACTCATGTGGAACGGTGAGAATCTGATTGCAGTAGGTCCGTGCAAGTTAGCTGCCGATCGAGGCGACGCGGGGGGCATGACTTGCATGGGCCTTCTTTACGGCAGCTCAAATGGAGTTAAGACAGACTACCGGCAGGCAATGAAGTGGTATCAGATGGCCGCCAATAGGGGTGACACTAACGCTATGACAGAAATCGGGAACCTTTACTACGACGGCCGGGGTGTTGAGGTGAACTACCAGGAAGCCATGAAATGGTGGCGGATGGGCGCAGATAAGGGCGACGCTATCTCAATGCACAACGTCGGTGCTCTTTACGATAGTGGCAAAGGCACTGACCAAGACCATCAGCAGGCCATGAAGTGGTACCGCCTCGCCGCAGAGAAGGGTGACCCTGAGTCAATGAACGAGTTGGGTCTCTCATACGCTAGGGGTACAGGCGTTGAGACAGACGATCAGGAAGCCATGAAATGGTTCCGGAAAAGTGCGGACAAGGGCTACAGCGTGGGGATGCTCAACGTTGGATGGCTATACCACAATGGCCAAGGGGTCACCAGCGATGACCAGGAGGCTAGGAGATGGTTCCTGCGCGCGGAAGAGCTCTCTCCAGGAATTGCCGCCGACGGTCTTGCGAGCCTGGACAGAGAGAGGTACAGCTCAGGAAGCAGTTCAACGTCTTCCACATCTTCAAGTTATTCAAGTTCTGGCAGCGATATCAGGGATCGGATTCAGCGCAAACAATGTGACATGCTTTATTCTCGATTGGGGCGTGCGCTAAGCAGTCCGAATTCCGCCGTTCGAGAAATGGCCGAGGGGCAGTTGCGCAATTTCGGTTGCCTCTGAGTCAGCGATCGCCACAGATCCATGTAGCTCCTACTTTCACCCTTGTCGGGGGCAGCACTCTAAAGTGAGGCTACCGCCGCTCGTTGGTTACGGCGGATATTCACGGCGACCACAGCTATCACGGCAACATCGCGTGACAACGGGCTTTCGGTCAGGAGAGGTCGACGGAACCTAGATCGAGGTGCCCCAAACTCAGTAACGCGCGCCGCATTCCCAGCCGCCGTCAATCGCTAGCCATCATCTCCGTCTCGAAGCATTAGGTGACGAGGTACCAGGGAACCTCGAGCGACGCACTGCACTCACCGCCCCGCGCTAGACGCCTACGAAGCCTCCCCATTTGAAGCCTCTCAGTTTCGACGAGTCGGGGGACGAGGAGCTGAGAGGCTGGGTGGCTGCGAGCCAAGAGGGGCGTTGTATCGGCTCGCGGGGTGGTGTGCCTACACCGCCTGGGTCGTTCGTGTATTGGCGGCGCTGCAATTGCGGCGAGGGGCGAGCAGCTGGCGATGGTTCAGATCGGTAGAACAGCCTCTCGGTTCGAAGGCGGATTGATACCAAAGCCGCGGCACGTCCTCGCACCTGAGTAGCGCCACTTGACTTCACAGGCTGCGCCCGGCCAAAAGCCGCCCTACAGGCGTGAACGTTAGACCTCGCCTCCCCGCCTTTGTCATGCATGCTCGCAATCAAGTCGCGGCCCGCGGCGCGCCAGTACAACCTTCTCCACAACATGCGTCCTTTCTTGTGGACAACTCAGAATCGTAAGTAATTCCCAGCGGTTATTTAGTGAATTTCTAGTTCATCGCGACGTTCGGCTTTGCCCTGGATCAAGGTGCTTCGGCGCAGCCGGGAACACAATATGGATTGTTGCGGGATGTCGGCAATGCAAATCGTCCTCAGTTCGGGATGTGGTTTTGGCTGAATTCCGTATCTGCCCTGATGTGGTCGAAACTGGTATCCGTTTGATTCGAGGCGCGGCGGCATCCCTCCCGAAGCACCGAATCGTAAGGAGGACGCCATGGACAAGTCCCAAGCAATCAAGTCGCTATCTGCAGAACTCGAAAGCAGCTACACGGATCTCTACGCGTTTCAACCGGTAGCCCAAACGGAGAAGTTTTTTGTCGGGGAGGCAGTTATCGTCGCGGCCGCGACGGTGTTGTTGACCGCATTCCTTAAGGGGCTCGAATCAGGGCTTGAGTCGCGGATGAAAATAGCCGGTGAAGCGCTAGCAGCCTGGATCGATGACCGACTCGAGTCGCTCTTCAAAGCCCCGCCGCCCGTCGACGGCGAGCTCGACCGGACAGCAGCCGTTGTCAGGGATCTAGTCGCCAAGCTTTCCGCGGGTCAGCAGTCACAGATCGCCGAGGAAGTGCAGAAATTGATTGAAGATACTCTTCGCAAACATGGTGTTCCCCAGGACCGTGCAGCAGCAATAGCCGCCAGCACGCGGCAGTCCGGGATTGGGCTCGCCACGTCGGCCGTAACAGGCAGCCCAAAAACTGCGGCAATTGCCTGAATACACTCGTCGCAGACTTGGGGCACCCGGAGACTGTGCGGCAGCAATAGCCGCGAGCACGCGGCAGTTCGGCATCGGGCTTGCCAAGTAGGGTCACTAATGCCATCGCCCAACACTGGCAAATCGCCCATCGAGCAAGCCCATTGCGTCGCTCGGGCGCTAATGGCGTACTCCCCCGCAGCCTGCGACGGAGCAATCGCAGTTCGGCGCGCGCAGATGCGGCTCATGCAAGAAGGCCATATCGTCCACGATGCTTGGTTCAAGGTCGTCGATGATGGCGGCGAACGCTTCGTGAAGATTTCCCAATCCGGCAGGGGAGTGTCTGACAGTGCGCTTGGCGAGGGCGAGAAGTCCGTCCTCACCATCGATGTCCGCGGGGAGAAGCCGGTCACTTCAGCGTTCGCGTGCTTCGTCGAAGAATACGAGCGTGCCGCCGTTCTCGGACATGTTTTCCACGAGCTTGCACTCGCCCATCCGGGAGATGACACCCCCGCAAACGTGAATCAGGATCCATCGATTGCGGCACGCCTGCGGAGGAGCTTAAACGCCTGTGCACCAAGCTACAATGAGGACCAGGTACACGAGTTTCGGAAATGGCTGAAGAGCACTGTTCAGTTCGTCCAGGTGCTCGGGCACAGCGTGCCGCTCGTTACGCCCGCACATCTTGTGGAGTTCTCCCGTCACCTAGCCGCGCTCCGAGCCGCCTATGCAGCGGACTCGATTCTGTTCGGGAGCATCGCGACCGCTTCTCAAATCTGTGTTCACCTACCTGCGGAAGTGATCGCCTCAGATACGCCAGAACGCCGCGGGATGTTCCGGAATCTTGCCTTGCGCCTCGTGGCGGGCGACGAGTTCCATCCGGTAAGAATCGCCAATGATGTAATCCAACAGGCCATCAATGCTGGCCTACTTGGACCACTGCTTGACCTCGCGGACGGCTACTTTCAGAGCGCCCGAGCCGGGATCCGCGCGGCGCAGTCGTGCAATTCGTTTACCGACTTCCTAGACAAGCTCTATGAGACCGTGCCGCGCGCGAACGGATCCGTCCTTATCTATGCGCGCCTTGTCGAGAACTCAACGCGCCTGACGCCGGAGCAGGCGGCTCTCGCGCGCAGTCGCCTGACAATGGCGGACGAGGAAAATGTCCGGCTTGCGAGCGCCGTCGCCTTCTACGATCAGCTATCTGATTTCGACGGAAAGCAATGGGAGTTTTACTCTCGTGGGCTCAGAGAGATCTTGAACACGCGTGGCGAAGAAGCCGCCAGAAATGCAATCAAGGACATGGTGCAGGTACTCGCCTATCCGACGCAGGTCGCTAACGAACTCTTTCGCGATGCAGATTGGTCGCGGCGGGACGCTCTGCTTGAGTCCGACGCAAGTGGGGCCCAGCAACTGGCCTAGTCGCGCAACCCCGTCTCGAGGTTCCAGGGAGCGGGGTGGCGCGTCTCGGGGTTCGGGGGACTGCTCGCCGGGGGAGGTGCGTGAAGAGCCTCGGCTACAGTGGTAGACGGTCGGAGTCAGAGACCGGCTGGCTGGGTGGCGGGAGGCCACCCCCGGCTAAGTGGACCAGGCTGCCCCCTCCCGGGGCATGAGGACTC
>Ga0153915_10006443_pt1 | contig 11012 bp, 8 predicted proteins | sample Opewatmetagenome_2_FD_107003 | JGI IMG/M metagenome (GOLD analysis project Ga0153915, IMG submission 107003) | Freshwater wetland microbial communities from Ohio, USA - Open water 3 Core 3 Depth 3 metaG | ecosystem: Environmental > Aquatic > Freshwater > Wetlands | place: USA: Ohio, Lake Erie...
CCAGAAGCAATTCCTAAGTTTTCGAGATAGTTTGCAAAACGACGGGTGTATTCTGAAAAAAGGCCAAACGTATAGATTTCCGTCCTCCCATCGGCAAACTTTATTCGAATAGCAACCTCATCTGGTGGATGTCGGTCGATACATTCATGGGCGATGTTAAATCTATCTTTTGTACCATCAAAAAGAGTCCACCTCTCACTCCATCTGAAGTTTTTCTTGGCTTCTTCATAACTGTGATAATCCAAGCTCATAAGCGGCTCCTCTCATGCTACTGGCCTCGTAGTTTATCCGACACATATTTCGCTGCGTTTTCTCCCGCAATGCGGCCTGAATTAATGGCAAAGCCAAATGTTGCCCCGGCAAGGATAATACAGTAGGTATCTGATTCCCACCCCCCCGTATCCACACCCGCAGCATATAATCCGGGAATAGGTTTATCCTGATCATTGAGCACTTCCATATGATGGTTAATCTTGATGCCGCCAATCGTGTTCAAGAAAGCCTGGCAACATTTAACAGCGTAGTAAGGAGGGGAACGCATGGGCATAAGGAATCTTGGACTTTTGACAAACATTTGATCATATCTCTTGTCGCAGAAGCAGTTGTATTCTGCTATTGTGGTAGTCAGGGTTTCAGGAGGTGCCCCTATCCATCTGGCAATCTCTTTCCAAGAATCAGATATCTTAACTGTTCCTTTATCAGCTTCTGATCGCAGCTCTTTTTCCAATTGAGCCAACCTGCTTGATGTCGAAAAAACTGAATAGCCTTTGATAACTCCCTCTTCTATGAATTTTTGTTTGATTTTCTCGTCAAAAAGAGTATACGAAATCTTTTCGGATTGCCTCTCTAATGCATTTGCACACTCAGGCCAATAAAAAGTAGTCGTTTCATCAACGAATCGTTCTCCGTTCTTATTCACCCACACTGTGTTAGGTTCCATGGCGGCGACACCTACCGTTAAAGATCCCCGGAAAAAAGGGCCCCGCAATTGGAGTATTCCCAGTCCTTCTGTCGCAGCCCCTATTTCAGTGGCCATGAGCAATCCGTCTCCCATATGGGGTAATCCTCTCAAGAAAATGTTTTTATGGTATGTAGGGGCATATTTCTTTAGTAATTCTTTGTTCCCTGCATATCCACCCGTGGCAATAATGACGCTTTTTGAAGTGAGTTTTAACTCCTTCTCATCGTTTATCGCCAGAACTCCGGTTACGCTTCCATGTTCATTAATAAATATCTTCTTCGCAGCAGTCTTATAAAACAATTGTACCCCCAAGTCCTCGCATTGCTTTACTAACAGTCCAACAAGCCCAGACCCACCCCCCTTGGGACGATGGAAATTCCTACCAGCCGGATGGGGATAGTAACGAGTCACTTCGACAAACTCAACCCCTTTCTCTTCCAGCCATCGTATTGTGTCTCCTGATTTATCTATGAAGGTACGGACAATTCTTGGGTTGGCTTTCCAATGCGAATAGCCCATGGCTGCCATAAAAAGATCATCCCTCCCGGCATCGATTCCCATTCGCTTTTGAACAGGACTTTCTGCACCAAATAGCCCGAAGGCTAGGTTCGAATTTCCGCCTGGTGTCTGTCGCTTCTCTATTACGATAATCTTCGCCCATCTTTCTGCGGCTGAAACGGCGGCTGCCAGACCTGCTCCCCCTCCCCCAATTATAACTATTTCAGTGTCAAGGTTTTCAACATCTGATATTTTTCTGAAATTCATAACAAACACCCCGTACAAAATCTGTTAAGCGGATTTCCAATTCTATGCCAAAATATTTGGATGGATTGCAAGGAGCCAACAACTTCACTTGATTTATGTTATAAGTACTTCCATCGAGCGGAAAGTAGCTACCAGGCCCCTTAAAATCTTTAAAGGGGCTGTCTTGAAATCCGCGAACGACATCTTTTTCAATCACCCCGTATTGGATATTTCCAAAAACCCCAAAACGAACAATTCTCATGGTTATAATTCCTTTATAATTCAAAATAAATGATTTGGAAGATAAAGTAAATTTTATCTTGTTAAAATAAAAGAGTTTTGATTTCCTGATTTTTTTCTATGAATTCTTTAACTATAATTAAAAAAGAGTTAATTCTTTTTAAAGTTGATGCTAAGTCAATTTAAAATTTTCCTATTCTTGAGGTTACCGCAAATGGGAATGCTGTTATAAATATTTTTCATCTTAAAAATAGGAATAACGTTGAACACTGAAGTGATGTCCTGGGAGCATCCACTGAGCTAGCAAACAATAATACCATATTCTAATGAAAGAAATCCTAACAGATTTTTTGATACATTATGATCGGTGACTTATAAAAAAGAAAAAGATAATTATATTCTTGTGGATATCAGGTATTCGAGATATAATATTAAATAGTTGCTTTCGTATTGGAGTATTGTCATCATCCCAATAGTCTCAATCACTATCCTTTTTGCTTAGTCTGATGGAATAGTTTAGAACGCTTCTCTCCAGAGATTTGTTGATTGACTGGGTGAAACTTGAAGAAGCATGGAAGGTGAATTAATAGTAATTGGAGTGGATTGAGGCCCGGAAGCAGACCAGTATTATTTTTCTTAGCAGTTTGCTGATGGTTGAAAGACAATTACCATCAATAACGTTGGCAAAAGGAGGACAAAGATGTCGGTCGCCCTTAAAAGGATTGAAGACATAGGTAGCTGGCAACAGGTCTTTACGTCGACCTGCTCAGAGCGTGTTAAAAAGGCAAAAGCCCGTGCGCTCAGATCGATGGAGATTTGTTTGGGACGTGCTCGGGCTCAGATGAAGGCATTAGAACAATACAAGCACGAACCCACAGTCATTCAGCGGGCACGCATCTTTGAGAATTATCTTAAGGAGAAAAGTATTTACGTTCAGGAGGATGAGCTTATTGCAGGCAATATCACCGGTAAGATCCGAGGTGCTTCCTATTCTGCTGAAATGACTCGTTTTATCGATGAAGAGCTCAACCACCCGACAAAAGATTTTGAGATTCGGCCCCATGATAAAATTATCATTACCCCAGAAGAGAGGAAGGAACTTCGGGAGGTACTTCTCCCCTACTTCAAGGGGAAGACTCTTGGTGATTACATTTTGGAAAAGGCCAATTCTGAAGTTAAGGAAAAGGCCTATACCGTAACCTCTCCCTGCCCGCACATTCCTATCATTGCTGATTTATCGATAGACAAAGATCTTGGCCATCAGATGGCTAACTATGAAAAAGTACTTCACAATGGTCTCAGGGGAATTAGAGGAGAGGTCGAGTGGTACATGGCTCAGCTCGATCAGCCGTATATGCACTATGGGCTCCAGGAGAAACGAGACTTTTATCGAGCCGTCCTTATTTCACTTGATGCTGCAATGGCTTATGCCAATCAGTATGCTGACCTGGCGCGGGAAATGGCTGTTAAAGAAAGTAACCCCAAACGCAAACAGGAACTCAAGCGCATCGCAGAGGTGTGTGAGTGGGTGCCGGCAAATCCTGCCCGAAATTGGTGGGAAGCACTCCAGTCCGTCTGGATGACGCATCTCCTTATCCATTGTGATGTTTACAACCTTGCCAACTCCTTAGGCCGGTTCGACCAATATATGTATCCATTTTACATGAAATCGGTCATTAAGGAAAAAACAATGACCAGGGACGTGGCTTTAGAACTCTTAGAATGTTTTTGGATAAAGGTGAATGAGTGGGCCATACTGCTTAGCTATGACGTTGCGACCTTCCAACCAGGGCAGGGACTGAGTCAGACCATCATGATTGGAGGTCAAACTCGAGATAAGAAGGATGCATGTAATGAAGTTACTATGCTCTGTTTGGAAGCCGAAGAGCAAGTGGGCCTTCCCCAGCCAGAATTGGCGATGAGGCTATGGGAAGGAACACCCGATGAATATCTTAGAAAGGCTGCCGAAGTTATTCGGTTAGGCCGGGGAAAGCCTAAGTTTATTAGCGATCGGAAAGCGATTCAAATGATGGCTAAGGCGTATCCTGATAGGACAGTGGAGGATTGGCGGGAATGTGCGGTGATGGGATGTACGGAACTCACTCTGCCTCACATCAGCATGCAGCATAGCTGGGAAGGAGTCTGCATCGTACCGAAGCTGTTGGAGCTTGTGCTGAACAACGGGAAGTGTGGACTCTGTGACAAACAGATTGGGCCTTTAACTGGCGATCCGAGGACTTTTGAGTCCATGGGGGCGGTAAGGCAGGCGTTTCAGGAGCAGTTATCCTATTGGATGAAGCACATGGTGAAGGGCATAAAAGTGGTGAAGGAGGCGCAGGCCGAGAGGATGATGAGTCCGTTCAGTTCATCTCTCTCGGAGGGGCCGTTGCAGAAAGGTCTTGACCTCGCGCAAGGCGGAGCATGGCATAATGCCTATGGTATATATCTTGCGGGTCTTGCTGACACTGCTGACTCTTTGGGAGTGATTGATAAGCTCATTTACCGTGATAAGAAGATTACCTGGGAGCAGTTGCTTGAGGCAATCAAGGCCAACTTTAGGGGCTATGAACCTATCAGGCAATTATGCATAAATGGAGTGCCAAAATATGGTAATGAAAATGACTTTGCGGACGGTTGGGCATCCTGGGTTATGGACACATGGTACGATAACGTGGATTGGATTAACACTCAGAAAGACTTGCTGCCATACTATGGTGGTACGTACACTGGTGCAACCATCATTGGGCAGACTAATGTAACCTTCGGGGCCTTGATTGGCACCCTACCTAATGGGCGTATTCATCCAAAACCATTAGCTGATTGTATATCGCCGTTTCCCGGCGCCGACAGGAATGGTCCTACAGCCGTGATTAAGTCGGTGAGCAAATTGCCGACGCACCGGTTTGCCATGGGCGGCGTCCTGAACCTGAGACTCAGCCCCCAGCTGGTTGCAACTGACCGCGATCTGGAGAATTTCGTATCCTTTCTGAGGGCCCTTGAAGAACTGGGAATATATCATACACAGTTCAACGTGGTTTCATCCGATCTTCTCCGCAAGGCGATGAAGGAGCCGGAAAACTACAGGGACTTACTGGTTCGGGTGGCCAGCTATTGCACCTACTTCAATGAGCTCACCGAGGAGCAGAAGCTTGACATCATTAATCGCACAGAGCACCAAGGCTGGTAGAAACCCTTGTCATTTCCCGCCAGGGAACGTTAGGGTTAAGATAGATGACTCAAAGAAGGCATTAAAAGTTTTGGCTAATAATTCAGAAAGTGCTGCTGCAAAGCGGCTTGTTTTAAGCATTAACAGGATGACCATTCACAATGGACCGGGAATACGAACCTTAATTCTATTTAAAGGATGCCCATTACATTGCCTATGGTGCTCGACGCCAGAGTCTCAAAAAGCCGAACCTGAGATCGCTATTTACCCAAGTAAATGTATCCTCTGCGGCCAGTGTGGCCCTGTCTGTCCCTTAAATGCAGTCAATTTAACAAATGAGACAGTAAGCATCAACCGATCTCAATGCAACAACTGCGGCAAATGTGCCGAAGTCTGTCCATCAGAAGCCATGAGGCTTTTGGGCCAATTGATGACGGTTGAAGAGTTGCTTGAGGAAGCGAAAAAGGATTTCGTTTTCTACAAACACTCTGGTGGTGGTGTCACCCTCTCAGGGGGAGAGCCCTTATTGAAACCCGACTTCAACAAAAAGTTGCTCCGGGCCCTCAAAGAAGAAGGCATCAGTGTCGGAGTTGATGTTTGCGGTCATGTGCCCTGGGCAAGCATAGAGCAAATACTGCCCTATATCGATTTTTTTCTCTGGGATATAAAGCACATGGATTCAAAGAAACATAAGAGGTTGACAGGTGTCCCTAACGAGCTAATTCTCAGTAATGCTCGTTCTGTTTCCGAGAGAAATACCCCTCTCTATATCAGAATACCTGTGATCCCAGGTTACAACGACTCAGAAGAAAATATCAGAGCTACCTGTGAGTTTGCTCGAGGTTTATCTTCAGTAGTGGAAATAGACCTTCTACCATTGCACCATTTAGGGAAGGCAAGATACGAAAGCTTGAATCGCGCCTATCCCGTTGCTAATATTCCTCTCATTCCACAGAGTGTCCTGCAAAATATGGAATCGCTGGTAAAATCTTATGGATTCAAGAGCAGTATAGTCAATTAAAAAGTAAAGCCATTCAGTTTAAAGCGGTAACCCATCCTCTGTCCAAAGGCCAAATATCCCGGAGTGCAATGTCAATAATTTGATCTCGAATATAATGCTTTCTACTCTGTCTATAGCAACACCGCCCTTAAGGCCCGAGCCTAACACGGTCTGCTATGGATTTCTCGCAAGGGACTAATTGGATCGCACCCTCAGGACAGCACATTTGGCAGAGCCCACATGCTGAACAATCATCTTCTGTAATTTTGGAAAAGCCATCCTCCATATAAACAGCGTTACATAGGTTGTTGGCGCAAATGCCACAACCCGTGCATTTAGCTAAATCCACATTAGCCACTAGCTTGAGTTGGCGCCCTTGTTCAGCAATTTCAGGCCAGGATTTTATATATCGGAGAGCATGCCCCTGCAAATCCTGAACGGTTTTATACCCATATTTGTCCATGTAATCAGACACGAATTTAGTCATCCTCTTTACTTGGGACATCCCATGCCAAAGGTATGCGGAAGCAATTTCTACTGCTCTAGCTCCAAGCATTATTGATTGCACAACATGTTCCCCATTCACTACCCCCCCACCGCCAACAATATCTATCTTTCCTGGGAAAAAGGCACTGGCCATCGCTGTGTAAAAGTAGTTGTGTATTCTTACTGCTTCTCCTCCACCGACGGTAGCAATCGGATTTGCACCAATTTCTTTGAGCAGAGGCCAACTCCCTTTCCCATCGTTATGGATATCTGGTGGTAGAATCCCCATGGGGGTATGGGTCGTCTGGGCATACTTTGCCCCTGACCTTATAGCCCCATCAATGACCGCCAACATTCCCGGGTAGCCTGCCTGAGGTGTCATCTTCACTCCCACAGGGATCTTTACTGCATGAACAACTGCTTCGACGACAGGGTTCATATACACGGGAGAAGATCCTAAAAACATCCCAAATTCCTCACCAGGCACCAGTGCTTCCCGACCTAACTTCTGGCCCATCGGAGCAATAGGACAACCACCATTTATCTCTATCATGTCCGCTCCTGCTGACTCAAGTCTCTTTGCCATTTGGGCATACAGATTAGGTCCCACGGGAGGAAACAGGCTTGCAATAATCGGCACGTCACGAGGAGCTATCTTTTTTACTTGTTCCAGACGGACAATTCCCTGATCTACGGTAGGCGTCGGCACAGCCCCGGTCGTCATATAATAAGTATAATCGCCTTTGGGACTCATCGCTTTAAACTGGGTACGCCAATACCGTTCCCTGTAAGGCCGCTCCGTATCTATTTCCTTACCGGATGCATCACAAGCTGTGCCAACACTCGGCATGACAATAAAGCCTATTCCATGATCGATCCATCGCCTGAACCAATCTGTGTATTTTTCCACAGGACCAGCGGGATGCCAAAAATTAAGCCCAGCAACTGATGCCAAGCCTATCACTGACCGTATCTTCAGACCTCCTAGAGTCGTTGATAGATCACCCATAACTATTTTCCCCCTTCCTAAATTTTATTCCAATTATGGGGTGTGCAATATTCCTTGTCAATGGAATTAAAGATTACTCAGAATTCATTAGAAATAATAGGAGGACTCTGCTATAAATTATGAAAGCCTATCATTTTGTAGAAGGTAGGGAACTCCAACCCTAAAAGGAGTGACTACGAATTTTACAAAAAGTATTGAGCGATTGATGAAGGAAGCGGTTGATTTTCATTTCCATGCCGGTCCTGACCCATTCCATTCAAGGCGCGTGGATGTCCTGGACTTGGCCCTTCAAGCAAAAGAAGCTGGGATGAAAGCGATTGTAGCCAAATGCCACTACTTTGGTACTGCTCCCTTGGCTTATCTTGTTAATAAGCTTGTTCCAGGTTTTTCCCTTATAGGAAGCTTAACCTTAAATAGCGAAGTAGGGGACTTAAATCCTGAGGTGGTTGAGGTTTCTGCTAAATATGGGGTCAAGGTTATCTGGATGCCCACTTCCTCTTCGGTCGTGGATAAGGGAAAGACAAATTCAGGGGGAGCTATTTCTTTAATCGATGGGGAGAAAAAGCTTTTACCTCCTGTGATATCGACATTAGGAATCATCAAGGAAAACAATATGGTTTTGGGCACCGGCCATATATCGATTCCAGAAATATATGTCGTGACATCTGAAGCGAAACGTATGGGCATAAATGGGATGATGGTCAAGAATTCTCTTGACAATGCTTAGTCAATCTTTTCAACTCAAGAAGCTTGACCATTCCTTCCCCTTTTTCTCCATCTTAAAAACCCGGCCTTCATAAGCTGAGGCAGACCGACAATCCCATCAGGCATTACGAAAACCACTACCAATAATATTGCCGCAGAAATATAGGGGACAAACTGTTTCATTCCACGCAATAGTTCAGGGACAATCACAAGAAGAGCGGTTCCTATAATGGGTCCATTGAAACTCCCTATGCCGCCAATTAGAACATACATAAATAGCCATAAGGTCGCTAACAAGTCAAAACTGGTATATGATAATGTTCTTGTATAATGAGCATAGGCACCGCCAGAAAGGCCAACAAAAAAACACCCTACAGCTAAAACAAGAACCCTGTATTTTGCTTCATTGATTCCAACGCTAGATGCTACCAGGTGTGATTGTTCAATGGCCCTCAAAGTCACACCAATGCGGCAGAACTCGAGTCTGCATAAGGCCAAAAGGCAAAGTACCGTTAATCCTAAAAAGAGATAATAATAGGGCACCTTCGAAGTAACGGGAAGTAGAGGAGGGATACCCGTAAGACCGTGGTAGGCATTAGTCCATCTTTGGAATACAAAAAAGACCTGAATTACTCCGATGCCAAAGAAAAGACTCACCATATCATAGTACATTGCCCTCAGTCTGGCAAATGGGTACCCAATGAGAATTCCAATGCCCATCGCTGTGAAAGCCCCCAGTGGGATGGAGAACCAAGGTGACCAGCCAAACCATCTTGATAGGATAGCAGCAACATAACCCCCAATGCCCATGAAGGCTCCATGAGCGAGGGGAAACTGACCAGAAATAGTTATCGCCCGAAGGCTAACCGTGGCAATAATGGTTATGAAAGTTAGAATAAAAATGTGAATCAAATAAGGCGATTTAATCATTAAAGGCAATAGAGATAGAATGGCAATTACCCCAGCATAAACACAGAGCTTGGTCAAATATTTTCTGCCTTTTTGAGAAAGCTGTTTTTCAAACAAATCCATACATCTTTCCTATCCTGCCTCACGGCCAAAGAAACCTTGGGGTCGAAACAGTAAAAAAATGATGATGACACCAAGACCGATAGCTTCACTCGCAGCCCCTCCGATAAAGAGGGGCAAGGTAGCGTCCAGAGTACCGATAAGAACCCCCGCAAAAAAAATGCCACCGATGCTTCCTATCCCACCTAAAATAACCAATTCCAGTGCTTTTAATAACATGTGTCCCCCCATGAAGGGGCTCAGATTAAAAATAGCGCCCATGAGACATCCCGCAACTGCCGCCAATCCACAAGCTAAGGCGCAGGCAAGAGCAGAAATGCGGTGAGCGCTTATCCCTTGCAAAGCAGCACCCTCTGTATTTTGAGAAACCGCTTGCATTTGCTGACCCAGTTTGGTTTTTTTAATGAACGAGACCATCGCGGCGAGAAGAGAACCACCAATAATAAAAGTTACCAATTTCTCTGCACTAACAGAAACAAACCCAGCCATGAGAATGCCAGGGACAAAGGCTGGTAAAGACCTCACAAGAGTCCCAACGGTCACATTGACGGTTGTCTCCAAAATTATAATAATGGCTATACATACAATAATGGTTCGTTTCAAATTTCCGAAAAAGGGACGGAAACAATATTTTTCCAGGAATAGCCCAAATCCACCAATGATGATGACCGACAGAAGCAAGGATATCCATTGGTTCAAACCCCATTCCACTGCAAGTTGATAGCAGATGTAACCACTAACCATGTATATTGCACCATGGGCGAAATTCAGGATACCCATAATGCTAAAAAGTAAAGCAAAACCCAATGCCACTAATATATACATTGATGACAATATCAGGGCATTGACTACTGTGATTAGGGTCAGTTGCATTCACCCTTCTTTCTTCTGGCCATCTCACATGACCTGTAAAAAATTAGGGGGGGCATATCCTCCCCCCCTTGATACGGTCGAAAATAGCTGACTTATGGAACACGGACCTCTACCCACTTACCGAAACGTGCCTCACCATTGTCCAGAATCTGGTAGGGCTCGGGGTGAGAGAGGGCATGCCTGATCCCGTAGGTTTTTTGTCCGCCCATATGCCCAGTCCCATATGGGGTTTCAATCGTATTCAGCTTCTCCCATTTGTCTCTGACCACAGTTGTGTCAAGACTTTGGGCAGCCTCAACGGCCTTTACCAAAGCCCAGATGGAATTGAAAATCTGGAGATGGATGGACCGTTCCTTCCCATAGGTCGCCAGGAGCCTCTTCTGTATTTCAGCCATCAAAGGTGGTGTGTCAGGGGCCCCCAACATAGGACCTACAATGATAAACTTCGTTGACGTTTCCTTACCGGCGATACGTTTAACGTCCTCGGCCAAGCCGGATGACATAAAGATGAGAGGCTTTGGAGACCCCAACTCCCGCATCCCCTTTAGGGTCTTGGCTGCATGTTCCGGTAACCCGTTTCCGAAAAAAACGGCGTCCGTCTTGGAAACTGAGAGCTTTGCCGCTACCGGGCTGAAGTCCACCATTTCGTTCGGATAGCCGATGATCTTGCCGACTACGGTAATCCCTTGTTCCTGCAGGATTTTCCGAAAGATAGGGTCAAGGTAGGGGATGGCGCCGTCATCGGCGTTGACAAGGTCTACCGTCTTCACCTTCGGGAAAACCTGCTTCATGGCCGTAA
>Ga0153915_10006444_pt1 | contig 11012 bp, 8 predicted proteins | sample Opewatmetagenome_2_FD_107003 | JGI IMG/M metagenome (GOLD analysis project Ga0153915, IMG submission 107003) | Freshwater wetland microbial communities from Ohio, USA - Open water 3 Core 3 Depth 3 metaG | ecosystem: Environmental > Aquatic > Freshwater > Wetlands | place: USA: Ohio, Lake Erie...
TATCCATCAAACCAGACCGGACAACGGCAATGATTCAGGTTCTCAGTTCTGTGTCTTGCCCACCAATGATGCTCAAAAACTGAAATAGTGGGGTATTTTATTACCCTGGAGAAGGAAATGGGAAACACACAAGTTAATATTGAAGAACTCAGACGGGGTGGGGTAGTGGCCCTGAAAAAAAACCAATTCTCTGTCTGGGTAAAAACAGCCTGCTGCAATTTGAATGCGCAACAGGTCTATAAACTGGCAGATATCGCTGATAAATATGGTCAAGGGATAGTCCTTTTTACTACCCGACAAATACCCATAATTCCCTTCATCGATATTCAAGATGTCACCGAAGTCAAGCGTGAATTGAATGAAGCAAACCTGGAATTAGACCGTTGCGGTTCGCGGGTTAGAAATTTGAATGTCTGTTATCAGGACAAGATTTGTTCAGAAGCGGAGGTTAATTGCCTATCCCTGGGAGAAAAGCTGGAAAAGTTTTTTGCCAGTGAACTATTGCATAAGATTAAAATCGGTATCGCCGGATGTCAGCGTAATTGCACTGGTGTCAGAATATTGAATGATATTGGATTCATCGGAAGAAAAACAGGTCGAACCCAAGGATATGCTGCTTATGTGGGCGGGCGTTTGGGATTGAATCCCTTCATCGGAGTCCTGGTTGCTGAACTCCTTTCCGAAGATGAAAGTGTCAAATTGGTTCAGAACTATTTTGATTTAGTAGTAAAGTAGGGTCAAAAAGGCGAAAGAGCCGCTGACTTGATCAACAGGTTGGGAGCAGACCGGTTTAAGGCCGAATTAACCAGCGATTTACAAGAGAACCGCCACTGCCGGATAATGCCCTGTCCCAATAAATTGGAGAAGCCTCTTCCAGGTCGCGAAATCCTCAAGATCCGCGCTACCTGTGGAGAAGTCAATACCAGGCAAGTGAGAATAATTGCCGAAATAGCGGACAAATTCGGTAGCGGATTTATCCATTTCACCGTACGAGGAGCCCCGGAAATTCCGGGAATTCGGAACTGCGATCTCTCTTCAATTAGAGAAGAGATTCAAAAGGTGGATTTATCACTGGTAGATAACGGGATTGAGAACCTGCAAACCTGCTTTGGCAACTATTGCCTGGAAAGCCTGGCTGATCCTCAAGCGTTATTGAGAAAAATCGAGAAAATGCTGCATAGTCAGGAATATAACAGTTTGAAAATATCGGTTTCCGCTTCCGGTTGTCCTAATTCCTGCGGCATCGCGCATATCAGCGATATCGGATTTCATGGTATGGTCGAGGTTCTGGTGGATAGTTCCCTCTGTAACGGCTGCGGTCTGTGTACCACTATTTGTAAAAAGAAGGCCCTTGAAATCAGCTCTAAAAAGGCCCGGATAAATGAGAGGAAGTGCGGACACTGCGGGCAATGTGCAGCTATTTGTCCCTTGAATGCTTTACGAGATAATAATAAAGGTTTTGCTGTGTTACTGGGCGGTAGAAGCGGATTGGAGAACCGCCTGGGCGTTAAAATCGCAGAATATGTCTCCGAGGAGAAGGCTTTAATAATCACCCGTAACCTGTTAAATCTGGCCAAAGATAATAATACTGATGTGGAAGCTTTAATAGATCATTTCGGTATCGAAAAAGTAAGCGCTATAATTATCCCTGCAAATTAAAGCAGTGGCTGAAAAGGAAGGAATAAAAATCAATGAATAATGTCCCGGCAGGTTCCCCTAAAAAGTCATCTGGCAATCTCCAGAAAGATTTACCGGAAAGCCGCTATAATCATAAACTCAGAGTCTACACCAATATTACCCAAATGGTCTCCAATCCGGATAATCCGACTCCAATAGTCCGAATCAATAAAATCCCGTCAAACAAGGACTTTGAAATCTATATTAAGCTGGAAAGGTATAATCCGTTTGGTTCAATCAAAGACCGGATTGCCCTGGAAATGCTATCCGGTTTGAACCGGGGTGATAAGACCATAGTCGAGCCTTCTTCGGGGAATACCGGAATTGCACTGGTAAGTCTCGCCAATGCCTTGGGTATACCGGTCGAGATCGCTGTCCCGGAGAGAATCCCCGAAGAAAAGAAGGTGCTTTTAAAATTCTCCGGTGCCAAAGTACTGGAAGCAGATGATTCCCTGTGTCCCTTATATCCGACTGAAGGCGCCCGGGGACTGGTAAACGCCTTAATTAAAAGTCCGGCGACCAGGGATAAGTATATCAGCCCCAATCAATATGAAAATGAACTCAATGTACTGGCCCATTACAAATCCACCGCACCGGAGATATGGCGGCAAACAGCTGGAAAAATAAACTACTTTTTTGCCGGAATGGGGACCTGCGGAACTATTACCGGGGTAGGTAAATATCTGAAAGAGAGGAATCCGGACATCCAGATTATTGGCGTAGAACCAGCCTCTGCCAACCATAAATTGCCCGGATTAAAAAGAATCACCGGATTATCCGAAGAATTGATACCTAAAATATTAGACAAATCCGTTATCAACGATATTATTGCAGTATCAGACAATGACGCCTACCTGACTGCCGCCGAATTAGCCAGGAAAGAAGGTATCCTGGTAGGCCCTACTACAGGAGCAATACTTTATGCTGCGCTGCAATATGCCCAATCCAGGAAAGGATTGGCAGTAGCCATATCGCCGGACGATGCCTTCAAATACACCAGCTTTTACAAAGATTTCCTGGCGCAAGAGATAATCACTCCACAAATCAAGGAATCAGACCTTTCCAATCTGGTCTGCCCCTTATCCAAAATAAAAGCCCTGGAATTATTAAATTCCTTGAAAGAAGGAGAGAGCCTCAAAATAATCCTGGGAGACGCCGACTCGCTTAAAAGCATAGCTCAGGAAGTTAAAAACCGGGGTTTAAAATTGGAGTTTAACGCAGAGAGTGAATCCAGGCTCGCGGTATTAATCAAGAGATAATTCCAGCGGAACTGGTGAAGTGTCTCAATAACAGCTTTATAATAATTCGCAGCTAAATCATTGTGAATTTTATTCTGTTATACAACATTGAATCAGTACTTCTCGTTGTCCTCTTCCACCGGCTCATCACTGACCAGTTCGTCACCCATTTCTTCTTCCAGTTGCTCCATGAGACGGGCGGCGCGCGGGTAGCCGATGCGCAAATGCCTTTGCAGGAAAGAGGCCGAGATATTATTATGTTCACTGGCCAGCTTGCGGGCCTGTTCCAACAGGGGATCAGCAGGGGGTTTCTCAGCTTTGGCTTCCTCTTCGGCCACCAGATCATCTAATTTCAATTGCGAGGCGATTTCTTTCTTTTGATTATTCCAGAAGTAGACTAGCCTTTCGATCTCAGGATCAGAGAGAAAGCAACCCTGCAAGCGTTTGGCTTTGGCGGCCTCGGTAGGCATATACAGCATATCTCCGCGTCCTAGCAACTTTTCGGCCCCGCTGGAATCCAGGATAGTGCGGGAGTCCACCTGCGAGGTCACGGCAAAGCTGATGCGGGTAGGAAAGTTGGCTTTGATCAATCCGGTCACCACATCTACCGAAGGACGCTGCGTAGCGACGACTAGATGGATGCCGACAGCGCGCGCCAGCTGGGCCAGGCGGCACAGGGTATGTTCGACTTCTTCTCCGGCTGTCATCATCAAATCCGCGAGCTCATCGATGATCAGCACCACGTAGGGCAGCTTTTCATTAGGCCTCAACTTGTTATAGGCTTCGATATTGCGGGAGCGGACGGCTGCCAGAGTCTGGTAGCGGCGGTCCATTTCCACTCCCAATCCACGCAAAGCCAGGATAGCCTTGTTATTATCCACGATAACCGGCATCGCCAGATGCGGCAGACTATTATAAGTCGTCAGTTCCACCCTCTTGGGGTCGATCATAATAAAGCGAACATCGTTGGGGGTGTTATGCAGCAGCAGGCAGCAGATAATGCCATGGATGCAAACCGTTTTACCGCTGCCGGTAGCCCCGGCGATCAGAAGATGCGGCATTTTGGTCAGATCTGCAACAACAGACTCACCGCCGGCCCCCTTGCCCAACGCCACCGAAAGTTTGGCTTTAGCCTGCATTTTTTGGAAGACATTGGATTCAACCACGCTCCGCATGCTGACACTCCCAATATTAGTATTGGGAACCTCTATACCTACCACGGATTTACCCGGTACCGGAGCCTCAATACGAATACTGGGCGCCGCCAGGGCTAGCGCCAGATCGTTGGAGAGAGAAGTAATGCGATCCACTTTAACGCGGGTTTTGGCAACCTCTTCAATCTTAACCTGGACATCTCCGTTCTTGTCCTTCTCTTTCACTTCCTTTAACTTACGATCCCAGCCAGGCTCGATGCCAAACTGGGTAACCGTCGGGCCGACGTTGATCTGGACCACTTTGCTTTCGACGCCGTAGCTGGACAAAGCATCCTCGATCAACTTGGCTTTCTTCATATTATCAGCCTGGCTGAACTCCACCTCAGGGGTATTATCCAGAATTTCAATGGGAGGAATTTTCCAGCCATCGGCAGTCACCTCAGAGACGGCTTCTCCATACTTTTTCCAGACCTCCTGGGCAACCTGTTTTAAATCTTTGGCCGGGATCTCGGTTTTGGCAGCTTCGGAGGCCACGTCGGGAGCCACGTCGGGAGCCGCTTCAGTTGCCGCGGATGGAGACGTTTCAGCATTAGCCACCGCTGATTCGACCGGGCTTTCTGTCACCTCGGCGGCTTTTTCTTCCACCGGGAGACTTTCCTGAGCAGAAGACTCATTGAGGGTAGACTTCTCAGTATTGCCGGAAATCACAGGCTGAGATGGCACAGATGAGGATTCTTGATTGGGATGCAACCTGTTCCATAACCAGCTCTTAGAGCCGGGGACAGGCTGTACCGGTTTCGACTGCGGCTCAGGTTTATATCGGGGAAAAGCAGTAGACCTGAGTCCCGATTCCTCGCTGCTGCTAAGAGATGTCCGGGTAACCATGGGTGCCGCAGCAGGGGCAGGGGCCACCGCAGCAGGTGCTCTTTCTCTCTTTCTAAAGATCCAGGCAAAGAAGCCGGATATCACCTGAGCACACCATCTGGGTACCACAAAAAAAAGGCCGATAATGAACAGCTGGGCCACTATCAAGATACTGATTGGGACCGACTCCCCAATTATGGTCTGACCGATCCGGCCTCCTAAGGTATAGCCCTCCAGGTAGCCGGCGCCGTTAAAGAAAGCCAGCCCTCCCCAGATCGCAGCCAGTAAAATGAGACCGCCGATCCATTTATTCCAATACCGCAAAAGCAGGATGGGTCTGGACAGGATTATGGTAGCGAGGGTTAAGATAACGAAAACTACTATGATAATTCCCCAGCCGAATAGCTGCGTTATCCCAACAGCGATATCTGTAATCCAGGAGGTAATATTCTCCCACTGCCAGTAAACTACCCCAATGATACAGGCAATAATCAGCAGGCAAATTCCTGTAATCAGCAGAAATCGCCGGCATCCCGATCGTCCTTGAGACTTAGCTTTAGTCATCTTTGGTAAAATAATATACCTTAGTTACCGGACAAGCAAGGTGAAAATACTATGATTTTAGTCATCCTGAGAAAAAGAGACGGTAGAATCAGGCTAAAATGAAGATAGCTTAGCAGAAATCAGAGGAAAAAACAGTTTTAAACCTGGAATTGCCGGCCGACTATACTTTTACCAGAACCGGGATGATGATAGGTCTGCGGCGCGTTTTTTCATAATAAAACCCGCTCAGGGTATCTTTGACGGTGGCAGTTACTAAACCCCAATCGGTAAGCTGGGTCTCATGATTCAAGGCTTGCGCCAGATGGTCCCGGCTTTGTTCGATCATTTCTCGGGCTTCCCGTATATCCACAAATCCGCGGGAAACGATGTCCGGACGGCCGACAAGATGGCCGCTTGACTGATCGACCGCAATCACTACGACGGCAATGCCGTCTCGGGAAATTAGGCGGCGGTCCTGTAAAACCACATTTCCGACATCCCCTACACTTAAACCATCCACATACACATTGCCGGCCTCAATCTTACCGGAAATCCGGGCTGATTGAGCGTTGATCTCCAGGATGCTGCCGTCTTCCATCACAAATATATTGCCTTTCGGTATTCCCACCGATTCGGCCAGTTTGGCATGTAAGCACAGATGCCGGTACTCACCGTGAACAGGCATAAAAAATTTAGGTTTAATGATATTCAGCAGCAATTTCAATTCTTCCTGGCTGGCATGACCGTGGACATGGACTTTGGCCAGTTTATCATAAAATACCTGAGCACCGCGTTTGAAGAGATTATCCAGGGTGCGGTTGACCAGGGCTTCATTACCGGGAATGGGGGTAGCGGAGAGAATCACGGTATCGCCACGCTGCACATGGACCTGGCTATGGTCTTGATTGGCCATCCTTACCAGGGCGGAAGTAGGCTCCCCCTGACTGCCCGTAGTAATGAAAACCACCTTATTATGCGGCAAACTGTGCGCTTCTTCCAACCGTCCCAGGACTCCGTCGGGAGCATTCAGGTATCCCAGATCCAACGCCATCTTGACGGTATCACTCATGCTCCGTCCCACAATAAAACATTTACGCTGGTACTTGGCAGCGGCATCGATCACCTGCTGAACACGGGAGATCAGAGAAGCAAAGGTAGTTACGATGACTCTTCCAGGGGCATTAGACATGATGCGGTCCAGAGTTTCTCCCACTTCTCTTTCCGAAGGGGTATAACCGGGCAACTCAGCATAAGTTGAATCGGATAGAAGCAAGAGAACACCCTGAGATCCTAACTGGGAAAGACGGGATAAATCCGTCGGATTGGCATCTACCGGAGTATAATCCAGTTTGAAATCGCCGCTATGCACAATGGTCCCTACCGGAGTATGAATAATGATGCCTGCGGAATCCGGAATACTATGACAAACGTGGAATAATTCAATTTTAAATTTACCCAGCTGGACCTGCATCCCGGGATTCAAAGTTTTTTGTTTAGCCCCGCTTAAGACCTTACCCTCTTTGAGCTTAACCGAAATCAAGCCCTGGGTAAGCTTGGTAGCATAGATCGGGACATGGCCGATCTGGTTTAGAATATAAGGCAAGGCTCCGATGTGGTCTTCATGACCGTGGGTAATGACGATGCCCCGGATCTTGTCTTTCCTTTCTATCAGATAAGAAACATCCGGGATGACCAGGTCGATGCCTAACATATCTTCACCGGGAAACATGAGTCCCGCGTCGATGATCAGGATATCGTTTTCATACTCCATCAGCAACATATTCTTGCCGATTTCGCTTAAACCGCCGAGCGGAATGATTTTTAATTTAGATTTAGCTGTATTCACTTTAAAACATACTCAATTGCTGTGACTTTTCAGCCGTTTTAGGCGGATTTTTCAATTCAACCAGCAAGGCCGGTAATTTTAACATGTCTTGCTCGAGTTCATACCGCAGATTTTGCTGATGTAAAGCAGCGGCCGGATGATACATTGCAAAATAAATTAAGCCATCACGTTTCTCAAAGGTGCCGTGAATTTTGCTGATGGTTTTATTGGGGAAAAATCTGGACATCGAATGGCGACCGAGCGTAACAATCATTTTAGGATGGATTAGTTCCAACTGGCGGTCCAACCAGATACTGCAGGCGGCCATTTCAGCCGGAAGAGGCTCGCGATTGTTAGGAGGGCGATGTTTGACAATATTTGTAATATAGACCTGCTCGCGTTTCATACTGATAGATGCAAAGAGCTGGTCCAGAAACTTACCCGCCGTCCCGACAAAGGGGCGTCCTTGCTGATCTTCATTCCAACCAGGGCCTTCTCCAATAAACATGACTTCCGCATTTTCCGGGCCTTCTCCCGGGACCGCCCTGGTGGCATATTTATGTAAATCACAACGTTTGCAGACCGCTATCTCTTTATAAAGTTCTGTTAGTGCTGACATATTATTCAATTTTCCCAGTGTTCCTCAGCCACCTTTAACTATCATAGCATTTTGCATATGTCAAGTCAATTTGCGAAATGGTTTTGTTCAATCTTCGTTGTGAAATATTCGTCATTGCCGGGGCTTGTCATCCTTATATCACGATGATTGGTTAGTCTGGCCGGCAATAAAGCCCGAGGCCCAGGCCCATCCTAAATTATAGCCCCCTCGCCTTCCAGCCACATCCAGGATTTCACCGGCGAAGTACACTCCGGGACGTATTTTTGACTCCAATGTCGCTGCATCTACTTCCTTCACATTGATTCCGCCACTGGTAAACTCAGCCTCATTCCAACCCCGGGTGCCGTTCACTTTAAAACGCCGATGCTTTAATGATTTGACGATACCGGCTGAATCCCGGTTTTCAAATAGATTTTTCAGAGGAGGCCCGAATTTATTCGGTAATAAACCAGTCAACCTATCTTCAGGCAGCCATCCGGACTGTTGTCTCTTATCCAGTTCCAGTTCAAGCTGAGTATCACTCAGAAAAGGCACCAGGTCCACCTCGACCGACACCTCAGTCTGATGATATCGATGCAGGGCAATCGAAATCTCCTCGCTGATATCGAGGATACAGGTTCCCGAAAGTCCATACTGGGTGAAAAGCAACTCTCCGGAAGCTTCCGCCGCAGTCCTGCCCTGGATGATTGCCCGGGCAGTCACGGATATTCTTTGCCCCTGAAGTACCTGGCAAAGATTGTCCTTCACGACCAGGGGTACAGCCGCGGGAACAGGTTCAATAAGGGTATGGCCGAGTCTAGACGCAATCTCATACAGGCTGCCGTCGGACCCATAGGCGGGATAAGTCTTGCCTCCCCCGGCCAGGACTACATTCCGGCATTCGATCTTTTCTCCGGACCGAGAGGAAACGATGATGCTACTACCGGAGAAGGAGAGATCGTTACACTCAAAATTAAACTCCACCGGTACCGCCAGCCTCTTGAGTTCCAGGTCCAGGACTTTCCAGACCGAAGCCGCCTGATTCGTAACCGGGAAAAACCGTCCTTCTTTGGAATATATTTCCAGACCCAGGTTTTTAAAGAAATTGCCAATGGCATCTTTGCCAAACTGGCTGAAGATAGACCTCACCAGTTCTCTGGAAGCCAGGTTATAATTGGACTCTCTTAAGTCTTCATTCAGAAGATTGCATCTGCCGTTGCCGGAGGCCAAAATTTTTTTTCCGATCTGGGAGGTTTTTTCACAGATTACCACGGATTCACTTTTGCGGGCCTGGCTGATCGCGGCACAAATCCCGGCAGCGCCGCCGCCGATGATGACAGTAGTATATTTCTTCATGAATTAATCATAATCCCTTCTCTCTTCGAAGGCCAATTATTACAAAAAATCACTGCTGTCCAAATTAGCATAAAATAAAGGTTTCTATCTTTAAATCCGAGTCTTTTTTAGACCAGATACTGTACTTTAAAAATTCAGGTTTCCCAGAAAAAAGATGCTGTCCCAATTAAATCATCTCCAGTCGCAACTGTTCGCCTGCATAGAGGTTAACAAGGTGATTGAAATGTATCGGTTTTATCAATATAATCATTAATACTGGAAAAACGAAAACAATAGTCAATAAGTCTAAATAGGTTTTGCTTTTCATAACCCGGCGTTAGTCGATTTTATCGGCATCATTAATTTAAATAGTCAATAGAAGAATATTGAAGAGGTCTTAAACAAAAGGGGCAAGACCATGTTGCTGCAAGAAGTTGATAAGCTATTGAATCCGGGGTATCTACCTTTCGAAACTGGTTATTATCGTCTTATTAATGGGCAATGGCATATTGCAGTGTTAACAATGATGCCCGGCTGTAAGGGGAAATGGGTGGACTGGTGGTTTAATAACTATATTCTGGGCCTTAAAATATTTAATGTAAGACAAACAGAATCTTTACTATCGGGAACAAATAAAAAAGAAAAAGTAGAATTTCTTTTAAAATCGAATCCTTATGTTAAATATCTGACATTAGGTAAATTATTGACCCCACAGTATTTTCATTTTGAATATGTTAATCCAGCGCAATATTTTAACGTAGAAAAATTAAACTGTGCCGAGATATCGGGGGTAATGTGCGCTAAAAGCGTTCTACCGGATGGTACACTGGATTCGCACGGAATCCATGTGGTTAGAGATACTGACTATGGGTGCGAGATGCGCAGCCGTTTCTGGACGTATCGTGATACTGAGGAGATAGTTAGGATGCGCATGGAACATTACAGCCATGATATGTGTGAAGTAGCGCAATATCTTAAAAAATTAATTGAACAACAACAAACTTTGGGGAAAAAGGAGATGAAAATCTGTAAATTCTGCCATAGCAATGAGGTAGTGAAGAACGGTATCAAGAAGGGCAATCAATACTGGCTATGTAAAAACTGTGGGCATGGATTTATAGATAATCAGGCTCTAATCAGAATGAAGTATCCCTCGGACCTGGTATTTAAATCTGTCCAATCTTATCTGGCGGGCAGATCATTAAGAAATATTTGCAGAGATATAGAGCAAGAATATGATATGTTGCCTTCCAGTTCCACTGTTCTGGGTTGGGTAAAAAAGGTAAGTAAAATGGCATTAGAGGAAGGTAAAATAGTTGCTTACTTAAATCCCCAAAAATTGAACAAAGGGTAATAACTCTTTGATCTTCGAATAGTCTAATCCAGAACGAGTAATTCTTCATCCTCCAATGGTTATTTTAAACATGGATCCTTCAATATGATCCCGTGTTTAGCCGGGGCAATTGTATATGAATGAAAATGAATTTAGCATTGGTTACCCGGTTTTCTTGTTCCTTAAGCCATAAGATACTTAGCTGAGCACAAAAATGGCTTAAGGTAATCTAAAAATTTTTCATATGCGTTTGCCCTGTGGTGTTTAGCCTTCATTTATCCAATGTTCCTAGCCCAACTTCCGCAGAGTAGAGTAGCCCGGGGGAATCGCACCCCAGGCCCTCGCAGGTAGGGTCGAGAACTGGCGCGTTGGTTAATGCCACGTTTCCAGTTCCCGCCACGTCAAACGCAGCGTGCAGATTTCCCGCACTACGCTTTCCTGCTAA
>Ga0153915_10006445_pt1 | contig 11011 bp, 2 predicted proteins | sample Opewatmetagenome_2_FD_107003 | JGI IMG/M metagenome (GOLD analysis project Ga0153915, IMG submission 107003) | Freshwater wetland microbial communities from Ohio, USA - Open water 3 Core 3 Depth 3 metaG | ecosystem: Environmental > Aquatic > Freshwater > Wetlands | place: USA: Ohio, Lake Erie...
AGGAAGCGAGTCGCGAGCATCCACGACAGCGACGACTCCCACCAGAAGTCGTTCGGATGCTCGGCGGCGTGGCTGAACACCCGCCCGTCCTCCCGCTCGATGTCGGCGAGATAGGTGACCGGCTCGCCGGTGATGGTCTCGACGAGGATGTCGAGCACGCCGAAGATCGGGGCCGATCTCGCGGCCACATCGGGCGGTAGCTTCTCGAGATACGCGTCGCCGGCAGCGCGCGCGCGGGGGCGGCGCTCCTCGACCACAGCCGGCTGGAGCAGGCGCATTCCACGGGTGCCCAGATGCCAGCGCGCACCCCCGTGCACGCTCCAGAGCGCCCGCAGGGAGTCGGGGAGCGGATGCTTGCGCGATGCCGCATACGCCTCGATCTCGTCGGCCGGCGCTGGAGGATCCAGCCCGACGACGAGTCGCTTCGGCGCCAGGTCGTGTGCTCGCAGGTAGTCCGCGATCTCGGTGAGCGCGGCGAGGTGCCACCGTGGATCGCGGCGGTCATCGCGCGAGCGCGCCTTGATCCACTCGCGCACGGTCATGTCCTCGGCCCGACGGCGTCCCTCCGACCATTCGAGCGTCGACATCACGCCGCCGCCGCGTAGCCACGCAGCCTCGCGGCGCAGGTGCTCCGCCACGGCACGCTCGGGCGAGCCACAATCCTCGTCGCACACCGAGCCGTCGAGCAGCCACAGCAGGCGCCGCTCGCGATCGCCGCCGCCTTCCTTCGGTGCGTAGTACGTGCGCACGACGGCGCCCTTGCCCCGCACGTAGTAGGGCTCGGACGGGGCGTAGCCCTTCGGCGGATTCCTGTGGAGCTTCGCCGTGAACGCCGCCGCGGCATCGCCGTCCGCGAACGACACGACGTGGCGCTCGAATGCGCCGTTGTTGACACCCCACGAGAGGAGCACGTGGCGACCGAGGCGCAGCACGTCGCGGAAGTGCTCCGCCTTCCGGTCCCACCACAGGCCGCGCTCGGACACCGCCGTCGCGTCCGCGAGCTCGGCGGCCGCCCCCTCGTGACCGATCACGCGCGCCGTGAAGCGCCCCTCACCGACCGCGAAGCCGTCGAAGTAGCGCAGCCGCTTCTCGCCGTCGCGGAACCACACCTCGCCGGTCTTCGGATCCTGCACGACGCGATCGAGCACGGTCGCATCCGCGAGCTGGCCGAGCTGCTCGTCGGTGATGCCGAGACTCGGCGTGCCGGCGGCCCGTGCGGCGGCGGCGGCAGCGCGTAGCTTCTGCTTCTCCTCCTCGGCCTTGCCCGAGAGCACGTGATCGAGCCGCGCCTTGATCTCGGCGGAGTCGAGCGGATTCTTCCAGCCGCGCCCGCGCGCATGATCGTCGGGCTCGATCGGGGGATCGGCGATCCATGACGCCGCATCGTGCGCACGGCGAACGAGATCGTAGTCCCGCGCATCGAGCGCCGCGACCATGCCGATGATCAGCGCGTAGTGCAGGAAGCCGTTCGTGACCTCGTTCTCGCCCTGCCAGTCGAGGATCGTGCGCGTCAGATCGAGGAGCGGCGGCCCCTGCTTGACGAAGTCGTGCAGCGCGTACGCGTAGCAACCTGCCGCGCGCGCATCGCGCCGCTCGCGCATGAGCGTCATCACCTGCTCGTGCATGCTCGCGTCGAAGATGCCGCCGATCGCGTTGCCCATTCGCCAGTACGAGCGGCGCTCCGCGAACAGTCGCTCGACGAGCGCCGCCTTCGCGGTCGGCGTCTGCAGGCCGCGGACCGCCGCGTAGAGGTTCGCGACGAGATCCTCGAGCTGTTCGTTCTCGGTCTTGCCGTGATCGAGCTTCGCGCCGCCCGGTCCCTTCACCGCCGCGTAGCGCACGCTGTACTCGGTGAGCGCGTCGATCAGGTACGCCTCGGCGCCGGGATGATTGAACCGAAATAGCTCGTGTCCGGCCGAGTTGCGGGCGTGGATGTTGGGATGGCGCAGGATCGTGGTGATCATCGCCTTCGCGACCCGGATCGCCTGTGCGGCATCGAGCTTCGGCAGGACGTACGTGTCCTCCTCGAACGGGCTGAACAGCTTGCCGAACACGAGATCGACGAACCCGCCGCCGCCGGGGCGCTCGACGATCTTCATGATGCTGTCGAACACCAGCTTCTGTGCGAACCACGGCGCCAGCGCGCGCAGCGCAGCCTCCTTGCCGCGCTTGTCCGCGAACTGCGCCGCGAAGTCATTCTCAGCGGCCTCCGGACCGTCAAGGAACGCGAGCAGCACAGTAATGAGCCCGTGGTCTGCGCGATCGATCACCTTGCCCGCCGCCTCGATCACCTCGGTCTGCGTCGTCTGATCGAGCTTCGCGAACGCCTCACCGACGAGGTTCCGCGCCGGCGCGTCGCCCGCCGCGAGCACCTGCCCCGCGGCCCACGCCGCGAGCTCGGCGCCGGGCTTGTTCAGCTCGACGCGCTGGAGCACGCGCCACGCGAGTGCGCGCAGAAGCGCCGGATCGATGATCGACTCGATCACCTGCTTCCACTGATCCGGCAGCTCGACGAGCCGGGTGTACGGCCCGAGCAGGCCCTCGGCGATCTCGAGGTCATCCTCGATCGCCTCGAAGGGTTCTCCGGCGATCTGCGCGGCGCGCATCGCCATCTGCAGTCCGCGCCGGTGATAGCGATCGTGCGCGAGGAGCATCCGCGTGACCGGCACCAGTGCCTTGCCGTCATACGCGAGCTCGTGGACCTGCCACAGGCCCTCGAGCACGCTCCACCACGCGTCATCGCTGGTGGCCGCGAGGCGGGCGAACGCATCGGCATGCTTACCCGCGGGGCCCGCGATGGAGGCGGCCGGATTCACTCCGGCCGCCGGAAACGACCTCGCGCCACCTCGCTTCTCCAGCAACGTGCGCAGGAGCTCCGTCCCGGTCGTCTGCTCGGGAATCCGCGCGAGCACGGCCGCGACCTGATCGGCCTCGAGCTTGTCGCGATCGATCCCGGCGGCGACCTGCAGGCCGGTCTGGAGCGATCGCGTCGACGGCGAGAGCTCCAGTGCGCGCAACGCAGCCCCGTACGTCGCATCATCGGCGAGCTCGAAGGCTCCATAGATCACCGCGAGCGCACGGCGCGCGCGGAACTCGGGGATGACCGGGATATCGCCGCTGGCCGGCAGCGAGCCGAGCCGCGCCACGAACGCGCGGACCAGGTCCGGGCCGCTGTCGCCGATCGCCGCGACCACGCGAGCACGCTTCTCGTCATCAGCGAGCGCCGTCGTGTGAAGGAGCCAGTAGATCGCGAGGTGCGGGTCGCTGGCCAGCGCCGGCAGCTCGGCGGCGAAGGTCTTCTCGTACGCCTCCTTGCGCGGAAACAGGTGACGGAACCGGCCGATGCCGTTGCGCACGAGGTAGTCGACGGTCTGGACCGGCTTGCCGTCTTGCATCAGCGGCAATGCGAGCTGCCAGACGAGCCACTGGTAGCGGGCGCACAGATCGGGCGTCGACACGACGCGCCGCGCTGGCCTGGCGTGCTTGTCGCCGCGCAGCTCGAGGTCGCGCGTCTCGTGGTCCTGCCACCACGTCTGTCCGGTGTCGCGGAGATCGACCAGCGTGTAGTCGTCGCCTTCGTCATCGATGATGACGAAGCCCGAGAGCGTCTTGTCGATCGCTCCGAAGTACGCGTAGTTGATCCCCAGGTGGGCGTCGACGAGATCTTCGACGCTGGTATCGATCATTCGCTCGCGCGCGGAGGCGGCGAGGTCCTGCGGCACCGGCATGCCATAGAACCGGGTCCACCCACTCTCGATCGCTGGCATCTCGTCGAGTTAATCACACACAAGGGGGGCTCCGCCCCCGTGCTCCCCCGAGATACCTTTGGTAGGCTGCGCGCCGTGCGGGTGATCGATCAGGCACGTCTGTGGTTTCGCGAAGGCACCTCGGACAAGGTCTACGAGGTCGATCTGGTCGAGGTCGCGACGGGGCAATACGTCGTCAACTTCCGGTTCGGCCGGCGCGGCGGCCCGCTCAAGGACGGCACGAAGACGTCGCTCCCCGTCGCACTCGACAAGGCGCGTGGGATCTTCGGCAAGCTCGTCGACGAGAAGCTCGCCGGCGGCTATCAGCACGCTGGCACCGCCGCCCCCACGCCGCCGCCGACCTCGACGCCGCTGACCCCGACGGTCTCGGTCCAGCACACGAGTGAGATGCACAGGCTGATCGCCGCCCTCCGCCAGGGGGCGCGTGCGACCACGCCACTGGGCCCGGCCGTATGGCGCATCACGGACCTCGACATGAGAGAGACCGAGCCGGTGCTGCTCGAGCTCGCCGCCTCACCGTTCGTGCCCAGCGGGCTCCACAAGGACGCGTGGCGCCACCTGCTCGTCACCGCGCTCGTGCGGTGCGGCGGTCAGGCCTCGCTGCCGATGCTGACCGCATATGCGAATCCGACCGCGCCCGAGTCGCGCGCGATCCTCGCGCTCGGCGCTCCGTCGCAGCCGGTCCGCGACATGGCCAAGCTCGGTATCGCGGCGATCGCACCGGATCGGGCCCGCGACCTCGCGCGCCCGATGCTCCAGCCCGCGCTCCTGGCCGCGTACGACAAGAGCGACTCCACCGCGCTCGCTCGCGCCGCCGAGGAGCTGTTGACGATCGATCCGATGAAGGGGCGGGCCTGTGCCGTCGCGCTCTACCTCATCAACGATGCCGTCGCGCGTCCGGCCGTCCTCGCGATCGCGCGCGTCGCCCGCCTGTCGAACACCGAGGCCGCGATCGTGCGTACACTGTTCCGCCTCGCCGAGACCCGTCGCGATGGCGAGCTCTATGCCCTGCTCGCTCGCCGGATCGATGCCTACGGTGGCCGCGTCCGGCCGTTCGGTCCGCGTACCCGCCAGTACTTGCGCCGCCGTGTCGCGCGCGTGCTCCGCCGGCTCGGCCGCGCGAGCTCGCCGGACTACGTGACGATGGCCTCGGCGATCCTGCTCGGCTACGACGACGAGGATGCGGTGGCGCCGAAGCGCGGCCTGTTTCGCCACCAGTACGACGCATTCGCGCCGTTCCACGCGTTCAACCAGATCCTGTACACGCACAGCCCTCGCTACGAGAAGGGTCACCACGGCAAGTCGTTCTGGATCTGCGCACGCGGCTGGCGCCCGAACGCGCCGGCACCGGTGACGCGCGAGGAAGCGTTCCCGGCGCTCTGGGATCGCGCACCGAACGCGCTGTGGGAGCTGATCCTGAAGAGCGGCGCGACGCCGGTCATCGAGCTCGCGACCCGCGCGCTGCGGGCGAACAAGCCGTTCACCGATTCGCTGCGCGACGAGCAGATCGCGAATGTCCTCGCGTCGGGCCATCCGCTCGCGCAGGAGTTCGCGTTCGACATCGCGCGAACGCGCCCGCTGACGATCACGCTCGCCCGCGGCGCACTCGCGAGCGATGTCGCTGCAGCTCACACGTGGGTCGCGGCCTGGGTCGATCAGAATCCCGATGCCGCATCGAGCGATCCGGATCTCGTCGCGCTCATCGTCACCGGCAAGACCCAGCAGATCCGCGAGGCCGCACTTCGCCTCGTCCGTGGCCGCGCCCTCGCCGACGCCGTCGCGCGCAGCGCCGCCGTCCGCGCGATCGCGATCCTGCTCGGTCTGTCCGACACCCCGGCGAATGCGGAGCGCGCGTCCGCGGCGGTCGCGACGATGCTGCGCGTCCTCGAGGCGCCGCTGCGCGACATCGGCCCCGATGTCCTGCGCGACATGGTCCGTCACCCGCTCGCGGCGCTCGGCGAGCTCGCCGGCGAGATCATCCTGCGTCACGCACAGCGCGAGTCGCTGCCCGGTGACCTGCTCGAGGCGATGCTGTCGTCGCCGCACGCGACCGTCCGCACGCTCGGCGGCCGCCTGATCGCGCAGACGCCGCCCGAGATCGCGAAGGACGACCTCGAGGCGCTCGTGCTGTTCGCGACCTCGGGCAACGCCGAGCTGCGCGAGACCACGCGCACGCTGATCGGCGAGGTCGCGAAGCGCTTCCCAGAGGTCGGCCGCGCTCTCGCCGACCGGCTCGTCGATGCGTTGCTGCGCACGCTGCCGCCGGGCGCGCCGGCGCACATCGTCACGCTGCTGCGCGCCGAGCTCGCCACCTGCCTGCCGAAGAAGCCGGCCCAGACGATCCTCAAGCTGATCGGCGCGCTGTCGCCGCACGCGCGCGATGCCGGTGGCCTGCTGCTGCCACAGCTCGGGCCCGACGACATCGGTCTCGACGACATCGCGCGGCTCGCGAGCCACGAGAACCGGGCCGTACGAGAAGGTTCATGGGCGCTCGCCCGTGCCTCGATCCCGCGCTACCGGCTCGCCCCGGTCGCGCTCGCGAAGCTCGTCGATTCGCCGTGGGACGACACGCGCACGTTCGCGCTCGCCTTCATCAAGGACGAGGTCGGCGGCGATAGGCTCTCCGCCGACGCGATCATCACCATCTGCGACTCGATCCGCCCCGACGTCCAGGAGCTCGGCAAGGCGCTGCTGCATCAGCAGTTCCGCGAGTCCGATGCCGGCCGCTACCTCGTGCGGCTGGCCGAGCATCCGTCGACGAACCTCCAGCTGCTCGTCTCGCAGCTGCTCGATCGCTACGCGAGTGACCTCGCGCAGCTCGAGCCGCTCGTGCCGTACTTCGCGACCGTGTTGTCACAGGTCAACCGCGGCCGCGTCGCGAAGGAGCGCGTGATCGCCCTGCTCCGCCGCGAGGCCGCGCGCAGCTCCGAGCATGCACAGCTGCTCGCTCCGCTCCTCGACCGGCAATCGGCCACGGCGGCGATCACCCAGAAGCACCCGATCATCGCGACGATGGTCGACGTCCATCATCACTACCCCGACGTGACGCTTCCGATCTCCGTCGTGACGCCGAAGGGAGCCCAGTAATGCTGTTCGAGCATCGCTACGCGGGGTCGTCGGGCGTCAGCCAGACCGAAGGCTCCACCGCGATGGCGTTCGTGCCCGATACGCTGCGCGAGCCGACCTACTTCCGCGGCAGCATCGCGAAGCAGGTCGAGTTCCGCGAGGCGATCAGCGCGCTCCATGACGTCGTGATCAGCGACCTCCGGTTCATCCCGAAGGACCGCACGTCCTATCTACAGTGGCGCGAGCAGCAGAGCTACGTCGACCTCGCCGAGGTCACCGCGAGCCAGCGCAAGCTCGCCGATGACATCAAGGTCGCGCAGCAAGAGCTCGCGAAGCTCGAGACCGCGGCGTCGTTCCGGCGCTCGGGCTTCTACAAGGCGCGCCAGAAGTACTTCGACTACCTCTACAACCGCGACAAGGAGCTGTGGTTCAAGCTCGATCCGGTCATCACCGTCCACCCTGACCAGGTGTTCTTCGAGTGCTTCTCGCGCGACGAGTCCTCGTACGGCCGGCTCGCGGCGAGCTACGAGGTGTTCGATCAGCTCGGCGAACGTGCGAACGGGACGACGAACATCGACTACTCCGACAAGCTGTACGGCGAGTTCCAGAAGATCCGCAGCTACAAGACGACGTCGCTCGACATCGATCCTGGCGGCTTCGACGTGAAGACGTCGATGGAGGAGGCCTACCGCGAGGTCAAGATCGACCTCCCCGACTCCTGGGTCCGCGGCTTCCTCCAGGTCAGCTCCGCCGCGACGCTAAACGCGAACATCGTCGAGCTCCACCCGATGGACGTCCACAACCTGTGCCTCGTCCTGCGCAGGAACAAGGAGCTGTTCGGTCCGCGCTCGCTGCGGTTCAAGCTGACGCCGGGCGCGCCGGTCGAGATCGTCGTCGAGCCGTGGAACCACGTCGTCAAGTGCCCGCGCTCGCGACAGACCGACGGCAACGCCGGCGAGATCCGCGTGTGGGGTCGCCGCCGCCTCCACATCCTCGAGCGGCTGCTACCGCGGGCGAAGCGGGTGCGCGTGTTCCTGCTCGGCTCGGGCCTGCCGACGTTCTGGGTCGTCGACCTCGGCGAGCTGTCGTTCACGCTCGGCCTGTCGGGCTGGACGCAGAATAACTGGTCCGAGGCCGGCAACTTCGATCTGATGGCCGCGCGCGAGGATGTCGACGACATCACGAAGCAGCGCGTGTTCACCGAGCTCGGCAAGAGCTGGCTCGCGACACCGGAGCAGCTCGCACGCGCGACCGGCCTCGACACGCCGATCGTCGCATCGGCGCTCGCCGGCTGGGTCCAGGCGGGCCGCGCGATCTACGATCTCGACAAGGGCGTCTACCGCAAGCGTGAGCTGACGCGCGATCCGCTGCCCATGGACAAGCTGCGGTTCTCGAACCCGCGCGAGGAAGCGGCCGCGCAGCTGCTCCATCGCGGCAAGATCGCGATCGATCGCGTCGACACCGCCGAGGGCTTGCTGCTCGAGGGCCGCGTCCTCGACAACCTCCACGGCAAGCAGAAGCTCTACGCGCCGAAGATCACGTTCGACGCGGACCGCCGGCTCGTCCAGGGGGAGTGCAGCTGCGACTACTTCATCCGCAACCGGCTGCACCGCGGCCCGTGCGAGCACATGCTCGCGCTCCGCGCCGCGCACCGCCGCGGCGTCAACGACAAGATCGATTTCCAGCCGAGTGCGACGCCCGTCCGCCCCGGTGCACCGCCCCCGCAGGTCCGCGAGAGCTTCCAGCAGGCGTTCCGGCAGGGAATCATGCGCGCCGCGCAGCTCCGCCAGCAGGGTCGCACGCAGGATGCGCTCGCGGAGCTCGAACGCACCGCCCGCATGGCGCCACCCGACAGCGACGAGATGGGCCGCCTGCAAGAGGTGATCGCCGAGTCGCGCTTCGACGCCGGTGACATGGCCGCTGCCCGCCAGGCCGCCGAGCGCGCGCTCCAGCGGTTCCCGACGAGCACGCTCGCGCTGCGGATCAAGCGCGATGCGCTCGTCGAGCTCGACGACGTCGCGACCGCGATCCCCGTCGCGCGCGCGCTCGCCCACGTCGACAACAAGGTCGAGCGCTGGGACGAGCTGTGCACGCTGTGCGACTCGATCGCCGATCACCGCGCGATGTACCAGTTCGCCGAGGAAGGCCTGCGCCTCCACCCGGCGACCCCCAAGCTCGTCGGTCACCGCGACCGCGCGAAGGCGAACCTGCCGGCCGGCACGCTCCCGCCGACCGCCGCGGCCACCGAGGCAGCCAAGCCATCGTGGTGGCGCCGCGCGGTCGGTGCGATCACGGGCCGACCTCCGACGACGCCTCCGCCGTCACTCGACCAGCGCCTCGACCGGATCCTCGGCGAGCTCGCGAAGGGCTCCGTCATCCGCGATCGCGCGACCGTGCTCCAGATGCTGCGCGTCGCTCACGCCGCGGCGGACCGCGACGAGGCCCGCGTGTTCGCGCTCGCGGCCGCGCTCAAGGATTGCCCGGCCGTCACCAACCTTCCCAGCGATCAGGACCTGCTGGCCCTCTTGCGGCGGGCCCTGTCGTGACGGATATTGCTGCCGCGTGGCGGGTGGTCCCAGACCTTGCAATCGGGCGGCGGATCGCCGTCCTTGCGATGAACCCGCGCATACATCACTGGCTCTCTCAATACTGTGTGTCCGCAGTGCACCCCAGGAGATTCCGAGGGGGTTTCGTGAAAGCGAATGCACCCGGGGTGCACCGCGGCCACTCGAGCCGAGCGATCCAGTCCCAGGCGTAGACGAAGGTAACCGCCCGCCACGCACCTTTCTTTCCGATCCATGGCCGCCGACAACCTGACCCCACCGAAGAACCGCAAGGAGCTCTACGAGCGCATCGCTCGCGGTGGCAAGGATGAGGTCATCATCGACGAGATGGTCCGGCTCGGCTTCTGGCCGAACACCGCGCCACCACCCGGCGATCCGCCCGACGAGGTCCGCCGGATGCGCGAGCTCCGCGACCGGCTCGCGAACCTCCGCAAGCAAGCGCAGGGGCTCCGCAACCTCGCGCAGCTCGAGATCGATCTCAAGAAGCAGCGGATGGCGGAGTCCAAGCGCCGCCGCGAGCTCAACAAGCAGAAGAAGCTCGGCGAGCGCGCCGCCGCAAAGGCCGCGACGCAGGAGAAGAAGACTCGCGAGCTGACCTACCTCGGCCCGCAGGTCTCCGCCGGGCTCGGACCGAAACCCGATCGCCGCGTCTCCGATGCCGGCAAGCTCGCCGCGCACAAGCTGCCGCTCGCGACCACGGCCGCCGAGCTCGCCGCGGTCATGAAGCTGCCGCTCGGCCAGCTGCGCTTCCTCGCGTTCTCGCGCGAGGTGTCGACGACGACGCACTATCACCGGTTCACGATCCCGAAGAAGACCGGCGGCGAGCGTGTCATCTCCGCGCCGCACAAGCGCCTCAAGGCGGTGCAGCACTGGATCCTCGCGAACGTCCTCGAGCCGCTCCAGCTCGCGGAGCAAGCGCACGGCTTCGTGCCCGGGCGCTCGACCGTCAGCAACGCGGTCCCGCACGTCGGTGCGGCGATCGTCGTCAACGTCGACCTCAAGGACTTCTTCCCGACCGTGACCTATCGGCGCGTGAAGGGCCTGTTCCGCAAGCTCGGCTACAGCGAGGAGGTCGCGACCGTGCTCGGCCTCCTCTGCAGCGAGCCCGACATCACCGAGACCGAGCTCGATGGCACGAAGTTCTACGTCGCCCGCGGTTCGCGTCGCCTGCCGCAGGGCGCGCCGACGAGCCCGGCGATCACGAACGTGCTGTGCCGCCGGCTCGATCGACGCATCACCGGCTGGGCGAAGAAGCACGGCTTCACGTACACGCGCTACGCCGACGACCTCACGGTGTCGACGACGGATCGCAACGCACCGGTCGGTGCGATGCTCGCGTTCCTGCGCAAGCTCGTGGTCACCGAGGGCTTCGCGATCCATCCCGACAAGGTCCGCGTCGTTCGGCGCGGCCGCCGCCAGGAAGTCACCGGCGTCGTCGTCAACGATCGCCCCGGGGTACCGCGCGACGACCTGCGCCGGTTCCGCGCCCTGCTCCACCACATCGAGAAGGATGGGCCCGCGGGCAAGAAGTGGGGCCACAACGAGGGCAACGTCCTCGAGGCCGCGCTCGGCTTCGCGAGCTACGTCGCGATGGTCGACAAGGCCAAGGGCGAG
>Ga0153915_10006448_pt1 | contig 11010 bp, 5 predicted proteins | sample Opewatmetagenome_2_FD_107003 | JGI IMG/M metagenome (GOLD analysis project Ga0153915, IMG submission 107003) | Freshwater wetland microbial communities from Ohio, USA - Open water 3 Core 3 Depth 3 metaG | ecosystem: Environmental > Aquatic > Freshwater > Wetlands | place: USA: Ohio, Lake Erie...
ACGAGTTGATCGCCGTCGCCGCGCTGGAAAGCCAGCGCAACCGTTGCATGGTGATCGGCGAGGACCTCGGCACGGTGCCGGCGGGCTTCCGCGAAAAGCTGTCCGAGGCCGGCATCCTGTCGAGCCGGGTGCTCTATTTCGAGCGCCAAGGCGACGGCTACAAGCCGCCCGAGGAATACCCGGACCTTGCCGCGGTGTCGGTATCGACCCACGATCTCGCCACCCTGGCCGGTTTCTGGCAGGGCGAGGACATCGCCGCCAAGGCGCGCCTCGGCCTGTTCAAGACCGCGGCGGAAGAGGCCGGGGCGCGCGCCGGACGCGAGCGCGACAAGCGCCGCCTGTTGGAGGCGATATACGCCGAAGGCCTGTTGCCGGCGGAGATTGACGCCGACGCCGATCTGGCCTGGAGCGCGGAATTGACGGCGGCGGTCCACGCCTGGCTGGCGCGTTCGCCCTCCACCTTGATGATGGTGCAGATGGACGACCTGGTCGGCGCCACCCGCCAGGCCAACCTGCCGGGCTCGATCAGCGAGTATCCCAACTGGCGCCGCCGGCTGGTGCTGGCGCTGGAGGACCTCGGCGCCGATACGAAATTCACCGCGGCGATGGCGGCCCTGACGGCGGGACGGGTGTAAACGCCGGGCCGGCCGCGTTGCGGGACTCGCTCTTTGTTTTTACACTCGCGGCGCGGAATGCAGGAGAGTCGGCATGGAAGGTCTCGAACGGGTCGTGCGCGAGCATTCCTTCTTCGCGGGGATGAAGCAGGAATACACCGACATCGTCACCGGCTGCGCCAAGAACGTCCGTTTCGAGTCCGGCGAATACCTGTTCCGCGAAGGCGAAACGGCGGACCAGCTTTACCTGCTCCGCTCCGGGCGGGTGGCCCTCGAAGTCGATACCGACGAAGGCGCGGTGACGCTGCAAACGGTGAGCGAGAGCGATATCGTCGGCGCCTCCTGGCTGGTGCCGCCCTACCGGCGCGGCCTGTCGGCCAAGGCGCTGGAACTGACCCGCGCCATCGCGCTTGACGCCGCTTGCCTCAGGGGCAAGTGCGAAGACAACCACGACCTCGGCTACGAGATGATGAAGCGCTTCATGCCGATCCTGATCCAGCGACTGCGGGCGGCGCGCCTCCAGATTCTCGACGACCGCAAGGAAGACTGATCCCCCGCAAAAAGAAAAACGCCGGTCCGTTTTCGACGGACCGGCGCGGATGAGTCATGGGCGGAAGTTTCAGACGCCGCGCTTGTCGCGCGACGCCTTTTCCTGGAGCTTGAACTGGTCGAAGCGCGGCAGGAACTTTTCCCAGTCGATGATGTGGGCGTCGAGTTCCGGGCCGTCGATGCAGGCGTGCTTGCGCACCAGTTTGCCGTCGATGATGACCGGCACCATGCAGGCGCCGCACATGCCGGTGGCGTCGACCATGATCGAGTTGAGGCTGACCACGGTGGGAACTTCGTACTTCTTGGTCAGTTCCGACACCGCCTTCATCATCAGCGGCGGGCCGATGGCGATGACTTCGGCGATCTTGCGGCCGTTCACCTTCTTGCCGTCGTCGAGCCAGCGCTGCAACGGGGAGGTGACGAAGCCCTTCTCGCCGAAGGTGCCGTCGTTGGTGCAGTAGACCACGTCGAGCAGGTCGCCGAACTCGGTCTTGAGGGCGTCGACCCGTTCGCCTTCGCCGACCCAGAACAGAGCGCCCTTGGTGCGGTAGCCGGCGATCAGCGTCACATGGTTGCCCAGGCGCAGATGTTCGCGGGCGATCGGGAAGACCGGCGGCAGTCCGACGCCGCCGGCGCAGAACACCACCGTCTCGCTCTTGCGATCGTAGTGGTGCAGCTTGGACGGCAGGCCGAGCGGCCCGGCGACGCCGTCGAAGGCCTCGCCCGGTCCCATCTTGTTGATCAGGATCGAAGAGACGCCGACGCCCTGGATCACCAGGGTGACGGTGCCCGCCTTGGCGTCCCAATCGGCCAGGGTGAGCGGGATCAGCTCGCCCTTGGGATCGGGCAGGACGCGGACGAACTGTCCGGCCTTGGCGGTCCTGGCCACCATCGGCGCCTTGACGGTGATCTCGACGATGTTGTCGGCGATCTCGCGGCGCTTGGTGATCTTGTACGCGGTCTGGGCTTTGACGGTATAGGCCGCCGCGCTTTCGACCATCGCCTTAATCTGGGCGGCGGTGAAGGGCATGTCCTTGGCGATCTGCTCCGCCGCCGCCTTGCCGTCGCCGGCCGCGTTGATGGCCGTCGAACCGCCGCGGGTGGCGTCGCCGCCGGAATAGACGCCTTCCAGCGCCGTCTGCGCCCCGTCTTCGACGACGATCGTTCCCCACTTCGAGGTTTTGATGCGGGGCTCGGAGTCCTTGATGATCGGGTTGGAGTCGTTGCCCAGCGCCATGATGACGAGATCGACCGGGATGATCTCGGTCTGGCCGGTTGGAACCGGCGCGCGGCGGCCCGAGGCATCGGGAGCGCCCAGCTCCATGATGTCGAGCTTGGCATGGCAGACCTTGTGATCGCCGCCGCTGATGAACTCCGTCGGCCCGCGCAGCACCGACAGATTGATGCCTTCCTCCAAAGCGTGCGCCAGTTCTTCGACGCGCGCCGGCATCTCCTTCCTGGTGCGGCGGTAGACGATGGTGACGTTGGCACCCAGCCGCTTGGAGGTGCGCGCCGCGTCCATGGCGGTGTTGCCGCCGCCGATGACGATGACGTTCTTGTCCTTGACGACGGGAAGCGGCGTCTCGTAATCGTCCATCCGCGCCTGCATCAGGTTGACGCGGGTGAGGAACTCGTTGGCGCTCATGATGCCGTTGAGATGCTCGCCGGGGATGTTCATGAAGCGCGGCAAGCCGGCGCCGGTGCCGACGAAGATGCGGTAGAAGCCGGCATCCTTGAGATCCTGGATGGTGGCGGTCTTGCCGACGACGAAGTTCTTGACGAACTTGCCGCCGAGACGGTCGATCTTGCCGACCACGTCGTCGATCAGGGCGTTGGGCAGACGGAATTCGGGAATGCCGTAGCGCAACACGCCGCCGAGGTCGTGGAAAGCCTCGAACACCGTCACCGGATAGCCTTCCACCGACAGCAGGTAGGCGTTGATCAGGCCGGCGGGGCCGGAACCGACCACCGCGATCGGCGGCTTGTCGGCCTTAACCCAAGGCGTGACGTAATCCTTCCACTCGTTCTCGTCGATGCCCTGTTCCTGCTCGATCAGGCGCTGGCGTTCGGGCAGGTACCATTCCAACTGGCCGATTTCGATCGGCCGGCCGGTGATGTTGCAGACGCCCTGGCACTGATGCTCCTGCGGGCAGACGCGTCCGGTAACGTTCGGCAGCGGATTCGACCCCTGGATCAGATGGAGAGCGTCCTTCAGCTTGCCTTGGCCGAGAAGGCTGACCATTTCCGGGATGTGGATCACCACCGGGCAGCCGCCCTTCTTGCGGCCCTTGGCGTCGAGGCAGCCGACTTCGCAGGGGCGGTCTTCGCACTGCTTGTCGCGCAGCACCTCCAGCCAGACGAACAGGTCCACCTCGCGCAGGGAATAGCCCAGCGCGCGGTAGCCGAGATAGCCGGTGGTGACCAGCTCGAAGTCCTGCTTGCGCTCTTCGGCGGGACGGACGTAGGGGTGGATGAAACTGCCGCTCGGCCAGTCCTTGGAAAGGCCCTTGAACATCGGATAGCGGTCGCCAAGGTGCTTGTCGATCGCCTCGATGAACTTGCGCTTGAACTTGAGCGGCGCCGCCCAGATGAAGCGCTGCAGGATGGTGGCCATGTCGTCGCCGCGCAGCAGCACGTTCCACAGCGCCTTGGTGAAGTCGGCGCCGAGTTCGGTCTGCTTGAACTCCCAGGCGATGGCGGCGGTGCCGTCCTCGATGAAGACCTGGCGCAGCGACTTGGGGTCGTTGAGCAGGCGCTTTTTCAGAAGCTGAACCTGCTTCTGGAAGACCTGGAAGGCCTCGGTTCCTTCCAGTTCCTCGATCTCATGCTCGGTCGTTTCGAGGGCGTTCGCCGCCTTGCGGTAGCGCGCCAGGTCCTCGCCGACCGGATCTTTGATTGCCTCACTGCTCATGAATGATCTCCGCATCGCAGTTGGCCGCAACCCGCGCCACCTTGCCCTTGATTTCCGGCGTCGCCTTCACCTTGGCGGTCGCGCCGGGGATCAGATGGGCGACTTCCTTGGGCGAACCGTCAACGACGATCTTGGTCTTCTCGAACAGCTCTGGCAGTTGGGTGTAGCAGGTCTTGCAGTTGGTGCATTTGGCGATGTTGGCGTCGTCGAAGCCGACCACGCCTTCACCGTTTGCCGCTGCCGGTGCTGCCGCGGCAGCCGCCGCCGGAACGGCGCCGCCGAGAGCAAGCCCGATGCCGCCGGCCGCCGGCGCCTTGGACGAGGCCGCCAGTTCGCTCATCGCCCGGGCGATGGAGTCGATGGCGTTCTCGCGGGAGTTGACGGCTTCCTTGTACTTGGCTTCGAGCGCTTCAACCTCGGCCTTGTGACCGGCGTCGATCATCTCGACGTTGATGCCGGCGAGGTATTGCAGGGTGCGCCAGTATTTGCGGCGTTCCTCGACCAGGGCCACCAGGGTTGAAGAGACCTGGATCTTGACCAGCTTCTTGGCTTCGTCGGTCGAGTAGATGAACGGCACCTTTCCGGCCCGCTCGCCCGGCGGCAGCGCCACGTAGTCGGCGATCGGCAGGGCGTCGGCGTCGGCCGGCAGCTTCTTGAACTGCTTCTTGAAGCGGGTCTCGCCCTTGGCGAAGTCGGCCGGGGTAAACGGCAGTTCGAGCAGCTTCAACTCGCCGTTTTCGACGTGCTCCAGGGTGAAGCTGGCCCAGTCCTTGGTCGGTTCCGGGTTGCCTTCGAGGCTGAAACGGGCGTGCAGGTCGGTGCCCTTCGACGGATCATGGATGAACAACGGGCTGATGCGGCTGTCCACCGACAGGCGGGCGTGCTCGGACGAGGCGCTGTCGGAGATGCCCTGTTCGCCCTGGCAGGGGGTGTAGACGTCGAGCAGGGCCGGCGAGTCGTTGTGGTTGATGTAGGCGATCACCGACTTCAGGAAGTGGGACTGCACGGCGGTGTTCGACTGGACCACGAAGACCGACGGATGGAAGGCGGCGATCAGGCCGAGTTCCTTGCGGCCGTCCTGCTTGCCGGCATGGGCGGCGCCGAAGCGCGCCAAGTCGGCGTCCTGGCCGGTCATCGAGGCGGTGGAGGCCTGGCCACCGGTGTTGGAATACGCCCCGGTGTTGAGGACCATCGCCTTGATCGGGGTGGTGGTCGACATGATGCGCGACAGCGAGCCGAAGCCGATGTCGTAGGTGGCGCCGTCGCCGCCGATGCAGAACACGCTCGGCATCAGCGCCAGTTCGTCGGCGGTGAAGTCGGCCCACGAGAAGGTCCGGAAGGCCTTGTCGTGAACGGCCGGATCGTACTCGTCGTCGAGTTCGAGCTTGGCGGTGCGAAGCGCGATGACGTCGCTGACTTCTTCATGCGCCAGGCCTTCGAACAGGCCCTTGGCGACCGCCGGATGGTCCTGGAACAGGCTGTTCACCCACGGATCGTTGTAGGGGTTGAAGGGGAAGGTCGAGGCATAGACGCTGGAGCAGCCGGTGGCGTTGGCGATCACCGACGCCGCCGGGCCCTTGCCGCTGGGGCCGGACTCGAAGTTGTAGAGACGTTTTTCGATAACCTTGAGCGCCGTTTCGATGCGCCCCTTGCGGGCCGCGTCGGTGACGATCGTCGCCTTGGCGGCGAGGTTCTCGATCAGGGTCTCGAGATACTTCACATGGGCCTTGCGGCGGGACTCATGCACCGCGCTGTTGGCCGAGGTGACCAGACGGATCGCCGTCACTTCGCCGCAACCGCGGCAGCCGCCGTGGCCGCCGGTGGTGGTGTAGTAGGCGCTCCGGTCCAGCATGAAGCGCTTGATGTCGCCGTCGGGGCCGGTGGCGCCGTCGGTGAAGCGCGACGGCGTGTTGGCGGTACGCGACAGGAACTCGAAGCGGGTTTGCAGGGTTTCCAGCAGGGCCGCATCCTGGTCGCGCTTGATGAGGGCGCCGGCGCCGCACACCTCGATGCACTCGAGGCAGCCCGAGCACTTCCAGGGGTCGACGGTTACCGAATAGAGGCCGCCCGCACCCGGGTTGTCCTTTTCCATGGCGTCGAAGAACGGCTTGGTCCTGGCGACCGGGAAGGCCGAAAGGGCCGCCGCGACTTTGCCGATGTTCTTCTTGAGCACGGCGTTGTCGCCGGCCACGGTTTCGGCAGCGGTTACCACCACGTCGGCGAGCGCCGGCGACTCTTTGGTGGCGCGATAAGCGGCGCGCACCGCATCGGCGATCGCCGGGGCGGCATCCTTCAGGGCGGTGATCTGCGCCGGGGCGAGGTCGAGCTGGCCGATGGCGACATTCAACAGGTCACGGATGTCATGCACCGTGTTGGGGATGGCGGCGTCGGGGCAGACCAGGGTGCATTCCATGCAGCCGGTGCATAGCTCCGGCTTGTACTCGGGCACCTGGCGGCGGAACAGGCCCTTGTCCTTGTTGGCGGCGCTGCCGGACGGCATGAACAGGCCGGCGCCCGGCATCACTGGGGCTTCGGCAATGGTGCCTTCGCGGAACGGCTTGGCGACGATTTCGTCGAAGTAGCCGGGATCGCCGAAATTGGCCGAGGCGTCGGGCCGGATGATGTGGCACATCGAAGCCGAGACGGCGTTGGTCAAGTTGGCCGTCTTCGGCCCCTCCTTGTCGGCGGCGACGAAGGCGGCACCGGCGTAATCGACCTTCTCGGTGGCGGCGAAGGCCTCCTTGATGACGGTGAGGTTGCCTTCCACAACCGCGGCGCCCTTGGCGCCGAATTTCTTGGAGAGGTCCTTGCGGATCTTCTCCAGCATGGCCTCCTGCGAGGCGCCGGCAACGATACGGTCGACATGGCCGCAGATGGCGCCGATGAAGGCGATGCCCATCATGCGGGTTTCGAGTTCCGGCGTCGGGGCGTGCGGCTTGGCGACCTTGAAGCCGTCGATGATGAAGAAGTTGATCTTCTTGTCGCGGATGGCCTTGCGGGCCGCCAGCGGGATTTCCTTCCACACCTCCAGCGCGGTGAGGTTGGACTGCATGATGAAGGTGCCGCCCTCGACGATGCCGCGCAAGGGGTTGGTGTGGGCGAACACCTTGTGGTCGGGGGAGACCACGATCTCGACGTCCTCGATTTCGGCGTTGGACTGGAGCACCGTCTCGGGGCTGAGGGTGATGTAGTAGTTAGTCGGCGCGACCGACTTCTCCGAGCCGTACTTGGGCGCCGCCTTGGAATGCAGCTCCAGCACGCTGGCGAGAATGTCGGTGAGCAGCTTGCCGGTGGCCATGGTGCCGTAGCCGCCGACCGAGTGGAAGCGGATGCGGAAGGCGCCCTTGGGCAGAAGGTTCGGGTTGGTTTCGGTATCGAGACCCATCAGTTCGGTCTCGGGATAGGCCGCCCTCAGCTTGGCCTGGAGTTCGGCCATGCGCGGCGACGGATTCTTGGAGAAGAACTGGCTGCCGAGATAGACCAGCGGCGCGTTCTTGGTTTCCATGTTCTTGTAGGCGGCGATCAGATGGCGCGGCTGCAAGTCGTGGGCGCCGAGGCCGAAGATGGCGGTGGTCAGCTGCGGCAGCTTGTCGATCGCCGGAATGCCTTCATGCTTGCCGCCCTGGGCGTTGGCGACGCCCTTGAGCAGGGCCTGCTGCACGAAGCTGGACATCGCGGTGACGTCGCAGCGTTCCAGCACGGTGACCGCCTTCTTGCCCTTGAGGGCGGCGACGATCTCGGCTTCCGGGAACGGCTGCAACAGCTTGATGGAGATGACGCCGACCTTCTTGCCTTGGCCGCGCAGGTACTTGGCGACCGCCTGGGCGTCGTCGGTGACGGAGCCCATGCCGATCACCACGGTTTCGGCGTCGTCGCAGAAGTAGGTCTGGATCGGGGCGTAGGTGCGGCCGGTCAGCTTGGAATACTCGGCCATCGCCTCGCGGACGAAGCGCGGCACGTCGCGCACGAAGTGGGTGCGGTGGTCGGCGGAGCCGGCCTGGAAGTCGGGCTGGTTCTGCACCGGGCCGGTGAGGCCGGGATTGTAGACGTCGACCAGAGCCTGGACGCGCTGGCGGGTGCCCTTGGGATAGGCGTTCTTCCACTGGCGCTTGAAGGCGCCGGCGAGTTCCTCCGGAACCAGTCCGGCGACCTTGGCGACGAGCTTGGCGTCGTTGTCCTTCTCGATCGCGTCGGCGTTGTTGTCGAGGAATTCGACGATCTTCTTGTAGCTGTCGGGGGCGAAGTCGCCTTCGTGGCTCGCCAGATAGCGCTTGAGCTGGTAGACGCGGCCCTTGGCGCCGAACAGCATTTCCTGGGCCACGGTCGGGCAGGGGATGCGGTCGGTGGGGTCGCCGAGGAACTCTTTCAGCAGTTCCTTTTCCGGCATCAGGGCTTCGCTCATCATGTGCGAAGTGGTGAAGCCGTCGAAGGCGTTGCACACCGGGATCATGCTCATGGCGCTGATCTTGTAGGAGATCGCGGCCAGATCGGCGGCTTCCTGCGGGTTGGAGCCGAACAGGATGGTGTAGCCCGCCGAGAGCAGGGCGTAGACGTCGTCATGGCCGGCCATGACGTTGAGCGAGTGCTTGGAAACGACGCGGGCCGCCACCTGCAAGACAAAACCGCCGGCGCGGTGGCCGACGGTGACGTAGTGCGATTCCAGGCCGTAGAGGATGCCCTGGCTGGAGGAGGCGTTGGAGATGTACTTGCCGCCGGTCATGGTGGCGCCCAGCGCCCCCGACTGGGCCGAGTGCTCGCCTTCCGGCTCGAAGAAGAAGGGGTGCTTGCCCCAGACGTTGATGCCGCCGCCGGCGCGGAACGCCTCGTAAATCTCGGAAATCTCCGTGGACGGAGTGATCGGGTACCCGATGACGCCGCCGCAAACATTGCCCATCACTTCGGCGACAGCGCCGTTGCCGTGGATTACCGTGGGGATACCTGGATATTTTACGTTCATCTTGTTCCGCCCGTAGTTGGTGTCTTGCAGTGTCGCGCCCAAGCGGCGCATTCGCTTGTTTTGGCCAAAAACGTTCCCGGGAGAAAGACGCGGGAAAGCGTTTCGCACCTAGCATTCATGGCGCGCCCCCGAACATGATTTGGATCAAGTTTGCAGGCGGGGCGCTCAGTGCTTCGTGGTGCAGCCGGGGGTGCGCATAAACCTGTCCCGATTATTCGCAATGCTACGTATGCACGCAGCGGTGAGGCGCATGGGCGCACCGTTTGGCGCCTGATTTTAAGGCGTTTTTGCGGCAGTCGCGGCGATGTCCGCAAGGGGATGGAAAAGGCGTCGCAAACCCCTCTGTCGCGCCCTGTCGGGGGATTCTGTAGTTGTGCTTCATTCGCATTATAGTTTTGTGATGTTGCAGCGACAGTGGGCATTCGTGGGTTCCATCTGCGCCGTTTCCCGGTTCTGTCCCGCGCTGAGACCATCCGGTTACGCCTGCGGCGCGAATCTCAGGGGAGACGGAGCGGCCGGTTGCATTCCGACCCCGGTTTCGACCGCCGGTGCGGCGCGAAAGGCGGCGGCGATGACCAGGTCGTCGCGCTCGTGCCACAGCAACAGGCCACGCTCGCGCGCAACAGAACTGCGCCGAAACGGGCTGGCGCGCATCTTTTTTGAATGGCCTTCGCGAAAAATCACCCGGATCAAGGTTCCCATTGCGGTTCCCGCGACGTTCGGTTCGCGACCGGATCAAACACCTTGAACCGGATATCCGCTATGCGCAGTAACCACAGTGCCGTTGCGGCATGCGAACTTCTCACGCGGCGCGTTTGGTCGCAGCGCGCCGCTTTGTGCCAAAACGGCGGTGTCGGCGGCGGCATGCTGTAAAGTCAGCGGCCGGAATCGAACGGGAAGCGATGCAATGGCAGCGAAATCCTGGCTGGCGCTGCTTGGCGCCATCGTCCTGACGGCTTTGGCGGCGGCGGCGGCGCCCAGCGGCGGCGGCGGATCGGCGGTCTATCCGGTGGTGAGCCTGTGGGCCGAGGGCTGGCACGCCAAGACCGGCGAGAAGGTGAACTATCAGCCGATCGGCTCGGGCGGCGGCATCCGCCAGTCGCTGGCGCACACCATCGACTTCGGCAACACCGATATGCCGCTTGCCGCCGCCGATCTGAAACGCGGCAAGCTGGTGCAGTTTCCGGTGCTGTTCATCGCCATCGTGCCGGTGGTGAATCTGCCGGGGATCAAGCCGGGCGCACTGGTTCTCGACGGCCCCACCCTGGCCGATATTTTCCTCGGGCGGATCAAGCGCTGGAATGCGCCCGAGATCGCCCGGCTCAATCCCGGTCTCACGCTGCCGAAGCTGCCGGTGATCGTGGTCCACCGCGCCGATGCGTCGGGAACGACGTTCCATTTCACCGCCTATCTGGAGGCGGTGTCCCGCTCCTGGGCCTACGACGTGCGCCGCGGTCCGTCGGTCGAGTGGCCGGTGGGGTCGGCCGCCAAAGGCAATGCCGGGGTGGTGGCGGTCTTGCAGCAGACCATCGGGGCCATCGGCTACGTTGAATACGCCTACGCCCAGCAGAGCCGGCTCATCTTCACCAGCCTGATCAACCGCGACGGCAACCGGGTTTCGCCCGGCGCCGAGACGTTCCGGGCGGCGGCGGCAACCGCCGACTTTCGCCGCGACCTGAGCCCGATCCCGCCCAATCCGCCGGGTCGAGAGAGCTGGCCGTTGACGGCGGCCACCTACATGCTGCTGCACGCCGACGGCGACCCGGCGGTGAACCGCAAGATCGTGCGGTTCCTCGATTACGCCTTGAAAGACGGACGCGCCCAGGCCGAGATGCTGCGTTATGTGCCGCTGCCCGCCCCGGTGGTCAAAGAGGTGGAAGAGATCTGGGCCGAAACGCTGCACGTGCGGCCCTGAGCCCCGTTGCGCTTCTTTTAACGATAGCCGCTTTACACATATCGGGAAGCGCTCTACGGTGGCT
>Ga0153915_10006449_pt1 | contig 11010 bp, 11 predicted proteins | sample Opewatmetagenome_2_FD_107003 | JGI IMG/M metagenome (GOLD analysis project Ga0153915, IMG submission 107003) | Freshwater wetland microbial communities from Ohio, USA - Open water 3 Core 3 Depth 3 metaG | ecosystem: Environmental > Aquatic > Freshwater > Wetlands | place: USA: Ohio, Lake Erie...
GATGATTCGGCTGCCCCTAGTCGGGAAGGCAGGGCTTGAATGTGTTCAGAGTATGGAGCGTCTGACTCGTTCATCCTCCGAGTATGATTCCATGAATTTCATGGTCAAGGTCCTATGACTGGGAAGTAGATCCCATATTCACTGACGATTGGAAAGCCTTTTGTGACTCTAAGCATCCGAGTACCGAGGCTGTCACATGTCAACGCTGAAGCTCACCAAGAGTGGTTCAGGCATAGTCCTCCACTATCGAGAGATGAAGTTCGCGTTTGACGTGGGCCTTCACACAGATGTCACACTGATATCGCATGCTCATGCCGATCACGTGTCCAACCTGGCCTGTTCCGGCAGTCTTGTGGCCACGGCAGAAACGTTGGAAACGCTTGCTGCCAGAGGAGAGCCCTTGCCGCAGTGTACGTCGACTGCAAAGTATGATGAGCCTGTCGAACTCAATCATGTGAGAATCACGACTCTAAACGCAGGTCATGTGCTAGGCTCAGCAATGTTCTTGCTGGAGTTCGATGATGGTCTCCGAGTACTCTACACAGGTGACTACAATGCGGTAGATAGCGTTGTCCACCGGGCTGCCCGACCTGTGCACGCCGATGTGCTCATCACTGAGGCTACATACGGTTCCCCTGAATGGGTGTTCCCAGAGAGGGCGAACGTACACAAGATGATCATTGACAAGGCCAGAGCTGAGCTTGACGAAGGAAGAATCCCTCTGTTCAAGGCCTATTCCCTGGGCAAGGCCCAAGAGGCAATCGCAGTGCTCCAAAGGGAAGGTCTGGAAGTGCTTTCGGGAAATCGAGTAATCGACGATGTAAGCGATGTATACTCTCGTCACGGAGTTGATCTCAGATACGTTTCGCTGGGCTCAGAAGCGGCTTCAGAAGCGCTTGAGCGAGGTTGCGCTATCGTGAGTTCTTCCCCGAATCATACGTATAGCGCCGTCGAGAGAGTCCTTGGCCCTGAACGTGCTAGGGATTTGTGGGGTTGGACAAACACATACACTCTCTCTGGATGGGCTCTACGAGAGGTAAATCGGGGAGGTTTCCCCCTTAGCGCACATACTGACTTTCCTGGGCTCATGGGATTCACCGAGGCAGTCGCGCCGCGGATAACTTATTGTTTTGCAGGCAACGCTGGCAAGTTCTCTAGCCACTTGAGCCTGGCCGGCTTTGCCGCCGTATCGCTCGAGTAGGAGGCGGCGAATGAACGACCATTCAGACATGGTGGAGCCAATCCATGCTGAGTCTTTCTTCTCTGTTTCAACATCCGGCGAGGTACATGAGCGCCTGTGCTTTGAGTATGACGATCCAACCGGCTTCTACCAACGAGTGCTCCAAGACGAAGGGGCTTTCAAGTCGGAGATCGAGAAGCTTTCCAACAGTATGCAGTACTACCTCGACAAAGAGCGGGTCGTGATAAATGGCAAACGTGCCACATCGACCGTCCACTATACCGACATCTTCCTGAAGGGTGAAACCCACATAGTAGCTGTTGTCTACTTGATCGACTTTAGGGGTCTGCTCACGCCGGGTACCAACCAGATCGAAACATGGCTAGAGGAGGAGAAGGCTCCCTATCCCTTTGAGATAATATGGAGATTCCCAATTGGCACTCAAGAGATAGACATCGAGAGTCTCCTTGAGCACGATGTGTACGATGACATTGTTGTCCTCTGGGCAAATGAGGGCGATTCTGTGGGTGGATACGAGAGCATGGCATTCACTCTGCCAAGCGCGAAGAGAAGATGAGGAAGTTCGAGTTGCGATGATGCAGACGACAACGCCGGTTGAGATAGCGGCTCTGCTGCTGATCGCCTTTGGAGCGATCATTCTGATAGTCGGCTTGGTCATGACAATGAAACCGGGTAACAGCGACAGTGCTCATGTGGAACGGGAAAGCAAGGGTGTGATTCTTCTCGGCCCTATTCCGATTGTCTGGGGATTCGGTGCCAAGGCACAGAAGGTCATCTGCGTCATTGCTGTACTTGCTTTCGCTGTTTGTCTGATCCTAATACTGAGGTAGCTATCCAACCGCACTCGGGACACTGGCGAACCTGCGGAATTAGGCGAACAATCTTTCCGTTCATAAGGCACTCGGGACAGATGCTAAGTGGGCTCTTGCAGACAGGGCATTCAGTCTTGTGAGCGAGATCTCGAATACATGTGATAGTCCCGCACGAGGGGCACCTGGCGGCATGTTCCTGGCAGAACTCGTTCCTGCATCGATCACATCGCATCTTAGACTTGCCACGACAGACTGCACACGGTTTGGCCATGTTCTCGCGCCCCATCTGACTGTCATACGCCGGACTGATAAGCCTAATCGTATGCACGACTCACCAGAAAACACTGACATTGCGAAGTTCTCTTCGATTGAGTTCATTCTGTCAGTATTATCCCGGCATTACCAATCCTCATAGAGAGAGTCGATGTAAGGCAGGTGGAGACGTCTAGAATGCTTTTCAAGTGTCGTGGGTGTGGCAAGACCTCGTCTGACATAGACAGAGTCCTTGACGGCGCATGCGATTGTGGGTGCACACGGTTCCAGCTGGTGTCAGAGGAATCCCCCGCAATCGTGCGGCGGCTCAGCGCAAGAGAGTCCATTCGAAAGGACCTGCATGCCTGGCTGGATATGAACATAGACTCGATGGAACCAGACCGCCTTAGCAGTCTTCGGGTCGTGTTCGAGCTCGACAAATCCCAAGATGCCGAGAAGGCATAGACGGTCTTACTGATTCTTCCCAACCGCTTGGAGCGGTCGCTCTATCTTGGCGACCTGCTCCTCTATTTCCACACTCAGATCAGTCTTGCCGGCAACAGCTGCTATCCTCTGAACGGCTTTGAGGTTGTGAATCAGCGAGTCCAACCATGTGAAGAGGTCTCCAGGATAGCTCCACAGTTCAAAGTGGTCATGCAGTTGCTTTGCTATGCCAGAGGGGTTCAGTCCCTCTTTTCGCCGATCCACAATCCATCTGCCTAGCTTAATCATCCCATGGTCACACTCAGGAAAATCGCGACATCTGCAGTCCAATAGCTCTGAGGTCCATCGTGTGAAGACGTCTAGCACCCACTGGGGTAGCCTTCTGACGTTTCCAGATTGACGATTGAGGCTTGTTATATCTGAGATTACTCCAGAGAATAGTCGCGTGGGCATGTGAGTCTTGAATGCCGCGTCCACCTCGGCTTGCAGTCTAGCACTGAGGTACACGTTCTCGAATGGCTCAAGTTTGATGGCTATGTCCATGATGTCCATGCTGCCGGCCAGTGTGAGAACTCGGTAGCCCTCGGCCGGAGTGAGGAATGAAATCGATGTCGCCCTTCCCAGTTCAGTTGGGTAGACGCCACCATCGTGAACGCGAATCATGTGATTCCGCACCAAGTACTTGAGTGCGTCCGAGGCGGGTATCGTGGCGGAAAGCAAGTTGCTGTATGCCTTGGCAACCTCTCTCAGCTCGACTAACCCCGTTGAACAAATCATAGCCAGAGCCTGTTCTGCACAGCTTTCAACATCGGCTGTTGGTTCGACATCTTCGACAACCCCATTCAGCAGTTCCACCGCCTTCTCGTCCTCAGTCTTGTCCTGTCCACCATGATACTTCTTTTCGGGCTGCACGAGAAGAAAGACGAGTCCTCTATCGTGTTTACCCAGACGTCCTGCACGGCCAAGCATCTGCTCGAATTCGGCGTTGGTGAGCCAGTCGGCGCCCATTGCTAGAGACTCGAAGATCACCTGCGAAGCAGGAAGGTCGACACCAGCTCCTAATGCAGCAGTCGTCACCACGCAGGCATAGCGCTGTTTCGCAAATGATGCTTCAATGCTACGTCTTCGATTGTATGTTAGCCCTCCGTGGTATACCACAGCCGATACGTGACTCTCGCGCAGCCAGTCGCTCAGCGCATGGGCGCGACGCCTAGAGTAAGTGAACACGATCGATTGCCCTTTGTTGCCTGCACTGCTCACATTTCGAAACTCCTCGACGACCAGTCTGCGTATCAGTTCACGCTTTTCCTCGTCGCTCCTTGCAAACACGAGGTGACGCTCCAATGGAACAGGCCTGCCGACATGCTCGACTAGTGTCATGTCCAACTCCTTTGCCAGTTTCAACGGTGATCCGACTGTTGCTGACAGACATAGGATCTGTGCGTGTGGTGCATGGAATCTGAATCTGGCGACCAGTCCATCCAGTTCTGGTCCCCTCTCCGGGTCACCGAGATTCTGTATTTCATCCACGATAACAGTCCCAACATCACCGAGAATCCCGGTTTCACCAGACCGGAATACCATATCGAGTGCTTCGTAAGTTGCACATACTATGTCTGCCTTGGATATGTCGGTGTCGACAATGGGTTTGCCTTCTCTACCCACATCGAGGCGTGACATGCCGACTCTTATCCCGGTGCGCAGCCCGAGATGCTTGTACTTCTTCCTGAACTGCTCATACTTCTCATTGGTGAGAGCGACCAGCGGCGCAAGGTACACCATCTTCTTTCCACTCATGGCCTTGGGCACACCGGCGATTTCTCCTATGAGGGTCTTGCCAGAAGTCGTCGATGAAACAACGAGCAGGTTGGCACCGGTGAGAAGGCCCTTCTCCACTGCCAAGCTTTGAACGGGCAGGAGCTTCTCGATACCCTCTGAATGAAGGACATCGATCATCTCAGGGGGGACAGACAGAGTGGAAACCGGTAGGGTGTCCTCCTCTTCTTGGATTGCGATTGTGTCAAACAGTGTGAGGTCTCGCTCTTGGAGTGGATCGAAACCCGGGGTCAACATGTCGATTATCCTTGGCACAGACCTGATTCGAGAAACCTGACGTTCGAGCTGCTCCACCATGGCATGAGATAGGTTGACGCCCATGTTCTTGAGATCAGTCTTGAGATCGGTCTGCGCGCATGCCAAGCATGAAACCTGGGTTTCAGACACCTTGACGGCATTTCTTCGCGACAGCACGGTAAGCCTGTCTTCACGGAGGCAATGTTGACAGACTGGAACGACTTGAGGGGCCACAGCTTGGAGCCGCAACAACATGTCCCTGAGGTCTGCCATGAATGTCGGCGTCTCTTCGTTTGGGACAAGGATATTCTTAGCCTTCCTGAGTATGTCGTGGAACTCCCTCTCCTGGAAGTATACTGGCTTGTTGTACTTCACAAACCAAGCTCGTTTGATTTCAAGTAGGCCCGACACCCTGTAGCCATACTCGATGGTGCCAGTTATCTGAGCATGCTGTCTGTCACGCAGAACATCAGAGAAGACACCCACTAAGGTAGTCAGCTCTTGCCTGCCACTGCGAAGCAAGACTGTGTAGGGTTTCGCGAGTTTCCTCTGTATGTCTGAGTCTGCGACCTCCAAGGTACCTGCCTCGTCTGTGGCCCGTCAAGCGGCTGATGACTCTTCCGGTGTATCAGAGTTCATAGACAAACAGATTCGAGCTCTTTCTGACGACATCGAGGGTTTCATCGTACTCGTCCCGTATTGCCTCAATGCCAGTACTGCTGCTCGTAGCGGCTTTCTCGACTATGGTCCAGTCAGACATGATGTCTATGTCCACTGAACTGCAGAACTTTGAGAATGGTGTGGCCATCACCTTGATCTGGTCGGAATGGTCGTACTTTCCTTTTCGATACCAACCTGCGAACGGACGATATAGAGGTCCGTTTGTTCCTCCAAGGATGAACTGGGCTCTCTGAACCCCAGAAACATGAGCAACGTTGATCTTCTTCAAGAGGTCCAATGCAAAGGCAGTCGTGGGTATAGCGCCCTCTGGCCTGAGTTTGAGGAGCGTTTCGGCCGCCAAGACATTCCCACGTTCAACCACTAGCTGACGGATGACAGTCATGATCTCCTCTGTCTTTCGCGAAGCCATGGGGTCGATTACCTCAGGCGAGATTATGTCGACAAGTGGGATGGGCTCATCGGCTCTTAGTGCGGAGGGGTCGAACATCAATGCGCAGAGTGGTTCTAGTACATCGACCCGTCTGTTTCCCAAGATGCCCACTCCCCTGAACACGCCAGGGCCTATCAATATCGAAATCACTTTCTCCCCCCGAATGGCAGACCATAGCTGTCGAGAGAGGATCAAGGCCTTTCCCTTCAGGTCGGTCTCACGCAGGACGCCTACGTCGTATCTGTATGCCTGTACGTCCAGCAGCCAGAAGAGAGGTCCCTGATCCACAGTCATGTCACCTCTCAAAGGCATATGTGCTGATATATTCAAACACTAGCTTCACAGCGATGTCATCCTGTCGATCGGATGGTGTGTTTGCGAGTTCTTGCTTAGACCTCTCGATAACACCTGCAGCATATGCTTTGTCAATATGTAACCTGTTCGTGAGTTCGAGAACGCACTTCTCAATGACCTGAGCTGTAGTGTTACCTTGGTACCTGAGGACGCGCATAACCCGGCTAATCCGCTGGGACAGGTACTCCGACCGCTCAGTGCCCGTGCGGCGCCGAGCAAGCTGTACATCCCTTTCGAGAAAGTCGAATGGCGATGCCATGTCGGGCTCGGTCTTGTTACCGCGTGTCGAGCTCATTCCCACATCAACATACCGCGACCTATCTCCTCTCCCCATAGGTCTTGGTGCAATATGAAGAATGAAGTGAGCGACCGAGCTGACACTCATCTTAGACAGATCCGCACCCAATGCTTGAATGATGTCATCGATTCTCTTCACCACAACGTCAGCCGTGGCGGATTCTGATGCAGCAGCCAAGATGACTTTCAACCTTCTGAAAAAGGCTTGGTTTCTACGTCGGAGCTGGAGCATCTTGCCCTTCAGTGTCGCCAGCTTCCACTTGGTGACAGCCAAACAGAATGCAGTCAGGACATCCTCAGTATTCGACTTCAAATGCTCTGTTAGCCACGCCAGTACCGCGGGTGACACGAAGGTTTCAGCCAGACGGTTTCGAGAGTTGACCACTGACACAACCTTCTCAATCGGGGGTGTTTCCACGTCAATCGATGCCTCAAGGTTGGCAAGCTCTCTGGTCTTGAGTTCGAGTTCCCTTACGAATGTGCTGTAGATGTACTCTATCCACCTGCCTTCAAGCAGCGAGAACTCGAGGATGTTTCCCCCAATATTAGGTACGTCCTCACCGACGTTCGTACGCCGTTGGAGCTCGGAGGAGAGCAGGCCAACTGCTTCCCTGATGCCCATTATTCCGTCCAAGTTGATGAGGTAGGCTACGATGCCAATCTCAAGCGGACACGAATACTCGTCTGCTATCTTCTTCGCATCTGCTATGGGCACTCTCCGAGACCTCTCACGTAGATTCGCGTACTTATCGGCAAACTCGCGAATCAAACGCTGTCCGCTGGCAGCTGCGAGAGTTTCAACGTCTTGGTCGCTCAACAGATACGAACTCCTCAAGTCTGACATGAACTGGAATGCTCACACTTGCTGCAACTGAAACCCGTTGACGGCACAAATATGCGTTGTGTGGATGTAGGACCACACACGGTGGCCTGCCGACCTAGGACCTATAGCCCGAGGAACATGAAGTGCAAGCCAAAGCCCATGAACAATGAGCCCAGAACAAGCGCAAAAAGAGCCTTCATCTTGGAGAAGTGGCGGCTATGCTCAACATGTATCACAAGCCATCCATACGACATCAGTCCGAATACGATGAAGGCCAGTCCGACCCATAATATGAGTCCCTCGAAATAGATCTGCATCATTGTTTTGGCCTCTTCGGCTGCTAGTTCGCCTTCGGTCTTCGCAATGCCGTTTTAAAGGTCGCGGTAGTCGAAGAATCATGCCACGAACTGAAACTCTTTGATGTGCTCCTTCCCATCAATCGTGATTCTCCTAACGAGCTTGCCCTTCTTCTTCGCCATCCTCCTTTTCTCAGAGAAAGACAATGCGCTGTCCTCCGGGACCATGATTTCCTCAATCACTATTTCGTTACTTATACGGATGTCTTTTGTCTTAGGAGTCACGTCAGATGCGACGTCCGGCACAGCCTCTTGGAGTAGGTAGCGAACTATGTCAGGTGTGTTGGCATAAGCTCCCTTCGCGAAAGTCGGGTCTTTCGGCTTGACTGCTTTGTCCTCATCAGGCACCTGTTCGGGTTTTTCCTTATCTTCATCCGGCTTTCCGCCAGCTTTTGCGAAAGATGCCTTTGGGAATGATGACTTTGTCGCGATAGACCAAGGCTTGGTTCCGTCCCTTGGGGTCATGGACAGGAGTAGGAAAGTCGTGGGGTCGTCCACATCTAGTAATGCGCGGAGGTCCTCGATTGGCGCGACCTCGCTGATCTTCGCCTTGAAGACGGAAGCACCTTCTCCCTTGGTCTTGGTCCAAGAGAGAGGTAGTGATAGATGCTCATAGACCGATCTACGATCAGTATAGGTGATGATGGTTCCCGTGACCTTCTGGGTGCCAGCAGGTGCAAACTTGAGATAGGCTTGGGCAAACATCTTCTCGTGATCGAAGTCTGCTTTGAACGTGATACGTCCCTGACTCAGTCCTATGACAGCGCTTGGGCCCGGGTGCGTCCCTATTCCGTATTTGACCAGCTTTGCATGCACAAATTCATCCGGTGTGCCATTCACGATCTTGGCCAGCCAGTTCACTATTGAGGCCTCCGTAGAGGCTGCACGTCGCATGGGATTTAAGCGCTTCGGGATTTCATGTTGTCGTGTGTCCACGATTGGGACCCCTTTGGTTGTGCTATGCCAGTCGACTTATAACCACGACAAATCGGGGTGGGCGAGGAGAACTGGAAATGGGACTCAGAGCATCCGGGCACTTCTGGAACCTCATGGCAATGTATGCTGTGACTGTGATAATGCGGGCATCATTCTATGTCAGCATTGCCGTCGTCCAAAGCACATCTTACATGGGTGGCATCTTGGGAACGCTGGAGATAGCAGCAGTCTTGATTGTCTATCCGGTGGCTGAGCTAACTTCTGTTTCATTCTTCGGTTCGTATAGTGACAAGATCGGCCGCAAACCGATTTTCGTCCTGAGCCTCTTTCTCACGGGGTTGGCTGCGTTCTTGTTCTCGGTCGCCAACAGTTTCTTCGTTCTCTTGGTGTTCTCTGCTGTGTTCGGCCTTGGAGCTGCATCTCAGGTGTCAACCACGCTGTCGATGGTGGCAGACATGTCATCCGAGTCCAACCGTGCTCGTCTGATGGGCTATTACGACCTGTCAACATTGGCCGGTCTTGCAGGTGGCTACGGCCTCGGCATTCTACTACTTCAGTTCGGATGGGCCGCCTTTCTCATCCTTGTGGCCGCAGGTTCTGCTGCTACGCTGGCTGGCATCATGGCTATGATTGGCATAAAGGAAACAAGAACCGAGAAACGCGCTGAGTTGAGCATCACGGGTCTGCTTCGCAAAGTAGCCAGCGACAGGAGAATACAAATGCTCATTCCTGTGTACGTGCCGATTATCTCAATGTATGGCATCTTCATAGGATACGCTGAGAGGATCTTGGAGGAGGAGTTTTCACTTGGAGCCACTGAACTGCTCATGTTGTTTGGGTTGCTCGGTGGTTCCTTGGTTCTCGGCATCATAATCATGAGCCATCTTTCGGACCGCTTCATGAAACGTCGTCCGTTCATTGTGGTCGGGCTAGTGGGGCTGGGCGTTCTGGCGTACCTGCTGGTTTCCAACTCCGCTGACATCACTGCCTTATGGGCAATATGGCCTGTCCTGCCTTTACTTGGCTTCATAGCTGGTGCGTTTCCGCCTGCCGCGATGGCCTACCTAACTGATGTTTCGGACAGGGAAGCAAGGGGAACGACAATGGGAGTGTACAGCATATTCTTCGGAAGTGGCATGATTATCGGCCCTGCAAGCGGAGGATTCGCTTACGCAACATACGGACTCGTAGGTCTGGCAGTCTTGGTAGCCGCGCTGATTGCGATTGCAGTCATAGGCACGTATTTCATGCCTGAAATGCACTCTAGGACGGAAAGACATCCTGAGAACATCTAGCGAGCAAGAGTTAATTAGCAAGCAACTCAACAAAAAACAAGATAACTCCAGTAGGGGAGACTAGACAATGGTCCGGCTTACAACTATATCGAATGTTTTGTCTGGGATTGGCATAACTGTCCTTGGCTTTGCAGCAATCATCAAGTTCATGCTTCAGATACTCGATATCACAGGCACCCTCTATCCTCTCTATGCATGGATAGTAGGTGCAGCATTGCTTGTTGTCGTACTCATCATGAGTTCAATCAATACCTTCACTGAAAAGACCGGCTTCGTTAATCCCGAGGATAAGCTTGTCAGCAACATGTTTGTGTTTCTGACGGCGATATTTGCGATTCTCATCTTTGGTTATCTTGATCCTGTCAACCCTGCTCTGCAAGTCAGTCTTTTCAACATCGCCACAATGATCGTGATAGCTTACGTGTTCCTCTTTGTCTTCGTCTACTTCAGTGGGACAATCACGAAGGGCAGCGAGAAGGGCCAGATTAAGGAGTTGACGTCACGGTTCATGCTTGTTTCGTTGCTCCTAGGAGTCGTGATGGCCGCAGTCAAGGTGGGCTTCGATTGGATTCTCACCAGTGTGAACTTCTATGAAGGAGCTGCCGTGGCTCTAGGACTATTCGCGGTCGTCCTCGTCGTAGTCACCGTCATGTTCTTGGGCAGAAAATACGAACCAGTCGGTGAGTGAACACAGAATAGGATGGAGGAATTCGCCTCCATCCCTCGTTTCCAGTTCTGTATAGCTGATGTCGTACTACTGACTGTTTGTTCCTCAGGCCTCTGCCTGACCTATGTGCAGTTCGCTTTCGGGAGTGTGCCTTCTTCCTGAAAACTGTTGACTTTCCTAACAAGGTGACAAGCCGCCAGAAAACTGTATAAACGGCGCATGCCGTACAGCGCCAGACAGAAGTGGGAGAGTCCCAATCCACTCTGGACAGTTATCCTTGGTGAGCGTTCAGTGGACGGCAGCAATCTGTGGTTGGGTTTTCATCTAGATGAAGAAGGCAAGCAGACTGACAGAAGGTTCGAGATCAGTGTGGATCTTTTGCGACGACA
>Ga0153915_10006450_pt1 | contig 11009 bp, 16 predicted proteins | sample Opewatmetagenome_2_FD_107003 | JGI IMG/M metagenome (GOLD analysis project Ga0153915, IMG submission 107003) | Freshwater wetland microbial communities from Ohio, USA - Open water 3 Core 3 Depth 3 metaG | ecosystem: Environmental > Aquatic > Freshwater > Wetlands | place: USA: Ohio, Lake Erie...
ACACCTCCAACACATGCGTCGGCCATCCGGGGAATTGAGCCGTGTCCGTTAAGGAATTTCTGAGTCAGCAGGCCGTCAACATCGCCGTTGGCGGGCATTACACGCTTGCGAACTGGTTTGACTCGCGGGGAAAGCCGCGCACCTTCGCGTGCCGGACCAGCCGCGTTTCGCCGTTCCGGATGATGGTCGCCGTGCCGGTGGTCGGCAAAATCGGCGACCGCATCAGCTCCTATTTCGGCGATTTCGGCAAACTGGAAGGCCACATCAGTGACACCGCGGCCGGCAGCTTCCTGCTCGAACTCGCCATGACCACGTCCATGCGCGAGAAGCTCGCAACCAAGCTCAGCTGGCTGGAGAAGAAGCAGAAAGATTCCGCCGTCCGCGAGGCCAGGAAATACGCGCGCATCATCCCGGCAAGCTCGCATTCGACCCTGACCTTCGCGGACGGCTCTACCCGCACCTGCTTCATCATCGACATGTCGGCGTCCGGCGTCGCCGTCTCGGCCGACGTGCAGCCGCAGATCGGAATGCCGCTCGCGGTCGGAGCCTGTATCGGCCGCGTCGTCAGACTTCTGCCCCATGGCTTCGCGGTAAAGTTCGTCCAACAGCAGGACCGCAAGGATCTGGAGCGGCTCATCCTGCGGCCCGCACCACCGCGTCCCGCTGCCCGTGCGCAGCGGCCCGTGCGACGCGCCGGCTGATCCGCGCCGCTACTGCTTCTTCAGCGTATAGACGGTGTCGTTAAGGCCGATTTCCGCGGTCGCGGCGTCGACGAAATGAAAGTCCATCTCGCAGCCGGTTTCGAGCGTCCTGATGCGCTTGCCCATAAAGCCGAGCGACGTGGCGAGCCTGTCGGGATCGACCGATTTGTTTTTCATCTGCATCTCCTCGAAGGCGCCCTGGAAGATCATGTCGGCGGTGAAATCGCTCTCCTTGTAGTGCGGCGTCCGGCAGGCGAACGGCGGCGGGCCTGAGATTTCCTTTGCCTTGAAGACGATGGTCTTGCCGAGCAGCCGCGCCTGCTCGGCCCTGTCGGGCTTTTGCGTGGGATCGGCCCAGGGCGCCGTCACCGCAGCGGAGATCTTCCACGTCCCGATGTAGGCCGGCTCCGCTGATCGGGCCGCCGACCCCATTGCGGCGGCAACGCAAGTGACGAAGCAAGCGACAACGACATATTTGACAAATTTCATGGTGGTCCCCGGCAGCTACCGTGCTTTGACGGCGCCATACCCAATCAGGTTCATCCGCCTAAAGTCTAGCCGCAATTTCCGGCAGCGGCAGGAACCCTTAAACGGTCGGCGCGTTCCTGCGGAGAGGCCGGTTCCGGCCTGACTCCGGGGGACTTTGCGGAGGAAAAGCTCATGGCATCCCTTGATATCGGGGCCGCCCCCCTCACTCCATCCGAGCATCAGATTCAGCTTCGCCGCGCCGTCATCGCCTCCACCGTCGGGACCGCGATCGAGTGGTACGACTTCTTCCTCTACAGCACCGTCACCGGCCTCGTTTTCGCGAAACTGTTCTTCCCGCACTCCGACCCCTGGGTCGGAACGCTGGAGGCCTTCGCCATCTACGCCGTCGGCTTCATCGCGCGCCCGATCGGCGCCGCCATTTTCGGACATTACGGCGACCGCATCGGCCGCAAATCGACGCTGATTGCTACGCTGCTGTTGATGGGACTGGCTACAGCGGCGGTGGCGGTGGTTCCGACCTATGCGAGCATCGGGATCTGGGGTGCGGTGATCCTGACCGTGCTGCGATTCATCCAGGGCGTCGGCGTCGGCGGCGAATGGGGCGGCTCGGTGCTGATGTCGATGGAATGGGCGCGCGGCAATCGATCGCGCAGGCTGATCGCTTCCTGGCCGCAATTCGGCGTGCCTTGCGGTCTGTTCCTTGCCAACCTCGCGGTGCTGGCCTTCAGCCAAATGTCCGGCGACCAATTCCTGGCCTGGGGCTGGCGCATCCCGTTTGCGCTCAGCCTCGTTCTGGTCGGCGTCGGCCTCTACATCCGGCTCGGCATTCTGGAAACGCCGGTATTCGCCAGGCTGCTGGCGGAGCGCAAGGTCGAGCGCACCCCGATGCTGACCGTCATCAAGCAGCATCCGAAGGAAATCCTGCTCTCGGCATTCGCGCGCATGTCCGAGCAGGCGCCGTTCTATATCTTCACCGCCTTCGTCTTCTCCTACGGTATCGACACGCTGCACGTCTCGCGCAATTTTCTGCTCACCGCCGTGCTGTCGGCCTCGGTGCTGTCGTTCGTCTCGATTCCCCTGTTCGGCCACCTGTCCGACCACATCGGCCGCAAGAACATGTACATGATCGGGGCTGCGGTGACCGGCATATTCGGCTTCATCTATTTCGCGATGCTGAACACCGGATCAGAAGCGGTCATCTTCTTCGCGATCATCCTTTCGCTGATCCCGCATGACATGCAGTACGGCCCGCAGGCGGCCTTGATCGCCGAAAGCTTTGCCGGGCGCCTGCGCTACAGCGGTTCCTCGCTCGGCTATCAGCTCGCATCCGTGATCGCCGGCGGCCCGGCGCCGCTGATCGCAACCTGGCTGTTCGGCACCTTTCATTCGGCAACCGCGATTGCGGTCTATGTCGCGATCTGCGCTGTGATCACGCTGGTCGCGACCGCGCTGATGACCGATTACACCGGCAGGGATATCGACGGCGCGGAAGCTTATGGACAACGGAGTTAGGGCAAATCAGCAGGAGATTTCGACATGAAAAAATGGCGGCGTGAATCGGTCCTGGATTTGTACAACCTGCTGCTGGCGATATTGCTGTTCATATCGCCGTGGCTGTTCAAGCTTACCAATGGGACGGCGGTAACGGATCTTCGGGCGAGCGGAGCGGTGATCGCCATCCTGTCGCTGGCGGCGATGGTGGTGTTCTCCAGCTGGGAGGAATGGGCCAAGGTGCTGTTGGGAATCTGGCTCATTGTTTCGCCATGGGTGCTGGGCTTTGCCCATACGAGGGCGATGCATTACAGCATCGGCATAGGCGCCGTGGTGGCGTTTCTGGCCGCGCTCGAGTTGTGGCTGGTATATGACGCGACCCATCCGGAATCGCTGCCGTCCGGGCCGCAAGAGAAGCATTAAGCGGAGGCATCAGGCCCCGCAACAAGGCAAGCCCGCCGCCATGCGGCGGGTTCGCCCCGAAGCCTGTGAACTTAAATCCCGCGCGGCGCGACCAATGCGCGTGCGATCAAGGCCACGCAGCCGCCAGCGGCCGGACGTCAGAAACGCGTGCGTCATCAGGCATCAAGGGGCAAAGGCATGCTTTCTCTGCGCGATCAATTGAAGTGCGGCGCTTTGACGGTTCTCATCTTCGGCGGCGCGTCAGCCGCTCGGGCCGAAGAGATCAAGACCGATCTGTTCAAGGTCATCACCGTCAAGGACGAGATCATCATCGGGCTTTCCACCGACGAGCTCAAGGCGCTCGGCGGATCGGACGCCAGCGCGGTCGCGCATGCGCTGGCGCAGAAGGGCGACCTCACGGTGTGGCAATATAATGTACACCGCGGGCCCAACGGCGAATTGCAGCAGGCGCCGACCGCCAAAATAGGCCTGCTCGCCAATTCTTCGCTGCGGGTCGAACCCTACACCACGCCCTACGCAATCCAGCCGCATCAATGAATGTTGGCGCCGCACCGCGGCGTACTTTCGATAAATGAAAACCCCGCCGGATGAGTTCCGGCGGGGCTGTGCCTCATGGAGTTTCAGGCGCTCCCTGAGAAGGAGACAGCAAGAACTTACTTCAACGAGCTGTTGATGTTGGTGAAATTGGTATTGAGCGTCGAGCCCAGACCATTCACGGCCGCGATGATCGCAAGCGCGATACCGGCTGCGATCAGGCCGTATTCAATCGCGGTCGCGCCGGATTGGTCGGACAAAAATTTCAAAATGCTGCGCTTCAAGCCTGCCTCCTCGGGGTGACTTTGCAGGGTTCAATGCGGTAGAAATACCCCAAGGGCATCTAAGGTTGATTAAATCGGCTGTTCGCAATTTTAGCTACAATTTGATTTCCGGATATTTCAATCGCGTTCGCCAGCGCGCGCATCGATCGGCGGTACTGTGAGCCGCGTCACGAAATCATCATGCGGCGGGTTGCATCGTCCTGCACCTGAGTGCGCGGGTTGTCGGGACTGCTGCCTGGTGCTGCGAGGCGCCTGCCATTTCAGCGAACAATTTAGGCAGGTTGCTCCAACGGGCCGCGCATTCGCGCGCCCCGTTGGCTGATCCGCTTTACACTCTAGTAAGGATAGTAACGATAAAAACGGCGGCCATAATAGGGACGGTAGCCGTAATAGGCCGGCGGTCCATAATAGGCTGGCGGTCCGTAATAGCCGGGCCCGTAGCTGCCGTAGTAGTAATCATAATACGCATCGCGCCGTTGCTGAGCGGCGATGGCGGCCCCCATCGTCCCGATCATCATCCCCATGATCGCGAGGCCTGCGGCGTTGCCGCGATGGTAGTGACGGCGGCGCGCGCTGATATCGGTGGTGCCGCTGGACGGCGTGGCCGCCGTGACGCCCTTCGAGAGGGGCTCCACTGAACTCGCGCCCGCCATCTGCGGCGCCGCCATGGTGATGACCAGCCCGGCGACGACAGCCGCGACGACGCTGTGGCGGGTCGAACAAAGCAATCCTTTACGCCTGAACATCTCAAATCCCCTCATCGGTTACAGCATGAGTAGAAGATGGCCCCTCGCCTGGCGCCCTTGATAGCAGCCGAACCGAATGAGTGGTTGATTTGGGTCAACGCCACTTCGTCTTTGTAGACTTCGACTATTGTACTGCGACTGCGAAATGCACGACGAACTTGCCGTTATCCCTGCCCTGGCGGTATGTCACCTCGACTGCGAAGTCATCCGGGCCGACATAGCCTTTCGAGGGTTGATAGGCTTCCAGGGCGACAGACTGGTCGGCGTCCTTCCCTACGCCGCCGGCGCGCGGCAGATTACCGTGACGTTCGATTCCAGCTTTTCAAGTTGCACCGCGAGCGTGATCGAGGGGCATTCGAGCGGAGGCATCATCCGCCGCAAGGGACCGAACGGCATAATGTATGAGATCTCCGGTGCTACGACGTCTTCGCCCAGCTGCTCGATCCAGAGCGGCAACGCTTTCGCGGGCTGATCGAGGCTTGTCGCTGGGGCGCCGGTTGACGGAGAACGCCGGGTAACGGAAAATCCCTGACAAGTTGGTGGGGCGAACATCCATGCACATCCTGAGACGGGCATCGATCTGGCTTGGTCTTTTGGCCGCGATAACGGCAGCCGACATGCCGAAGGCCTCTGCGGGCGTCATCCTGATCACCCCCGAAGAAGCAAGTCTCCCGGCCCCGACGCAATTCGCGTCTTCCCGCGCCATCACGCGTGGGCCGCGGATCGAGGTTTCGGGTCTCGACGACGGCAAATTGCATTCGCCGCTTCACTTCAAGCTGAGATTCCGGGCGTTCGGCGGATCGAGCATTGATATGGACAGCCTCGCCGTCACCTATCTGCGAGGCTCCAACATCGATCTTACCGCGAGGGTAAAGCCGTTCGCCCGGCCGACGGGGATCGACATCCCCGACGCCATAGTGCCTCCCGGCGAGCATGCGATCCGGGTCGACCTGAAGGATTCCGACGGACGAGCCGCCACCGTCAACTTCGTGCTGGCGGTAGCGCCCAACTGAACAGCGTCGTCCGATGCGCTGCGCACTGGTCTTGAGAGCCTCGTGGGAAACTGATGGTTGTGTTTTGAGATTTCCCGGGGCCCGGCTCGCCCGTTGTCAGCTCTGCAAGGCCTTGATATATTTCCGGGATATTCGCCGCCGGGGGCCTTTTATGCGGTCCGCACTTTTGATTGCAGGATTTTTGTTTTGCCTGTTCGCCAACCCTGCGTTGGCGGAAAAGCGCGTCGCCCTCGTCATCGGCATGTCCAAATATCAGCAGGTTCCGCGGCTCGCCAATCCGGCGCGCGATGCGGACGCGATGGCCGCGCTGTTCAAGAAGGCCGGCTTCGACGTCATCGACAATGAGCGAGACCTCGGCATCTCCGATCTGCGCCGGGTCATCCGCGAGTTCTCCGAGACGTCGCGGGATGCCGACATCGCGGTGGTCTATTACGCGGGTCATGGCATGGAGGTCGACGGCACCAACTATCTGGTGCCTGCGGATGCCAAGCTACTGAGCGATTTCGATGTCGAGGACGAGACCATATCGCTCGACCGCGTGCTCAAGGCGCTCGACCCGGTCAAGCGGCTCAAGCTGGTCATCCTCGACGCCTGCCGCGACAATCCCTTCGCGAAAACGATGAAGCGCAGCGTCGCGACCCGCTCGATCGGACGCGGGCTCGCGAAAATCGAACCGGCCATGTCGGACACGCTGATCGCTTTCGCCGCCAAGGCCGGCGCGGTGGCGAGCGACGGCGACGGACAGAACAGCCCTTTCGCGACCGCGCTGGTGAAATACATCGCCGAGCCCGGCCTGGATCTGCGGCTCGCGTTCGGCCGCGTTCGCGACGACGTGCTGAAGACGACCGGCAATCGCCAGGAGCCGTTCGTCTACGGATCGCTCGGCGGCGACACCATGGCGCTGGTGCCGCAAGTTGCAAAACCCGTCGATCCCGAAGCCGAAGCCCGCGTCGATTACGAACTCGCCGCTCAGGTCGGGACCAAGGAAGCCTGGGACTCGTTCCTCACAGGCCATCCCAACGGGTTCTATGCCAGCCTCGCGCGGGCGCAGAACGACAAGCTGGCGGCGGCGCAGCAAACCCGCGCCAAGGCCGACGATGCACGACGGGAGGCCGAGGAACAGGCCGCCCAGAAGGCCGCGGAATTGCGCAGGCAGCTTGAAGAACAGAGCATGCGCCAGACCGCCGAGGCGAAGCAGAAGCTCTCCGAGCAGGCCAAGAAGGATCTCGAGGAAGCGCGGCGCCAGGTTGCCGAACAGGCCAAGAAGGAACTGGACGACGCGAGGCGTCAGGTCGAACTGGCGCAGCAGCAGGCGGAAGCCGCCCGGCAACAAGTCGAGGAAGCCAAACGTCAGGCCATCGCCGATGCCCAGCTTCAGGTCGAACAGGCCAAGCGCGCGGCCAGGGAGGAAGCCCAAAAGGTCGCTTCGCTCACGCCCAACCAGCCGGCCCAGCAAAGCGCGCCTCCGCCGTCGCCGCAGATGGACCCGGCCGACATCGCGCGATTGCTGCAAGCTCACCTGAAACGTGTGGGCTGCAACCCCGGCTCCGCCGACGGCAATTGGGACGACGGCTCCCAAAAGGCGCTCGAATTGTTCAACAAGAACGCCCAGACCAAATTCAACGTCAAGCTGGCAAGCCTGGACGCGCTGGATGCGGTCCGCAGCAAGACCGATCGGGTTTGCCCGCTGGTTTGCGCCAAGGGGCAGAGGGCGGATGGCGACCGCTGCGTTCAGATCGGCTGCAGCAGCGGCTTCTTCCTGAATTCCAGCGGCGCGTGCGAGAAGCGGCCGGAACCCGCGCCGAAAGCCCGGACCGCGACGACACACGAACCGGCGGCGCCCCGCCGGGCCGGTGGCGGGAAATGCTTCTCCTTCAATGGAAAGAGCTACTGCGAGTGAGCTCTTTTCCGTTTCTGAAATCAATAGCAGCCCATTAAACGCCGGAAGCGAACGAATCGCTATTCGCAATACTGCCTGTTGTTGAAACTGAAGCACTTCGCGGAAGCTTGCTGCGCAGGTTCTGCTCTGCGACGCGCTACGTACGTCCGGCGAGCATGCCGGCGCAGCACGGGCGGGACGTTGAGCGCGATCGGCGCCACGCAGCGTTCGCTGAGATCCTTGTCGGCGACGATTCTCCATGAAGCCCGCGCGCCGTCGGAGGAACAGGTCAGCATCAGCGATTTCTGAACGCAGATATAGGCCCCGTCGCTGTAGGTTCTGCTTTCATAGAGACAGACCGGACCGGCCGTTGCGGCCGGCAGCGGCCCGGCCGCGGCCTGGCCTGCGCCAAGCACAAATCCGGAGAAACAAAGAAGACTGAAAGCCCAAAAATAATGACGGATCATTTCGACCATCCGGAAAGGTGAAATCGGCAATAGGACAGAAGCAGGTCAATGACAGCTTTCGAGAAAGCCGCTTTGCGAACGCTATCACACGGCTCACGCCTGCCAAACTACCGCTTCGCCGTGGCAAAGCCATAGATCAGCGCCAGCCGGTCGAGACACTCCCGGAATCGCCGCGCGAAATAGTCGATCCAGCGCTGGCCCCGCAATCCGCGCCGCTGCCCGACCTGCTCCATCGTCATGCCCAGGATCAAAACCTCATGCACCAGCGCCGAGCCGTCGGCGCCGAGTTCGCGCTCGGCGCGGTTGAGCCGCAGCACGGCCTTGCGCTGGCGTTCGGTGATCGGCTCCCGCGCCTGCCCGCCGTCGACATATTCCCGGCTCGGATCGACGGCTCGCGGCCCGCGCTCGGCCTTCTCCCAATCGTCCTGAAACGCCCGCCCGCCCTGGAATTGTGCCTCGTCGATCTGGCGGTGCGAATGCAGCCTGCCCAGAGGATCGTTGCGGAGCGAGCGCAGGGTGACGATCTTTTCTCCCGGCTCCAGTCCTAAGGGATCGTCGACTTCAACGGCCGCCACTTCGGCGTTGCGCGGCAAATCTTTCGATCGCCGGTCATGAACCTTTTGTGCCCTGTGCTGCCTGTTGCGTTTGGCCCGTGCCATGCTGGATTGCTCCCCTGCAAGAGAATTTGATGTCGCTGTTCAAGCCGTTCGCTGGTTACGTCGTTCGCCTGGCCACATAGGCGGCCAGCTCGGGACTGACGGCGATGGCACTTTTTTCCGATTGTGGTTTTGCGGGATCGGCCGGCGGCATGTGCGCTTGAAGAAGACTCTGATGTGAGTGTGAGTGGTCGGCGTTTGCCGCGGCCATGCCCGACGACGGCGCAGCAATTGCCCGCGGCGGCGCATGCCGGGAGCGCGACGCATTTTCCAGCTTCATGCGCGCCAGCGCCGAGCCGATGCCACCCTTCTGGCCGGCGATCGCGCGTTTTTGCGAAACGCACAACATCTTCTCGAGCTCGGCGTCGATCCGCTTGTGCTTCCACCCCTCATAGAAGAAATCCTGCAAGGTCGGGCGATACTCGCACCAGGTCCTGAGCGGCAGTTTTGTGATCTTGGATAGCTGCCGGTCGTCGTCAGGCAGCTCGCCCTTGCGCCAATAGTGCATCATCAGGAGCAGATAGGCCCCGTGCTGCGCCGTGGTCAGATGGCCGGTGTCGCCGAGATAGTCGCCGACATAAAGAGGCATCCAGGGACGATTCATGCGCCACGGCCCTCGCGATCGAGCTTCGCCGCCATCATGCGCAGCAGTGCCGCCAGTTCTTCACGACGAACCGAAAGCGCCGGTTGCCGGCGGAGCAGCGCGCGCAAATGCGCGATGCGGTGGCGGCGCGGCAGCGGCTTCATTCTGACGAGCATGAGCGCAACTGACGTGTTCATGCCGCCTCCACCAGCCGCAGCAGGACCGTACCGGCCGCCCGCTCCGGCGGGGCGCCGGGACCGCGTGTCAGATGAAAATGCGGCCCGCAGTAGCTTGAGCCCTCCCGCCGCGGGTGACCGCAGAAGGTGATGGCTTCGCCCTCCTCGTCGCCGCCATAGGGGTAACGGCAATCGCCGGGTTCGAGATCAACGAGCGAAAGGTGACGCGGCACGATTTCGACGCAGCGAAGCTTTGGTGCCTCGGTGGGTTCGAACACCGGCATCGGCCGCATGAATTCGGGAACATGGCGCTCGCGCGGCTTGTCCAGCCGCGACGCCCTGGCTTTGGGCGGCCGTGCGGGCCAATGCTGAAGACTATCGCCGGACCGATCGGGACCGGAAAGCCCCATGCGCTTGGCGCGGCCGATCGCGGCACTGCGGGAAAAGGCGGTCTTGAACTTCGTATTGATGGCGTCGGCGATTTCCGAATAGGACATGCCCTTGGCGAGATATTCGCGCAGCGCCTGTGAATGTTCCGCCTCCCAATTGGATTGCATTCCGCTCACTCCGGCGTTTCTGTTATGTTCTTCAATTTCTGATATTCCGAAATCAAAGTCAAGCTTGATTTCGGATAATCGGAATTGCTATCATTTCGGAAATTCGGAAAAGATGGCGCCATGCTGGACATCAGGATGATCGAGCGGGGGCTCTCCAAGCCGGGCAAGACCAAGGGCGGTCTGGCGGCGGCGATGGGCGTGCGCCCCGGCGCGGTGTCGGAAATCCTGGCCGATATCCGCCAGATCAAGGCGACGGAAATCCAGCCGATCATCGATTACCTGGAGCTGAATTCGGTGCCGATCATGGGCCGCGTCGGCGCCGGCGCGGTGATCGAGCCGGAGCACGAGCAGGTGCCGCCGGAAGGCCTCGGCGAGGTCGAACTGCCCTTCCCTATTTCCGAGGAAACCATCGCCTTCGAGGTGGCGGGCGATTCCATGCTGCCGAAATACGAAAATGGCGACATTATCGTGGTCTACCGGGAGCAGCGCCATCCGGTCTCGAGCTTCTACGGCGAAGAGGCCGCGGTCAGGCTGAAGAGCGGCGAGCGCTATTTGAAGACCATCGAACGGGGAAAGTCCCCGACGCTGGTCAACCTCACGAGCTTCAACGCCAAGCCGATCAATGGCGTGAAGCTGGAATGGATCGGAGAGATCTGCGTGACCCTGCCGCGGGGCCAGATCGAGCGCCTGCGGGCCAAGGCAGCGGTGCGGGCGCGCAAGGCGGCCAAGGCGCATGGCGGGCGCACGCCGGAAAAATAGCGCGCTGCCCCTAATGAGCGCGCCTGCCCGATTCGCCGGCCCGGCGCGCGGCGTCCCGGCGACAAAGTGATTTCTGATTTTCAGAATTTAGCGCTTGACTGATTTCTGATTTTCAGAAATAATGCGCCGCATCCGAAAAGCCCGTTTCGGAGGCGAACGGAGCCGGCGCATGCAATATTTCGTCGTGATGATCGACTACGGCCGGCGCGGCCGCGAGGCCGTCGTCGATCCCGAGATCACCCGGCGCGAGG
>Ga0153915_10006451_pt1 | contig 11008 bp, 11 predicted proteins | sample Opewatmetagenome_2_FD_107003 | JGI IMG/M metagenome (GOLD analysis project Ga0153915, IMG submission 107003) | Freshwater wetland microbial communities from Ohio, USA - Open water 3 Core 3 Depth 3 metaG | ecosystem: Environmental > Aquatic > Freshwater > Wetlands | place: USA: Ohio, Lake Erie...
CATCGGAATGAGCATGTTCGGCGGTTTCGTCATCGGGACATACCTTGGCTGGCCGCTGATTGATACGGTCTTCCTCGCAGGCGTCATAAGCATGAGCTCCTCCGCCATCACAGCCAAGTCCCTCATCGACCTCAAGAGGCTGAGCAACGCCGAGACCCAGTTCCTGATCAGCATGGCGGTCCTCGAGAGCTTCATCGCCATGTTCCTCCTCACCGCCGTCAACGGGATGGTCGTGTCGAACACGCCCGAGTCGGTGGACCCGCCAATCCTGTTCCTCTGCATCGTCCTGTTCGTCGGATTCTTCGCCTTCCTTGCGGCCGTCGTGGTGCCCAGGACCGCGCGCTTCTTCGAGCAGATCAAGAGCGACGAGCTGTTCATCCTGTTCGCGCTTGGCATCGTCTTCCTCTCCGCCGCCGTGGCCGAGGTGATGAAAATCCCCGCCATCATCGGCGCGTTCTTCATCGGGGTGAGCTTCGCCAACACGAAGCTGGCGCCCAAGCTGGAGCACAAGCTCGTGGGGTTCAGGGATGCATTCGTGGCGGTGTTCTTCCTGGCCTTCGGGATGATGATAGACCCTTCCGCGCTCCCCAGGGTCATCGGCATAGTCGCGCTCGCGGTCCCGATGATATTCCTGAACGACCTCTTCCTCACCGCCACTGTCTCCTACATGATAGGCTTCAGCGGCAGGGCTGCGACAGCGATCGGGACCAGCATGATAGGAAGGAACGAGGAGGCGATCCTGTACGCGTCGGTCGGGACGAGGGCGGTGAACTCGAACCCCGCGATCAGCCACGCCTATGGCGGGGAACTCCTGAGTCCGTTCACCGGCGTTCTTTGCATCATCATGAGCACGCTAGCTCCCTTCTCGATGAGCCGCTCCGACCGCCTCGCCAACTTCCTCGGGCGGCATATGCCGAAATCGTTCGTCTTCGGCGCGGACCTGGTGAAGAGGACCCTCAAGAACCTCGTGCTGCCGACCTATCTCCCGTTATACAAGAGGACCAAGGCGCTGGTGGCGAGCCTCGTCGCTTTCACGGCATTGATCATCGCCCTCATCATGACCACAGGCTACCTGCACATCGGGGTCGCCCTCCTGATACCCGCGGTCATCTTCGCGTGCAGGGCGGCCGCCAGTGGTGCCTTTGCTGAACCGACGAAACACACGAACTACGGGCTGGAGCACACGCCTAGGCACAGCGACGCTATACTCAGGTTCGTGGTCCGCATGGTGGTCGGGGCCTTCCTTACGATCGCACTCGTCGCGTTCCTGTGGCAGTACATGTGGCAGGCGACCCTCCTCGTTCTCTTCGCCTACTTCATCGGGGTCATCATCAGCATGAAGCTGGTGTACAATGCGCTCATGCTGAGGAAAGCTCCATTGGTCGTGCCCGTGACCGTGGACAGCACGATGAAGCAATACCGCCGAGAGTGGCGCTCCGTGAGCAGAATCAACAATGGCAGGCACCGGTGAGTGGCAAGAGCTTTATGGCGGGATACCGTTCGGGGTCAGCAAGGACGAAGGAGGTCTGACATGCGACCGATTGGCGTATCGATATTGGCGATATTGATCATTCTGTTCGGAGTATTGGTTGCCTTGCTTGGCGTCTTGGGCTTGATTGGCAGCGTTTTCCTATCGACGCTTCCGGGTGGCGGCCTATTTGCTGGAGTCACCGGAATCGCCTCAGCGATCGTGCTCATCATCGGCATAATATTGATAGTCGCCGGGCTTGGGCTCTGGAACCTCAAGATGTGGGCGTGGGTTCTCGCGATCATAGTCCTTGTGATTGAACTCGTTCTTTCGTTCTATCCGGGCATCAATGTATGCACATTGCTGTTCGCCCTGGTGCTTCTGATCTACCTGCTCCTCATACGAAAAGAGTTCAGCTGATCCGGGCACTCCATAGGCATCAACCTTTAAGTACGCAAAGCAGAGTAGGTGCCGATTCATATGGCCGGAGGAAACGTACAGCCTGGAACTAGTGCGCCTGAACAGAGGCCGACGACGTACGGGCAGCAGACGCAACCGACATATCAGCAGCCCTACGGGCAACAGAGCTCGCTGATGGACATCGCGGCTTTGCTGAGGAAGACCTTCCTCATCATCATCGTCGCGATCGGTGCATTGTTTCTGTTCATCGGTCGGCTCTTCGGGGTGTTCTTCGTCGACACCAATGGCCAGAACGCCGGACACGCCATGTCGATCTTTGGCGGCTTCATGATCGCCGTGCCGGCGGTCATATGGGCCCTCGGCAGCAAGAGGACGACCGACATGCAGAACCTTGGCTTGCTGATAATTGCCGCCCTGATGTTCGTGGCCATGGTCTACTAGCGCAGCATCGGTCCCGGCAATCAGTTGATCAGCCTGCGTTATCGCTCTGCTTGCTTGACTTACCAGAGACGCCGATGGCGGATGGTTGACAGTGCGGCTGGCGGGAATCGAACCCGCGTTGTGAGCTAGCTCCGGCTCCGGGCAAACCCGAGCCTTGGGAAGCTCAAGTCCTACCATTAGACTACAGCCGCGGGCCTCTCCTAATGGCGGTGCACTCATAAATCTTTCAGAGTCGGCCCGATGAAGACGAAGATGGGCGGTCGGATGGGAAGACTTATCAGTCGATGCTCCTCTTCAATGACCGTGGCGGCAATCCTTCGATGCCCGCGCGATGGAGCGGAGGCGGTTCTCGAATCTGCTCAGGGGCGGAAGGGCAGCTTCAAGCTCGATGTCTGTCCCAAATGCGGTGGATCGTGGTTCGACAAGGGGGAAATCACGAAGATCTCCGGCGACAGGGAAATCGAACGCAAGATCGTCGAATACGCCGGCGGTCCGTCGGGCCTGGCCTGCCCGCGCTGTGGGCGGGGGATGGTGAACCGACCGGTTGGGGACATCAAGCTGGATGTGTGCGCCAAGTGCAAGGGCGTGTGGACCGATGCAGGAGAACTCGAAAAGGCCGCCCGGACCCTAGGCATGGAATTCTCCGACGTATCGGGCGAAGGCGTCCTCGCCGGTTCTGCCCGAAATCGTCTGATAGCGAACTTCGTTTTCGGTAATTGTGTCACATTGAGATCCCTCCTCGAGCCCAGAATCAAGAGAAGATATCCACCCGACGTTCTGTGATTCGACACTGCCACTGTTCATTCGCGGATTGCCCAGGGTCCATCCGCTCGGTTATTTCACCGTTTCTAATTGGGAAATCAGGTTCCAGATCTGAGTTCGGCCGTGCAAGGGTATATTCGGATCGTTTGCCAGGTCGTCCAGAATCATTATGGCGGACGCGACGCGGACGTCGAGCGCATCCGTCTTCAGAAGGTAGGCCTTCGCGTCAGTCGCTCCCCTTCGGATATTACGCGGGACGGTCGTGTCCTCCGCAAGCTGATCGAGGACTTCGACAATCTGTTTGATTCTGTCCTCGGTACTCATCTTGCCACCACCTGTCCAAGACCATCTGTACTACCCTATCTCCTTGGGGACTCCGCCCTCTTTGTAGGCGGTCACTACCATGAGCGTTTTCGCGTCCTTCACGCCCCTGATGGGCATGAGGGACTGCAGTACGAACGCCTTCATCTCCTTATAGTTTGCGAATCTGGCTTTTGCGACTATATCGGTGTCGCCGGTCACCAGGAAGACGTCCTGCATGGCGGGGAACTCCGCCACCCTCTCCGCGATCCTGTCGGCCTCCTTGGTGTCCACTTTGAGGGCGATGACTGCGGTCACCTGCTCCTCTCCATAGTATTTTTCCAAGTCGGCCTCGATGTCCTCCGTGGCAACCATCGCGGAAGGCATTGAGCCTCCCACTTTTAAAGTTTCCATGTCAGAACCTGACAAACAGCCTCAGGACTCGGGAGAGGGCGGCCACCGCCTTGCCCTCCTCCTCCATGGCCGTTTCGATGCTGGCGGCGCATCGCTCCCGCCTTGCCTTGTCCCCCGCCACCGCTACTGCCTCCGTTGCAGCGTCCACGGGCAGTCTGTCGAAAGCCCATGGTAATTCCCCGATGGCTCCCTCCAGCGCCTTGACCTCTCTGCCATATCTGTCCACCGCCACAGTCGCATCGTAGATCTGGTTCTTCGCTCCCCGCCGCTTGACGATCTCCAAATAATCCATCGCCGCCCCGCGAGCATCGATCACAGCCCGAAAGACCAGATTCAGCACGCGGACTCGCTCGCCAAGTCCTCCCGCCTCGACGCCATCGGAAATGGCGGGGATCGCCTCGATCAACTCGGAGTAGGCTTTCGCACCTGAGAAGAACGAGTGCGGGCCTGTGCTCCCACCGCTGAACGTGAACTCGCCCTCCAGGGCAAATCTCACCGCCCTTTCGAGCGCCTCGGGGACCGCCCGGTTCTCCTCCGCGACCTTCCCCACCCGCCTCAGGCTCGTCAACGGGAACTTGCCAAATCCCTGGTACGTCCAGCCCTCCCATTCCTCGAAATGCCTGACTCTTGGCTCTGGAGTGCGGTCGGAATAGCTCCTCACGACGAGCCTCCTCGGCTCCTCCTCGTAGCCGATTATCACCGCCCATTCCGTCCGAGATTGCATGCCGCTGGTGAGGAGAGGGATGCCCGCGTCGATCGAGGCCTTGATTCCCGCCCAAGCTGAGTCTTGATCCTCGTATTTCGGCGTCTCTGCCACGAATCCCTGAGAGGCCGCCGCATTCGCGACGATGTCCTCGCTGCACGCGACAGCGCTCTCGGCGAGCCACTCCCGGCTCCAGCCAATCCTGAATGCCCCGCCACTGAGGAACATCAATTCGTCGTAGCTGGTGTGGAGCCCCTGCGACTGCAGCACGGCAGTGAGAGCCCCTATCGGCGTCAGCTGTCCCGCCTCGTAGCCCAGGCGGGGCACACCCTTGAGAACACGTCCCAATCCTGGAACCCGCCGGAGCATCGCCCGGCCGTTACTTAACAGTTTTCCGGGAGCGGGCTAGCCCAGCGCCACGCCGCACTTGCGGCAGAACGCATCTCCCGCCGTAGGCTTCGTCCCGCACGAGGGGCAGACCGCCATCTCGACCTTCACACCGCACTTCCTGCAGAACATGTCGTCGATGCTCAGGTCGGCGCCGCAGCTCCTGCACCTGAGCGAGGACACGCTGATCTCGACTCCCGGCGGCATCCCCATCGCCGGGGACGTATCCGCTTCTCGCGCAATCACCCTGGTGTCCTTGATCTCGATGACCAATTCCTCGGCCGCCCGCCTCGCCTCGACCCCATGCTTCAACGAGGAGTCGTAGTCCTTGCTATCGAACTCCTGCCGGGCGAGCGCGATGAGCCTCGTCGCCTCTCCGACCTCGCCGCCCTCGCTCAGGCGCTGGTCGATAGTTCTCTGAGCGAAGCCGAGCATGAACTTGGCCTGCAGGTAGTTCTTGGGCAGCTCCTTTTGCAGCTTCTCCTTCGTCGTCTCCTCGGGGGCCGCGGGGGCGGTCTCGGTCTTGGGCAGCTTGGCGAGGTCGCCCATCTCCCTGTGACGCTTCCTCTCCTGCATCATGATGCCCTTGGCGCTGGCGAGATAGTCCAGCGCGGCCCTGTTGCTGCCGGCCTTGAGGGCCACCTCCGCCCTCCGTATCAGCTCCATCGCCTCCAGGCTCCGGATGCCGCTGCGCTCCATCGAGGACGCGATCGCCTTCGTCGTGATCATGGCGTTGTAGGCCTCGTCGTCGACGTTCGCCGTCTCCAACTTGGCCGTGCGTTTCCGTCTGAGGAACCTGATCTCGAGGTAGATTGCGAAGACGATTATGAGGGTGATGGACGCAGCCGCGATTGCTTTCCAGGATTCGTCTGCCACGGTTATTCAAAAGACGCCGCCACCCTAAAAGCATTGCCTTGAAGATACCACGGTCATACCATCGAACGGTCCCTCGATGCACCCGGGAATCCGTTTCCAGTACGTCGGCACGTTCATCGGGCTCGGCGCAGTCATGGTTGAACCGCCCGGTCTTGCGGGATAGTCCTTATATGGTTCGATTGATGCTAGCGGATCGTTCATGAAGAACACGATTCCCCCGGCTGCGATCAAAAGGGGAAGGAACAGGGCCTTGCTCTTCTACGCGATCGTCCCAACTTGGCTGGTGCTGTATGGAGTCGCCGATGCGTACGCCGAATTCGGGGACGTCAGCTGGCTGACAGTGTTGCTCATCGAGTCTGCCATGATCGCGATCGCGGCCGTGCTCGGCTGGACCCTATCCAGGGAAGGCCTGCTCGTTCTCAATCTACCTTCGCTGAGGAAGGCCTTTCCGGATGAAGTGATAGTTGGCGACTCCGCACTCACACTTCGATCTGCCGGACATCAGGATGAAACCGTCCTGCGATCTCGAATCCAGGAAATCAAGCCTCATCCCATCCTCAAGGAAAAGGGCGTCTGGCTGCTTTCTTACAAGAATGACAGGGGTAGACGCGACATCCGGAGGATAAGCGAGGAGGTCGCTCAAGCCATCGAAGCCAAGTGAATAATCAAATCCATTCTAGGATTGATGCCAGAACTGCTTAGGAGGTTGAGATGCTTTATGGGATTCAAGAATGCATGGTGATTTGGGGTTATGCAAGAGCATCCACTCCTTCAAGTGCCAAACTTGATCCAAGAAGCCGATCTCGAGAATGGAATTCGACCATTGGAAATCGGAGTCCGAGGAGTCAATTCACCATCCAGATACACGCAAAGGCGGGGCTGGTTCGCTCGAGGCAGCGTTGTCGAGGCTCGTTCTCGTGGATGCTGACGTCCCGTTCCGCGCGGTTTTCCCGTTCCGGTTGATCCTCAGTCCGGTGTCCTAGGCCTGCTTAATCCAACACTCCTTCCGCCAGAATCTTGCGTGGCTATCGGAATCGTACGTACGGGATGCCGAAGACGTTGGACAGGTGAGCGACCTTGAGGTCGTCATTCGTGCTGTCGTAGTAGCTTATGAGGCCGAAGCCGTCCACTCCGATAGTCAGGAACGTACGCCAGCCCACGGCGCCCGCTGAGTCGACCACGGAAAGGGTGGCGGCAGTGCAAGCGATGTCCGAACAGTGCGCGACCTTGAGGACGAACGACTCGACATGGTAGTAGCTGATCAGGCCGAGGCCATCCGCGCCAATCGCCAAGGATGTGTAATAGCCCACGATGCCCGCGGTGTCGAGCGCGGAAATCGCGGCGGTAGTGCAGGTGACGCTCAAGCAATGAGCGACCTTGAGGTCGCCATTCGTCCAGTCGGTGTAGCTGATGAGACCGCGGCCATCCACGCCAATAGTTACGGAAGTGAACCTGCCTACATCGTTCGAAGCGTCGATTGCGGAGAGGGTGGCGGCAGTGCACGCAGCATTCGAGCAGTGTGCGACCTTGAGGTCGCCGTTCGTTTGATCGTAATAGCTGATCAGGCCGAGGCCGTCCGCGCCAATCGTCAGCGACGTGTCAAGGCCGACAGTGCCCGTCGTATCGAGGACGGAGAGCGTGCCGGCAGTACAGAGTGTGTCAGAGCAGTGAGCGACCTTCAGGTCGCTATTCATGTAGTCGTAGTAGCTGATGAGACCCAGACCGTCCCCGCCGATCGTCACGGAAATGTGCCAACCTACAAAGCTCGTGGGATCGAGCGTGTAGTTCGTGGCAGTCGTGCACTCGATATTGGAGCAGTGAGCAACCTTGAGGTGTTCATTCAAACCGTCGTAGTAGCTGATGAGGCCGAGACCATCCGCGCCGATCGCTACGGAGGAATACCCACCCACGATGCCCACGGTGTCTATCGAGGAAATCGTGGCGGTGGTGCAGGCGATGTTCGAGCAGTGGGCGGCCTTGAGGTCGCTGTTCGTAGAGTCGTAGTAACTGATCAGGGCGAGGCCATCCACACCGATCGCCACGGATGAGGTCGCGCCCACATCGCCCGCGGTGTCAAGCTTCGTGAGGGAGAACACGGCGCGTCCGATTCCGATCCCTTGCGGTCCTTGCGGACCCATCGGACCCTGCGGTCCCTGAGGTCCTTCTGGTCCCTGAATCCCTTGAGGACCCTGCGGTCCCGGGTCGCCTTGCGGACCTTGTGGTCCTTCCGGTCCTTGCGGGCCTATGTCACCTTGTAGACCCTGAGGCCCTTGAGGCCCCGGATCTCCCTGAGGTCCCTGCGGCCCGGCCGGTCCCTGAGGACCCTGGTCGCCTTGCGGACCTTGTGGTCCCTCCGTCCCCTGCGGGCCTGGGTCACCCTGCAGGCCTTGCGGTCCCTGAGGCCCCGGATCTCCCTGCGGGCCTTGCGGTCCTGCTGGACCCTGTGGTCCTTCTGGCCCCTGAGGTCCGGTGTCTCCCTGCGGACCTTGCGATCCTACGGGCCCCTGCGGTCCTTCCGATCCCTGCAGTCCTTGCAATCCTTGAGGCCCTTGGTCACCTTTCGGACCCTGCGCCCCGTCAGCGCCATCTGTCCCGTCTATTCCGTTCGTTCCGTTCAACCCGGCCGCTCCGGTATCGCCCTTCGGACCGGCCGGCCCCGGCAGCGCGACCGAGAGTACGAGCGCTATGGCTGCGAGCAGGACCGCGATGACACTCAACGCCTTGCCTAGACCTCCAGATTTGGGAGAGGACGACCCCTCCGACTCCGCTTCTGCCATGTGCCGGAATATGACAGCCATGCAATAATTGTTATCCCGGTGTGGGCGGCATGCCGAGGCTCAGCGCGAATAGTAGACGGCGACGATGGACGCGCTGTCGAACCGATCGCCCGAATCGGCGCCCGAGGACATGATCCCGTTCACATAGAATGTCAAGGTGCCGGCTGCATCGACAGAGAAGGGGCGCAGGAGGGGGACGGTCGTATAGTGATAAGGGTCAGTCGGGAGCGTGTATGGGACGGATACGAACGCGGTGTAGTTGTTCACGGTGCAATCTGTCGTCGAGGTCGCGAGGACGATGTCTGCGAAGTCGCTCACCCCGGTAACGTGGCTGATGCCGACGCCGACGGTCGCGCTGACTTCGACAGTCCCCGCGCCGGGAACCGTGATTGAGACCTCTGCCCCGGGGTAATGCGTGCAGGTCGAACCTATCGTCACAGGCCCGCCGACGGAGTGCTGCGCCATTATGTTCCTTGGCCCCAAGAGTCCCGGGGCTATGAACGCGACGACGAGGGCGACCACGGAGATGATGACCGCGATCAAGCCCAAGCGCGTGGCGGTCTGGTATTCCCGAGATGGCAGCTTCCTGCGACTCTTCATCACTTTCTCGGTGGAGTCCCGGTCAGATTCGTCTTCGTCACGCTCGGATGGCATGAGGGGGTGATTGCGAACTCGATGCATGTACTTTCCGACTGGGTCGGCGCGCATACTGCAACCTGCGAAATGGTCGAAATGAATTCGCAAGTGCAATTGGAGCCATCTTGGTCGGAAGTTCAAACACCGCCACATTGATCCCTCATTGCCTACGTATCGGTAATCTCATGAAAAGTAATGCTGCCCCCGCCCGTATCCGGACGGGAGCTTAGCGGAGGCTCATGTGGCTATCGGTATCGTACGTACGGGGTGCCGAAGACGTTGGAAAGGTGCGCGACTATGAGGCCGCCGCTCGAGCCACCCACATAGGCGATCAAGCCGAAGCCGTCTATGCCAATCGTCATGGAAATGTAGGCGAACATGGTGCCCGTGGCATCGACTGTAGTAGGTGTGGCGATCGTGCAAGCGACGTCCGAACAGTGCGCGACTTTGAGGTTGGCGTTCGTGTAGTCCATGTAGCTGATGAGGCCGAGGCCGTCGGCGCCGATTGCCAAGGACGTGAACCTGCCAACATCGCCCGCGGTGTCGAGCGACGAGAGGACGGCGGTCGTACAGGCAACGTCGGAACAATGCGCGACCTTGAGGTCGTCGTTTGTTTCGTCATAGTAGCTGATGAGGCCGAGACCGTCGGCACCGATGGCAATGGACGTGTAGACGCCCACGTCACCCACAGTGTCGAGCGTGTAATTGGTGGCGATCGTGCAGAGGACATTCGAGCAGTGCGCGACCTTGAGATCTTGGTTCGTGAGATCTTCATAGCTGATTAGGCCGAGGCCGTCGACTCCGATCGTCACGGACGTGGACCTGCCAACATCGCCCACGCTGTCGAGCGTGGAGATTGTGGCGGTCGTGCAGATGACAAACGAGCAGTGCGCGACCTTGAGATCCATGTTTGTCTCATCCCAGTAGCTGATGAGGCCGAGGCCGTCTGTGCCGAGCGCAATGGAGGTGTCCCAGCCCGTAAAGCCCGCACTATCAATTGTGTATATTGAAGCGGCGGTGCACGCGATGTTCGAGCAGTGCGCGACCTTGAGATTCAAGTTCGTGAAATCAAGGTAACTTATCAGGCCGAAGCCGTCGGCACCTATCATTATGGAGGTGAATTGGCCCACGTTGCCCGCTGTGTCGAGCGAAGAGATAGTGGCGGCGGTGCAGGCTACGTTCGAGCAGTGCGCGACCTTGAGGTCGAAGTTCGCGATATCGAAGTAGCTAATTAGGGCGAGGCCGTCGACGCCAGTTATCACGGAGTTGTACGCACCTGCAGAACCGAGGTCTGTGAGGGAGAACACTGCACGTCCGATCCCTATTCCCGCCGTCCCCTGCGGTCCCTGAGGTCCCTGCGGGCCCACCGGACCCATTTGCCCCTGAGGCCCGGTGTCTCCCTGCGGGCCTTGCGGCCCGGCAGGTCCCTGAATTCCTTGAGGGCCCTGTGGTCCCGTATCTCCTTTCGGTCCTTGGGGTCCCTGAGGCCCTGGATCTCCCTGAGGTCCCTGCGGACCTTGTGGTCCGTCTGCTCCCTGCGGTCCCGCTGGCCCCGTCGCTCCGGTTGCTCCCGTCGCTCCTGTAGCTCCAGTCGGACCTGCAGGTCCCTGTGCTCCAGTGTCGCCCTTTGGTCCAGCCGGTCCCTGCGGTCCGGTATCCCCCGTGTCGCCTTTCGGCCCCTGAGAGCCGGTATTGCCTTGCGGTCCCTGAGATCCGTTGGCCCCCTGTGGTCCGGCATTGCCCTGGATTCCCTGAAGCCCCTGTGGCCCCATCGCTCCCCGAATCCCCGCGGGCCCAGGCAACGCGACCGACAGTACGAGCGCG
>Ga0153915_10006452_pt1 | contig 11008 bp, 8 predicted proteins | sample Opewatmetagenome_2_FD_107003 | JGI IMG/M metagenome (GOLD analysis project Ga0153915, IMG submission 107003) | Freshwater wetland microbial communities from Ohio, USA - Open water 3 Core 3 Depth 3 metaG | ecosystem: Environmental > Aquatic > Freshwater > Wetlands | place: USA: Ohio, Lake Erie...
TATAGATCCTGTTCACTCTTTTGCCAGCATAACAAACTCCTGTAACTGAATTGTTTGATATCAGGTTCTGAGCTTTAAGGCTGAAGGTTGGCAAAACAAACAGTACAACAGCAATAAGGGGAATAAGCTTTTTCATCAGGTTGTCACTTGATCTGGATTTATCCGTTATACAGACAGAGGACATCCTTTCATTTTCCTTTCTTTTAAGATCAGGTCTTTTCTGAAGTATAACAGGTTTCTTAGCCAAATAGTTTACAATTAATAAGTCCTTATTTTACGAAATATCAAGATTAAATGCTTTCCTGAAATCTTTAAGTTCAGGGTACTTCGAGGCAAGATAATTGTATTTCTGTTCATCAGAATAAAGGAGCTCATTTGTCTCCGTGGGATCAACAACTGTTTCAATATCAATATCCTTCATTAAGAATTTCTTATTCAGGAAACCCAATAGCTTCTGCCTGTAATTATGCACAAAAAGATCTTTCTGCGCTGCATTGGTAAGATGCAGCCTGATAATATGATCATTTTCCACTTCCGTTTTAATTGACTTGAACATACTAATTATTCTGGTCCCTTCACCTTTATTATGACTTGTAAATTCAGCCCAGGCTTTCTCAAAATTGTTTGCGTTGAATTCTTTAAAAACACTGGTTTCTTCAATCACTCCCGATTCGACTGCTGATCCTAAATCGTTTTCAGCCGCTTTTCTTTCCTCGGAAATAATATTTTTTATTGAAAATGACTTTGTAGGCTTTTCTATTACTGGTGAATGTTTTCCTGAATAGGCTTCTCCCTTTTGCGGTTTTACTCCATTTAATTCCTCAGCTTCTCTGATTATTTCAGATTTTGAGGGCAGAGGAAGCTCTTCATCTTTCTTTTCTATCAGATCAGTTTCTGACTTTTTTTTTTCGCTTTCTTCAGCTTCAGGCACCGTCAAACGGCATAATTTTATAAGGAATAATTCGACATGCAGCCGCGCGTTCTTGCTTGCCTTATATGATATGTCACAATTGCTGCCTGCATCGAGGGCTTTAAATAAAAAATCTTCAGAGCATCTTTTTGTTTGCTGCAGATATCTTTGTTTAATAGACGGGGTAGCATCAAGCAGGGACAACGTAATCTCATCCCTGCTTACAAGAAGATCACGGAAATGGCTGTTCAGCCCTGAAACAAAGTTGTGACCGTCAAATCCTTTTTCAAGTATCTCGTTGAAAGTCATTAATACGGAGGAGACATCTCCACACAAGGCACTTTCCACAGTCTTGAAATAATATTCATAGTCAAGCACATTGAGATTCTCAATGACGTCCCTGTAGGTAATTTTCTTCCCGCTGAGACTGGCGATCTGGTCAAAAATCGATAGAGCATCCCTTAGGGCACCGTCAGCTTTCTGTGCAATAATATGCAGCGCTTCCTCCTCTGCACTGATTTCCTCATTTTTTGCCACGTACGAAAGTCTTCCGACAATATCCTCAATCCGTATACGGTTAAAGTCAAAAATCTGGCACCTTGACAGAATTGTCGGGATAATCTTGTGTTTTTCAGTGGTCGCAAGTATGAATATGGCATGTGAGGGCGGCTCTTCAAGCGTCTTAAGAAATGCATTGAAAGCTGAAGAAGAGAGCATGTGCACTTCATCTATTATATATACGCTGTATTTCCCTATCTGCGGGGGTATCCTCACCTGATCGGTAAGGCTCCTTATGTCATCAACCTTGTTATTGGAGGCTGCATCAAGCTCATGAATATTGAATGATCTGAGTGTATTAAATGAAAGGCACGATTCGCATTTGTCACAGGCATCACCGTTCTCTTTGAGATCGCTGCAATTGATAGTTTTGGCAAAGATCCTTGCACAAGTGGTTTTACCGACTCCGCGCGGTCCACAAAACAGGTAAGCCTGTGTCAGATGGTTGTTCTTTATGGCACTCTTCAGTGTGTTGGTAATAGAATCCTGACCAACAACCATATCAAATGTTGCAGGACGGTACTTTCTTGCCGATACTATGAAGTTTTCCATAAGATCTCCGGTTTCTTTCTTCTTTTAAACGTTGAGGTACAAATATACTTAAAAAGGAATCCAAGAAAAACCCGGACCTGAATTTAAGGTAAAGCACATGTCGCGGTGAAGCAAATACATGAAACAGAAGTGCATTTTTACTTTAAACTGTTTTTCTTTAAAAAAAATGTTGTACTTTTGCGAGCCGAAAACATTAAACTAAATACAATTATTTATTATGTTGAATCAGTACGAAACCGTTTTCATTGCAACTCCCGTTTTGTCTGAGAACCAGATGAAGGAAGCGGTACAAAAATTCAAGAAGGTCATAACCGAGAATAGCGGGGAGATCGTTCATGAAGAGAACTGGGGCCTCAAAAAACTGGCCTATCCAATCCAGAAGAAGTCAACAGGCTTCTATTATCTTATCGAATTCAAAGGAACAGGAGATCTGATCGAAAAACTTGAGGTTCAGTACCGCAGGGATGAAAGAATCATCAGGTTCTTAACCTTCAGGATGGAGAAATTCGCAGTCGAATATGCTGAGAAAAAAAGGAAACAAAAAGAATCAGGTAAACTAAAGGAGGAATAAAACATGGCACAGAATGAATCAGAAATAAGATATTTGACTCCACCGACTGTCGAGGTCAAGAAAAAGAAATACTGCAGGTTCAAGAAGAATAGAATCAAGTATATCGATTATAAGGATCCTGAATTCCTGAAGAAATTCCTGAATGACCAGGGTAAAATATTACCCCGCAGATTAACCGGAACCTCACTTAAATACCAGAGGAAAGTGGCAAAAGCCATTAAAAGAGCCCGTCATATTGCTCTTCTTCCTTATGTTACTGATTTACTTAAATAAGGAGGGTGAAAAATGGAAATAATATTACTGCAGGATGTTAACAAGTTGGGGTCGAAGAATGATATCGTCCATGTCAAAGACGGATATGGAAGCAACTACCTGATACCAAGAGGATATGCGATTGCCGCTACCCCCTCAGCAAAGAAAATGCATGCAGAGAACCTTAAACAAAGAGCCCACAAGGAAGAGAAGATCAGGGTTGAAGCCCAGGAAATGGCTGCTAAACTGGCCGACGTTAATCTCGTTGTAGGTGCTAAAACGAGCTCATCTGGGAAAATCTTCGGCTCCGTTAATACTATTCAGATAGCCGAAGCCTTAAAGGAAAAAGGATTTGAAATAGACCGTAAAAACATAACACTTCCCGAAGATCAGATAAAAGAAATCGGTAAATATAAAGCGATTATCAAACTTCACAGAGAGGTAAAAGTAGAAGTTGGATTTGAAATAGTTGCAGAGTAATCATCAGTATTCGGAACTTCAATTACTTGCGTCAATCCGGCATTTATTTGTTAAAAGTACTGATCGTGAAAATCTTTCCTGCGCTCATATTTTAGGTCGGCAAGGACAGCTGCCTTAACCCTTATTGTAAAATTCCACATTTTCATCGTCCCATTCGGGATCCAGTTAAAGCTCATTGTCCAGCAATGGAGGTCACGGGTAATCCCTATCTGGGTCATGGTAATCTCCTTCCGTGAAAAATCATAGCCACTCGTATATGTGACTGCTATCTTTTTTGTCAATGTAACATTACCATTGACAGAAAGTGTTTGAGTTAGAACCGATTTGAACGCAGGCTTCAGGTAGTTAAAGTTGTAACTGACCCGCATTGACCATGGGACATCAAATATTGCATAACCATATTCATCAACAGGCAGGCCACTCTGGGCAGGATTTGGTTCGTTTGTCGTCCTTTCGGCCTGATTAGCAGCCGGCTGGCCTGATTGCCCACTCTGCTGTGAAGAACCTGTACCTTTCTTATTCTTGTCTCCTCCGATCAGCTGGCCCAGGTCAAAATCCAAACTGACAATAAAGCTTGTCAGTCTCATGAGCTTTTTATTTTGAGCAAAGGCAAATTTGGCAATTTGTGCACCCTTGCTGTTTAATCCGTAAAGTGAAAAATTACTGTTTGCCGAAATACCAATGTTGTTGAAAAGAGTTGTTCTCAAACCCATCGATACAGGAGACCATCTCATGGAATCAGCAAAAATATTGTAAGATGTTGAAATACCGAAATTATCAATGATCTTCACTTTTTTTGGCTTACCCGAAGTGTCATTTTTTTCAAACACTTTCGCTTCAAGAATATTGGTTAGGTTAAATGAAACACTACCGCTTCGTTTTGACAATGAAGGAGTTCCATATATATTTTCTTCAAATACAGAGTATTCGGCATAATGTCCCAGAGTATCGGACTGGACCTTCCTGTACAAATTGCTGCTCAGCCCGGTGAGCGACGGAATATAACTGAAACCTACCGATGGTTTCATTACGTGACGGATTGCTTGTAACCTCGATGTAGACTTGAATGTAAATGTTCCAAAGATCTGAGGACTGAAGCTTGCACTTATCGAAGGATTAATGGAATGGCCATAAAATGCGCCTCTGAGCGTATCAATAACCTGTGGTTTAATTTTATTGGTTATAGGATCCACATTTTCAGGATCCCAGATCTTTTCGATCTTCTGAGTATATAATACGCCGCTATATGTTACCTGAGGGGATATAGAAAAATTCTTAAAAGGCCGGAACTGGATGCTTAATGGTGCTTCGTGCTTGAATCCGTTTCGCATATTGCTCCAGATCTTCTTTGTAAACAACAAGCTGTCGTAAGTATTTATCTGATTATCAAGAGAGGCCGAGTATTGAAACTGCAATTCCTGGTACCACTTTCTTGCGCCCGTGCTGTTTCTTCCTTTTAAGGGATAGATCCTGCTAATGTTAAAATTAACTTTTGGAAGGTTCAGGCTTACGGTTTTGTTTTTTACGTTCTGGCTGTGGTTCATACTTGTCGACAGGTTAAAAGGTGTTCCTTCCCATGTTTTTGAGTAACTGACACTCGACTGTCTTGAAGTAGTAACGTGCTCTGCAACTACATAACTGTTTGTCCTGTCAAATCCGCTTGAACTCATATTAACATTAGCAGAAAATCTTGATCCCGGACGCGATTTGGCATTCTGATTATATGTCCAGCCGATTTTATAATTGGTGGTTTTACTATAGTCCTGCAATCCTTTATGTCCTGAAATATTGTTTGCGTAACTGAAAGAGAACTGGCCGTCGAACTTATATTTCTTTGAATAATTCGAAGTTGCTGTAAGCATCCAGGTACCGTTCGTGTAAATGTTCCCCCTCAGAGCAAGGTCAAAATATTCGCTGATCGCAAAATAATAACCACCTTCGGTAAGATTATATCCCCTTTCCTGTTCCTGCCCTATTCTGGGGATCAGTATTCCTGAGGCAGCTTTTTTGGTCTGGATTGGGAAGAATCCAAACGGGAGGGCGACAGGCAAAGGAATTCCTTCAAGCACCAGGTAACCTGGACCTGAAATTATTTTCTTTCCGGGATATATTTTAGCTTTCGGCAAGTCTATGTAGAAATGAGGATGTTCCGCATCACAAGTGGAATAGGTACTTTTTGAGATATTTGAGGTGCCGTCATCGAGAAGCTTAGTAACTTCACTACGCAGTAACCCTTCGTCCTGCTTTGTGACAATTTTATAAGCGATCGCTTTTCGTGTAACAAAATCATAAAGCAAAGAATCTGATTCTATCTCCTGGGATCCCTGTTTGAAAACAGGTTTACCAATCACTTTACCTGTTGTGTCTTTTCTTCCCGTGGCAAAGACAGTATTTTTTGCCATATCAAAGACAATTGAATCGGCTGCAATTTCAAGATCGCCATAATTAACTTTAGCTTCTTCCGTCAGAATGGCACGCCGGTTGACAAGATCATTTTTCTTTAAGCCTTTTGAAGTGTATTTTACCTGTTTGCTAATTGCATTTGGGGAGATCTTCTTGATAGATCGGGAAAGAGTATCTGAAACAAGTGTATCCTGTTTAATAAGATTTGAATCGGCAACTGATTTTTGTTCCTGAGAAAACAATGAAATAAACTGGACCATCACGAGGAACACTACAAGGAACCGCTTTTGATTAAAAAAATACAACTTAAATACTATTTTTGTACAGTTTTTGTGTGACGTCCGGGTGTCAGGCGCAAAACTAAGTAAAAAACACGAACACAATATGGGTACTGATATTAAAAACGGCAAACAACGTACCAATTATATTTATGTACTCAGGTTTCTTCTTTTAATAATTCTGTCGTTCTACGTATTAGGCTTACAGGGGTTTCCAGGTTCTGACAAGACCTGGGTGATTGTTATTGATCCGGGACATGGAGGAAAAGATCCCGGAGCAATTGGCTCAATTAGCCATGAAAAAGACATTACTCTTGCCATTGCCCTGAAGGCCGGTGAATATCTGGAAAAGAACCTGAAAAATGTTAAAGTCCTTTACACAAGAAAATCGGATGTATTTGTTGAATTAAGGGACAGGGCAGAGTATGCCAACCAGAATAAGGCTGATCTTTTTATCTCCATTCATGCGAACTGGGCGGGCACAAAAACTATAAGGGGAACAGAGACGTACGTAATGGGGATAGCAAAGGATGAACAGAATCTTGAGGTTGCCATGAAGGAGAACGAAGTAATTCTCCGGGAGGATGACTTTTCAACGAAATATGAAGGTTTCGATCCGAAATCAGCTGAATCCTATATAATGTTCGCCTCGATGCAGAACATATTTCACGAGCAAAGCACCGGTCTGGCTTCCAGCGTGCAGAGCCAGTTTAAAAACCGGGCAGGAAGATTTGACAGAGGAGTGAAACAGGCAGGATTCTGGGTTCTTTACATGACTACTATGCCAAGTGTACTGATTGAAACAGGGTTCATAACAAATTCCGATGAAGAAAAGTACCTCGTCTCAAAGGAAGGACAGGATTTTATAGCTTCAGCAATATTCAGGGCTTCACGTGATTACATAAATGATGTTAATAAAAAAAGTATCATTTCAACATCGGCAGATGCTACACCTGATGTCAGGAACGATTCTGACCTGGTACCGGTAGCCCGGCAATCTGATCAGGTAGTTTTCATGGTACAAATTGTAACCTCAGGAGAAGGTAAAGAACTTAATCCCGGAAATTTCAAGGGGATAAAGGATGTTGTGGAAATCAGTTCTTCGAACCGTTTCAGGTATGCTACGGGATCATTTATGAACTATACTGATGCCGCAGAGTACAGAAAGAAAATTGAAAACCTTTACCCTGACGCGTTTGTTATTGCAGTTAAAAACAACAAAATATTACCTTTGCTTGAAGCTCTGGAACTAAAACAAAATCAAATAAAACCTGTTTCTAAATGAAAAAAATCTCAAATGAAGTCAAGGTTGGTGCTACCGCTTTAATTACACTTCTTGTTTTCATCTGGTTATATAATTTCCTTAAAGGGAAAGATATTTTCAGCAGCACAGCCCATTATTATGTTGTTTATAACAAGGTGGGTGGCCTCGCTGAGTCAAGTCCTGTTGAGGTTAACGGCTACAAAGTCGGCGTTGTACAGGCAGTCAGATTTATTGACCCGGTAAGCGGGAGACTTTTAGTCACACTATCGGTAGACAAGGATTTCAAGCTGCCTAAAAATACCATTGCAGAGATAACCACTGCAACACTTATTGCGGGGATGAAAATACAATTTATTTACGGGGAAGGTCCGGGCTTCTATTCAAGCGGAGACACGATTCCTGGCCGTCTCGCACTATCGGTATTGGTTAAAGTAGAAAATGAATTTGTCCCTCTCAGGGACAAGATGACAAGCCTGATATCGGTGCTGGATTCAGTTATCAGGTCAATAAATGATATTATGGATCCGGAATTCAAGAAGAATCTCAGAAATGGGATAGCAAGTCTTAGCAATACCGCAAAAGCTATTGATGAAGGAGAGCTCAAAGGCTCGCTTGAAAACATAAATAAATTCACCAGAATGCTGGCTGATAATTCCGATAAAATGACTTCCACGTTTACCAACCTGCAAACTGTTACGGATACCCTTGCCTCAGCAGATTTGTACAACTCAGTAAATAACCTTAAAGCAAGTCTGGAAAAGGGTGCACTTTTAATTGAAAACCTCAATAACGGGAAAGGGACTGCCGGTCAGCTTATGAAAAATGATTCACTTTATAAGAATTTATCTAATAGTCTTGCAAGTCTTAACCTCCTTTTGAAGGATATGAAGGAAAATCCAAAACGTTATGTTCATTTTTCGCTCTTCGGCAAGAAAAATATCCCGGCGAAATAGGTTTTCTATAAAATTCAGATTATCTTGTTATTAAAATGTGACTTCTGATTGATGGCAAAAAAGTCCTCATTTTTTAGGTATTGTGTTTAATTTTGACTAAGAAATTCTAATCAATTGTATTCCACTGATAAGGTAGGTTATACAACTGTAAATAACTGATAATAAACAAATTAAAATTAAAAAAAATATTTTTAAATATAAGTTGCTGATGATTAAAAACATATACTTTTTTTGTAAAAACCAAGCAAAAAAAATTTTTTTTTTAACCTTTTTTTTTACAAATATTGCTGTCTGAATCAGCTTTGTTTGAAACCTTGAACCCGAAAACAAAAAAACTTCCATGAATAAATCCCACATTGATGTCTGGAATAATTGTCTCCAAATAATAAAGGATATTATTCCATCCGTCAGTTTTAAAACATGGTTTGAACCTATTATTCCCTTGAAACTTGAAAACAATGTTTTAACAATTCAAGTCCCAAGTCCTTTTTTTTACGAATACCTCGAAGAACAGTATATTGATATCCTCAGGAAAACCCTCAGGCGGGAAATTGGCGCTGATGCCAAGCTTGAGTATAATGTTGTACTTGAAAATGCAAATTATTCAGACGGGAAACCTTATACAGTTAGGTATCCGTCAAGAAACAAGACAGACCTGAATAATAAACCGGTACAGGTTCCATTTGATGTCACTCAACCTTCAATTAAGAATCCGTTCGTTATTCCGGGTATCAAGAAGGTGCATTTTGATCCGAAGCTAAATCCTGATTATAACTTTAATAATTATGTGGAAGGCGAATGCAACAGACTTGCCCGGTCAGCAGGAATTGCAGTCGGCAACAACCCTGGTGGAACGGCTTTTAACCCCCTGATGATATATGGCGAATCCGGCCTTGGAAAAACACACCTTGCACAGGCTATCGGAATACTCGTTAAGGAAAAGCATCCCGACAAAGTTGTTCTATATGTGAACGCCAACAAGTTCCAGACTCAATTTGTTGAATCCGTGCGGAACAACAATAAGAACGACTTCCTGCATTTTTACCAGATGATAGATGTTCTAATACTTGATGATGTTCATGAATTTGCAGGAAAGGAAAAAACCCAGGATACGTTTTTTCACATTTTCAACCATATCCATCAGTCAGGGAAACAGTTAATACTCACCTGCGACAGGCCGCCAGTAGAGTTGCAGGGAATGGAACAAAGGCTCCTCTCAAGGTTCAAGTGGGGCTTACAAGCCGATCTTCAGAGACCGGATTATGAAACACGCCTGGCTATACTTAAAAAGAAAGCCTACAATGACGGCATAGAACTTCCCGATGAGATCTTTGAATATCTTGCTGCCAACATTTCAAATAATATCCGGGAGCTTGAAGCGGTGTTGATTTCTCTATACGCGCAATCAACACTAAACAGGAAAGAGATCACACTTGATCTTGCACGACAGATGGTTGAGAAGCTTGTCAGCACTTCAAAGCGTGAAATAACCATCGAATATATCCAGAAGATAGTCTGCGACTATTATAAAATCCCAATCGACCTGATTCAGGGAAAAACGAGAAAGAGAGAGATAGTCCAGGCCAGACAGGTTTCGATGTATTTTTCAAAAAGTCTGACAAAAGCTTCACTCGCAAGTATAGGTTCGCATATAGGTGGAAAAGATCATGCGACAGTCCTGCATGCCTGCAAGACGGTTAACAATCTGATCGACACCGATAAGCATTTCAGGAACCAGATAAATGAGATTGAGAAGAAACTGAAAGTATAGTACTGCACATTCTCACCGTTTCCCTTTAAAATTCTTTCGATCAATATCTTTCACGCATCTGAAGCCGACAGTAGCACTTCTGTCGTATCCAGGTGATACAAGAAGCATAATCTGCGTCCTGTCTAGCGGTTGAGGCCCTCCCTGGATATACCACCAGCTTGAAGCAGGCTGGAAATAGCTTCCTCCCCGTATCACGGCAAAATAGTATGATCCGTTGAAATACATGTCATTCGTCATCTGCCAGATATTGCCTACCATGTCCATAGCACCGCTGGAGCTAGCACCTTTTGGAAAAGCATCAACCGGAGTCGGCTTGTCGAACGCATAGTTGCAGGATGTGCCGTGAAATTCATTTCCCCATGGCCATTTTCGTTTATCCAATCCCTGGGCTGCAAGCTGCCATTCGGATTCAGTAGGAAGCCTCTTCCCGGCCCATTTTGCATAGGCTTTGATATCTTCAAGGCTTACATAAACAACCGGATAACGTTCCTGCCCCTGTTTATAAATGCCAAACTCCCAGTGGCGGAGATACCTTGAAGTATCGGCAGGTCTATATCCTGAGCTTTGAAGAAACTCATAAAACTGTGCATTGGTGACTGGGTATTTGTCAATCAGGAAACTGTCTATGCGGGTAATTTTATCGCTAACATCGGGATAAGGCATGAAATCCTCCAGGGTGGTTACATTAAATGAAAAGTTCGTACCGGGGATCAGTACCATATCCGGAGCAATACCGGTTGCTCTTAATGTGGGAACTACTTTGCTTACGAGCCATGGTTTTCCTCCCTTTAGGATCTGAATGTTTTCGTCTTTAAGTCTCTTATTTACAATAAGCTGAACAACCAATTTTCCCTCATAATAGCCAAACAGGTCCTTTACCCTGATTACTGTGTCTCCTGATAATTTAAACTCTTTATATTCAGTACTATATGAAGGATTACCTTTCCATATCACCATACTGCTCCTTCCTGCAGACTTTAATGTCAGGGAATCGCCCTTCAGTGATGACCTGATCA
>Ga0153915_10006453_pt1 | contig 11008 bp, 7 predicted proteins | sample Opewatmetagenome_2_FD_107003 | JGI IMG/M metagenome (GOLD analysis project Ga0153915, IMG submission 107003) | Freshwater wetland microbial communities from Ohio, USA - Open water 3 Core 3 Depth 3 metaG | ecosystem: Environmental > Aquatic > Freshwater > Wetlands | place: USA: Ohio, Lake Erie...
CCTTGTTCAGCAAGCTTCACATCATCTAAAAGGTATCGCATAAATGTTGAAAAGTTGATAAACTTGTCCTTGGAAACCTCCCCTTGAGTAGCTTGTTGCAGCTTGTCCACTCAAGTCAGAGGTTTCCATTGCATTTTTTAAACCTTTGTCCGAACTTTTGTCCGAAGGTCAGCCATTAAGAGGGATTCGCTCTGTATATTCTATGCTACGCTGATTGACATGCCTCGAAAGTTTGTGGGATAATTACCTACCATTCTAATGATTTAATGAACAATCTCCTTTCACTAAATCAATGATCGGAACTCTGGAGTGATGATGAAATTTACAAAAGTATGTATTATTGGTTTAGGCTATATCGGGCTGCCTACTGCCGGCACTTTTGCAACTCACGGTTTACAAGTTATTGGTGTAGATATAAACCCCGAGGTGATATCAATACTTTTAAACGGTGGGATACACATCAGTGAGCCTGGTTTACGATTGCTGGTGCAAGAAGCTTTAAAATCAGGACGTCTGACGATTAGCAATACTCCGGAGAACGCAGATGCATTCATCATTGCAGTTCCAACGCCTTTTAAAGAATATGAGCAAGGATCCTATAATGGGCAATCTTACCGTCTAGCAGACATGCGTGCTGTGATAGCTGCAGCTGAATCGATTGTTACCTACTTACGTCCAGGGAATTTGGTCGTCCTAGAGTCAACCTCACCTCCACGCACGACGGTGGATCTGGTGCGACCCATCCTTGAGCGCTCGGGGTTAAAGGCTGGCACAGATTTCCATCTGGCATATACCCCAGAAAGGGTACTCCCAGGGAAAATTATTCAGGAATTGACCGAGAATGCACGTGTGATTGGAGGCATAGATAAGGCATCTGCAAAAGCCGGTAGGGATTTATATGCTTATTTCGTTAAAGGGGAGATCTTGCTCACAGATGCTACCACTGCCGAGATGGTCAAATTGATGGAAAATACTTACCGCGATGTGAATATTGCCATAGCAAATGAATTCTCGAGGCTGGCAGAGCGCTTTGGGGTGGATATATGGGAGGCAATCAACATCGCTAATCGTCATCCCCGGGTAAAGATTCTAAATCCCGGCCCGGGTGTTGGAGGGCATTGCATCAGTGTGGATCCCTGGTTCCTGGTTGAGGCGGCGCCAGACCTGACAGAGCTAATTTCTGCTGCCAGGCATGTGAACGATGGACAACCAATTTTTGTTCTGAATCTCATAAAGGATATTATCGGGGATGATCTGAGTGGAAAATGCATCGCCGCCCTAGGATTAGCTTTTAAACCCGACGTAGATGACCTTCGCGAAAGCCCGGCGATTGAAGTAGTCAAATTATTGGAAGAAGCCGGTGCACATGTCCGTGCTTATGAACCGTATAAATTGGATGCGGATATCCCAGGAGTTTCTACAGTAGCCACAATTGAGGATGCAATTGGAGATGCTGATCTCCTATTGTTATTGGTTGGTCACCGTGAGCTGAAGGAATTAGATCCAAGTAGAATACAGGAATTAACCCCAGCTCGTCTGGCTGTAGATACAGTCGGAGGCTGGGATGGGCAAGCGTGGACAAAAGTCGGTTTTAAGGTCATTCGGCTAGGAGTCGGGAAATAGTATTTTCATTCCATAATAAATTTCCTGCCCCAGCGATTATTGCAGTTATCATAGATAATTTCATATGAGACGTGATATTTATTCCCAATTGGTATATGCAAGAGATATTCCTCTATTAGGTGGATTAGCCTATTTTATCCTGAAACTTCTTGGGGTAGAAATTCCCCGCGCGGTCAAAGTGGGGGATCACCTGGAGTTAGCACATGGCGGTTTCGGGGTGGTAATCCATCCCCGGACAACGATCGGCAAGCGAGTGAAAATCTATCCTGGAGTCACTTTAGGTAGAGCAGATATTTACCGTCCTGCTACGCAATCACGCTTTGAAGGTATTGTTGTCGAAGATGATGCCATTCTATGCCCCGGTGCCAAAATTATTTGTCGAGAAGGTGTCTTACGGGTTAAGCGAGGCAGTGTAGTAGGAGCGAATGCAGTTTTACTGGAGTCCACAGGTGAAAATGAGATATGGGCGGGAGTGCCAGCCAAATGCGTAGGGATGCGAAATGGGGAAAAATAACCAGATAAAGAGAATTTGCCTGGTTCCCAATGTAAGCGGTGTGGGGGGGATGGTTTCCTTCCGTGAGAAGCTGGTGAAAGGGTTGGCCGAGCGGGGGATTGGTGTATCGTATGATTTGCTAGATAGTTCTTATGAGGCGATCCTCGTTGTCGGAGGCACACGAGATTTGGTCGGATTATGGCGTGCGAAGCGCCGTGGAGTGAGGATAGTACAACGCTTAGATGGGATGAACTGGATCCACCGTAAGCGGCGGACTGGATGGAGGCACTACCTGCGGGCAGAGTATGGAAATCTCATCCTTTCATTGATACGTTCACGACTGGCGGATCAAATAATATATCAAAGCCACTTTTCTCATCAATGGTGGGAACGTGTATATGGGCTAAACCAAATCCCTTGGCAGGTCGTACATAATGGTGTTGATCTGGAACGTTATGCAGCAGATGGTATTGGTGATTTGCCTGGAGACCACGTTCGAATTTTATTGGTGGAAGGTACCATTGGGGGTGGATACGAGTTGGGATTACAAACAGCCATACGAATTGGAGAGAAATTACACTCTTCATATTCTCATGAGGTAGAAGTCATGGTGGTGGGGCGGGTATCTACAGCCTTGCAGCGGGAATGGAACAATCGAACAGAGATAAATATGAACTTCACCGGGCAAGTACCAGGAGAAAAGATCCCAGAGATCGATCGATCGGCTCATGTTTTATATGCAGCTGATTTAAATCCTGCCTGTCCAAATTCTGTCATCGAAGCCCTGGCATGCGGATTACCCGTAACTGGATTTGATACAGGGGCACTGTCCGAAATAATCACCGAAGGCTCTGGCCAGCTTGTACCTTACGGTGGAGACCCGTGGAAATTAGAATCCCCAAACATTATGGGGATCGTCAAAGCCGTAAATGATATTTTGATAAACCAGCCTAGCTACAGAAAAAATGCCAGGAAGAGAGCAGAAGAAGCGTTTGGATTGGACCATATGGTAGAAGGTTACCTGAAAGTCTTGATACCTTGATGGATGAAACTTATCCAGGACGTTTGGGCCTTCAACAGCGTGTACTTCCCTCATATCGGGCAGCATTTCTAGAAGCGCTAGCCGAGGTATGCCAGGGCGGATTAAGTGTATTTGCAGGGAACCCCCTTCCTAAGGAGGGGATTGAGCCAATCGAACAATTACAAATCGCAGAATTTGTACAGGCAAAAAATCGAAATTTTCTTGATCCAAGCTCTTCACTGTTTCTATGTTGGCAAAACGGTTTTTTACGCTGGCTTGAAGTATGGCAACCAGAGACGTTAATCGTGGAAGCGAATCCACGATATCCAATCACTCGTCAAGCTATCTCGTGGATGCACCAGAAGGGACGAAAAGTGATTGGTTGGGGGCTTGGGGCACCACCGATTAGGGGACCCTTTTCAAGTGTGCGCCGCTCCGAGCGATTAAGTTTGTTGCATTCACTCGATGCCATCATCGCTTACAGCAAGCAAGGAGCTGAGCAGTACCAACAGATGGGATTACCCCCCGAGCGAGTGTATGTAGCTTCGAACGCGGTAGCTCCTGCTCCTTCATTCCCACCACCTCCGAGAACCCTTGCATATGATGGACAGCCGAACGTTTTATTTATCGGGCGTTTACAATCCCGCAAACGAGTGGATTTACTCATCCAGGCATGCGCGGCGTTACCAACGGAGCTCCAACCTCATGTGGTGGTTATTGGAGAAGGGCCAGTACATGATGAATTAATCGATCTCGCCAAAAAGATATACCCTTCTGTAGAATTCGTAGGGGCGAAACATGGTACTGAGCTTGAGCCGTATTTCGCTAAAGCAGATCTGTTCGCCTTGCCCGGAACTGGAGGGCTAGCCATCCAACAGGCAATGGCTCACGGACTCCCAGTGGTTGTTGCGCGCGGTGATGGCACACAGGATGATCTGGTGAGCACGGAGAATGGGTGGCAGGTACCACCGGATGACTTGGAGGCATTAACCCATATCCTCCATCAGGCTTTATCCGATCCAATCATGCTACGGCAGATGGGAGAAGCCTCTTACCGAATCGTTGCAGAAGAGATCAATATCGATAAAATGGTGGATGTATTCATTCACGCTCTCAACGACATCAGCCAGGGAGAAAAAAGACGTAATAGCGAATGAGTCGTTTATGTAAGTAAAGATTGATCGGTCAACATCGGAAATATTGCCAATATCAATGGTAGATGACCGATAATTTAACTGTTTCATAAATAAATCACCTTTGAATGCTTTCTGCCCCACTTATTAGCGGGGCAGAGATTTTATCAATCTATAGGTGGTTAATGAAAAGCAGGCTATCTAAATATCAATGGTAATAATACGATTAATAAGAGTGACCAAACCAAATACGCAGTTGTCGCTTTGGAAAAAACATTCTGCAAACGCTCATGCCAGCCAAGTAAGTTTTTCCTCAGCTGGGTAACGACCAGAGTGATGAGGATGACAATGTTGATGACATTCCATCCAATAATCGCCGTGCGATTCAGGGTGATTCCTTCAAGGACGGTGCGATAGATGACTGCCGACAAAGCATACAAACTGATGAGTAATGTCAATATTGCTACGGCTATGATGCCTCGTCGAAGCCAGATTTGAAATTTTTCAGAGAGCTCATCCAATTTTATTGGAGTAGCCCCAATTAATAACCCAATTATCGCAAACTGCATTACATTGTAAATGATTAGCAAATTCCGATTTTGGAATGGCGCCATAAAATTAAAAGGAATCACAAATAAATAAACAACCAAAACCAGCAGAGTGAGAGGTAGTAATAAACGTACAATAGTGAAAACAAATTTGCTTAATCCAAGGCTGAAATCTTGTGCTTCGGGCGAAACCTGAGGATCATACATGGTAGCAACTGCAAATATAGGAATCAAGCCGAAGCCGCCCAACGCAATCAGGCGCATAATGATATCCGGTAGAGTAATGTTCAAAGCTGCAAACATACCAAAAGTAATCCCACCAAAAGCCAAACCAAAGATCAAGTACACGCCAGCGGTGATCATCACCTCGATAGATTTGATGAGAAATGAGAAGCGATTGCGGGTGGTGGATCGGAAAGCCATCACGCCCACACCTAAAGCAATCCAGCAGAGCAGGGGGAGTTGGATCATCATGAGGATGAGATAATCGCGGCTGGGTAATAAAGCCTGATCTGGAGAAATCAGAAGAATATATACACTGGCAATGACCAAACCGACCCCTGCTATAACAGCATATTGGAGATTTTTTTTGGATATGGCAACCAGGAAGATCAAGGATGTGATGGTTGCGATGGGTGACCAGAGGAACAGGAGGTAAGGGATCTGGTCATTGAAAACCCATTGTGGGCTTGAGATACCCCAGAGGATAAGCCCGGTGATAATCCCCAACACGGCTGCCAAGCCCCAATTTGTAGTACGCTTTGGTTTAGGCAAGGGAAGATGTTCAAAGCGAGAGTGCCAGGCAGATAATAATAAATTACCTGGCGATTTTTCGTATAACTCCTGGAGGTCGGCTCGAAATTCGGCCTCCTCGTTAGATTGTTTGGATAGCTGATAGAGGTTCTCCAATTGCTCAGGATCATTGATACCGGCTTGGATTTCAGTTATAAATTTCATTCACATGCCTCCTATCGTGTTCTAGGTTGAACACTCTTTATCAATAACGTATCCTTGAATAAATCCTGACACTTAAGTGTAATGTCATCCATAGAAATATCTCCCGTGAGCTTTCTGATAACCTTTCAGGTAACCTTTCAGGTAACCTTTCAGGTAACCTTTCAGGTAACCTTTCAGGTTACTATTGCAAAACTGAGCGTTATGTTGTACCCTATAGATGATGAGATTATTATACATCGCAGATGGTCGTTCACCCATTGCCCTTAATTGGATAAGCCATTTTATTCATTCCGGTCATGAAGTCCACCTGGCATCGACGTTTCCATGCCAATCACCACCCGGATTGGCATCGATGGTGGCGATCCCAGCAGCTTTTAGTGAAATCTATGCTCAGCCGGAAGGCAGCGCAGGGGGTCATCAATGGTTGATCCGTCGAATTGTGCCGATAGGTTTACGCACTCGGTTTCGCCAAGTAGTCGCGCCCTTGTCGTTTCCACGCGCGGTCAACGCTTTGCGGGATTTGATCGAGCGGATTCATCCTGACCTTATCCATGCGATGCGTATTCCTTATGAAGGCATGATTGCATCCATGGCAATGAAACGAAATTCAGGCAGGGATGGTAATTTACGAAAAACCGCATTATTGATCTCGGTGTGGGGGAACGATTTTACTTTGCATGCCAGATCAACACCCATTATGTCTCACTACACTCGACAGGCTTTGGATAATTGTGATGCATTGCACACCGACTGTCAACGAGATCAACGATTGGCTGTAGAGTGGGGGTTCGATGCCAACAAGCCGAGAATCGTCTTGCCGGGTGGAGGGGGTGTTCAGATGGATATCTTTTATCCACCAGAAAATATCCAAGCTGCAGATGAGATTCGGCCAACGACAGATAATGTATCTATAAAAATCATCAATCCACGCGGTTTTAGAGCATATGTTAGAAATGATACCTTTTTCCATGCCATACCCTCTGTTATAGACAAGATCCCGAATGTTTATTTTGTCTGTCCTGGTATGAGGGGTGAAGAGCAAGCGCACAATTGGGTTTCAGAGATGGGAATCGGTGATAAGGTAGATTTGCTACCACCTCAAACGCGCCAACAAATGGCTGATCTGTTCAGATCTGCGCAGATCAGTGTGTCCATCACCACCCATGATGGGACTCCCAACACCTTGTTGGAGGCATTAGCATGTGGGTGTTTCCCCATTGCCGGGGATATTGAATCGTTGCGGGAATGGATCACACCTGGTGTGAATGGCTTGCTCGTGGACCCGGGTGATCCGATCGGTCTCGCAGAGGCAATCCTAAACGCCATATCACAACCTGAGCTGCGAAAGCATGCAAAAATAAGAAATCTCGAATTGGTTAAGGAGCGAGCTGAGTATAGGACATGCATGCGAGTGGCAGAAGAATTTTACAGTCGGTTGATTTTGAATAAATCAGAATTGAATTGGAAAAATTCAAATGCATTCAATTAATATTTCCAATGGAGATGATAAGGCATTCGAACCTTAAGATAACGAAATGGAACGAGTGCTCTTTCGACATAGAAATGGGTTTATACCGAAGAAGACCAACCGGTACTCGAACATTTTTATTGAGGAAAACTACTGCATAGGAAAACATTTTGATGTTATTACTCACCAATTGATTATTACCGATCGAAGATGGGCAGGGGAGGGATTTGAAATGGGGCATCTGGGATTCCTACCCTGCGCTTCTACAGGATTTTCAGTATTGGAATTGAAATCATTGTAAAGCCCCAGATGAGATTGGAAAACGCAGGTAGAAAATGGTAATAGCATGCAGTTCTTTAAATTACCTAAAGTAACTTTATTGAAGGGGTGAGTAATTACGCCACTATTATAGCACAGATGTTCTAATCCACAAGGGGTTTATGAAATCTTTAAGATTTCTCATAAAAGTGCGGCTATCCGATAGATCCAGTGAATCCATAGTGAAACCGCTAAGACATAGTGAAAACATGGGGACACTACTAAAGCTACAGGCAGTGAAACCATGGGGACACTACTAAAGCTGCAGGCAGTGAGACCACAAAAACATTGCAGGCTTTCTTTTCCCGAATCAAATCATTCGTGATGCAATTTAATTAAATCGGTAATTGTGGGGGGAGAATGAGCTGAAATCAATGTTCAGACGATGAGGCAAGATTTTAGGGGGTGTAAGGAGAAGACCTCGCACGCATAGCACACTTTTCAACGCTCGTATTGAGCCCTCGCGTTGCTTCGGGCATAAACCGCCCTTGATGCTTCGGGCAGAGGACGCCCTCGTTGCCTCGCTCGCTAACGGCGCTCGCTCGCAATGATGTCCAGTATCGCCCGCCTCTGCCGATCAACAGGGAGCAGTAATTGTGAGGGGAGAAGAGCATCTACGAATGTATTATTTTAAATATTCGTCCGGCAAGGCCTGAACCTGAGCGATAAACCTGCGTCCATCGTCAAAGTGGCCAGTGTAAACCCAGATTGGCTGGACCACCAGCCAAGAGCTCATGTTTGGATCCTGCGCGGCTGATGCCTGGCAGCGGTCAAGGTTGATAGCATCGTAGGCGAGCTCGACCTTATCTATGGTGACCTGACCCTGGAGAACAGCGCCCGGGTTTGAGCTTGGGTCTTGGGAGTGATCCCACACATATACCAGCGAGCTATCGGCTATACCGTCGGGTTGCGTCGACCCAGCTGTGTCTTTGAGGAGTAGATAACCACCGATTTGCTGATCGGGGATTATGTAGCCCTCGATCTCGATCATATCGCCCAAGCGTCCGATAATATTGGCATCAGCGGGCAGATAATCCACAGAAGATTTGAGGACATAACTCTCATCACCTGAAGTGGTGAACAAAACGACACTCTGTCCATCAAGGTTAATAATCTGCTCCGTTCCAGTCCAAGCCTGGATTTGCTCCCCAAGATATAAAGGCTCAAATCGATCAACGGTAATGTAAACGACCCCGTTTTCCAACCGTTCCACCCGACCCCAAATGCGAACTGGCAGGTTGTGATATTGATCAAATGCTGATAAATTTTCTCCCAGCAATGCGTAACTCCAGCCGCTATCCAGCATAGCAGAAGTATCAGGAGTGAAATTTACGTCCGTGGAAGTTTTTCCACCAAGATATAGATGTTTTGTGATATATACCGTTCCTGTCGCCGCATTGATTTCATCACCAGGCTGATAAGGTTCAACGACGGGGGTCGCTACAGGTGTGGATCGCAAATCCAAATTGGTTGATGCGAATGTACCCGCTCCAAAATCGGCGTTGGCAGAACCCACACCGCCACCACCTCCGCCACCACATGAATTTGAAGCTCCATAGCTGATCGGAATTATCCCTGTCTCAATAAATTTCCAATTGAGCAATACAGGATTTCCGTCCAGTACCACACCCTGGATGCCAACTTGAATTCCATCCGGAATATCTGAAGGCGGGTCAATCAGGGTCAATGTGCGGTCCATCGCCACGAGCTGAGTTGGCTCAGCCTGGTTAGAAATCGTGCCGGTGATATATTCATCGGTCAACGGAGAGACTTCCCACCCTGCCAGACTCAAACCAATTCCATCGGAAGAGCTTTCGGTGATTTGCCCCCAGGCATGGACAAAGCGGACATCGTAACGATTGTCCGGACTCATAGAAGCCGTGTCGCCTATAATTGGCAGGTTATTGATCATCACCAATTCAGGCGAACTTAGGTCAGAAGGCTGGTAGGAATTGACCCAACCATAAATATCAGCTTGTTGACCAGGCTGATAACTTCTTACCCAAGCCTGATAAGAGTTGGGTTGTTCGGGTGACAAGACCGCGTAGCGTGCGTGTTGGAGCTTGGTATCATTGGTAAAGCGTTCCCAAGCTTGTTGGGCGGTCAGGATTGGATAATCTCCGACAGGTTGGAAATCGTGGTGGCTGTACTGTACCATGGTGACCTGACCAGAGGCATTCACTTTAACATCAATCCAGCCAATATTACTGCGGTCGACACCAATTTCCTGGACCACCGGATGACCGTCCAGTAATGGGATGAAAGCCACCATGCCGCGTTCTGTCTCCAAAGGTATGGTTTGGTAGGGAAGATCGAGGATTCCCAAAGGTTGAAGGAAGTTGGTGGCGATTGCCACCTGTTCTTCAAAAGACGGTAATAGACCATTATCCATCAATGCACTTCCATAATCCGGGCTTGCGAACCCCACCTGATAAATAAATTGATCAGGGTAGTTCAGGAAGCGCATCGAGCGAGCGCCGTCCATAACATCGAAGACGACATCACCCCTCCCTTCACTGGGCGAGGTGTAAACCCCTCCTGCGATTCCCCACTGGTCAGCGACTTGGCGGGCAATCTCTGCTGTCGCTGCCTGTGAAAGCTGCTGCCGATAAATGGTCATACTCTCGGGAGATGTCGGCAGCCCTGTTGAAAAGGTGAATATAACATCTGGGAACAGGCTGACCAATCCGGCAGGGGGAACATTGGTCGTGGGTGTAGGAAGCAAATCCTGCGGAGTATCCTGCACAGTGGGTAAAGCTGACTCGCTTGGCAGCACAACAGCTGTAGTCGCTTCGGGAGTGCTCAAACCAGCGGGAACCCGGCTGGGGATAGGTGCCAGGGTCTTGATCGTCCACACCAAACCGGCAACGAAGATAATGACCAATACGACCCATCCAAAAGATCGGAGGTTAGTTGCGAACCTGATCTTAATCTGGTTTTTCCTTATTTTGAGTAGAATTTCCGCGCGTGAGGAAGCCAGCTCAGACTCATTTTGTTTTATCAGAGGCCAGCGGCTTTGCAAAGACTGCTTCAACTGATAATCTAAGCCCGTCATTGCATTTGCGTAAGCACGGCATTCGGCGCATACTTCCAGATGTTGCTCCAGCTGCTTAATTTGATGGTCATCTAGCGAGCCATCCAAAGCTGATTGGAGCACATTCTGAGCCTGGATATGGTTAAATCTATCCAACTGCTTCATCCGGGGCCTCCTGATGAGGATTTAGATGTCTCAATTGTGAGTGCAGCTTACGCCGGGCATAGTGTAAGCGGGAATGTACCGTCCCTTGGCGAAGATGGAGGATCAGGGCTATATCAGGTACATTCAACTCATGCACATAGCGCAAGATGACGGGAATCCTATACTTCTCATCAAGCGTATCCACTGCTTTCCAAATGGATTGGTCAACTTCATTCTGAATCGCCGCTTGTTCTGGAGTTGGCGGCGAG
>Ga0153915_10006454_pt1 | contig 11007 bp, 6 predicted proteins | sample Opewatmetagenome_2_FD_107003 | JGI IMG/M metagenome (GOLD analysis project Ga0153915, IMG submission 107003) | Freshwater wetland microbial communities from Ohio, USA - Open water 3 Core 3 Depth 3 metaG | ecosystem: Environmental > Aquatic > Freshwater > Wetlands | place: USA: Ohio, Lake Erie...
ATCACCGACATGAAGAAGGAGATGCCGAAGGTCTTCGACCAGCTGGTGAGGATCACCACGAAGCTGGAGAAGCACTACAAGGACGTTCAGGACTTCGAGTTCACCGTCGAGAGCGGGAAGCTCTACATGCTCCAGACCCGGAACGGGAAGCGGACCGCAGCGGCGGCGGTGAAGATCGCGGTCGACATGGTCAAGGAGAAGCTCATCCCCCGCGAAGAAGCGTTGATGCGCCTCGAGCCGCAGCAGATCGACCAGCTGCTTCACCCCGTGATCGACCCCAAGGCCCGGCTCGAGGTCCTCGCCAAGGGGCTTCCCGCCTCGCCGGGCGCGGCGACCGGGGCGGCCGTTTTCCACGCCGACCGGGCGGTGGAGTGGGCGATGGAGGGGAAGGCGGTGATCCTGGTCCGCAAGGAGACGAGTCCCGACGACATCCACGGAATGGACGTGGCGCGGGGAATCCTCACGGCGAAGGGAGGGATGACCTCCCACGCCGCCGTGGTCGCCCGCCAGATGGGGAAGACCTGCGTGGCCGGGTGCGAGGCGATCGAGGTGGACGAGACGACCAACCGCTTCATGGTGTCGGGGCGCGTGATCCGCGAGGGGGAGTTCATCTCGCTAAACGGCAGCACCGGCGAGGTGATCCTGGGCCAGGTTCCCCTCATTGCCCCCAAGATGACCGGCGCGTTCGGGACGCTGATGTCCTGGGGGGATTCCATCCGCCGCCTCAAGGTCCGCGCCAACGCGGACACGCCGCGCGACGCCCGCACCGCCCGGGAATTCGGGGCGCAGGGGATCGGGCTGTGCCGGACGGAGCACATGTTTTTCGCCGAGGACCGGATCCCTCTCATGCGGGAGATGATTCTCGCCCGCACGATGGGGGAACGCGAGACGGCCCTCGAGAAGCTGTTGCCGCTGCAGCGGGAGGACTTCAAGGGGCTTTACAGGGAAATGAAGGGATACCCCGTCACCATCCGGCTCCTGGATCCGCCGCTCCACGAGTTCCTCCCCAGGCGCGAGGAGCTGATGGTCGAGATCACCAAGATGGAGCTGCTCCGGGCGGACCGGACGATCATCGAGGAGAAGAAAAGGATCCTCGAGCGGGTGGAGGAGCTCCACGAGTTCAACCCGATGCTGGGACTGCGGGGATGTCGCCTGGGGATCCTGTATCCCGAGATCAGCAGGATGCAGGCCCGCGCCATCTTCGAGGCGGCCTGCGAGATCATCCGGGAGGGGATCCGGGTGCAGCCCGAAGTGATGATCCCCCTGGTCAGCATGGTCCAGGAGATGAAGGCGCAAAAGGACCTGATCGTAGCGGTCGCCGAGGAGACGATGAAACGCTACAAGAAGAAGTTCCCCTACACGGTGGGGACCATGATCGAGCTCCCGCGCGCAGCGGTGACCGCCGACGAGATCGCGCGCGAGGCGGAGTTCTTTTCGTTCGGGACGAACGACCTCACGCAGACGACCTTCGGGTTCTCGAGGGACGATTCGGGCAAATTCATCCAGTACTACATGTCGCGCTCCGAGCTGTGCCCCCGGTGCGGCGCCAAGCTGGAAAAGGATCTCTCCTGCGCCTCCTGCAAGGTGACCTACACGAAGCGGCCCGAGAACATCCTCGAGGCGGACGTCTTCGCGACGCTCGACCAGACGGGCGTCGGGCAGCTCGTCGAGATGGGCGTCCGCAAGGGGCGCGCCAGCCGGCCGAACCTGAAGGTGGGGATCTGCGGGGAACACGGCGGCGATCCCAAATCGGTGGAGTTCTGCCATCGCGTCGGGCTGGACTACGTTTCCTGTTCCCCCTACCGCGTTCCCATCGCACGGCTGGCGGCGGCGCAGGCCGTACTGAGGGAACGGGCAGCAGCGAAGCCGGCAAAGAAATAGTAGGAGTCACTCCTGTTTCCGACGGCGGCCCCTGCCGGGACCGCCGTTTTTTTACCTTTACTTTTCCCGAATAACACAATATATTGCGTCCAACGGCGGGACGCCATACATCATATTGATGATTTTGTGTGCAATTCCGGGCCGGCGGCCACAAGGGATCGATGAAGCTAAAAAAACTCGAACTTTTCGGCTTTAAATCCTTTTACGACAAAACGGTTTTCGAATTTTCCGAGGGGATTACCGCGATTGTCGGTCCCAACGGGTGCGGGAAGTCCAATATCGTGGACGCGATCCGCTGGGTGCTGGGGGAGCATGCTCCTTCCTATCTCCGGAGCAAGGCGCTGGAGGATGTCATCTTCGCCGGTTCCGATGCCGCCGGGCCGCTGGGCATGGCCGAGGTTTGCCTCACGTTCTCCAACGAGAACGGCGCCGCCCCCCCGGGATACGAGTCGTACGCCGAGATCCAGGTGACCCGCCGGACCTTCCGCAACGGCGAGAGCGAATTCTTCATCAACAAGGTCCCCTGCCGGCTCAAGGACATCGCCGAACTTTTCCTCGATACCGGCGCGGGAGCCCGCGGCTACGCCATCATCGAGCAGGGCAAGATCATGACGATCGTCAACGCCCGGCCCGAGGAGAAGCGGATGATCGTCGAGGAGGCGGCGGGGGTGGCCAAGTTCCGCGTCCGGAAAAAGGAGGCGGAACGGAAGATGGAGAATACCCGGGCGAACCTGGCGCGGGTGAAGGATATCCTCGATGAGGTGAAGCGCCAGCTCGGCAGCCTCGAACGACAGGTGCGCAAGGCGGAAAGGTACAAGGCATTGAAGGACGAGCTTCGCGGCCTGGACCTGCGGATCGCCGCAAGGAAGTTCCGCGACCTGTCGAGGGAGCGCGCCGGCGTCGCTTCGGATCTGGCAGCGACGGAAGAGTCGCTCCTCGCCGTCCGCGCCGAGCTCTCCCGCCTGGAGGCGGAGATCGGATCCCGCCGGTTGCGCCTGGCGGAAGCCGAAACCGCTCTCGGCTCCGTGCGCGACGACCACGGCAGGCTCAAGGAAGAGGTCGTGCGCCGGGAGGCCGAGTACAACGGCAACCGGAAACAGGTCGAGGACCTGCGCGGTATGATCGCCGAAATGGCCGACGGTCTCGCCGCCGTCGAGAGCGAGATGGCCGAGCTTGCCTGCCGCGTTCAGGAGTCCGAGGAGGCGGCGGCGGAGCGGCGGGAATCCGTCGTCGCGGCGTCCGCCCGGTGCGCGGAGCTTAAAAGGACCGCCGAATCGACGCGGGAGGAGTATCTGCGCCACAAGGACCTGGCGGACCAGGCACGGTCCGACCTGATCGTGCGCGTGAACCTCCACTCCAGCGCCCTTTCCAGCACGGATTCGTATCAAAAGAGGATCGAAGACAAGGAGCGGGAGCGAACGCGCCAGGAAGAGCGGATCGAGGAAGCAAGGTCCGCCGTAGAAAAAGCGGAGAGGGGGTTCGCCGGAGCGCGCGAGGGGGAAGCGTCCGCGCGGGAGCGGCAGTCGGCCGCCGAGCGGGCGTGGGAGCAGACCGGCGCCCTCCTTGCCGAGGCGGCTTCCCGGCTCGATGCGGCGGTGGAGGACCACCGGAGGGCGGAAGGGGCGCTCCAGGAGTCCTCCTCGAAACGGGCGGCGCTTTCCCGGCTGTATGAGCAGAAGGACTGGGCCTCCTCGGGGGTCCGCGCGGTCCTTCGCCATTACCATGACCGGGGCAATGGTGGGAGCACCGGGGGGGAAACCGGGATCTACGGGGTGATCGGGGATCTCGTGGAAACGGACGCTCCCTACGAGAGGGCCGTCGAGGCGGTGCTCGGGGAACGGATGCAGTCGATCGTCGTACGGGATCACAATGAAGGGCTTTCCGCGCTCCACTATCTGAAGGAAACGCGCGAGGGGAGAGGCTCATTCGTGCCGGTGTCCCTTCGCACGCGCAACGATGCCCCCGCCTATGCCGGGGAAGACGGGGTGATCGCCCCCCTGACCGAAATCGTCCGCGCCCCTTCGGAGTGCCGCGATCTCGTGAGAGGCCTGCTCGGCGGAACGCTCCTGGTGCGCGACATGGAGTGCGCGCTCCGGCTCTGGAACCGCAACGGCGTCTGGAACACCTACGTCACCCTCGACGGCGACGTGGTGACCGCTGAAGGGGCGCTGATGGGCGGCGCGCAGGCGGACGCCGGGTCGGGGATCCTCGCGGTCAAGCGGGAAATGCGGGACCTGGAAAAGGAGATTGCCGGGCTCACGGAGGCACTGGCGCGGCTGAAGGCGGATGAGGAGGAGTGCCGCCGCTCCAAGGGCTTGCTGGAAGAACGGAAGGAGGAGAAGTTCCGACTCCGCGAAGAATGCACAGTGGCTCTCCGCCTGGCGGAGCAGCAGCGGGCGCGGTTCGAAGAGGCGTTGACGCAGGCGCTGGACCGGCTGGAACGGATGGAACAGGAGCGGGAGTTCCAGCAGGCCGAGCTGGAGCGGATCAACGAGGAGCACCGCGCCTCGCAGGATGCGGCGCATCTCTCGGCGCAGGCCAAAGGCGAAGAGGAGGAACGGGTCCGGCAGTTCCTGGCCGCGCTCGAAGAAAAGCGGGTTGCGTGGGAGGAAGCCCAGGGTCGGTCCCACGCGTCCGAGATCGAATCGACCGAGCGGACCGGGAGGAGCCAGGCCGAGGAGCAGGCTCTCGCCGCGCTGGTCGGCGCTCTCGCCGGGAAGCGGGTCCAGGCCGAGGAGATTCGGCGGAGAAGGGCGGGGCACGAGGAGAGAAGCGCGGCCCTCGCGGAGGCGATCGAGGGGGGGCGGGTTGCCGTCGAGGAAGGCGCTGCGGCGCTTTCCCGGCTGCAGGAAAAAATCGACTCCCTGCTGGAGGAGAAGACGGAGATCGCCGCCGACGTGGATTCCCTGGAAGGGATGTTGAAGGACGCGCGCCGCCGTGGGGCGGAAGCGGCGGAACGGATTTCCGACCTCCGGGTCGCCGTGCAGCGGGTGGAGAGCGAACTGGGGATACTCGATTCGTTGACCTACAACCGGTACGAGATTCACCCCGCGGACCTGCCCGCGCATTCGGTCGGGCCGAATCCGGAAACGGAAACGGCGGAGCTGGACGCATGGGAGGCCCGCGCAGGGGAGATCCGGGACCGCGTCGCGTCGATCGGCGACGTGAACCTGGCCTCGCTCGAGGAGCACAGGGAACTGTCCGAGCGGCATTCCTTCCTCGCGGCGCAGAAAGAGGACCTCGAAACGTCGCTCGACGACCTGACCAAGGCGATCCAGCGGATCAACCGGACCACTCGCGAGCGGTTCTCCGAGACGTTCGACAAGATCAATGAAAAGCTCGCGGAGGTGTTCCCGAAGCTCTTTCTGGGCGGAAGGGCCTTCCTGACCCTTCTCGAGGAAGAGAACCTGCTGGAGACGGGGGTGGAACTCGTCCTCCAGCCGCCGGGGAAGAAGCTGTTGCCCCTGAATTCCTTCTCCGGCGGGGAGAAATCCCTGGCCGCGGCCGCCATGATCCTCTCCATCTTCCTCGTCAAGCCATCGCCGTTCTGCCTGCTGGACGAGGCGGACACCGCGCTGGACGACGCCAATATCGACCGGTTCAACGCCCTCGTCCGGGACATGTCGGTCCGCCACCAGTTCCTGCTCATCACCCATAACAAGCGCACGATGGAGCTGGCCGACTCGCTCTACGGCATCACGATGGAAAAGCCGGGGATCTCCAAGGTCGTCTCCGTCAAGTTCAACGCGTGACGAAATCTTCCGAATCCTTTTTCTCCCGGCTGAAGTCGGGGCTCTCCAAAACACGCGAGCTGCTCTTCATGAACGTGGAGGCGATCGCGCGCGGGATCGGCCCCGTCGACGAGAAGGTCCTGTCCGACCTCGAGGAGGCGCTCCTCCTGGCGGACGCGGGGGCATCGCTCGCTCGGGAGTATGCGGAGGCGCTCCGCGCGAAGTGGCGTCGCGGCGAATTGGAGAACGTCGAGGCCCTGCGGGCCGCGTTGCGGGCGATGATCTCGGAAACGCTCGCTCCCTGCATGGTTCCCCTGGAGGTGACCCCTCCGTACCCCTTCGTCGTCCTCGTCGTCGGCGTGAACGGCGTCGGCAAGACGACCACGGTCGGGAAGATCGCCCATTGGCTGAAGGGAGAAGGGCATCCCGTCCTTCTGGCGGCGGGAGACACGTTCCGCGCAGCGGCCATCGAGCAGCTGAAGATCTGGGCGGACCGCGTCGGGGCCGACTTCGTCCAGCACAAGGAGGGATCCGACTCCTCCGCGGTCGCGTTCGATGCCGTCCGGGCCGCGAAATCGAGGGGCGCGCATGCCGTCCTCATCGACACCGCGGGGCGCCTCCATACGAAGATGCCGCTGATGGAGGAGATGCGGAAGGTCGTCCGCATCGTCGGGAGGGAGATCCCGGGGGCGCCCCACGAAGTGCTGCTCGTGCTCGATGCCACCAACGGCCGCAACGCCATCGCCCAGGCGAAGACCTTCCAGGAGGTCACCGGCGTGACGGGAATCGTCCTCACGAAACTCGACGGGACCGCCAAGGGCGGAGTGGTCCTTTCGGTCACGCGGGAAATCGGCGTCCCGATCCGCTTCATCGGGGTCGGCGAAACCCTCGACGACCTGCGGCCCTTCGATGCCGCGGCTTTCGCCGAGGCCTTTATCTGATCCCTTTGTCATCATGATCGACACCCTCTTCCTCCAGGTGATCGGGGGGGCGTTCCTCCTCCTGTACGGGGTCCGCATCACCGGGCAGGGGTTCGAGCTGGCCTTCGGAGAGCGCCTGACGGAATGGTGGGCCGCTCCCGGCCGCAGCCGGCTGGGCGGGTTCGGCGCCGGAGTGATCGGGACCTCCCTGCTCCAGAGCTCCGGCGCGGTCGTCACCCTTCTCATCTCATTCGCCGAGATCGCGCCGCTGCCGCTGGCGCAATCGCTCTCGATCGTCCTGGGCGCCGACCTCGGGAGCACGCTGACCGTCCAGGTCCTCTCCTTCCGGATCTACCAGTACGCCTTCCCCGTCCTTTCGGTGGGGATCCTCCTCTATCTCTGGGGAAGGAAGCCCAAGGCCCGTGCGATCGGGCAGGGCCTGGTCGGCGTCGGTTTCATGCTCCTGGCGCTCACGTTCCTCTCCGGCTCGGCCCGCGAGGTGGGGCAGGTGGAGAGCCTCCGCTCCCTCATGAGGGACCTGGGCGGGGCGCCCCTGGTCGCCTTCGCCTGGGGGGTGGTGTTGAGCGCCCTGTTCCAGAGCGGCACGGCCGTGATGATCCTCCTCATTGCCTTCAGCCAGCAGGGGGTGCTTCCCCTACCCGCAGTGCTCCCCCTGGTTCTCGGGGCGAACGTGGGCGGCACGTCGGTTGCGTTCATCGCCGCTTCCGGCCTGGCCGCCGAGGGAAAGCGGGTCGCCTGGGGACATATGCTGATGAAGACCGCCGGCGCACTGATGTTTCTCCCGTTCTTTTCCCTGATCCAGGGTTTCCTCACCTCCCTGGCGCCGGACCCCTCGCGCATCGTCGCCAACGCCCACACGCTATTCAACCTGACGCTCTCGGTCCTCTTTTTCCCGCTGGTCCCGCGCGTGGCCTCGATCCTTGCCGGGATCGTCCCCGAAAAGAAGGAGCACGCCCCGAAGGGCAAGCCGGTCTACCTGGACCGCGAACACCTTCCGGTCGCCGGAGCGGCCCTCGGGCAGGTCGCCCGTGAGATCGTCCGGATGGCGGACATGATCCAGGAGATGCAGGTGGTGGCCCTGCAGGCGATCCGTAACGTGAGCGAGGAGATGGCCGACCGAATCCGGCAGATGGACGACGATGTCGACCAGCTGACGCGGGAGATCAAGGTGTTCCTCTCGGCGCTGGGGGAGGGGTCGCTCGATTCGGCGCAGACGAACCGCGAGGTGGCGTACATCGCCATCGTGACCGACCTCGAGAACATCGGCGACTTCGTCGACAAAACGCTCGGGGAGCACGTGCGCAGGATGGCGGAGAGAAAGCAGCACTTCTCGGAAGAGGGGGCGGACGAGCTCGAATCCTACATGAGGGAAGTGGAGGAGATCTACCGGGAATCGGTCTCCGCGTTCGTGACGCGCGATGCGAAAGCCGCCGAAATCGTCATCGCCAGGAAAAAGTCGGTAGGGCAGATGGAGCGGGATCTCCGGATGGCCCACATCCATCGCCTGAGGAAGGGGACGCCCGAGTCCCTGGAATCGAGCGCGGCCCACCTCGATATCCTTTCCGCGGGGAAGGGGATGGCCTCCCATTGCGCCGCGATCGCCTACAGCATCCTCCAGATGGAAGAGTAACGCCCTTCCCTCCACGCCCATTCCCGGCGGCGTTCCCCACACCGACGGCCTTCCCGATTGACCCTCCTGTCACGACGCGCTATTCTCATCCTTTAATTCGAATCCTGCCGGAGGGGTGTTTGCTCAAGCCTCGCGGGGTCCTTTCCGGGGAAGTTGCGAAAATCGTGCCCGTGTCGCTTCGGCCCTACGGGAACCTATACGCGGACTGAGGGGGGATCCGAACCATGGCGGATGAACCGTTTGTCCTGATCGAGAAGAGGATCAACGACCTGGCGGGGCTGGTCGCCACGCTCAAGAAGGAGAAGGTGGCGATCTCGACCCAGCTGGAGCAGAAGAGCTCGGAAGCCAAGGAACTTGCCCGAAAAGTCGCCGAACTGACCCATGAGCGGAACGAGATACGGGCACGGGTGGAAAAAATCCTTTCTCGCCTCGAAAACATTGAGTTGTAACGATCCGGTTGTATAATGGGAATGTAGAAGGAGATGAGCGAGCGGTTCGAAGTGAACATCGCCGGGTACTCGCTGACCGTGAAGACGGACCGGTCGGCGGAGCACATGGAGCGCCTGAGCGTGCTTCTGAACGAGCGGGTCCGCGAAGTGCAGAAGTCCGGCGTGACGGCGAATTACCTGAACGTCGTCATGCTGGCGGCGATGAGGCTGGCCGACGAGGTCCTGGAACTTCGCGGCGAACGGGAAAATGTAGAGAAGCGTTTCGAGCAGAAAAGCCAGGATCTATTGAATGCGCTGGACAGCGCGCTCAAGGAACCGGGATGAGGGGTTCGTTTTTGCCCCTGCCGTGCGCGTGATTGGCGGGCGAGTTAGAGCCAACACATGAGGAACGGGATCCCTTCCTGCCGGTGGTGAGCACGCCCCGAAAGGGGAAGCCTGAAGCCGGCATCTCCAGGGAGCCCACCTGGTGAAAGCCAGGTTCAACTCAAACGCCGACACGGCACAGGGTAGGGGCTTTTCCTGCAACTTCCGCGGGAAGCCGCGTTTACATAGATTCGGGTGGCAGGCAAAGGTATTTTACGACGTTCGTCCACGAATAAGGGTCGGTCGTTTCGTCATAGAGGACAGTTCGTAGCGGCGCGAGATCACGCGTTCCGTCCCCTCGCCTTATTCGCGGTTCCTGCCCCCCCCTGATACCCCATTTACCGGTAGGTTTTCATGCTTGTTGCAGAGCGGAAGGCCCAGCTTCGCCGGACCGAACGCAAGCGCTGGCGGCTGTGCGAACACAAGGAGAGGCTTGCGGAAAAAAGCATCGCGGTGCAGGAGCGGTTCCTCGCCGCTTTCCCGCCCGAGCCGGGCGGAAAGGTGGCATTGTATGCGGCTGTCAGCGGGGAGGTGGGCACGGAACGGATCCGCGCCCGGTATCTCGCCGGGGGGGCGCTCCTTTATTACCCGAAGGTCATGGAAGACGGGAAGCTCTCCTTCTACCCCGACGGAGGCGAGGACGGCTGGGTGCGCGGGAAATACGGACTCCTGGAGCCGAGGGTTCCCCCGGGGGTCGCGGGATTGCGTAGCGGGTTCGATCTGGTCGTCGTTCCGGGAATGGCCTTCGACGCCATGGGGAGGCGTTTGGGGAAGGGATACGGGTATTACGACAGGTTCCTGTTCGGCCTGGCCGGGACGGCTGTGACGGTGGGACTGGCGTTTTCCCTGCAGCTGCTGGCGGAAGTACCGGTGGACACGTGGGACGTCCCGGTGGGCGTGGTGGTGACGGAAGAAGACGTCATCCGTGTTTCCCGGGAGCACCCAAACGGGCACTTTAAATAGATGCGGTACCCAGGAGGAATCCTTTGAATACAAACCTGATCATCATCGTGGCGCTGGCCGTTCTCGCAGCGGCGCTCGGGCTTGTGGTGGCGGTTCTACTCACGAAGAAACGCTCCGCGGAGGACCGGGCCCGCGCCGGCGCGGAAAAGGCGGAGGAGTTGCTCCAAAACGCGAGGAAAGAGGCAGAGAACGTTCTCAAGGAGGCGACGCTCCAGGCCAAGGATTATCAGCTGCAGGTCAAGCTCGATTTCGAGCGGGAGACGCGCGAACGGAAAAACGAGATCAGCCAGCTCGAGAAACGGCTTCTCCAGAAGGAGGACCTCCTCGACCGGAAGACGGACGCGTTGGAGGGGAGGGCGCAGGAATACGTCCGCAAGGAGAAGGAACTCGACGAACTCTCGGAAAAGATCGAGACGCAGCAGGCCGATCTTCGGGAGACCGTCCAGAAGGCCAGGGAGAACCTGGAGCGGATCGCCGGCGTGACGGCCGAGCAGGCCAAGGCCGAGCTGGTGGAGGGGGTCGCCAACGAGGCGCGGCTGGAGGCGGGGAAAAAGATCCGCGCGATGGACGAGGAGTTCAAGGAGGAGGCAGCCCAGAAGGCCAGGAAGATCATCTCCCTCGCCGTCCAGCGGTACGCGGCGGACTACGTCGCCGAGCATGTGGTGACGGCCGTGCCGCTCCCCTCGGAGGAGATGAAGGGTCGGATCATCGGCCGCGAGGGGCGAAACATCCGCGCCTTCGAGGCGGCCACGGGGATCGACATCATCATCGACGACACGCCCGAGGCCGTCATTCTCTCGGGATTCAACCCGGTGCGGCGCGAGGTGGCCCGCATCGCCCTGACCCGCCTGGTCCAGGACGGCCGCATCCACCCCGCGAGGATCGAGGAGACCGTGGAGAAAGTGGCCAAGGAGGTTGACGATCTGGTCCGGGAGGCCGGGGAGCAGGCCCTCTTCGATCTCGGGCTCCACGGGGTCCATCCCGAGCTGGTCAAGCTGATCGGGAAGCTGAAATACCGCACCTCGTACGGGCAGAACATCTACACGCAC
>Ga0153915_10006455_pt1 | contig 11007 bp, 10 predicted proteins | sample Opewatmetagenome_2_FD_107003 | JGI IMG/M metagenome (GOLD analysis project Ga0153915, IMG submission 107003) | Freshwater wetland microbial communities from Ohio, USA - Open water 3 Core 3 Depth 3 metaG | ecosystem: Environmental > Aquatic > Freshwater > Wetlands | place: USA: Ohio, Lake Erie...
GGATCCCGCGACGGGGCCCGCTCATCGTAGCCGGCAACCATGTCTCCTACATCGACGCCTTCGCGCACGGGTTCTTCGTCGTTCAGGCGGGAAGGCGACCGAGGTTCCTCGCCAAGCAGGAGCTCTTCGAGAACTGGTTCACGCGAATGGTGCTGCTCGGCGCGGGACAAATCCCGGTGCGGCGAGGCACCGGCGAGCGGCGGCCGCTCGACGAGGCCGCCCGAGCGCTCGAGGCCGGCGAGGTCGTCGTCGTCTATCCCGAGGGGACGAGCGTCACCGAGAACCCCGACTTCTCACCGGCACACGGCAAGACGGGAGCGGTGCGGCTCGCGCTCGCGACGGGGGTTCCGATCCTGCCGGTCGCGACGTGGGGCGGTCAGAACGTCTGGCGGAAGTCCGGCCGGGGCAGCCTGAAGTTCGGGCGGCCGATCTGGCTGAAGGCGGGCGAACCCATGGATCTCATGAGCGCGGGGAGTCTGGACGACGATCCCGAGCTCGCGCGCAGGTTGACGGATCGGCTCATGGGGGAACTGGGCCTGCTCGTGGACGACCTTCGCGCTCGGTATCCGAAGCGATGGGCGTGAGGGTACCCTGAGCCGATGAGCGGGGAGCGACGGAGGGGCTTCACCACCAGGGCGATCCACGTTTCCGCCCCGCCCGTCGATCAGGAGACGCCGAGCGTTCCCATCTTCCAGACCTCGACGTTTCGATTTCGGACCTCCGAGGAGTACGCGGAGACGATCAACTTCCGCCGCCCCGGGTACACCTACACCCGCGGCTATGGCAACCCAACGCTCCTCGCCTTCGAGGGCGCGATGGCCGAACTGGAGGGAACGGAGACGGCGGTCTCCTTCGCCTCCGGGATGGCGGCTATCCACACGGTCACGACGGCGCTTGCCCGGACGGGGGACCGGGTCGTCGCAAGCCGCGAGTTGTACGGCGGCACCTACTCCCTGTTCGCGAACGTGCTGCCGCGATACGGGACGCGGGTCGACTTCGTCTCGCCGCACGACCTCGATGCGGTGTCCGCCGCCCTGCCCGGCGCCAGGCTCTTCTACGTCGAGAGCATCGCGAACCCCAACGTCACCGTGGCCGACCTCGAGGCACTGGGGGCGGCCTGCCGGGAGGCCGGCGTTCCGGCCGTGGTGGACAACACCTTTGCCTCGCCGTACCTGTGCAACCCGGGGAGGTTCGGGTTCGACTACGTGATCCACTCGGCCACGAAGTACATCGGCGGGCACAACGACCTGATCGGCGGTGTCGCGTGCGCGAGCGAAGAAGGCAGGCGGCTGCTCCGCGACACCGTCATCGAGACCGGGGGGACGATGGCGCCACTCGAGGCCTGGCTCTGCCTGCGTGGGCTCCAGACGCTGGAGCTTCGGATGGAGCGTCACGGGGCGAGCGCCCAAGCCCTCGCGGTGTTCCTCGAGTCGCATCCGAAGGTTGAGCGCGTGCACTACCCGGGACTCGACTCGCACCCGCAGCGAGTCGTGGCCGACCGCCTGCTTCGTAAGGGCTTCGGAGGAATGATGGCGTTCGAGGTGACCGGCGGGGTGGAGGCGGGCGTCCGGTTCTGCGACTCGCTCGAGCTCGCGTGGATCGCGGCAAGCCTCGGCGGGACCCAGACCCTCGTGAGCCACGCGGCTTCGACGACCCATCGGCAGATGGACCCGCAGACGCGCCGTGCGGCCGGCGTCGCGGACGGACTGATCAGGGTCAGCGTCGGCCTGGAGGACGCCGCCGATCTGATCGACGATTTCGGGCGCGCGCTGGAGAAGGCGTGAAGCGGCGGATCGTCGTCCTTTTCGGCGGACGCTCGGCCGAGCACGAAGTGTCGTGCGTGTCGGCCCGCTCCGTGCTCGACGCGCTCGATCCGGACCGCTACGAGGCGATCCCCATCGGAGTCTCGAAGGAAGGTCGGTGGCAGCTCATGACCGGTGGGCCGCCGGCGCTTCCCGCCGAGGGCTCCGCCAGCGTGCTTCCGCAGGTGACCTCCGCGTCCGGCCCCGAGGTGGCTCTGGACCAGGAACCCGGAGCGCGTTCGCTCGTCGCCGTGGACGGCTCGCGCATGAAGATCGACGTCGTGTTCCCCGTGATGCACGGCCCCTTCGGAGAGGACGGCTCGATCCAGGGGTTCCTCGAGATGGCGGGTGTGCCCTACGTGGGCGCCGGCGTGCTCGGGTCGGCGCTCGGGATGGACAAGGCCGTGCAGAAGGTGCTGTTCAGGGCGGCCGGTATCCCCGTCGTCGATCATGAAGTCGTCCTCGAGCGAGAGTGGGAGGAGGACCCCGAGGGAGTTGAGGCGCGGGCCGCGCATCTGGGCTATCCGCTCTTCTCGAAGCCGGCGACGCTCGGCTCCTCGGTCGGTGTCGCGAAGGTCCACACCGCCGGAGAGCTCCGCGCGGCGCTGGAGGAGGCGTTCGGCTTCGGGCGGAAGGCCCTGCTCGAGCGCGCCGTCGAGGGAGCGCGCGAGATCGAGGTGGCCGTGCTGGGCAACGACGACCCGGTCGCGTCCGTCGCAGGAGAGATCGTTCCCACGCACGAGTTCTACGACTACGAGGCGAAGTACGTCGACGAGCACGGCGCCGAGCTGATCATCCCGGCTGACCTTCCGCCCGAGACGCTCGAGGAGATCCAGCGCCTGGCGATCGCAGCGTTCCGGGCGATCGACTGCGCCGGCATGGCGCGAGTGGACTTCTTCCTGCGGCCGGCCGGCGAGGTCCTCCTGAACGAGGTCAACACCATCCCGGGCTTCACGCAGATCTCCATGTACCCGAAACTCTGGGCGGCCTCGGGCCTGCCCTATCCGGAGCTCGTGGATCGCCTGGTCGAGCTCGCAGTCGAGCGCCACGAGCGGGAGCGAAAGAAGGGCACCACCCGGAAGGCGGCCCCGCCGGGTTGACGACCCGGAGAGGGTCGTCTCTCGACAACCGAGTGGACTCGTGGTCGCTTGCGCGATCTACAGGTGGACGACCGGGCAGGTCAGCGTGCGGGTGATGCCCTCGACGGCCTGGATCTTCGCGACGACGAGCTTGCCGAGCTCGTCGACGTTCTTGGCTTCGGCACGGACGATCACGTCGTACGGCCCGGTGACGTCCTCGGCCTCGGTCACGCCCTTGATGTCCCGGACTTCCTTGGCGACCTGCGCCGCCTTTCCGACCTCGGTCTGGATGAGGATGTAGGCCTGGACCACGGTCACCTCCCGCTCGTAGGCCGCCATGCTAGCTGTCGCCTCTCGCGCCCGGCAAGCGCACTGGGGGCCGCCCTCCCTCCGGGCGCATAATCAAGGGGTGGGGAGGAAGAAGCGCGAGCCGGGCCGGGGGTTCCTGGCGGCGTACCGGCGGATCCGAAAGCCCATGCCGCCCCCGGAACGGGTGAGCCCGGACAAGCGGCGCCGGCTCGACGACGAGCAAGCTCGCCGCGATATGGAGGAGGGGGAGTCCGAACGAGGTTCTTCGAACGCGACGTGATGTTCGACAGTCGCGCGGAGGCGGGCGAGCGCCTTGCCAAGGCGTTGTCGGACCACGCGGGGACGGACGCGGTGGTGCTGGGGATCCCGCGCGGTGGGGTGATCGTCGCCGAGGTCGTGGCGAGGCAGTTGGGCTTGGCGCTCGACGTGGTCGTGCCTCGGAAGATCGGCGCTCCCGGCAATCCCGAACTCGGCCTGGGCGCCATCGCCCCCGGCGTGCGCGTGCTCGACACGCGGATCCTGGAGCTCCTGGGCGTGAGCAACGACTACCTCGAACGGGAGATCGCCGCGCAGGAGGCGGAGATCGATCGGCGGCTCCACGCGTACCGCGAGGGGCGTCCACCCGTCGACGTACGCGGGAAGGTCGTGATCGTGATCGACGACGGGGTGGCCACCGGCGGGACCGCCGTTGCGGCCGTGCGCTGGGCGAAGGCGCAGGGCGCGAGCAGGGTGGTGCTCGCCGTTCCCGTTGCCCCCGGCCCGTCGATCCCGCGTCTTGGGCACGAGGCCGACGAGGTGGTCGTGCTCGCGGCGCCGGAGCCCTTCTACGCGGTCGGTGAGTGGTACCGGAGCTTCGAGCAGACGAGCGACGCGGAGGTCGTGGCCGCGCTTGCCCGAGGAGCTGCGAGCCGCGCCTGAGGCTGCCCACGCCCAAGACCTCGGGATGTGGGATGCTTGGAGGAGCCGATGGCCCGCATCCTGAGGTCGCGTTCCGTTCCCGTCGCGATCGCGGCGGCGCTGGTTCTGGTCGCGGTCGTTGGGCTTTCGATCGGTCAGGCCGAACCCGGCCCGAACCTGCCCGACGTGGCCCCCGCCGAGCTCATCGCGTCGACGCTCTCAGCGATCGCGGAGCGGACGCCCGTATCGGGTACCGTGACCACCCACCTGGACCTCGGGCTGCCGCAGCTTCCGTCGAGCCTCGGCGGCGCCACCGGAGTCGCCGGAGTGCTCTCCGCGGACCAGACGTTCAAGGAGTGGAGGTCGCCGGACGGCGTGCGCGTCGCGCAGATCCTCCCCCTCGCCGAGCGGGACATCGTCGCGAGCCCTACGGACCTGTGGTACTGGGACTCGGACCTGAACACCGCCTGGCATCTCCCCGTGCCGGCGGACGCGCAGATGCCGCAACCGCCTTCCCCGGGGGACCTCCAGGCGATCACGGACAATGTGCTTGCGGCCGTGGAGCCGTACGCGCGCGTGTCGATCGCCGATCCCACGGTCGTTGCCGGGCGCGACGCCTACGTCCTTCGGATCGCGCCGGTCGCCCAACACACGCTCGTCGGGCACATCGACATCGCGATCGACTCGCAGGCGCGGCTTCCGCTCCGCCTCCAGGTGTTTGCCAAGGGGAGCGCGGACGCGTCCATCTCCATCGGGTTCACCTCGGTCGAATTCTCGCCCGTCGATCCGTCGATGTTCTCCTTCACGCCGCCGCAGGGCGCGACCGTCAAGGAGATCGCAGCTGCTCCGGCCGGCTCCGTGGAGCCCGCAGCCGGCGGTGCGCCCGAGGTTCGCACGTTCGGCAAGGGCTTCGACCTGATTCTGGCCGTGCGCGTCGCCGAGGTCCCGAAGGACCTCCGCTCGCTGCTCCCCTACGCAGGGGCGCTGGGCTCGGCGGACCTCGTGGAGCTGGGCGACCACGCGTGGATCGTGGCCGGCGCCGTTGCGCCCGACGCCCTCGCCGAGGTCGAATCCCGGCTGCCGTGACGGCGCTCGTCACCAGGGGCCTCTCGAAGCGATACGGCGACGTGAACGTCGTCGACGGGCTCGATCTGTCCATTGAGCGCGGCGAGCTCTACGGCTTCCTCGGTCCGAACGGTGCCGGCAAGACCACCACGATCCGGATGGCGCTCGGGCTGATCCGTCCCTCCGGAGGCGAAGTCGAGCTGCTCGGCGAGCCGGTGTTCGACGGTGGTGCGTCCGCGGCCCTCGCGAGGACCGGCGCGATGATCGAGGAGCCGGCTTTCTACCGATTCCTGTCGGGGCGGCGCAACCTCGAGGCGTTCGCGCGCGCGGGCGGCGACGGCGACGATGTGCGGCGTCGTCTCGCGCGGATCGACGAGGTCCTCGGGCTCGTCGGCTTGTCGGAAGCCGCGACGAAACGGGTGAAGGCGTACAGCCAGGGCATGCGCCAGCGGCTGGGGATCGCCTTGGCGCTGCTCGGGGAGCCGGAGATCCTCGTCCTGGACGAGCCGACGAACGGCTTGGACCCCGCCGGCATGCGGGAGATTCGGCGGCTGCTCCGGCGATTGGCCGACGGCGGCACGACGGTGTTCGTCTCGAGCCATCTGCTCGCCGAGGTCGAGGCGATGTGCGACCGGGTCGGCGTATTGTCGCGGGGACGCCTGGTGGCCGAGGGGACGCCCGGGGCGCTTCGGGGGATCTCGGTTCAAGTTCGGGTGGAGGTCGACGACGTTGCGAAGGCGCTCGAGGTGCTTGCGGCGATCGAGGGCGTCGAGGCTTCGGCCGAGGGAGGAGTCGTGCGGGTTCGCCTCGGCGGGGGAGCGTCCGCGGCGCGGGTCAACGCAGGGCTCGTGTCGGCGGGGGTGGCAGTGAGCGCGCTCGTGCCCGAGCGGGCTTCGCTCGAGGACGTGTTCCTGTCCCTGGTGGAGGACGATGGTGTTCAGGGTTGAATGGGCCAAGGCCCTTCGGCGCTGGCGCACGTACCTGATCGCTGCGGCCCTCGGCGGCATCCCCGTGCTCATCGTGATCGCCGTGAAGCTGTCGCCGCCTGACGCGACTGCTTCCGGGGACGCGCCGCCATTCCTGCTCCAGATCGTGCGGAACGGCCTGTTCGCGCCGCTGACCGGCCTGGCCGTGATCCAGCCCTTCTTCCTGCCGCTCGCCGCCGGCCTGTTCGCCGGGGACGCGATCGCCGGGGAGGCGCAGGGAGGGACGCTTCGGTACCTGCTCGTGCGGCCGGTACGGCGTTCGCGCCTGGTCCTGGCCAAGTACGCGGCGGCGATGACGCTCCTTGCGATCCTGCTCCTGTGGGTGGTCGCGTGTGGACTGTTCTGGGGCGGGATCGTCTTCGGGCTGCGGCCGCTCCCGACGCTGTCCGGCACCACGCTGTCGGTGGCACAAGCCTGCCTTCGCATCCTGGGTGCCGCCGCCTACATCTTCCTCGGGGTCTCGGGGATCGCGGCGATCGGGTTGTTCGTCTCGTCGCTCACCGACTCCGGACCGGGAGCGACGGTGGCGACGGTGATTCTCGGGATCGCGAGCGAGATCCTCGATCAGATCCCGAGCCTGCACGTGATCCACCCTTACCTGCCCACGCACGGGTGGCTCGCGTTCTCGGATCTGTTCCGCTTTCCGGTCGAGTGGGGCGGGATGCGCGGTGGCCTGGTGGTCAGCGCCGCCTACACGGCGATCTTCCTGGTGGCGGCGCTGCTCGCGTTCTCTCGCAAGGACGTCGTGGCCTAGGGTTCGTCCCTCAGGCGGCCGCCGGGTGCCCCGGGACGGGTCGGCCTTGCCGGCGATCAGCGCGATCAGCCGCCTGGGGAATGCGGCGACGAACGACGTCACCACCGTCAGCCGGACGAGCAACGACAGGGGACGCCGGGCGTTGCCGACCGGCGACGATCAGCCGGCCGCGGCCACGATGTCCCGGGACAGTTGCGGGAACTGCTCGAGGTGCGCCTTGCGCTCGGCCTTGAACCGCTCGACGAGATCACGGTACTCGGAGCCGCGACCCTGTCGCTCGTAGAGGCGGCGTGGCTGGAGCAGCTCCGGGTCGTCGATCCCGGGGACTTCGTCTGCCACCTGGTAGCCGAAGTCGGGGTCCTCGCTCCAGGAGATCGTGCCCTCCGCCACGGCCTTCACGAGCGCCGACGAGTGGGGGATCTTCACCTTTATGGAGCGCTCGTCGTCCTCGCGCCCGCCGACTCGCCCGGTATTCATCAGGAATACGTCGATCGGATGCGAGGCGAGCAGCTCGAGGATCCGGTTGCCCTGGAGGCCGTGTGGCATGGGGAAGAACGGGTTCGTCCCCGGGACGCGGAGGAACTTGCCCTCCTCGGCCCTGCCCCCGGCAGAGGTGCCGGTGGTCTCGCCGAGCATGAAGTAGGCGGCCGCCTGCTCCTGCGTAAGCTTCGCGATCGCGGGGATGATGTTCTCGTTCCAGTTGAGGATCAACAGGTTGTCGACACGGCCGACGGTCTGCGCGTCACGGAATCGACCGAGGTCGTCCATGCCGAACACCGCGCGACCGTTCTTCGTGTACGAGGTCTCGAAGAAGTTCACCGCGCCGGCGCCGTCCTGATACACGTTCTCCAGGTACGCGGTGGGCTGGGTCACGGCGCGGTAGATGTTCGGCTCGAAGTCGGGGTCGAGGCTGAAGGTCTTGGCGAAGCAGCCGTTCTCGGTACCGTAGGTCTTGCCGCCGGGCATGAGCGCGACGAAGTCGTCCTGGACCGGGAGCGAGTCGTTCTGCGTCGTGAAGGTCGTGGTGGTCTTGCCAGTACCCGAAAGCCCGATGATGAGAAAGGTCTTCTCGCCGCCGTCGGTGGGGATCACCTTGCAGCCGGCGTGCAGCGAGAGGCCGCCGCGGTCGTAGACGATCTTGTTCCACATCCGCAGGCCGCCCTTCTTCGACTCACCGAAGTAGTCGGAGTTCAGGACCCGGGTGACGCCGTTCTCGAGGTCGACCGCGATCACGCGGTCGTCCGGATAGCCGGGGGCAGCGAGGTTCGGCGTGTAGATCACCTGGACCTCGGGCTCGCCGCCCTCTCGGGGAAAGTACAGCTTCTGCTGCATCCCGGCGATGTTGGCGTTCGCCTTCTCGATCGTGAGACGCGCAGGCGTGCAGAAGGTGTCGTCATTGCCGATGGCGCCGTCGATCACGAGGACCTCCTGCTTCGCGAGGTACTCGTCCTGAACCTTCGCGAGGCGCTCGAACTCCTCGCGGGTGATCGTCTTGCCGCTTGCCGAGGACGGATCGTCGGTCACCACGAAGGTGCTGCCGGCGCTCCGCGAGGTCACCCGCGTCTGGACGTTGACGTTGTCGAAGTCCGTGACCCGGGTCTGCGGCATCTCCTCCGTGAACTTGCGGAGCTCATCGGGTGAGGGATTGTCGAAGATCGTTCGCGCCTGGAGCTGCAAGGGAGTCTCCTTCGGGTCGTCCGCTCGGGGCTCGAGCGGGGCCTTCTGGCTGCACAAGGGCTAGATTCTACCGGACGGAGGCAAGCGCCCGTTCGCACTCCCGGCCGCCTTGGCCGGGCCGCCCGGTCTCCGCCGGAGGCGACATGGAGCTGACCGAAGACGAGTTGATCGCCGCGATCCGCAGAGTCCTTTCGGGCGAGGTCCCGGGGGTCAGGATCGGCATCGGCGACGACGCGGCCGTGACCGACGCGGGCGGTGGCTGGCAGGTGCTGACCACGGACATGCTGGTTGAAGGCGTTCACTTCGACCGGGGACTGATTTCACCCCGAGACCTCGGCGCGAAGTCGATCGTGGTCAACGTCTCCGACATCGCGGCGATGGCCGCGAGCCCGCGGTACGCGTTGGCATCTCTCGCCGTGCCGGCGGAGATCGAGGCCGCCTGGGTGATCGAGCTGTACGGGGGGATGCGGGCCGCGTGCGACGAGTACGCGCTCGCGCTCGTGGGCGGCGACACGAACCGGGCGGAGGCCGTGGTGATCTCGGTGACGGTGGTCGGCGAGGTCGCGCCCGGTCACGCGGTGACCCGCTCCGGAGCCCGCCCCGGTGACCTCGTCGTCGTCACCGGATCGCTCGGAGCGGCGGGAGGAGGATTCGCGCTCTCCCGGGCGCACCCGTCGAAGGTGGCGGGGGCGCTCTCGACGCCGTGGGGCCGCGAGCTTCTCGACGCCCTCGCGCGCCCGGTCGCGCGTGTGGGCGAGGGCGAGACGCTTCGACAGGCAGGCGTGACCTCGATGATGGACCTCTCCGACGGCCTGGCGAAGGACCTCTCGCGCCTATGCCTCGCGAGCGGCGTGGGCGCGCGCGTGGACCTTCCCAAGATCCCCGTCTCGGCGGCGCTCGGGCCGGCGGCCCAACTGCTCGGCCTGGATCCCCTGAAGCTCGCGCTCTCCGGCGGCGAGGATTACGAGCTCCTTGCCACCATCGACGTCACCGATCTCGACCGGGCGCGGCGTGATCTCGATCAGCGCTTCGGGGTGACGCTCACCGACATCGGCGTCATCATCGAGGAGGGACTCGTCGCCGTCGACGCCGAGGGTCGCGAGTCGCCGCTCGAACCGAAAGGGTGGGATCACTTTGCCGCCAGGTGACGCGCCCCGGCCTCGCGCCCTGACGATCGCCGGCTCGGACTCCGGCGGGGGGGCCGGGATCCAGGCCGACCTGAAGACCTTCAGTGCCCTAGGTGTGTTCGGCATGACGGCCGTGACGGCCGTGACGGTGCAGAACACGAAGGGTGTTTCGAGCTACGAGGAGCTTTCGCCCCAAACAGTCGCCGATCAGATCCGAGCCGTCGCCAACGACATCGGGATCGATGCGGCGAAGACCGGGATGCTCGCGTCGGTCGGCATCGTCGAGGCCGTTGCCGATGCGGTGCGCGAGACCGCCGTTCCGAACCTCGTCGTCGACCCCGTCTTCATGTCGAAGCACGGGCACGCGCTGCTCGCCGAGGACGCGGTCCAGGGGCTTCGCGCCGGCCTGCTTCCCCTGGCGACGCTCGTCACGCCGAACCTGCCCGAGGCGAGCGGCCTCGTCGGCTTCCGCGTCGATTCGCCCGAGCTCATGCAGCGGGCCGCTCGGGAGATCCTTTCCTTCGGCCCGCGAGCGGTGCTCGTGAAGGGCGGGCATCTCGAAGGCGCGGGGGGCGCCAACGATCTGTTCTTCGACGGCGAACGGCTCGAGTGGATCGCGGGGGAAAGGATCGACACGCCACATACCCACGGGACCGGGTGCGTCCTCTCGTCCGCGATCGCCGCGTACCTGGCTCGCGGCGACGACCTGCTCACGGCCGTGCGGCGCGGAAAGGTCTTCGTGACGGAGGCGATCCGGCACGCCCTCGCGATCGGTCAGGGGATCGGGCCGGTCGATCCCATGTGGAGCGTCCCCCCGATTACGGCACCGTGAGCCAGCCGCCGTTCGGCGCCCGGTCCTTGCAGGCGGTCGCGCAGTCGCCCGCGTCCACGTAGCGGCTCTTGACCGCGACGCGCACGTTGCCGTCCGGATTGGGCGGCGCGCTGCCGGGAACGACCGTCTTCAGCGTGTGACCGTTCGGGTGACGAACCTTCAGTGGTTCGAAGGCGGAGCCCGAGCCGGTGATCACCATGACGAGGTTCCCTCCCGACTCGTAGATCTCCCCGGCGTACTCGGCCTTGGAGTCCGAGTCCGTGTTGAACAGCACGAAGACGCGGTTGTGCCCGGAGTCGGAGAGCACAGCCTTCTTCCAGTTGTCGTACGTGACGATCGTGATGTGGAGCGGGGCGGTCGCATCGGCCTTGGTCGCAGTGATCTGCTTGAGGTCGAGCTTGCCCGAAACGTCCTCAGGGTCGGAGGCCTGCGTGGCCCCCGCGGGGGCTGCGGTGAGCACGAGGGCCAGGGCAGCGAGA
>Ga0153915_10006456_pt1 | contig 11006 bp, 9 predicted proteins | sample Opewatmetagenome_2_FD_107003 | JGI IMG/M metagenome (GOLD analysis project Ga0153915, IMG submission 107003) | Freshwater wetland microbial communities from Ohio, USA - Open water 3 Core 3 Depth 3 metaG | ecosystem: Environmental > Aquatic > Freshwater > Wetlands | place: USA: Ohio, Lake Erie...
ATTCCCGCTGCTCCTGAGAATCCCAGCCTGGGCGCAAGGCGCTTCACTGCGCCTGTTCTATTCCGATTCGGTCCACCTGCCAAAGCCGGGCAGTTTCTTCCAGCTGGAACGCTTGTGGGAAGGGAAGAAAGAGATCGTCCTGCGGCTTCCCATGCGACCGGCGTTGTTGGAAGGCTACCGGAAGGCAGTCGCTGTGCAGCGCGGCCCCCTGATCTATGCGCTCAAGGTCGGCGAGCGCTGGGAGCAGGTCAATGCGGAAAAACCCCATCGCCAGCTTCCGCACGCTGATTGGGTGGTGGTTCCTACCAGCGCCTGGAACTATGCCCTGGCGGTGAAGGCAGACAGCCTGGCTCAAGATGTGAGCTTTGAGGCACGCTCCGTGGGGGAGAATCCTTTTTCACCGGAGGGGGCGCCGGTGACGGCCCATGTGAAGGGCCGCAGGGTACCCGAGTGGGGACTGCAGAACAACTCGGCGGGGGATGTGCCTCTCAGCCCGGTGAAATCCAGCGAGCCGCTGGAGGAGCTGGAGCTGATCCCTTACGGTTGCACGAACCTGAGGGTGACGGAGTTCCCAATATTAAAACACCAAGGCTCCCAGGATACCAAGGAGTAGGAAATAAATTGAGCCACACAGGAAAATTATTAAACCACCAAGGTCACCAAGAAAAACAGAAATGATAGGATTAATCACATAGAATAAAGGGAAAAGAAGAGGCAGGAGGAATATGTGGAGCTTCCGAAAAACAGGTCCATATTAAGTACTAATGCGGAAGATAAAATCGGCGCTCAGATTGTAGATGCTGCTTTGAAGGTGCATCGGCAGCTTGGCCCAGGATTGCTCGAATCAGCTTACCAGGCTTGCTTGGCTTTCGAGTTACGTAAGAGGGGTCTGCGTGTAGAAGTTGAAGCAGATCAACCTGTATTTTATGAGGGTATCAAGGTTGAGGTTGGTTATCGTATAGATATGTTGGTAGATGGCTGTGTGATCATTGAGAACAAGGCTGTTGAAAAGGTGCTTCCGATACATGAGGCGCAATTATTAACCTATCTGAAGCTGAGGAATTGCCATATTGGATTTTTGATTAATTGGAATGTGCAATTGATCAAGGATGGAATCAAGCGTATGGCTTTATAAATTGGTTTTCTTGGTGTCCTTGGTGGTGTGAAAAAGATCAAACCATAGAGGACAGATGGAAAGCGAAAAATGTAATTATATGCGATGCATCAAACTCTTATGGGTAGGCATTCTGATCGTGGGATTTGCCTGTCCTTTGAAGGCAATGGCTACCGCTGAGCTGATATCTTCACCCTTGCAATACCCCGACCTCGCCCAAGAAATGATCAACCTTATCAACAGCCTGCGCAACCAGAATGGGCTGGCGTCTTTGAATATCCATCCTATCTTGATGCAGATCGCTCAGGAGCAGGCGGATTACCTGGCGGGAGGTGGCAGCGGTGGGCACCTTGACGCATTGGGCAGGCGCCCCTTCCAACGCGCCCTGGATTCCGGCTACCCGGTGGCGGGCGACCTGAACCTGGGAGGCTTTTTCTCCGAGAACTTCCTGGTTGCCCCGCTCACGCCGCAGGAAGCGATCGCTGTCTGGCTGGAGGATATGCCGCATACCAACACGATGCTATCCCCTTACCGCAGCGACATCGGGGTTGGGGTAGGTTGGGATGGCGTATCCTACTACTATATCGTGGACACCGGCTTGCGCAGCCTTTATCCGGTAGAATGGCCTCCCAAAACGACCACGCAGCCGGGAGCTCAGGCGACAGATGGCTTGCCTGCTGTGGCTTGGGTGATCCAGGACACGCCTTTGCCAGACGGGTCGATCATCCACGTAGTACGACCAGGCGAGGCTTTGTGGTCGATCGCCGCTATCTACGAGATGACTGTCGAGCAGGTGCTCGAGCTCAATAACATGAAAGCAAATGCCATCCTGCACCCCGACGACCGGTTAACCATCCGGCTGGCGGCAACCCCAACCCCCTCGCCCAGACCAACCTCTCACCCGACGCGCACCTCGCTGCCTTCCTCCACCAGTCAGCCTGCGAGTACGTCAATGCCCAGCACTTCTACAATACCTTCCGCTCGCGCAGACACTCCCAGCACCCTACGTACTGGCGTCTGGCTGGCGGCTGCCGTAGTCGCTATCCTGCTGTGTATCAGCCTGTGGCAGGGGGCAAAGGAGAAGAAGACAGGTCATTTGACCAGCCTGGGCAAAACCTCTTCGAAGGAGAATAAGTAATATTTACCTCGAGCCAGCTAAAATCCGGGATGGATAGGGGTAGACTGCTGATGAAAGTGCGTTTCCAGGTTGCAGCTTCACTTTGAGGCGCTGATAACAAAGTCTGTGAAAGCTACCTGTGCCGGCGCGCCCTTGACCATCACCTCCACGCCCAGGCCGATCTCGCCAGGAGGAAAATCTTCGTTCAGATACCAGACAGGCTGACCGTTGATCAGAAAGATGAAATCGCTTCCGGACCCCCTCACCTCGATCTGGTTAGGCTGGTCTGGCAGGATGGCATCGGAGCTCATCACAATATCCTGGTAGATGCCAGTGTCGAAGACTGCCAGGACCTGGAAATGTCCATCATTGCGCAAGCCGAAGAAGCCGTAGTCATCTTTGACGTGCCGGAAGACCAGCCCGTAGGCATAATGACCATCCTGCTCGCCGCGCATGAACTCCAGGTTGACACTCGCATAAAAATCGGTGAAGACCGTACCGTTGGCAGGAGTCAGGTTCCAATAAGAATTACCGTGCCTGGAGTCCACGACCGTCCACAAGTATTTCCCGCCGTCGATCAGCGTGGTAATCGCCAGCGAATCGTCCTCCTTTGGTCCCTGGGGCCAACCGAGCGAGTTATCGGTGAAAGAATCGTTGAGCACAGGCTGCCAGTTTGCCTGGGCTGCCGCCAATTGTTGGGCTTTTAGCTGCAAAAGGGCTTTTTCAGCAGCCTGCTGGGTTAATTGCCGGGCTGCTGTGGCGGTGACCAGCTGGCTTTCGGCAGTCGACTGGGCATCGAGCGTTGCCTGGACTCGCCGGGTGGCTTGCACGATGGCGCCTTCGGTAGCATCGACCTGAGCAGGGCTGAGCGTGGCGGTGCCGAGAGGAACGCGTGTCTTTGCCTGCTGGTCAGAACCGGTTGAACCAGGTGCTGCACAGGAGGAGAATATCAGGATGAGAATGAGAAAATATGGCCTGCGGATTGCTATGTATCTTGAAAAGCGTATAGGGAAAATGCCGGTTAAGAGCATTGGGCGGAGAAATCGGGATATGAAAGACATAAGCTACCGTAAGATGATGGATTGAAAGAAGCGTTCTTGAAATTCCGTCAGAGCTCTGATCTGCTCATCGGAAAATTGCCGGCTTGCTGGGGCTAAGACAAGTTTATCATCCTCCTCGTCCAGACGGTGGATGACAGCGATGCAGGTGCCTGTGAACTGCTCCAGCGGTTCGAAGACGCCTAAAACATAGGCATCCAGATCGTCACCATCGGGCGCAGCTACACCAGGCACAAAGCCGTAGTTGATGGGATACACGAAGCCTGCACTGGGGTGGGTTGAGCCGAGCGGGCGGTCGATTGTGACAGTAACTGATTTGCCGATGAAATCTCTCGCGAGCGTGAGGTTATCACCCATCTATACTACCCTTATCCACTTAATTATAGACGAATTATTGAGTACCAATCCATTTTCCAAATTGGTCTGGCAGGGCAAACGCATTTTAATTTTTCGGTCATTGCGAGGCGGTTTTTGCCGAAGCAATCTCAATAACGTCAGATCGCCATGGCTTTTTGGAGATTGCTTCGTTCGCGGAAGAACGCTCACTCGCAATGACAGTGCAGTTTTTATTCTGTTCTATGTCAATTGCGTTTGCCCTAATCGGTCTGGGACTTTGCGTTATAATGATGTGAGCACAGGCGGCAAATCTAAGCAAATTCGCATGCTCACTCAAGCCTCTCCTTCCACTGCCTTCCACCAACTTATATCTTCGATTGAACCAGAGATGCAGCGCATCTCCATCCCTGGAGTTTCTGTGGGCGTGTTGTTCGACAACCAGGAATGGACTGCCTCATTCGGCGTGACCAGCCTGGAAAACCTACTGCCAATCACACCAGAGACACTCTTTCAGATTGGCTCGATCACGAAGACCTTCACCGGCACGGCAGCCCTGCGGCTGGTGGAGATGGGGAAGCTGGAGCTTGACGTGCCAGTGCGCCGCTACCTTCCGGACCTGAGACTGGCAGATGAGGATGTGGCGAAGAAGGTGACCCTGCGCCACCTTCTGACGCATACCGCTGGTTGGGTAGGCGATTATTTCAATGACTTTGGCAGGGGCGAGGATGCTCTGGCGAAGATGGTTGCAAAGTTGGCGGACTTGCCGCAGCTCACCCCTTTAGGCGAAATCTGGTCCTATAACAACGCCGGCTTTTATCTGGCAGGACGCCTGATCGAAGTCGTCACGCGCTTGCCATACGAAACGGCGCTAAAAGAGCTGGTGCTCGAACCGTTGGGCATGCAGCAATCCTTCTTCTTTCCGGATGAGGTAATTTCTTACCGTTTTGCGGTGGGGCATACTGTCCTCGACGGCAAAGCCTGCGTAGCGCGCCCCTGGGCGGTGGGGAGAGCCATCCATCCCATCGGCGGTTTGGTCACGAACCTGCCTGACCTGTTCCGCTACGCCCGTTTTCACATGGGTGATGGGACCGGTCCAGATGGGAAGCGCTTACTTAAGATGGAGACCTTGAGGGAAATGCACTCGCCACTCGTTCCAGCTAGCGGCATCCGCTCTTACGGCTTGAGCTGGGCGGTGACAGAGATCGATGGGCACAGATTGATATCACACGGAGGCGGCACCAAAGGTCAGGTGTCCTTCTTGGGCATCCTTCCCGAGCAAGGCTTCGCCCTGGTTGTTCTGACCAATGCTGAAGAAGGGGATACGATCAACAGCCGTCTGTGGAGTGATGCTTTGCGGCTCTTCTTGGGTATTACGCTGCCCGAAGCGCTGCCTATCTCAGCTTCGCCTGAGACCCTGGCACAGTATGTGGGTGTTTACACCAGCTTAGGTGAGAGCTTCGAGGTGAGGCTGGAGCAGGAAGGGTTGCTGCTTCAATTTCATGGAACGGGTGGCTTTCCTACACCAGAGACGCCGCCTATGCCTGACCCGCCGCCCGTCAAAGCTGCTCTATGCGGAGTAGACAAGCTGGTGGTCCTGGAAGAGCCGATGAAGGGCAACTTGGGTGAAATCCTGCGCGATCAGGACGGGAATATCGAGTGGCTGCGCTTGGGAGGCAGGATACATAAGTTCGTTAGATAGTTAGATAGTTAGTTTGTAAAGTGGTTGTGTGTAGTATCTGTACAGGAAGTTAGAGAGTTGGGTAGTTAGCTGGTTGGTTTGATGGGTTGACCGCGCAAGCAGATCAAAGTAACAACCTGGAAAACCAAGAAAAAGGGATAAAATGGACGCGGAAAAGCTTTGAATAAAGGGAAAGGCAGATTAATATAAATAAGAAATCCGTTTTTTCCCTTCTTCTGCCCGATGTACGCATCGGCGTTTTCCGTGAGCTTTTTTTTCAATCAAAGTAGGACTTATATAGCGTATGGCGCTCGAAAGCTGGTTGGTTATCGCTGGGGCATTTGCAGCTGTCCTGGCTATTCTGCTGGCAATTTTGGTTGTACGAACGCTGCGCATCCGACCCAGGGTTGTTCCTGCAGGTGGATTACAACCTATTTCGATCGATGTCTCGTCAGCAGTCGAGCACCTGGCTGGAGCCGTCCGCATCCGGACTACCTCGCACCTGGACGCCAGCCAGATTCATTACCCGGCTTTCCTGGAGCTGCACCGCTACCTGGCAGAGTCTTTTCCACGGGTGCACCAGGCTCTCCTACGGGAGATTGTGGGAGGCTACAGCCTGCTTTACACCTGGTTGGGGCAAGATGCCAGCCTGAAGCCCATCTTGCTCATGGGGCACCAGGATGTGGTACCGGTGGAGGAGGGCACGCAGCAGGACTGGACCTGCCTGCCTTTTGAGGGTGAGGTGCGGGATGGGTTCCTGTGGGGCAGGGGCACGATGGATGATAAAAACGCCCTGGTGGGCACCCTGGAAGCTGTGGAAGGGCTTTTACGGGAAGGTTTTCAGCCTGAGCGGACAATTTATCTGGCTTTCGGGCACGATGAAGAGATTGGCGGGAGAGGCTCGGCCCAGATCGCCGCGCTGTTGCAATCCAGGGGCGTCGAGTTGGAATGTGTGTTGGATGAGGGGCTGGCGATCATCGATGGCCTCCTGCCTGTCGTGACAAAACCCTTTGCGCTGGTGGGTGTGGCAGAAAAGGGCTACCTGAGCGTGGAACTGAGTGTGGAGAGCCCCGGCGGGCATTCTGCCATGCCGCCGAGAGAGACCTCCATCGGCATCCTCAGCCAGGCGATGGTGCGCCTGGAGAAGCATCCCATGCCGTCTCAATTAAAACCGCCTACCAGCCAGATGTTGGCATTTTTGGCACCTGAGGCGCCCTTTGGCATGCGTCTGGTGATCGCCAACCTGTGGTTGTTTAAGGGACTGCTTCTGCGGGGATTGAGCACTACGAACGCGGTCAATGCCCTCCTGCATACCACCACAGCCCCCACCATTTTCAGTGCGGGCTTTAAGGATAATATCCTTCCCATCCAGGCGCGCGGCGCAGTCAATTTCCGCCTGCTACAAGGGGATTCGGCTGAGTCCGTGTTGGAACACGTGCGCAAGACAATCGGTGACCGGCGTGTTCAGGTTAAGCCTGTGTCGGGCTTTTCTATGGAAGCCTCTTCCGTTTCTCGGACGGACACGGAGAGTTTCCGGGCACTGGAACGTGCGTTGGCGAAAACTTTCCCGGGGGTGGTGGCTGCTCCAGGCCTGGTGACAGGTGCTACCGACAGCCGCCATTATGCGAAGCTGGCTTCTTCAATCTATCGTTTTTCACCATTGTGGATCAAGCCTGATGACTTGAGGCGCGTGCATGGGACGAACGAGCGCATCGGGGTGGAGAATTTTGGCAAGATGGTGCAGTTCTACGCCGCGTTTATTCGGGAACTAGCGTAAAAAGCTCGTTTTAGCATTATTCGCTTAGGTAGCCGGCTTAAACCTATTCCACCTCGGTTACTTTAGACCCCAGCTCGAAGCGACCGGCTTCCCTGTTTTGCAGGTCAGCCAGGGCAAGTGTGATCATCTCCACGGGCAGGATCTCGAGCAGTGGGCGTAGGGGAGTGGGTGCGACGGGTATATGGAAGACATCCAGGGAAGCAGCATCTTGCACAAGCCCAACCTGGCTGCCCGCCGTGCGGATATCCTTCGCCAGCTTCTGGTTCAGCTCAGCCACTTGTGGCTCGCCCTGGAAGACCAGCACGAAAACTTGCTTGGAGAGCATCTCCATCGGGCCGTGGCGAAAGGAAGCGCTGCTCATGCCTTCTGCCGCGAAGTGGGCGGCCTCTTTGACAATCAGCCCACCTGTGCCAGCCGCCGCCAGTGAGTCGCCTCGACCCACCAGGAACATATTCTTAGCATCTTTCAACATATCCTTGAGCCGCGCGACGTAGCCTTGCCAGCCGCTCAGGTAATGGGCAATCAGCTGCGGGGCACCCTGGAGCAGGGGGAGCTGCGCCGGGGAGGCAGGCAGCAGCGCATCGCCCAGCCAGACCAGGGCAGCCAGCGCGGTGAGGTAGGTTTTGCAGGAGACGGAAGCTTCCTCTCCGGCGAGCGTCAGCACGACGGCTTGGGCTTGCTCAGCCAGGGGACTGGAAGGGGTGTTGGTCACGACGACCAGGTCGCTGATCCCTTTCGCCATCTCAAGCAGCCGGATAACTTCAGCGCTGCGTCCCGATTGGGAGACCACCACCGTCAAGGTATGCGCCTCGAGCAGAGTAGAGGCGTGGTGCAGCAGCTCGGAGGTTTCGATGAGCTGGGTGTTTAAGCCTGCCTGGATCAAGCGATAGAGCAGGGGGTACAGGGCATGGTAAGAGGAGCCCATGCCGGTGAGTACGATGCGGCGGTAGTGCTTTCGATCCAATCGTGTGGAAAAATCTGCCAGAGGCAAGGCTTTACGCAAGCCGCCCAGCGTGTCTTGGAGGGCATCGGGTTGGTGCAGGATGTCGTTCAGATAGGGAAAGGACATTTTTACGAGCGTGCCTCGGATCAGATTAGCGCCCACTCAGCCCGGTGATACTGATCCCTTCGACGAAGAAGCGCTGCGCCCAAATGAAGACCACCAGCACTGGCAGGATGGCAATCGCCGAAGCAGCCATCAGCAGGTTCATCGGCGTCCAGTAGCGACTGATAAAGGACTGCAAACCCAAGGTGACGGTATAAAGCTCGGAGTCGTGCAGGTAGATCAATGGTCCCAGGAAGTCGTTCCAGGTGTAGATGAATGAGAAGAGGGTTACAGCGACGAGTGCCGGGCGGGCCAGCGGCAAGATGACATACCATAATATCCCAAACTCGGAGCAGCCATCGATGCGCGCCGCATCCGAAAGCTCAAAGGGGATACCCCTGAAGAACTGCCTCAACAGGAACGTAAAATAAGCATTCCCGAAAAATGAAGGCACGATCAGGGGGAGGTAGGTACCAATCCAGCCTAATTTATTAAAGATGATGTACACCGGGATCATGGTAACCTGGGCGGGCAGCATCAGGGTTGCCAACACGATCACGAAAACCACATCCCGTCCAATCCACTTGATGCGCGAAAATCCATAGGCGATCAAGGTGTTGGAGATCAGCGTGCCGATGACCACACAGGCGCAGATGAATAAGGAGTTCAGGTAGTAACGCCCAAACGGTGCGGCGGTTAAGGCATCGTAGAAATTCTTCCACTGAGGCTGCAGGGGGAAAACCACAGGAGGGTAGGTGTAGATCTGGGCGTTCGTTTTCAAGGCGGTGGAGATCATCCACAAGAAGGGGGCGACGAACCAGAACCCGCACAGAAAGATCAAAATGTAGCGGACGGTATGGCTGGCTTCTTCTTGAAAAAAGCGCAGGCGGTGAGCTCGCTTGGCGCTTCGATCCAGTAGGGCTGCTTCACTCCTCATAGTACACCCAGCCTTTCGACGAACGCACAATGATCAGCGTAGCGATCATCACCACAATAAAGAGGATCCAGGCTTGAGCAGAGGCATAACCCATCTTCAGGCTAGTAAAGGCATTGCGGTAGAGGTTGAGGGCATAAAACAGGGTAGCGTTGGCAGGGCCACCTCCGGTCATAACGTACGCCTCGGTGAAATATTGGAAAGCCCAGATGGTGCCGTTGACCAGATGAAAGAAGATGACCGGTGTGATCATCGGCAGGGTAATGAAGCGCGTCTGTTGAAAGCTATTGGCTCCATCTACCCGGGCGGCTTCATAATAGTCGCGCGGGATCTCCTGCAGGGCAGCCAGGTAGAGAATGACCTCGCTGCCGATGGTCCAGAGGGCCACAAAGACCAACGAAGGCTTTGCCCAATCTGGATCGCTCAACCAGGGCGGACCATGCACGCCAGCCAACCGCAAGGAGGTGTTGAGCAATCCCCACTGCGGATTCAGGATCCACATCCAGACTGCTGCTGAGGCGACGGCGGGAACGATGGTCGGCAGGAAAAACAAGGAGCGGAAGAAGGTCATGCCGCGCAGCTTCGAGTTCAGCAGGATTGCCAAAAAGATGGCGACCACCACGCTGGCGGGCATCGCCAGGAGAAAGAAGAATACCGTATTGTATAGGGACAGGAAGAACTTATCATCGTTGGTGAACAGGTTGATGTAGTTCTGCAGACCCACCCAATTCGGGTTGCCGAACAACCCATAATCCGTAAAGCTGTAATACAGCGAGCTAAAAATGGGATAAATGGTAAAGATTAAAAAGCCTATAATCCAGGGGGAGATAAAAACCAGCCCCAAGCGAAGATTGTGCAATTCCTGTCTGGTGAGGGATCGGATCCTTCTTTTTGGCAGTTGGGTTTCTTTCAACATATGCGGCCTTCCCGGATGCGAACCGCCTGCCCCTGACCTGATGATCGGGGGCAGGCAGGTCAAGTTCTGAGATTTCCTTTATTTATATTTATCTGCCTCAGCCGTGACGTTCTTCTGAACGGTGTCCAGGGCATCTGCGGGGGTAGCAGACCCGGTGTAAATGGATTGAATGGCAGTCGCCCACTCGGTGGCGTAGAAGGCAGACACGGTCACCGGCGCCCAGCCGCGGGCATTGGGCGAGTTGGAGAGGTCAACAAAGACCATGGTCTTCGGTTCGGCGCTGAAGTTTGCCATGGCAGCTTTCACCTGGGGCAGGTTGGAGACCAGCTGGGCAAACTCACGCGAAACGTCGGCGTTACTGGCCAGGAACCAGGCAAATTCAAAGGCCTGGTCGGGGTGCTTGGTGGATTTCATCACCACAATAGGATTGGTCTCCACCTCGTTGGTCTTTTGCAGGGTTGGGTCGGCAGCCGGGATGGGGCCTACCCCATAATCCAGCGTGACGCCAGCTTTCTCGAAGAAGGTGACGGACCAGCAGCCCTCGATGGTCATGGCGAGTTTGCCGAGCATGAAGGGGTCATTCCCTTGGCCGGTAAAGCCGGCGACAAAGGTATTGACCTTTTCCAAGCCAAATTCATTAGCCAGCCCCAGGTCCCAATTCAAGGCTTTGAGGATCTTGGGATCGGTGGCGGTGATGTTGCCGGTTGCCGGATCATAGAAATTCCCGCCGAAGTCCATGGCTAGCTCGACCATATTGCTAGGATCCTGGTTGATCGCCCAACCGAGCTGCTGGATCTCGCCATTCTCGACAATGGTCAGCTTGCGGGCGTAATCTGCGAGCTGGTCAATATCCTTGGGAGGTGTATCGGGGTCAAGACCGGCTTTGCGGAAGAGGTCCTTATTCCAATAGAAGCCGCGGTTGAAATTAACAAAAGGCAATCCGTAATACTTTCCATCCATCTGTCGTACCCATTCCAAGCCTGCTGGAATAAAGATATCCTCCAGATTTACTTTTTGGCTCTCGATATAGG
>Ga0153915_10006457_pt1 | contig 11004 bp, 8 predicted proteins | sample Opewatmetagenome_2_FD_107003 | JGI IMG/M metagenome (GOLD analysis project Ga0153915, IMG submission 107003) | Freshwater wetland microbial communities from Ohio, USA - Open water 3 Core 3 Depth 3 metaG | ecosystem: Environmental > Aquatic > Freshwater > Wetlands | place: USA: Ohio, Lake Erie...
ATGAACGAGCACCACGCCCACAACCCGGTCTATCCGCCGGTGATGGGCGTGGATCTGCCGATCACCGGGTGGATGTCGGGATTCCGGATCGAGCTGGTGGATTCGGCGGGCCACAGCGTGCCCAGCGAGCTGCTGCATCACTACAATCTCATCGATCCGAATCACCGCGAGCTGTTTCTCCCGATCTCCCGGCGGGTGCTGGCCGCGGGGAGCGAGACCGGTGCCGTGCACATGACCCGCTGGCTGCTCGGCGCGCCGTTCGTGCGGGGCGATCGCCTGGTGGCGAGCGCCATGCTGCACAATCCGACGATGCAGAGCTACCGCGGCGTGCGGACGCGGCTGATCCTCACCTATACCGACGACGGACACTGGTATCCCCTGCTGCGGGCCTATCCGTGGCAGTTCGACGTGGCGTTTCCGGTGGGGGACAAGTCCTTCGACCTACCCCCCGGCCGCTCGGAGAAGTTCTACGAGGGCAGCCCGGCGGTGGCCGGGAAGATCGTGGGGATCGGCGGCCACGTGCACGACCATGCGACCTCGCTCGAGCTGCGCGACCTCACGACGGGCGACCTCATCTGGCGGGCGACGCCAATCACGGACTCGGCGGGGCACGTGGTGGGCATGCCGATGAAGAAGTTCATCGGGTTGACGGGCGTCGGCGTCCGTATCGTGCCGGACCACCGCTATCGCGTGACGGTGTTTTACGACAATCCCACCGGCGTCACACTGCCTGAGGGCGGGATGGGCGTGGTGGCCGGGCTGTTCCGGCCGGCGTCGGGCGTTACCTGGCCGGTCGCGGAAACGGGAGACTCACTGTACGTGCGGGATCTGCGTCACGCGCTGCGGCTCGGCGACGCGCCGCAGGTGTCGGCCCGGCTAGGCACTGACGTCGAGCACGCCCACCACTGATTCCCCGGCACGCACGGGGGCTTCGGCCGCGCGTCGCCGCTGCATCACCGCCAGCATCACCCCCGCCAGCACCAACCCGGACAGCGCGTCCACGCCGTAGTGGAACTGCCCGTACACCACGCCGAGCACGAGGCCCGTGGTGGGGATCAGCAGGGCGAAGCCCAGCGGGCGCCAGTAGCGCAGGGCGAACCCGGTGGCCACCACTGACGCCGCGACGTGCGACGACGGGAACGCCGCGCCCCACGAATCGCCGCGATCGAGCAGCCACTGGGTGAGGCGGGCGGGGCCCACCGCCGTCGCCGCGTTGTGCGGTAGCTCGAAGGCGTAGCGCGGACCGGCGACCGGATAGAACAGGAACACCAGGTAGCAGAGGTAAAACGTGATCATGACGCCGAGGATCGTGTGCCGGGCGGCCTCGCGCCGCCCGGAGAACCAGAGCGCCAGGGGCGGGGCGAAGAGAATCGCATAGTAGGCCAGGTAGCAGCTATGGAGCACGGCTGAGAGCCAGGGCACGGGCATCCCGCGGATCCAGCGATAGGAAATCTGCGAGCCGAATACCGCGGTCTCGAGGTGCTGAATCGCCAGGTCGTTCTGGAATCCGGAGGCCAGGGTCAGCACCCCGATCTCGCCGTACAACCCGGCGAGCAGCAGCATTGGGTACCAGTCTCCCAGAAACCGCCCCACCGGGCTTCCCTCGCGGGCGTATGGCGCGAGCAGCACGACGCCCACAATCATGGCATGGGCCGCCGCCAGATACTGCCAGTCGGTGATACCCTCTCCCGAGAAGGAGCGAGCCAGGGCGACGGTCGCGATCGCGACGTAGCCCAGGGTCCAGCGATCCAACGAGGTCAACCTTCTCACAACCATCCCTCCGCGCGGTACCAGGCAGCCGTCCGGGTGAGGCCGGTCGCCAGATCGGTCGTCGCCCGCCAGCCGGCGTCTCGCGCGAGCGCGTCGGCACGGCAGGTCCAGGCAGGTGCCAGAAACTCGTTCGCCTTGTCGGCCGACAGCACCGTGGCGCGCCCTGCGAGGTGCGCCAGCGAACCTACGGTCCAAAGGGTGATTCGCGCTAGCGTGCCTGGGACGGGCACAAACCAGGGCCGGGCGCCCACCGCACGTCCCACCGCTTCCACCAGCCCCCGGCTGGTGGTCACCGCCGGGTGCGCCGCGTAGTACACGTGCCCGGCGGCCGCGGGGGCCAGGGCGGCGGCGATGAGGGCACTCGCCAGGTCGCCCGCATACACGACCGACAGTTCCTGCGATCCGTCACCGATCACGGGACCCAGCCGGGCTCGAGCCAGGCGAAAGATCCGCAAGGTCTCCCGGTCTCGCTCCCCGTAGACCACGGGGGGACGCACGATGGTCCAGGGAACCGCCGCTCCCCGCACCAGCTGCTCCGCCGCGAGTTTGCTGCGGCCGTAATCGGTGACCGGTGCCGGCGCCCGGGTCTCGTCGATGGGCTGGCCGGGCAGGGTCGGCCCTCCCACGGCGAGGCTCGAGACATGCACCAAGCGTCGCGGCGGCTGCCGGGTTGCGGCGTCCAGCACCCGGGCGGTGCCGTCTCTGTTGACGGCCAAGTACTCCCCCAGGTTTCGCGCGCTGATACGCCCGGCGACGTGGTACACGATCTCGGCGTCGGCGCAGCCCTCGCGGAGGGCCGCAGGAGCGTCGAGGTCTCCTTCGACGACGCGGACATCGGTCCATCCGAGCGCGCGCGCCCTGGCGGTATCGCGCACCAAGCAGGTCACCGCGTCGCCCCGCTGCCGCAGGGCGTCGACGAGGTGGGCGCCCACGAACCCCGTGGCGCCGGTGACAAAGACCCTCACAGGGCCTTGTCGTAGACGCGATACGTCTTGTAGGGACGAAAGCCGAGCCGGAGGAGGCCGTTGACCATCGGCGCGTTGTCTTCGAGGATCCAGCCGGCTTCGCCCTGGGCCATGCCGCGCGCCACCGACTTGGTCCAGATCCAGTGGTAGAGCAGGGCGTCGATGCCCTTGCCGCGATACTCCTTCACCGTGCCCAGCAGGGGGATGCGGGCGCGATCGATCTGCCGCGAGTACCAGAGGATCTTCAGGATGCCGGGGAAGAGGCGACCGGACGGGTTGTGCTTCAGCGCCACGTTGAAATCGGGAATGGCGACGCCGAACCCCACCACCCGTCCCGCGACCTCGGCGAACACCACCAGGTCCGCGATGATGATCGGTTTGAGCTGCTTGGCGAGATGCTCGAGCTCCGCGTCGGTCATCGGCACGTAGCCCCAGTTCTGCTCCCACGCCTCGTTGAAGAGGGACTTCACGAGCTCCACTTCTGCGCGGAAGCGCTTCATGTCGAGGGGGCGCAGCGTCACCCCCAGCCGCTCGGCGATGATCCGGGTTGCCCGCACGAACCGCTCGGGGGGCGCTTCGCCCCCTCCCCAGAAGGCGATCAGATCCTTTGCTTTCTGGAACCCGTACCGCTCGTGCAGCGGCACGTAGTAGGCCGGATTGTGCGGCATCAGCACGACCGGCGGCGTGTCGAAGCCCTCCACCAAGAGACCGCACTCGTCGTTGATCGACGGGTTCATCGGGCCGCGCATCGTGTCGAGACCGCGCTCGCGCAGCCAGCGGGCAGCGGCGTCGAAGAGCGCGACGGCGGGCGCCGGCGCATCGACGCATTCAAAGAAGCCGTAGAACCCGACGCGATCGTGATGCAGCCGGTTGTGGGCGTCGTTCTGGATCGCCGCGATCCGCCCGACCATCCGTCCGTCATCGGTGGCGATGAAGTACTGCGCCTGGGCGTGCTCGAAGAACGGGTTCTTCTTGGGCGAGAGGATGGTGCGCATGTCCATCCGCAACGGCGGGACCCACATGGGGTCCCGCCGGTGCAGCGCATACGGAAAGGCGATGAATCGTTCGAGGTCCCGTCCGGTACGGACGGGGACCACCTCGAGGCTCAAATGACCCCCAGCTCCTTGCCGAGCCGGGCGAACGTGTCGATCGCGCGGTCGATCTGCTCGAAGGTGTGGGTGGCCATGAGGCTGGTGCGCAGCCGGCACTGGGACGGCGGCACCGCGGGCGGCACGACGGGGTTGGTGAACACCCCCGCGTCGAACAGCTTGCGCCAAAAGAGGAAAGTTGTCTCGAGCGGGCCGATGAGGACCGGCACGATCGGGGTTTCGGTCGGGCCGATATCGAAGCCCACGCCCCGCAGACCATCCTGCAGCCGGCGGGTGTTGACCCACAGCTGATCACGCCGCTCCGGTTCGCGCTGCAGCACATGGAGCGCGGCCAGCACGCCGGCCGTATTGGCGGGCGGCAGCGCAGCGGTGAAGATGAGCGGGCGGCTGTGATGCTTGAGGTAGTGGATCACGTTCTCGGTGCCCGCGGCGAACCCGCCGATCGACGCCAGCGACTTCGAAAAGGTGCCGACGATCAGATCGACCTCATCCGTGAGGCCGAAGTGCGCCGCTGTCCCGTCGCCTTTGGGTCCCAGGACGCCGACGGAATGGGCATCGTCCACCGCCAGGGCGGCGCCGTATTTCTGCGCGACCTTGATCAGGTTTGGCAGGTCGGCGATGTCGCCTTCCATCGAGTAGACGCCATCCACGATGATCATCGTCCCGGTGCCTTCGGGGACCCGCTGCAGCTTGCGCTCCAGCCCCGTGAGGTCGCCGTGGTTGAAGCGGACCGTCTCGCCGTGCGACATCTTGGCGCCGTCGACGATGGACGCGTGGTCCAGCTTGTCGAGGAAGACCATGTCGCCGCGACCGACCAGGCCGGAGATCACGCCGAGGTTGGCCTGATAGCCGGTCGAGAAGACCAGGCACGCTTCTTTGCCGAAGAACTCGGCCAGCTCCAGCTCGAGCGTTTCATGCAGATCCAGCGTGCCGTTGAGGAACCGGCTGCCGGTGCATCCGGACCCGTACCGCTCCAGCGCCGCGCGGGCCGCCGCGAGGACCTCCGGATGATGGGTGAGCCCCAGGTAGTTGTTGGAGCCCATCATGATCCGTTCCTTGCCCTCGATGACGACGATCGTGTCCTCGGAGCGCGAAATCGGCTTGAAATACGGGTACAGGCCTGCCGCTTGGACTTCGCGCGCCTTGGTGAAATTGCGACATTTGTCAAAGAGCGCGATGTGCTGCAGGAGCTCGGTCCGCACGAATCTCTCACCTGTGGAAATCGTGCTACAGCTTAGCCGTGGCATGCCCAAACCGCAAGGCGAAGCGTGGGTTGCGCGTTAGCGAGCGTCATTGCCCGCACGTAAGTTACGGGCCTCATGGCTCACACTGTCGCCGGCGCCCGCCGGCTCGTCGCGCTGTGCTACACCATGGCGCTGGGCGCCGGTTCCCTGGCGGCGCAAAACGCCACGCCGCGCTACACCGCCGGATGGTGGGACGTGGCGTCCGTCGCCGGCAGCGGCCTCGTGGCGGGCGCCGGCCTCCTCGCGCATCCACCGGCCGCCGCGTGCGCGCCCTGCGATCGCGCTGACCTCGTCGGTCTCGATCGCGGCGTGCTCGGCTGGAATTCCAGCTTGGGACGCGCCGGCAGTCATGTGCTCCTGGTCGGGGTGGCCGGTGCGGCGGTGCTCGCCAGCGTCACCGGCCTCGAGCCGGCGCGCGCGCGCGGCAACGCGGTCGTCCTGGCGCAGGCGCTCTCGTGGACATCGGCCGTGACCGAGGTGCTGAAGGTCGGCGTGCACCGGGCGCGACCGGCGCTGTACAAGAGCGGCGCGCCGGCGGCGGCGGCGGATCCAGACAATCGGAAGTCGTTCCCCTCGGGGCACGCGTCCGTCGCGTTCGCGGCGGCGACCGCGTACGCGACGCTCGCGGCGCGCCAGCATCTGCCGCACGCCCGCCGTAATGCGATCCTGTTGTATCTCGGCGCGGTGGGCGTCAGTTACGCGCGGGTCGCCGGCGGCAAGCACTTTCCCACCGATGTGGCCGCGGGGGCGGCGCTCGGCGCCGGGATCGGCTTCCTCGTGGCGCGGCTCCATCCCGTGATACGATGAGTCGCCTGATCGTCCCGCCACGCTGCGGGACCGCACGGCGAGAGGGCCGATGAGCGCTCCGGAGCCGGGAGGAGGCGTCGTCCAGCCGCCGCGCGTGATGGGGCTGCGCGACGTCGTGCTGTTCAATATCAGCGCCATCGTCGGGCTGCGGTGGCTCACCACCTCGTCGAGCCAATTCGGAGCGGCGGCGCTTCTCCTGTGGGGAGTGGCGATGGTGGTGTTCTTCATTCCCTCCGCGATCGCCGTGCGTGAGTTGGCCGATATCGATCCGGGATCGGGTGGCATCTACCGCTGGGTGGACCGGGCGTTCGGGAAGCAGCACGCGTTCGTCGCCGGCTGGGGCTACTGGGTGAACAACCTGTTGTACTTCCCGTCGCTGCTCGTCACCACGGCGGCGATCGCCGCCTATATCGGCGGGCCGCGTACGGCTCCACTGGGCAACGACTCGACATTCATTCTGATCGTCTCGCTCGTGGGGTTGTGGCTCGCCGTCTGGCTCAACGTCGTCGGGCTGCGCATCGGGAAGTGGTTACCCAACCTGGGTGGATTCGGGACCTGGGTGCCGGCGCTCCTCTTCGTGCTGCTCGCTGCCTGGTCACTGGTCGCGCACGGGAGCGCGACCGCCTTCGATGCTCGCGCCTTGATTCCCGAGCGGCTCGACCTTCCCTCGATCAATCTGTTCGCCACCATGACGTTCGCTTTCGCCGGGCTCGAGCTGGCACCGACGCTGGGCGGGGAGATCCACGATCCCGCCGCCACGCTGCGTCGCGGGGTCCTCGTCTCGGGCCTGGCGATCGTCGCGATGTACGTGCTGGGCACTGCCGCCATCCTCGTCGCCCTGCCGCACGAGACCGTCAGCGTCACCAATGGGATGCCCCAGGCGGTCCAGGCCCTGGTCGAGCGGCTGGGGGTCGGGGGGCTCGGGTTCGTGCCGATTCTCATCGCGCTGCTGCTCACCGCCGGCAATCTGGGCGGCTTGAGTGCCTGGCTGGCCGGCTCGGCGCGGCTGCCGTTCGCCGCCGGGGTGGACCAGGCGTTGCCCCCCGCCTTCGCTCGGCTCCATCCCCGCTGGCACACCCCCTATATCTCGCTGCTGTTGATTGGCGTGCTGGCGACCGTGTTCATCATCGCGGGCCTCGCCGGCTCGACGGTGAAGTCGGCCTACCTGCTGCTCACGCAGGCCACCCTGATTCTCTTCTTCATTCCTTATTTGTACATCTTCGCCGCCTACCTACGGCTGCGACGCTCACACACCGTCGGTACGGCGCTGACGGGCCTGGTGGGGTTTCTGGCGGTCGCATTCTCCATCGTCCTGGGCTTCGTTGCCCCGTCTGACGAACCCCAGCCGCTCGTCTACGAGCTGAAAGTCGTCGGGGGCGTCATAGCGTTCATGGGGATCGGGTTCTGGCTGGCGCAGCGAGCCAGGACGGTGTCTTCTGGGCGAAGGTGAGCGGGCGCACCGCCCAACCGGGCTCCCCGGAGAGTAGATTGCTCATACGTCGTCCCGACGTCTCATCCGGCAGGAGCGACTCGCGTGTATCGCCTCTCAATAGTCTTCTCTAGTGTCCTCCTGTCGGCGCTGGTGTGCGCGACCGGGGCCCAAGCGCAGCGGCCTTCGCAGCGCGGAGCGCTCCCGTCCTGGGAGCCTCCCGGCTTCGACTTTTCTGCTGACGGGGTCTGGCGGGTACGGGCCCGCGCTGTCGCCCGCGCGCGGGCTGCCCTGCTGAATCGGCGGCAGTTCGCCCAGCTCAACGCCCCGCTGGCGGGCGCGAGCGGTCCCGCCGCGCCTGCGGTGGCCGGCGTGCTGCGAGTGCCGGTGGTGTTGTTCAGCTACAAGGACACACCGGCGGGCGACCTGCGCGACACCGCCGTGTACCGGAGCCTGCTGTTTTCCACCAGCCCTCCGTTGGGGCGTCCGTACACCTATCGCACCTTCTACGAACAGCTGTCGAACGGGCTGTTCAGCGTGCAGGGCGACGTATTCGGCTACGCGGCTCTCAGCAAGAACGAAGTCTCCTACACCGGCGGGACCAGCTCCTTGTGCCAGTCGCTCAATCCCTTCGGCACAGCGAACTGCAACGGCATCTGGAGCAATGCAGCCACCGACAGCATGCAGCGCGGGATGCGCGAAGCGCTCAGCCAGCTGGACGCCTCGATCAACTTCGGTCAGTATGACGCCGACGGCGACGGAGTGGTGGACCTGGTCGTGTTCCTGCATCCGGCGGTCGACGGCGCGTGCAACACCACGCACCTCTGGTCCCACCGGTTCTTTCTCCTGACGCCGTTTGTGACCAACGATCCGGCACCGGGGGGCGGCACCGAGATCGTGCGGGACTACATCCTGCAAAGCGGCGTCGGCGGGGCATTCACGTGCAATGGCAGCCAGTACATGTCGGTAGGCACGGTCGCCCACGAGACCGGGCATGGTCTCGGGCTCCCCGATCTCTACGACACGAGGTCCACGTCGGAAGGGATCGGTCACTGGGGGCTCATGAGCAGTGGAAACCAGACCACGTCCGACAGCCCTTCTCGGATGGAAGCGTGGTCGCTCAGTCAGTTGGGCTGGGTCACGCTGGCCCCAATCACCAGCAGCGGCAGCTACTCGTTCGGCGCCGCTCCGGTGTCCGATACCGCGTTCATCGTCGGGGTGAACGGGGCGAATCCCCGGGGTGAGTACTTCCTGCTCGAAAACCGGCAGGGCGTCCAATCCGACAGCGCCCTGATCCGCATTCATGGGCCCGGACTCCTTGTGTGGCACGTGGATTCCGAGCAGATCGTCCAGGGGTTCCCGAGCAACAGTGTGAATTCGGGACCGATCCATGGCCTCGCGCTCGAGGAAGCGGACGGCCTGAACAATCTGCTGCTGGGAGACAACCGCGGCGATGCGGGCGATCCCTATCCTGGGACGAGCGGGAACACGGCGTTGTCGTTCAATACGGTCCCGCCCGCGGTCAAGAACGTGGACCTGAGCTTCGCCGGTTTCGCGATCGACTCCATCACCCAGGTTCAGCCGAACGGCGAGATGAAATTCCGAATGCGGTTCGGCGGGCTGACGGTCGTGCAGGCGAGCGACACGACGGCGCAGGTCAAGGTTGACGGCCTCGCCTTCAACGTGTTTCGCAATCTGCTCGAAGATGGGTCGAGCCACACGATCGCGGTGACCGATTCTCAGCTGTCGTCGAGCGGCCGGACCCGGTTCATCTTTCAATCGTGGTCTGACGGCCAGCCGATCAGTCACACGATCACCGGTGCCTTCGCGGGCGCAACCTACACTGCGACTCTTCGTCTCGCGCATCGACTGGACGTCAGCGTCGGCCCCAACGGCACCGTGGCGTACAGTCCCACGGCGGATACGAACGGGACGTTCATCGACGAGGGGACTCCGGTGACGCTGACGGCCACGCCCACCGCGCCGTTCGTCTTCTCGGGCTGGACGGGCGATACGACGACCGGCAACGCGATCCTCGTGCTGCCGATGGGGCGGCCCTACGCGGTGAGCGCCAATTTCGATCCCCAGCTCGTGATCACCACCACGGGCCCGCTGCCGGCGGGGGTGATGGGGAAGGCCTATGGCGATACGCTCGTGGCGAGCGGCGGGTCGGGCACCTACGACTGGCAGATCGTGAGCGGCTCGCTGCCGTCGGGCCTGGCCCTGACGGCGACCGGGCTCATCACTGGATTCCCCGCGCAGACGGGGACGTTCCCCTTCACCGCCCGGGTGACATCGGTCGCCCAGCAACAGCAGCAGCAGTACTCGATCAGCGTGACGGCCCCGACGCTCGTTGCCTCGGCGGTCCTGTCGGAGCTGCTCACCGGCGCGGGGACGCTCACCACCGATGAACTGCGCTACCTCGACTTGCTGGGCAATCGAAATTGCGGCGTGGTCACGGCAGCCTGTTTCGACGTCGGGGACTTCCTCGCCTGGGTGCGGGCGACCGGGGCCACGCCGACACCACCGATTGCCGCTGCGAAAGGAGTCCGGCCGTGATCGCCGTGCGTCGCACGCTCGCCACCACCGCGTTGATCCTGTTCGTCGCCTGCAAAGGCGATTCGACCGGGCCCGTCGCGGGCACGCTGAAAGTGAATCTCACGACGCCCAACAGCGGCCTCGACGGGGCGGCGATCATTGTGCTGACGTCTCCGGTGCCACCACGATCGGTGACGCCCGCGGCCGGTCTCGCGCTGTGGGGAGGGCCGGTTACGACGACCACCGCCAAGATCGTGCTGACCGGTACGCTTGCTACGGGGACGATTCTGACGCTGCAGGTGGACGACGTGAACAAGGTAGGGCAGTACGGCGTGGCGGTGCAGCAGGTCGCTGATGCGGGAACGTTCGCGTTGCGGCTCCCCCCGCTTACCGGGTACTCGGCAACCGTCACGAAGTAGTGCAGGCGCCGGGGGCGATCGTGAACGCCGGCGTGCCGTCGCCGAGGCGAATCGTGAGCAACCGGCTCCGCCACGTGGCGAGCGCCCACGTGAGGAAGCGCTGGGCCGCGGGATGCGCGGCCAGGCGCATCAGGCTGATCGAGTAGCGATTCACGAGCATCGTGTCGCCGCCGAACAACGGCTGCAGGGCGAGGTCGTGGAGGGTGGCGAGCGTGGGCAGGTCGGCGAGCGCGTAAGCGCCACGCTCGTCAGCCAGCCGCAACGTGGTGGTCTGGTCGGTGCCCGACTCCAGATACCACCGATGGCCCGCTTGCCACGGCGCCAGACCGGCGCGGTGCCACACCGCCAGTTCGCGCTCGTGGGTCCCTGATGAATCTCCCCGTGAAACGAAGGTGGCGCCGCGCGTGGCAATGCGGCGGAATGCCTCGGCGGCATCGCCCGCCGTCCGCACGTCAGCCGGGTCCGCCGCCGGCCCCACCACCACGAAGCCGCTCGTGACGAAGGGGCACCGCTCGACCGTGTTCTCGGGACCCAGCATCTTCGCCTCGAGTGCGGGGGCGTGGGTCAGGACGACGTCCAAGTCCCCCTGGGCCGCGGAGCGGAGGATCTGACCGGACGGCCCGATGACCGTCGCGAGCGGCGGGCCATTCCACAGGGATTCCGCGACCGCGAGCATGCCGGATTGCCGCACGGTGGTCGTCGTGCCGAGACGCAGCGCGCGGG
>Ga0153915_10006458_pt1 | contig 11003 bp, 20 predicted proteins | sample Opewatmetagenome_2_FD_107003 | JGI IMG/M metagenome (GOLD analysis project Ga0153915, IMG submission 107003) | Freshwater wetland microbial communities from Ohio, USA - Open water 3 Core 3 Depth 3 metaG | ecosystem: Environmental > Aquatic > Freshwater > Wetlands | place: USA: Ohio, Lake Erie...
GGAACTTTCCTTGCCTCTGGGAACCCTTGCACTGGCTTTTGTGAGGGGGAAGCCTGCACTGCTTGTACGCGGCCAACTTTATCTGGATTTCAGTGCTAAGTGAACTTGTCCATAATATCTCAACGGAGTGGGGCCGTGAAGGTGTCAGGTCCTTTCTTGGTCTCTTGGGGGATGAGCATTCAAATAACTGGCGAATTGGCTCTGCGTTTGATCTCTCCCCTTACCTTGTAAGTGTTGCTAGGAAGGAATTGGAGGGTTTTAAGGGTTCTCTTGCAGAAGATGAGGAGGTAATAGCTTACATGATTATCAAATTTGAAGGTTTTTGTGGCTATTCTCGAAATTACCTGGTAAAAGCGATTGAGAAGGAGGGGTTAGATCTGACACTTCTTGCTGCTCATATTGCTGGTTGTGAAGAATGTGAGAAGACAACTGTTGCCCTTCTAGAAAGTATTAGCGACCAGGTTCCAGGCTTGCCAGGGCAATATCTACGGGCTGCTGTGATGCTTGCTGTCCACAGATTAGACCAGATTAAAGCGGAAGCTAGGGCAGCTGGATGACAAAACCCTATAAGGTTGAGCGGTATGAGTTTCGGTTGCCAGACTGGCTTAGGGATGGGCTTTTTGAGATGAAGGAACTGAAGGGGAAAAAGGTTAACGATATAATCGTAGAGGCTCTTCTTGAGAAATACCCTGCTTTGAGAGATCGTAATCGCACAGTCATTCAAAGGCTTGCTGCGACCGCAAAAAAGACTTGACATCTTATCGAAATTTTCTTACCTTTGGTCGACAATCACAAAAAAGGAGAATTTGCCATGAAAACCGCCCTTCTGGCTTTTGCTTTTCTGTCCTTCGCTTGTGCCTCTCTGTTTCAGGGTACAAAACAGACTCTTGATATGGATTCGGGACCTCAGGCGGCCCAGGTTTGGGTGAACGGGGCACAATTAGGAGTAACGCCCTGTAAGATTGAACTGAAGCGTAATCAGGAATACACGATCGAGTTTAGGAAGGAAGGCTATGAGACTCGATCTTACCGAATTTTAAATGGTATCGGTGCAGGGTGGGTGTTTCTTGATGTCATAACTGGTCTTATACCTGTGATTATTGATGCTGCAACTGGTTCATGGTATTCGTTCGACCAGGCTAACATTAATGCTGTTTTGGAGAAGCAAAAGTAGCCTTGTTTCAACTTTTTTTTATGGTAAAGGAAATCTGTTGAATTCCTACCCAATTTTGCTACAAAAATGAGCGGACGGCAAAAAACAGCCGTCCGTTTTATTTGACAGTAATTCCTGCCTTTATTACATTATCCTGCGAAGTTTGAAATCCCAATATCCTGAGTCCCCACCACAATTTGACTGTGGGCCGCTTGGTAGGTGGGACTAAGCGGCCGGGAGTGTTATGTCAGCCCTTAATGTCTATCCTGATCATATTGAGGTGCTTTGTGAGTGTGGAATAACTCACAAAATCTCGGAGGTTGACGGTAAGCCTAAGCATGAGCAGCTCTACAGAAAGCCCTCTGGCTCAGAAAAACCAGAGGAAGATCGAGCCGAAGATCAATCTGGACCTGAGCAAGAACCAGCTGCCGAAACCTCAGCAGAGCCAGAGGCCGGAAGCTTCTATATCCTCGGTCTTAGATTCGCAAAAGCCTGATAGTTTAGGCACAAAGATCAAGAAGCTCTTTCGTGGCCGCCCTAAGAAGGTGGAAATGCCCCCTGAGAAAAAGGAGCAGGGTCATCCGGCTAGCGACCTCTCCCCTGCTCCCCCCCTTGGGGAGCTTTTTGCCCCTGAGAGTCTAGCGGTTCTAGGTGTCTGGGTTGCAAACACCATTTTTGAACGCAAGGGGCAGCCTTCTGTAACAAAGGCAGAGCAAGATCGGCTAGAAAAGGCTCTTAAGAGTGTTGTTGAACGAAGAACCCCTGAATTCATCAGAAAATATGATGATTTTGTCTCTCTCGGACTTGAAGTGGTTGCAATCTTTGCCAAGCGTACCTCAGTTATGAGGCCGGATGAAAGAACGCATCACCCTGGTAGTGGGTCAGACGGGGACGGGAAAGACGTTCTTAGCGAAGCAACTCACGCAAAATGAACAACGGCTCTTCGTTCTTGACCACCTTGATGAGTATGAAGAAGGCATTGTTTTTGACTCCTTTGATGATCTCAGGGACTACTTCGAGAAAAGGAATCGACGAAAATTCCGGTGTATTTGTCGGTTTTCTTCATACCCAGAGTTTGATGAGCTTCTTGATCTTGTGTGGGAAACAGGCAACTGTGTTGTGCTAGCTGAGGAAGCGGCTCTGCTTTTCCCGTCTGGGCCTGTTAAGGAAGCAAATGCAGCGTTTGTGCGGATAGTCAACTGGGGTCGTCATCGTAACATTCGGGTTGTGGGTATTGCCACGGCAGCAGGAGAAGTTCACAAGGTTCTTAGACGACAAGCCAGGGCAATATATTCCTTTCGACAGGTTGATGAGGATGACCTTATGGCACTGAAAAAACGCGGGTTTGATGTTGAGAAGCTGGCAAAGTTGCCAGATCGAGAATTCCAAAAAATCACAAGCTGAGGGAGGTTTTAACAATGGATTCACCGAAAGGCTCTGAGATCATCGTTTCCTTGATCGTGGTTTTGCTGGCCCTCGCGGTCTGGGAACTCTTCCTTCGCGGTTTCGTCGTTGGACTCTTCACGAAGAAGACCGCTACTTCCTAACGGAAGGAGGTCAAAACTGTGGCTTTGCCTATTGCAGTCTACAGTGGTGCATTGGCTGCTGCTGGGAGTGCTTCAAAACTTGCTGGAGAGGCTAAGTCTCTTCTCGATGGGGTTGTCGGTACAGTGAAGAGTCTTATTGCCGCTTTGGGAATTAAAGGCGGTACATCGCATTTGACCTGGTCTCAGGCCAACGAGAAAGTTCTGCCTCTTGCTACCCAACTGACTGACCGAATCCAAGAGACCTACTCAACCCAGATTTTTGCTCAACTGGCTCAGGAATTGCCTGCTCTGACGGCTGATACGATTGAGGGCTCCAATATGTGGGATGCACAGGGCCGCCAGGATATTGTTAAGGCTATACGTCAAAGTGTCACCGAGCCTGGGACGGTTTATCAGCATGTTCAAGCTACGATTTGGCGAATGTTGATCTGGATTGCTCAGCGTGTGGATCTGGATCGCTTTGATCAGGACTATACAGCAGTGTCGACCAATTTCCTGAACCGGACTGTCTATGCGATTCTGGCGAAATTTGAGACTGCTGCGGGTGGTGAAATCCTCACGCCGGAAGATGTGGCTAGGAAATTAGCAGGAAATCAGCTCCTTGCTGGTCTCGGTTTGCCGTTGATCGTTTTGATAGTCTTGCTCTTCCTGGGGTGGTTCTTCTGGGGTCGAAAGAAAGGACAGTGAGAAATGTTTGCTGGCTCACATCCATTGCCTGCCGATGTTGGAATGAAGGCCAGAGCGATATTCCTGGCCTCTTATGTTGCCGGAAGGCTGCCCTTGCCACCGAATTGGCACTGGGAGTTTGCAGGCCAGGTCATCTCAACGCCTGGCATTGACTGGACAAAGACGGTGATAACGGTCAGCTATACTGATGGTGTCACTGAACTTGCTCTCGGTAACTTCACTGGCTTCACTGGCTCTAAGGCTGGAACCTCAATCCCTGGTTTTTCTGGCTGGGATGAGGCGCTTGAGGAGTTGAGACTTCACACGAGTAATGAAAAGTGGTACACTGCAAATTTCTCGAGTGCTGTTTTGTACTATCCCTGGACTTCTGTAGGCGCTCCGCCTGGAGTTACTGTTGATGTCTCGCAAGGTGGTGAAGGGCAACCTGTGGGTGTGCCACCCGGACCAATACCGGATCCTACTGAGCCCGTTGGCGGGCCTCCCTCAACCGAACCAGGAAGTGATAAGTATGAGGGGCTTACAGGCAAAGTGGCTTTGCCTGATGGTGGTGATGGTGGTGGCGGTGGTGTTTATATGCCTCCTGTTGTAGAGCCTCCTGCTCAGACTCCTCCAGGTTCAATAATAATCAAAGTGCCAGGTGTGGGGGATGTTACTGTTCCCCTTGTTCCAAAACCTCCCGTTTATACGCCTCCGCCTGGAGTAGTAGTACAAATTCCGCCAGGTGAGATTGATGTGGTTCCAACGCCGCCAAGTGGACTTCCGATCTTTGAGATACCAAAAGAACCTATTCGGCCACTGCAGGGAACTCCTCTAGTTCCAGCTGCTACACAACCCTCTACTCAAGCGAATGTTTCCTGGATTCCAATTCTGGTTGTGATTGCTATTATCGTCTTTGCATGGAGGGTCTTGTAATGGCTGCAAAACAAATAGCACCTGCTATGCCAACTACAACTGGTGAAATTGGAAAAGTCTACAAGGTTTGGGTGGGTGGTTTTACTCCTGATTTCTTGGCAAAAGTCCCTGTTTGGAGTGGGCCAAAGGAAATTAATGTTGTCATCGGGACTGTTACAGTTTATCCCTTTGAGAAACTGCCCGATACAAGCCAGATCATTGTTACATTTGGGTTTCAGGCTGGTTCAGTGTTGAAAACTGCAACATCGGGTGGATATGTTACGGCTCCGGCTAGTGTCCAGGCTTTTCCTATCGCGGCGGCTGTGATTGGAATTCTCACGGTTTTAGGTATCTACTTTGCTTATCTCACGATAGACAGGATAGAAGAGACCACCGCTGACGTGACTCAATCTCCTTCTCTCAGCATGGGTCTCTTGCTGTTTGCGGTTCTCGTGTTCTTCCTGATCTGGAAATATCTGATTAAGCCTGAAGTGGGGGCTGCGTGAGTGAACTTTCTAATTGGACTTATCCTTTTTGCTCTCTGTATCCTGTTTTTTAATATGGCAACTAAAGCTCAAATAGCTCTGACTGTTTCAAACCGCTGGACGGAATATGCCGCCAAATATGGCGGAATTTTCTCAATTCCATTGGCTAGGGTTCTTGCTCACATTTGCCAGGAATCGAAGGGTAATCAGTATTGGCTGCGAAACGATAAGAAAGCTGAGTCTTTTTACGGCTCTACACTGGATGAGGCTCTTGAAAAACTCAGGGAGTGGGACTCAGAAGGCTTTGATTTGCAAAAGTGTTCTGTTGGCTTGATGCAGCTGGTCCCTAAGTATGGCTTGGCCGATTTCAACGCCAAATATGGCAAGAATTACACGCTTTACGATGTTCTCCAGAATTCCTGGGCCAACATTGAAGCGGGGACAGGATACCTGAAAATCCTCTTTGATCATCTCGGAAATTTAGATGATGCAACTAGGGCTTTCAATGTTGGGCCCGATTTGGAACCTCGAGCTCAGGCAGATGTCTATTTGTCGAGAATCTTAACGTATCAAGCACTGATTCCTAAATCGTAGAAAGGGTTGACAAATGGCCGAGGAAGTCAAAACCACGCCTTGTCCTGGTTGCAAGAGCACCCAACGGGTAACGAAGAGTGTTGCTCAAGCGCCTGTTCAGGCTCCGAATGGCAATGTTATTCAGACTGTCACAGATACCTTTGAGGCTTGTCTTGGTTGTGGGTATGTCTTCACCGACACAATCAAGACAAAGAAAACAAAGGTTGAGTAGGACGACAGCCTGAAATCGCTGATTGTTCTCTAAATAACGCTATTCTACTTTTTGAGAGGAGGAAAGGGAATGGGTAAATCACTCCAAATCATTTCTGGTCATGTGACCTTCACGAACACGGTCCCGTTCCCCCTGGTGATGAACTCAGGGGATGTCTTGCAAACGCCTGACACAAAGGGTGCGGGAGCGTTTTTCCTGAATGCTGGCGCAAGGATTCAAGTGGGACCTGGTGTTCTCAGGATTCGGGGCTCGGCAATCAACGACGGGCAAAATGGCTACAATCCGCACCTTCAGAACACCTATCCGAATCCCCTTTTCCCCTGGGGATGGAGCCTGAAACTCTACGACAACGACCTTCCTGAAGTTCATCTCTCGGCGACAGATGCAGCTGGTGATATCTCGATTGCCTGGTTGCTTCGCTTCTGCAATTATCAGGCAGGAATCGATGCTAATCTTATCACCAGTCACGAGTTAGCCGCTAGTGTGAATGGCAAGATCATTACCGTGACAAACACGCTGAACCTTCTTGCCAGCGGTGACTACACGGGAGAGCAGGCGATCAACAACACCCAGAGTCACCTGAAGAGCGGGCGAAAGTATGCTCTGCTCGGCTATCTGGTCACTGGGAATAACTGTGCGTTGATTGGATGGCGCTCGCCTGATACTGGGAACCTCAGAATTGGAGGCCCAGGGACTCTTGATGCCTTTGAGACGCGGGACTTCTTCGTCAGGATGTCAAATGCTACGAGGCTTCCAACGATTGGGGTGTTTGAGATGACGAACCAGGCTGCGCTTCGGATTGACGGCGTTCAAGATGAGAACGGAGCAGACCCGACAGTCGACTCAATCTTTGCCGAACTCAAGAACGTGGGCGAGTAGGGGCCTTGTTTGACCTGAAGGGATACCAATGAAGACGGGTGCGACAAAGGATAACTGCGACGTATTGTTTCCTTTTGGTGTAAAGCCGAACCTGGAAGCCTATATTGGACTTGGTGACTTCATTCGTGTTCAGATTTACAATGTCCGAGCAGGTCAGGAGTTGTGGATTAATTTCCGCATTCTTCAGTTGGATGGAACTCTCTCAAGTACTCGAGATCCTGTTACACCTACAGATGATCGGCTTGAGACCGTCTTCGTAAAGACCCTTCCAGAAGGTTTTCTCCAAAGTGTAAGCATAACCGCGAATAATATCGTAACAAGGCGAGGAGAAACCTTTGCCCGTGTTGGAATTCAACGAACTCAGGCTAATGTGGCCTTTGATAATAGCCTTTTCCGAGTCTTTGCCTCGGGCTATGTGACGAGTCGGTCTGCTGTGAGTTGGCCTGGCAAGATTGAGGAACCAACTGAGGGTGGCGGTTTTTACAGAATGACTACTCAAAACTCTGTCGGTCTTGTTTGTCCTGATCCTGTCCCCGTGAATACCCTACGGCGGCTAATTGGGGCAAGGCTTGTTCTGGTTACTGTTGCTGGTGGTGGAAACAGAGTGGCTATGTTACAAGCTTCAAACCTCGCTGGCGGTCAAATTTACATGACCGCGATCGCCCAGGCTCCAGTTGGGCCAAGTTTTACAGCAATCTATTATTTTGGGCTTAATCATCGGCCTGAAGAGTTGGCAACTGGGGTTGCTGATCTTATTATGACAGTCCCGATTCCCGATGATGTCTTCCTATCCTTGACACCGACAAAAGCGTTTGGAACTGAGGCTTCAATTGATCTTTTCGGAATGACAGCAGGGGATATACTCTTGGCGAATTTCATGTATGAGGAGTGGTTAGACCCATGATTTCTCAGTTTTGGCAAAGTGGAAAATCAGGGCTTCTCAAGTATGTTACTGGTACTGATCCTGTTGCTGGTACTGAGATTCTGGTTACGGTTCCGGCTGGCAAGATTTGGCGTTTACTCTCTTTTGCGGTAAATCTTGTCACAGATGTGAGTGTTATTGATAGGGTGGCTTCTCTGCTTGTGGATGATGGTGTGACCGTTTATGCTCTACTGAATTTCACAGGTATAACTCAAGCGGCAAGTCTTAACTATCATTATTTTTACAATCGACTTTTGCAAGAAGGTGGTGGTGTGACTGCCAATAATGGTTTGTGGTGCGCAACTTGGAAAATCGGTGAGATAATTTTGCTGCCTGGTTCTCGTCTCAGGACTGTCACGAGTGCGTTGCAACCAGGGGATGACTACGGAGCCCCTCTTCTCTTAGTTGAAGAATTTGAGATATAGGTATGGTCCTGTTACATCTCAGACATCGCAAAAAGCACAAAAGACGAGGATATTTGGATGGCGCTTCCTATCCTCGTCGTAAGTGGGGTAAGCTGGGCCCTCCCCATTCAGCCAGGCGGAGACGTTGGATGAGGCACATTCGCAAACGCAGATGAGACTTTGGATTGGCCCAAAATTCCCTCCGCTTAGGCGTTCGCGGGAGCATCCTAAAGATTCCAGAGAATCTACCGCAAAAACGGTGCGCTTCTCTGATGGTAGGATCGTAAAATTCCGCAAAAAGAAGGGCAAAAAGAGCCAAAACCCCGAAACCGGAGGGCGCTTGTCAGAAGTCAATATCAAGCGAGCAAAGAAGGAATTTCTCAAGCTCTCAGAGAAGAAGAGGGCTGAAATCGACAATCCCCAAGCGTATATCTTCAAAATAGCTTGGGACATTCAAAAAGGGCGGTTTGGCAAATATCATCATAGGTGAAACGAATGGATCTCAACATCTTCCTACCAAATATCCTAGCTGCAATAGCTTCTCCGCTTGTCCTGGGGGGCATCAAGGCTGTCACAAGGAACACGGGTCTTTGGGATCGTAAGATCGGGGCTGTAATTAAGCCCTTTCAACCCTACATGGTTGCGGGACTCTCCATAGCCCTACCGTTGCTAGGTCAAGTCCTAGGGACAACGGACATGCCTACAGCTGAGGCTGTTGCAACTGCTCCATCCACGGCGCTAGCTTCAATCTTCATTCGAGAGGTGTACTCCCGCCAGATCGGTCCTCTCCTTAAGCCTATCAGTGGCAATGCCTGACCGACTCTTTGAGTACATTTCCCTGGGGATAAACTTCTTTGTCGGGGGATTTATGGCCCTCACGCAATGGAGACTGAAGGAACTTGAAAAGAGGGTCTCCGAACTCGCTCACCTGTTAATCTCACACCTTCAAGCTTGTTAATTGTCTACGACTCTTAAACCTATTGATTAAGCTGAATTTCAGACTTTTAACCGATCCAATCTAGATCTCTTTGAGATCGCTGTTGATCAATGGAAGGCGTCTACGATTTTTTCCTACGAATAAAAGAGATCACTTGCGGATTATTGCAGGAGAGGTCTAAGTCTTATTTGGTTTGACAAAGAAGGGTTGAAGGGTCGTTAATCTCGTTATAGCCGCTTAGAGCCTCGATCTCACGCGGGACTTGAAAGAAGAGCACTACACAAAACAAAAAGGCCCAAACCGGCTGTAAACCAGTCCAGGCCCCATTCAATTCCTGCGGTTCAAAGGTACAAAACTCTTAACCTTATGTCAAGAGATCAGGTGTTGAATTTCACAACTTTATTTTTCAAAACTCTTGACAATGCATATGTTATTGGATATATTGATGCGCCTACTTTCCTCTATAGCAGGCAAATTCTCCTTCGGGGCCGCTACCTGACTCTGACAGGCTTCGGCCCCTCATTTTTCAGAGATTAAGGAGAGGTCGCAATGCCTGGTAATCAATACCCTCGTAGTGACTTTTCTTGTTCAACCACCACACACGGCTATAGATTCACCCTGACTGTCACCAGGGATGGGGCCGCGAAGCATCCTCCAGAACAAATGGAGCTTACGGCTCGGTTTCTTGATATGATAAGAACCTGGACTGGTGTGGCTGGTCTCACCAAAGAGTCTCCTGCTCAAGCTTCTCCTGCTGCTGCTCCTGAAACTCCTCAAGCTACAGGTGCATAATGCTTCAGTGGCTTATTTTTGCAGCATCTTGCACTGTAATGATAGCTATGCCTTTGATTGCTCAATGGATCCGCAAGGATAGGAGTTCCCACAAGTGACGAAGAGAGATCAATCAAGGCTGGTAGCTCTCGGGGTTGTAGTGTTGGTGATTCTGTTGGCAAATTGGGTGATTTCAGGTTAAAGATGACGCAGAAAGAGGCTCTAAAAGAGGCTCGGAGGCGTTGGGGTAAAGGGGCACTCATTTCTTACAAGTCCACTTGGAAGATGCCCTATGCTGTGGGACGTTCGATGATCTTTGCCTTTGAGGTACTTGGTCAGGGTCGAACCTGGGAAGATGCTTTTAAGAATCACGATGAAAGGGACAAGCGGTTTAGGGCGCTTGTCTAGTTATCTTGAATACTACAGCAAAGCAAACCGTCAGTGCTTTTGCAGACTGCATTGAACAATTTGAAATTCAGAACTTTCTATTCGCAGAACTTAATGTTAAGCACTGTAGTCCGAAGTATGTAAAGGTTACTTGTCAACACGTTTGTAAGATTAGAATACTTCGGCGAGGATGTATGTCTCTTGACTGTGAGGACTGTAAAGATGATGTAGGAAGAAGACGAACAATCAGGACTTTTAGGAGAATCTTGCCAAGTTTGGGAAAGAGGCCCCTTCTCTATACTATTTTTACAGTCCCACCAGTCAAAAGAGAGCAGTTTCTTCATAATCCTAAACTCTTTCGATCTGTTATTTCGGCTTTATGGATCAACATTTTGGTTTCCTTTCGTGGTGAATATGCCCTTGCAATAACTCATCCTGTAGGTGATGATGCTTCGATTTTCTATCCTCATTTAAACCTTTTGTGGGTTCAGCATAAAGGTTCTAATCCAGTTCTTGATCTTGATGAATTGCGGGCGATTTGGGCTGGTTGTCTTGATTATGATGGTCCAATTGATGTTTTCCATGAATTTTCCCGTGAAAAGGGCAGAATTTGGCACTATTGCGCTTATAACTTGAGGGTGTTTCCTGGTTGGGCTACGTGGATTCCCCGTATTCAATGGTTTGGAAGTTTCCCCAAGTGCCACGATGTCGATGCTGAACATCGATGTCCTGTCTGTCGTCAAACATATATATTTTTGGGATTCGTAAGTGTTTTTGAGTATGAAGATTTCGTTAAAAAAGAGGAATTTGTAAATAGTTCTTAGGAGGACTTGACTATGAGGCTCATAGTTGAATCTTCTGGAAACGGTCAAAGGCGCATCTGTGATGCAAAGTGTCACAATGCACCTGGCCTTTACTGTTACTGTATTTGTGGTGGGCGTTTTCATGGTGTAGGGAAAAAGCCTGGTGGCCTTGCAGGAGCGATCCAATCCTCTGGCTTAATTCTTGAGCAGGAACTTTCCTTGCCTCTGGGAACCCTTGCACTGGCTTTTGTGAGGGGGAAGCCTGCACTGCTTGTACGCGGCCAACTTTATCTGGATTTCAGTGCTAAGTGAACTTGTCCATAATATCTCAA
>Ga0153915_10006459_pt1 | contig 11002 bp, 10 predicted proteins | sample Opewatmetagenome_2_FD_107003 | JGI IMG/M metagenome (GOLD analysis project Ga0153915, IMG submission 107003) | Freshwater wetland microbial communities from Ohio, USA - Open water 3 Core 3 Depth 3 metaG | ecosystem: Environmental > Aquatic > Freshwater > Wetlands | place: USA: Ohio, Lake Erie...
GAACTCAAGAATATGGGCATCACATTGTCCCGGGCCATGGTCGTCCAGCTTGAGCGGCAAGTCTCGCGAGTCAAGTCCGTGCCGAGGCTTCTGGAGATGCTGACACCGGGTTTCGACCCGACGCGGGAAAGAGAGTTGACACTGTTTGACACTATCTCTGTCGGCGAAAGCGGCCCGGTGCAACATATATCCGCTCTACCAATTCCAGAGGAGCTTGCTCGGCTGCTTCAAGCCGAAGGCATCCAGAATCTGCTTCCTGTCCAGCAATTGGCCGTCGAATCTGGCTTGCTACGCAATGCTAGTCTCTTGGTAGTATCATCCACTTCATCAGGAAAGACGCTAATCGCGGAACTTGCAGGCATACCGAAAGCAGTGGCGGGTGAGAGGCTGATCTATATTGCTCCTCTCGTTGCTCTCACTAACGAGAAGTATGAGCAGTTCAGAAAACGATACCGGGCGCTCGGATTGCGCACGGGGATAAGAGTGGGCATGTCTCGCCTCGATGTGGGAAACGAAGGCAGGCCAATCGTAGACACGGACATATCCAAGGCAGACATCATATGTGCCACATACGAAGCATTGGATACGCTATTTCGCTCAGGGGAGTCTGCGCAGCTAGACAAGGTCGGTACGATAGTAGTAGACGAGATTCAGAACCTAGCAGACCCCGAGAGAGGACCTGAGCTTGACGGATTGGTGGCAAGGCTGAGATACCATGCTCCCCGCGCTCAAATCCTCTGTTTATCTGCCACTGTCGGAACTCCAGAGAATCTGGCGAAGGAACTCAAGCTGACCTTAGTTAATCACACTGGCAGACCTGTACCATTGGAACGTCATCTGGTCTTCGCTCATAGTGAAGAAGACAAACGAGAGATAATTCGCAGACTTGTCCTTCAGGAATTTCACAATACGAGTAGTGCTGGGTTCAAGGGGCAGTCCATCGTGTTCACCTATTCACGACGCCGGGCACATGCCTTGAGCGATTGGCTGCGTGAGAACGGGACTTCATCCACCGTCTATCATGGAGGTCTTACTTACAGCCGCAGGCGTCACGTTGAATCAGCATACTCTAAACAGCGCTATGCATGCGTTGTCACCACCGCAGCTCTAGGAGCCGGAGTGGACTTGCCAGCATCTCAAGTCATATTCGAGTCTCTCGCGATGGGCTCAGACTGGTTGACAAACGCTGAGTTCGAACAGATGCTCGGTCGGGCAGGTCGCCTCGGCAAACACGACAATGGGCTCGTCTACCTCCTAGTTCAGCCTGAGCGGAAATATCACAGTGGGCAAGAGAGAACAGAAGATGAAGTGGCGGTCGATCTTCTCAACGGTGTAGTGGAGAATGTTGAACCGACATCGGATATCGAAGCCTGCGCCGAACAGATACTCGCCACAATATGCTCGACAGGGCTGATTGACTTCAAGGACGTTGCGCGTGCCTACAACGACATGCTCTCGACCACTGTTCCCGCTTCGGAGGCGCTGAAGTATCTAGTCCGGCACCACATGATAAGAGTTCAAGACAACGGGGTCTACCCCACAGAACTGGGCAAAGCCACATCCGTCTCTTTTCTGACTCCGAGCGAAGGGTTGGATGTTCTGAAACACATTGAAACCATGGATGTCTTGGATACAGCCATCAGGCTCGAGCCATTTGATAATGTGTACTTGAGCGCGAAGCTGCAGGCCGAGGTAGATGCTGCATTTAAGACTCATATGCCAACTCGTCTGTTCTCAGGAGTCATGTCCGACCTCGCCGACTTCGGCCACCAGCGGGAAAGTCACGCCAAATTCCCGGGATGGGTCTACGAAGTGTTCAGTCGGTGGATAGCAGAGATATTCAACTGCGGCTGCCGCGATTTTCCGGAATGTGACCACGGCATGATAAGGCTTGGCAGGTGGATTGTAGAACGAAGGAAGGAGGGCCTAAATCCATCTGGCATTGCCAAGCGCTTGCACGACGATTTTGAACTCTGGGCATATCCAGGAGACTTGTTCACGTGGCTGGACTCTCTGATTCATAACCTCAAAGCAGTTCAGCGAATCGCGGCCATTGCAGGCAAGACGGACTTAGGCGTACAGATTGACAGTCAGATAGCAAGGATCGAACGTCCACTCGAACCAGTCGAAGTCAAAGAGTGAACGGCCTACCCTCTTGGAACCTCTATAGGCTTCTCAACCTCAAGTACGACTCGAAGTCTTGATAGGTCATCAGCCGCCATGGAATCCAGATTGAGGTCAAGCCACACATGAAGGTCTCTGCGTATCACCTCCGCCTCAGATAATCTTGCCAGAGGTAGCAACGCCTCATCAGGCTTCAGCTGGAAACGTCTGCTCCCGCATTCACATGCGCCATCGAGAACCTTGTCGATGTCAGCTGAGACTCTGCCGCACGCACTGCACTTGAATAGCATCTCTATAGTCGCCAGTTGAACTGGTCATCAATTGTCTAAGAGTATTGGTAATGCACGGATATTACTGAGAACTTGCTGCAAAAAGCCTCAAACAAAGACTGATTCCTCAATGCGAGGTTTCTTTGGTGGGCCCGTCAAGGAACAGACTTATCTGTTGCACGTGAAAACACGAACTGGGGCGTAACATCATGCCAAAACCTTGTGCAATCTGCCGCGGCAAGTCTAAGATGCGCTGTGACCATTGCAGAAACGAGTTTTGCCAAGACCACGCAGTCAGATGCTCTTCCTGTGGCACCATCACATGCATCAGAGACCTTGGCCGCAAGGTTGAGTGCCCTACATGCAAGAACCCCTTGGGCATTTGCCCTGAGGACCTGCTTAACGGGAAGATAGTTCGGATGATCGCCAAAGGACGCCAATGCCCCGAATGCGGATGGACTGCTACATCAGCACCAGCATTAGACAAATCACGAAAACTAGGAACGCTATGATTAGCGCGATTCTCTGGGCTTTTCCACCGAAACCCCACACGATGGGCAATGGCCCAATCAAGACAATTCCCTTGCTTTGAGGTCTCATTTCCGAATATTCAGTCCGCTCGGTCGCCATCACAATCAGGCCCGCAACAACGAGTACAATCCCCAACGCGATAATCACTAGAGCTAACAATGGGAATTGCGTGGCAGCCTGCATTGCTGTCGCGGTTGGATTGTCAATGTCTAGCGCAGTGCGTCCTCTCCCACCAGAGCATGGGTTATGACCCGGTGTACTATATCAGATCATTCCTCGCTTTCTTCTTTGTTGTCATACTTGACGGATGGCAGATTGAAGTCCATTCTCTCGTACCCGCCCACGTTATCACCTTCTAGAGCCCACAATACGACAACGCTGTCATAGATTTCATGGTCGAGCAGACTCTCAATGGCTATGTCGTGAGTCCCTAAGGGAAATCTCCAGATTATCTCAAAGTCATATGGAGCTGTTTCTTCCTCAAGCCAGGTCTCTATTCTGTTCGCTTTTGGCGCGAACTGACCTGAGAAGTCGATGAGGTATACGACCGCAACAACGTCACTCTCGCCCTTCAAGAAGATATCAGTGTAATGGACATGAGACCGCACTCCCCGACTGTTGATTTCCACTCGCTCCTTGTCAAGATAGTATTGCAGGTTGTTTGACAGGGTTTCGATTTCCCTCCTGAAGCTCTGTTCGTCCTGCAATACCTTCTGATAGTAATGATCGGGGTCGACATATTCGTAGCACAGACGTTCGTGTATTTCCCCTGACCTTGAGACCGAGAAGAAGGATTCCGCATGAATGGGCTGCACCATGTCAGAAGGACTTGTCACGGGACTCACCTACTCAAGCGGCACTGCGCTGACGCCAGCATGTGCGAGTTCGCCGCAGAATCTTCTGGCATTTCCAGCGAAACAATAGACAATGCGTGGGTTCACGGCTTGTACGAAATCCATGAGTCCCGGGAAGTCCGAGTGAGCACTGAGCGGGAATCCCGAGTTATTGAGTTCTCTGAGCGCCCAGCCTGAGAGATTGAATGATGAAGTCATGTTTCTGATCTCGTTGGCCGTCTGTTCCCCAAGTATTCTTGCCAGACTGGCAAACGTATTGCTCACCGAAGAACTGACAATGGCATAGTCCCGCTCTAACACGCCGGCTTGCCTGGCGCGCTCAATTGGCGTGTAGGTCAATCGAGTACCGTGGCTGGCGTAGACTTTGCTGACCTCGTCGATGACCCGGTTGCCAGTTAGAACCTCAAAACCACCCTCCTCAAGGACAGCAATAGCCTCCTGTGCCTTGCCTAACGAGTAAGCCTTGAAGAGGGGAATCATACCCCTGTCCAGCTCTCTTCGGGCAGCTTCGAGGATCATTGAATGCACTTTGGCCCTTTCAGGAAAGACCCATTCGGGGGATCCATAGGTTGCTTCGGTTACCAGAACGTCCGCAGCAGCTGGCTCGGCTGCATGATGAACGACACTGTCAACAACGTTATAGTCACCGGTGTAAAGGACTTTCAACCCATCATCGAACTCGAGAAGAAACATGGCTGAACCAATTACGTGACCTGCATTCAGTGCCGTGACTCGAACGCCGTCGAGATCCAGATCTCTTCCCCACTCTATTGTTGTCGCCTGTAGCAATGAGGCCTCGTTCCGTGCAAGAAGCGCATCCTGTGTCTCAGCAGTCGCAACAAAATCTCTAGCCGAAAACAGGTTTGTTGTATGGTCGGTGTGTGCGTGCGATAGAAGAGTTGTGACTTCGGGAACCCCGGTGTCAAACGCAAGTCTCACTTTGCGGTATTCGAGCAGTAATCCCGAACCTCTCTTGTCAAGTCTCAAAGCGGACATTGCATGACCTCGACCGACCGGGTATATGACTCACAAAAGCCTTTCCACGTGACAGTGAAGACTCGTCTCGCCATCTCAAAGAACTTTTCGCATCATCTGCAACAGTTCTCTTTTGAACGGAGAACTGCATATCTCGGCTAGCGATCCGACAAGCTCTCTCTGTCCCTGGCCAACAAGCAGCAAATCAAGTGACTTGACCCTAGATTCAACACACAGGTTCAGTAGACCGGCAGCGAATTGAGTGACATCAAGTTTCTCGCTATCGTGCAGGCAGACAGTCACGAGAGCACGTTTGCCATATGGCATGAAACCCGTCAAAGCCAACGCCCGTCCTTTCACTGACAATGTCTTGAGAGACCTGAGGCCAGCGGCAACTGACACGGCAAGATGTGCTTGTGAACAGCTGAGCCCGGATTCCGTTCCAGCTTTTCGGAAAAGCGCATCAGCCCGGGCAAGGTCAGGATGAGAATCCCACTGACGTCCATGAATAGCAGCTTTTCTGCCCGAGATATTCTCCGCAGAGTAGTGACACAACTGTTCTGCTTTCTGAAACCCATTTGCTTCCAAGATTGGCATGACCCATGCTGGAAGATCGTATGCGAGAGGAAAAGGAATGCCATTACGATTTCTGGAATGATTGACGAGAGCCTCCACTTGGACAATGCTTGCGCTTCGAAAGAAGGGCAGCGATGATTTGATCATGAGAGAGAGCAGTTCTTTCCTGAAACTGGGCTTCATTCTCACGGAAACCAAGCACAGAGTGCATGCAACACTGTCGCGATAAGCCGCGGTGCCCCCTATTGGGTTGCTCTCCACCGAAGATAGATAGAGTAGGGCACCCGAAAGGCTAACGAACGCATCCATATATCCCCGAAGTGCGTCTTTTTGGACCAGACTGGACCGAGACTCATCGAGATTCAGCCATAGGCCACTCTCAGTCCTGCTGAGTCTTCTCGTGTAGAGAGTCGAGGGCTTGGCCATCGGGGTCGCTTCCTTCAATCTCGATTTCGCTGCAACTTGCGTTTGGCAGTTATTGAACCTGTGCCTGTTCAAGACATTGCGACTCTTCGAGTGCATCTCTTGCGTGAACAGACCTTGGTCGGCCGTTCTGAACTGGGCCTGCTGATCTTCTGTCACTTGTCCCTCCGAAGTCATAGGAAACGAGAATCATCGATGGGTTTATGATGGACTTAAGCCTCACCAGAAAAGTCGCCTGAAACATATGAGATCCTTGGTTCTTACACAGGATGGGCTTCGCTTGGGGGATACGCCGAAGCCTTCTGTCATGCCAGGGGATGTGAGGATAGAAGTTCGTGCTGTCGGCATATGCGAGACAGACATATCAATCTGGAAAGGAACCATTAATGTTGGACTTCCTCTGATTCTTGGTCACGAGATAGCCGGCGTCGTCGAAGAGAGCTCAGTTGATGAGTTCACACCGGGGTCGCTTGTCATAACCGAAGCAAACGCCAATTGCGGTCGATGTTGGTATTGCAGGAGTGACACGAAGGCATTGTGTTCAGACAAACGGATGATTGGAGTCACAACTGATGGAGGATTTGCTGAGTATATCAGTGTCCCGGCAGACATTGTGCACGTCCTTCCGCCATCGTTGGACGCAGTGTCAGGGACCTTTGTTGAGCCGCTGGCATCCGCAGTACAGACGTATCTTCAGAGCCCATCAAAGCCCCAAGAAGTTGTCGCCGTGGTAGGCAGCGGCAAGCTCGGCCTTCTAATTGCCCAGGTGTATGATAGCTTCGGCGCAGAAGTCTATGTGTTAGGGCGTAATCAGTGGCGACTCGGTCTAGCCAAGCAGCTCGGCCTTACTCACACTGTGAGCACCGTAGGAGATCAATGGAAGAAACAGATCCTCGACTCAACGTCAGGTGTGGGTCCCAGAATTGTCGTTGAGGCGACCGGCAATCCTGAAGGTTTGAAAACGGCTCTCGAGATTGTGAGGTCCGGCGGAGTCATCGCCCTGAAGAGCCACTACCAAAGGACCACCGACATTGATTACAATTCGATTGTTGAGCGTCAGATAACGCTTCAAGGCAGCACCGTCGGCCACTATGATACAGCGATTGATATGCTGGATAAGGGACGCATTGAAGTCAAGCGCCTCGTTTCGAAGCAGTTCTCACTCGAACATGGGATTGAGGCTTTCGAGTATGCTGACAAGCCCGGTGTGGCCAAGGTCGTCGTCAGGGTGTAAGGCGGAGGCACCAGATGCCTGAGTTTGACACTGACCTTCACATTCACTCGCACCACTCAATCGGTGTTAGTCATACAATGACAATCCCCAATCTCGTGAATGGCGCCGCCGAGAAGGGACTCGACATTCTCGGCACTGGTGACGCGACTCAGCCAGATTGGCTTGACCATCTCAGACGGAACCTCGTACCATCCGGAGAGGAATTGAAACAAGAAGGCATCTCATTCATACCCACGGTAGAAATCGAGGACGGCGAATCGATTCATCACCTCGTGATACTGCCCGATTTCGAATCAGTAGAAATGCTCCGAAGCTCCCTGCGACCATTCTCGCCAAATATCGACAGCGAGTGGGGCGGTCGTCCCAGAGCGAATATCGGACCTTCGGATCTTGCGGCTCTTGTGAGAGAAACAGGAGGGTTTGTCGGTCCAGCGCACGCATTCACGCCCTTCAAGTCGGTATTTCGGGAGGGCCGGTATGAGTCGTTGCTCGCTTGCTATGGAAAGGAAGCGGCGAATATCCATTTTATAGAACTGGGTCTTTCTGCGGATACTGAAATTGCAGACTACATACCCGAACTGCGTGGAATCACCTTCATCACCTCAAGCGATGCTCATTCGCCTTCTCCAGACAAGCTCGGCAGAGAGTTCGTAAGATTCTCCATGGAATCAGCCACATTCGATGAGCTCAGAAAAGCCATCCTTAGACAACAAGGCAGAAAACCTATTCTGAACGTGGGCCTAGATCCGCGCCTAGGAAAGTACTATCTCTCGTTCTGCAGCTCTTGTCGACGAACAGTGCAGATACTTGAGGGAGAAGGACATCCTTGGTTTGACACACTCAATATCTACATCGAGTGCAAGAACGACGACGAGAAGGCTGCGCTTCTCCGTGATGTGCACAAACGCCGCGCGAAGTGTCCTATCGATGGAAAGAACTTGCGACTCGGCGTTCGCGACCGTGCTATGATGATTGGCACACCAAGAAGCGAGTCTCTATTTGATCGTCCACCGTACCTGCACGTTCCGCCGCTGCTTGATGTGATTTCTGCGTCGATGAATGGCATGGCGAAATCAACGAAGAGTGTAAGGAGTCTCTACGACAGAATGCGAAGCAGCATAGGCAGGGAGACGACAATACTCATCGATGCACCAATTGACAGAGTGTCAAAGATTGACGGGAGAGTGGGAGCCATGGTTGAGGCGCTCCGGAATGGGACTGCGACCTATGCTGCTGGGGGCGGAGGAAGATACGGTTGGCTTGTACCTCCCTGGCAGACTGGCAAGCCAATCAAGTAGGATAATACCCTCTATACACTGCAACTCGAAACTAAACGGGAATTCCTATCAGAACTCGACCAATCCATGCATTCTGACCCTCCGAGGTCTCCGTGATAAATCCTGAGACAAACACGCCGCCAATGGGAACGGCGATGACACCAAACGCTGTGTCGAAACCATCGGCAGACCCGTTTATCGTGATTCTCGTATAGAAACGGAGGTTCATGTCATAGAGCGCAATCATCATGTTTGCTCCGCCTGAAACCTCGGTGTAGGTTCCCACCTGGACAAGATAACTTCCATGCTGCGCAATTGAATATGCTGTGTCATCTCCATTCCCGGGACCATTTACTGTAATATCGTTCAATAGGTTCAGGTTACTGTCGAACTTGGCCAGCCATGCATTATAGCTTTGACCAGCTTCAGTTATCGTACCTGTGGCATAGAGATACCCGAAATAATCGTCTCGGCAGATGCCATAGCCCTTGTCCTCGCCGCTTGTGGGCCCCGCAATGATTACCTGGCCCAAGAGCTGCAAGTCCGCATCAAACTTGCCAATCCATATGTCATAGCCTGTTCCAGCTTGACTCATCGAGCCGCTTACGAATAAGTTGCCCACATCATCAAGGAGCATGAATCGGCCCTTATCGGTCATGCTCGCGGGGCCATCAATCGTGATGTTTCGTACAAGATTGAGATCGGAATCGTACTTGCCAATGTAAATATCGTAGCCGTGGCCAGGTAATGTGACGGTACCCGTTATGTAAACAGTACCTGAATCATCCAAGAGTAGGCCATATGCTTCGTCCGTCCCGTTGCTTGGTCCATCAAGAGTGATGCTTTCTTCAATGGTCAGATTGAGACTGTACCTTGCTATCCAGATGTTGTGGTCTTCTCCAGCCTCAGTTACGTAGCCCGCGGCGAAAAGATGCCCATGGCCGTCCAGAGCCAGCCCGTAGCCCGCATCGTCGCCCAAGGGACCGCCAAAGGTTGTGTTTCCGACTTGCTCAATCTGGCCGTAAGTTGAATTGAGTTTCCAAATGATGCCATCCTTGCCGTGACCCGGCACGGTAATGAAACCGGTTGCGTATAGAACGCTTTGATTCTCGTCATATGCCATTCCGAGAGCCCAATCGTCACCACCAGAACCACCATCCATGCTCACCGAGTCGATGAACACCAAACTCGGACCGCCAGAAGGGATACCCGTCTGAAAACTGCCGAGAATCACGGCCACGATTATGACACAGCCGATGATTATCGCCACTGAACGTCGTCTGGCCTTATGCTCGCTGTCTGGCATTTCATGCCCTCCAGGTCTTCACTTCGAAGACAAGATACCAAGTTCCTGTACTGTAGTAAAGTGATATAAATCCTCTCGCGTATAATCACGAAACAGACCTAGACTTGGATTCATTACAACATGCATTCTCACCACCCGATACTCGAGCCGGGTGAGTGCGATGTTATCGTGCACGAAAGTCTGGGCAGGACCAGAATGATAGTTCTGATGCTCAGGAGGAATCGTAACCTGACCGTCGTCAAAGGGATAATTCGTGAAGTCGGTCGAAGCACCACCGTCAGCGTGAGCGCTCAGCGATGGTACGGCTTCACGAACATAGTGGTTCAAGATGAGGTTACAGAAAAGACCTATGACGTCCATCTCTCTTCTGCTGTGATGACGAAGTGTAGATTCCTGCCACGGGTTGGCATGAAGGTGGTAGTCAACGGCTATGTCGAGAAGTCCGAATATGGATTAAGCGACTATCTCGTGACGAAAGTTGTCGATGTCAAACACGAAGGAAGTGGTATCCTGCGCGTTCATCGTCTCGATCCAGACTGATTCAAACCGACACCTCATCCGCTGCAAGTTACAAACACGTCAACCCTGCACCGACTGCAGCGGCGGGCCATAAAACGCCAGCTATTCGCCCGGTTGAATGATGTAGCCGGGCTCTATTATATGTTCAGAATGGCATTTGGGGCACTTGGCTGGCGTCCTAGCCACGTGGCGATCCCAGAACACGTAACCGCATTCGCCGCATCTCGCAGGACGAATCAGTATCTCCTTTCCCTTGATTCTGATTGTCTGACTGACGTGTTCAATGTCATCGTACACCGTAGATGTGCTACTGATTCCCAGCCGTTCGCATATGTCTTTGGCTGTAAGCGGGACTTCTGTGTTCTCCAGAAGCTTCTCGATTGATTCTCTTCGCGTTGACATGTCTTGGTTCCCCGCATCAATTCGGCTTCTATACCTGCCGGCATCCGTGGTGGAGTTTCCGCTGTTCAACCTTTTGAACGCGCCGTTTAAACCGTAGTATAATATCCTTTCGTGAGGAGTGAGTATCGACCTTCGGGGGAATTGAAATGAAAGAATACGGAACGACCATGAAGTCCACGGTATCGGCCGCAGTAGTAGTTGCGCTCCTAGTAGCTGGCGGGTTGATTGCCACTTCGATCTGGCTGCCCGGCATCCATACGACGACTACCACAACGACCACAACAACAACTCATCCGGGCAGCGGGTTCGGTCCTATGGCCATGGAGTACCTTCAGAGTAAACGGAATGATGTGATGTTCTACTGGATGTGCAACTCAACATTCGTGAACAGTAACTTGAGCCTCTACTACCAGCAGAGCAATGCCTCTGCATTCGTTGATGGAGTGTACCTGAAACGGGGAGATCCCGCAAATGAGATACGTGTCCTCTTTTCTCCTTTTGAAGAGGATATC
>Ga0153915_10006460_pt1 | contig 11002 bp, 9 predicted proteins | sample Opewatmetagenome_2_FD_107003 | JGI IMG/M metagenome (GOLD analysis project Ga0153915, IMG submission 107003) | Freshwater wetland microbial communities from Ohio, USA - Open water 3 Core 3 Depth 3 metaG | ecosystem: Environmental > Aquatic > Freshwater > Wetlands | place: USA: Ohio, Lake Erie...
AACGAGCTCGCGCGTGCGATGACCGCGGCGGGGCTCGATGTCGTGGTCGTCGGGGCGAAGATGGCCGTGCCGGAGCGGGCGCAGCTGATCGTCGACGGCTCGATCAAGGCGAGCAAGGACACGGTCACGCTGACGATCCGGATCCGCGATCCGCGGGATGGCACCACGCTCGAGACGCTGCCGCCGTCGACCTCGAAGCTGACGAACATCGATCAGGCGGCGGCCGAGGTATCGGCGCGCGTCGTGCCCGCGGTGAAGTCGCACCTCGAGGCGCTCGCGAAGGCGAAGGCGGCACCTGCGGTCGAGCAGCGAGGCGAGGTCCTGTCCCCGCCGCCCCAGCTGCCGCTCTTGCCCGTGGTCTCGGTCCATGTCAGCCCGTTCGGGACCAGCGCCGAGAACCAGCTCCTCGAGTACGCCCTCGGTGGCGAGATCAAGACGTGGGCCGCGAAGCACGGGCACATGCCGCTCGCGGCGACCGAGCAGCAGGCGCGAGCGGCCGACGAGGGCGTCAGCTTCACGGTCAAAGGGTTGCTGATCATGCCGGGCACGATTCCGATGGCGAAGGCGCACGTCGCTATCCGCATCATCGCGCACGGCAAGATCGTGTTCGATCGGACGATCGTCACCGACACTATCGTCGGTGACAGGTCGATCACTCCACAGGACTTTGCCGGCCGCGTCGCGCGCGAGGTCCTCCTGATCGCGCATCCCCACATGCGGCGGGCGATCGCGAGCTGGCGATGATCGGCCGTTCACTCGCGATCGTCGTTCTGCTCGCCGGCGTCGCCGCCGCACAACCGGGCCAGCCCGATAACGGACCTCCCGGCACACCGCCGGGCCCGCCCGCATCCGATGCGACCGCCCAGCCACCGCCGCCGCCGCCGCCGCCTGCGCCGCTCCCGGCCGAGCCGACTGCGGCGCTGCGCATGGCCAACGATGCCGCGACCGCCGGCGACTGGACGCGGGTCGACACGTTGATCCAGCCGCTGCTCGCACGCCAGCTCGATCGCGCGGCTCTCGCCGAGGCACACCGGCTCGCGGGCATCGCGGCGATGATGGCGCAGCCCCCGCGCAGGGACCTCGCGGAGCGGCACTTCCTCGCCTACCTGCGGATCGATTTCGACGGGCACCTCGATCCAGCGCTCTATCCGCCGGAGGTCGTCAACTACTTCAATGAAGTGCGCGCGAGCCATGCAGCGGAGCTCAAGGCGGCGCGGCCGAAGAAGCGCTACGCGGTGCTCGCGCTCCTCCCGCCGTTCGCGCAGTTCCAGAATGGAGAGCGCACGAAGGGCTGGGTGCTCGGCGGGATGATGGGCACGTTCGCGATCGCGAATGTCTCGACGCTGCTGCTCCAGCGCCGCTGGTGCACGCACGCCGAAGGACCGACCGGCTCCAGCAGCGTGTGCGATGGCCATGTCAGCGGTGCGCGGGCCGCCCGATCGATCCAGATCACGTCGGGCGTCGCTCTCATCCTGACCTACCTGTACGGCGTGTATGACGGTGTCCGGGGTTATCGGCGCGAATCACGCGAGCGCGCACTCGTGCCGTACGCAAGTCCAACGGATCAAGGAACCGTCATGGGCGTGCAGATGAATTTCTGAGCGTGTTGTGGTCTGCAGCCCATGGCTGCGTGTCCACTGCACGAGCGAACAGACCCGCACTGTCGTCGCTGGTCCGTGGTGTATAGGCCTCTTCGTCATTGAGATCCGGCGTTCGAGCCGATACGATTTCTTTCAGGTGAGGCAGCCCGTCCCGTTCGGGAAATACCTTCTGCTCGATCGCATCAGCGTCGGCGGAATGGCAGAAGTCTTCAAAGCCAAGTCGTACGGCGTCGAGGGCTTCGAGAAGATCATCGCGATCAAGCGAATCCTTCCCACGATGGGAGAGGACCGCGACTTCATCAAGATGTTCATCGATGAGGCGAAGATCGCGGGTCAGCTCGCGCACGCGAACATCTGCCAGATCTTCGAGCTCGGCCGCATCGACGGCTCTCACTTCATCGCGATGGAGTACATCTGGGGCAAGGATCTGCTCCAGATCCAGAACCGGCTGCGCAAGAACAAGCAACCGATGCCGATCCCGATGGCGTGCTTCGCCATCGCGAAGGTCCTCGAGGGGCTCGACTACGCGCACCGCAAGAGGGACCCGCTCGGCCGTCCGCTCGAGATCGTGCACCGCGACTGCTCGCCGCAGAACGTGCTCGTCTCGTACGAGGGCGAGGTCAAGGTCATCGACTTCGGCATCGCGAAGGCGACGTCGCGCAACTCGCGCACGATGGCCGGCGTGCTCAAGGGCAAGTTCGGGTACATGTCGCCCGAGCAGGTCCGCGGCCTGCCGCTCGACCGCCGCAGCGACATCTTCGCGATCGGCACGATGCTCTACGAGTGCCTCACGGGTGAGCGCCTGTTCCAGGGCGAGACCGACTTCTCGACGCTCGAGAAGGTCCGCAACGTCGACATCCAGGCGCCGCGCTCGATCAATCCCGCGATCCCGGAAGCGATCGAGAAGATCATCCTCAAGGCGCTCGCGAAGGACGTCGACGATCGGTACCAGTGGTGCAGCGAGATGCTCGCCGACCTGCAGGCGTTCCTGATGAGTCAGGACGTCGTGTTCACGGCGAAGTCGCTGTCGAGCTGGCTCAAGGAAGTCTTCCAGACCGAGATCGATCGCGAGCGTCAGCTGCTCGAGCAGTACAAGCGTGTCGGCCGCGACGGCCTGATCCAGGGCATGCCGGCCGCCGAAGCGAAGCTCGATGTCGTCGAGCACCTCGGTGAAGCGGGGAAACCCGAGGGTGACTCGACGACGCTCGGGGGACCGAGCTTCGAGGACATGGAACACGGGGTGGGGGCCACGCCCGACGTGAACCAGAGCCCGGCTGGGGGGCCGCGCTCGGTCAACGCGCCACTTGGCAAGAGGACGCCGCCTGGTGCTCCGCCGGCGGCCGTCGCGGCGAAGCCCGCCCCGGGGTTCCAGGAGGACGCGGAGGGCGACGACGAAGGCGAGGGCGACTTCGGCGAGGAGGCTCCGACCGAGATCTTCGGCGACGAGCCCGGCGCAGCTGCCGAGCCTCCCGCCGCTGCTGCCGCTGCGCGCCCGAACGTGCTGCAGCCGCTCGGCAAGAAGCCGCCGGGCGCACCTCCGGGTCGTCCGAGCACGCAGCGCCCGGCCGCCGAGCCGACCGCGCCGATGCCGAACAGCGGAGGTCTGGCCGCAGCGCCCGCCGTCGGCCTCTCGCCGTCGCAGGACATGCCGCCCATCGCGCCGGGTGGGTATCAGCCGCCAGCCGCGACGCCGTATCCGGGGAACCAGCCCTACGGCACGCCTCCGGGTTCGCAGCCGGCACAGGCCGGCGCGCAGATGGCGATGGGCTCCAATGGTCTCGCGCCACAGGAGGGTCAGCCGCAGCGTACCGTCCTGGGCGTCCAGGCACCGCCGGGCCTGCCGAACTACGCCAACTTCCGTCCGTCGCAGCAGCAGCTTGCACAGGATCCGAACGCAGCGTCGTACCCGGGCTACCAGCAGCCGGGGCAGACGCCGCAGGGTGGCTACTATCAGCAGCCGGGCTATCCGCCGGGCCAGTACCCCGGCGTGTACGGCTCGGGACAGATGCCCGGCATGCCCGGTGCGACGCCCATCGATCAGATGGGTGGCATGGGCCCGATGACCGGCGTCGTCGAGAAGAAGTCGACGCTCGTCCGCGACATCGCGATCGGCGTGGGGATTGCGGCGCTCGTGCTCGTCGGCTTCCTCGTCGTGAAGATGTTCGTCCTCGACAAGGACTCGACGTCCGGCGCTGGCTCCGCGGCGCCCGCCTCGAAGCTCGCGAACGTGAAGATCAAGATGCCGGCCGGCATGACGGCGGAGATGTCGATCGACGGTGCGCGCATCGCCACGGTCGAGAACGGCCGCCAGCTCGGCGTCACGCCGGGCACCAAGCACATCAAGCTCGTCGGCAACAACGGCCTGTCGTGCGACGACGAGAAGGTGAACCTGGAGCCGGGCAAGACGACGACGCTCGAGTGCGCCTTCGGCAAGGAGCTCGGCGGTAGCGGCAGTGGGGCGACCGGCTCGGGCGCTGCGCAGTCGGGCACCGGTAGCGGCGCGACCCAGGTCGCCCAGGGCGGGACCGACACCAAGGCGACCGACACCAAGGCGACCGACACCAAGGCGACCGACACCAAGGCGACCGACACCAAGGCCACGGACACCAAGGCCACGGACACCAAGAACGTCACGACGACGAAGGCGACCGACACCAAGGCGACCGACACCAAGGCGACCGACACCAAGGCGACCAAGACGACCGACACGAAGTCGACGAAGACGACGGACACCAAGTCGACCGACACCAAGAACACGAAGACGACAAACACCAAGACGACCGACACCAAGACGACGGATACCAAGACGACCGACACCAACACGACCGACACCAAGTCGACGGCGCCGGCCGATCCGACGAAGGGCTACCTGCAGGTGTTCAGCAAGCCGCCCGCGAAGATCCTCGTCGACGGCGTCGAGACGAACATGAAGACCCCCATCTCGGGCCACACACTGCCGCTCGCGGCGGGCAAGCACAAGATCACGTTCGTCATCAACGACGACCGCTTCACGTACCCGGTCGTGATCAAGGCTGGCTCGACCGAGACGATGAGCAAAGACCTCCAGTAGTCGGAGGTCCTTGGCGGAGTAGCTCGACCGAGAGCTGCTTCCCCGAGGCGGATGCGTTCGGCCCGAGGTGCTCGTGATCCTCGATGACTCGGATCACGAGGCGTCCCTTGGCCTCACTTCTCTTCGTGCTGCTCGAGCTCCTGAAGCTTCGCTTCGAGCTCGGCGATGCGATCGGCGAGCGCCTTCACATCCTTGTTCACCGCGGACCAGGGACTGATCGAGTGCTGGACGGTCTCGATCGCGCCGCGCACCTTGCTGTCGACCTGCTTCTGCCAGTCGTCGAGCCGGCTCTTCGAGTGGTCGATCCACTCGCGTAGCGCCGCGAGGCTCTTCTTCTTCTGCGCGGCCTCGTCACCTTCGGGGGTCGACGGGGCGGCGGCAGCTTCGTCCGGCTTCACCTCGCCGTCGCCCGTGTCCTCGGAGCCGTCTTCCTTCCGCTTGCCCGGGAGGATGCTCGAGACGCGGCGCTGCGCCTCGGCAAACCATTCACCACCGCTCTGGATGATGTTGCGCATCGCGCCGAGCGGGAGGAAGGAGCGTTGCTTCTTCTCCTCTTCGAAGATGATCTGCGCGAGCGTGACCGTCGTCAGATCCTCTTTGGTCTTGTTGTCGACGATTTTTACATCGTCGCCGTTCCGGATCATCTCGCTGATCTGGTCGAGAGTGACGTACCGGCTGTGCTCCGTGTCGTAGAGCTTCCGGTTTGCGTAGCGCTTGATGATCCGCGTTTCGGGCATGGCGCGCTCCTCAATGATTCCAAAGTTATCACGCACCGCGCCATGGCCTCAACGTGTCACACTACTTGCGTGGGGCCGGACCTCATTATTGGTCGCCTGAAGGCGATCCGGGACGCGCGAATGCGGGTCCTGGCTCTGGTCCAGGCCCTCGGGGAGGGAGATCCCGTCTCCTGGGTCGAGGCCCTCGCCTCGATCATCGCCCGGGCCCACCTCGTCGACGATGCCGACGCCCAGGCGACGGTCGAGTGCATCACCCACGCGGCGGCTGACGAGGCCCTGCCGTATGCGACCCGCCAGGTGCTCTACGAGACCGCGATCGAGCGGAACCTACCGGCGATCGCCCGGCTGTTCATCCTGGCCTCCCCTCCGGCAGAGATCCCCCGCCAGCTGGAGAAGCAGCTCGGCCCGGAGCGACCGCTGCGGCCCGCCGACCGGCCCCTGACCCTGGGCGAGCGCAAGGCACTCGCGCGCACACATCGCCGCGAGCAGATCCTGCTCTTGCTGCGCGATCCGCATCCGATGGTCGTCGCGATCCTCCTCGACAACCCGCATGTCACCGAGTCCGATGTCGTGAAGATGGCGGCGGCGAGGCCCGCCGTTCCCGACTCTCTGTCGAAGATCGCGGCGCATCCGCGGTGGTCGGTGCGCCACGCCGTCAAGCGCGCGCTCGTCCTCAACCCGTCGACGCCGCTCGCCGACGCGATCCGGATCGCGACGACGCTGCGCAAGCCGGAGCTCGCCGAGATCGCGGCGGACCACTCGTTGCCGGACGCTCTGCGCACGCATGCACGCGAGGTCCTGGCGGATGTGTACACGCGGCAGGCACGGCCGCGCGCGTAGCCCAGACGGTTAGACCTCGGCCTTCTTCTTCTTGCGGCGGACGACGACCTCTTCCCATTCGCCGTCGTCGGCTTCGCCACCGGACTGGAGCTCCTTGGCCTTGCTGCCCGGCTCGAGCTCCTTCTTCGACGCCGTCTCGATGACCTTGTCGTCGTCAACCGCGGAAGCTTTCTTGAAATTCTTGATGCTCCGACCCAACGCATCACCGATGCCCGGCAGCTTGTTGGCGCCGAACACGACGAGGACGATGAGGAGGATGACGATGAGCTCGCCCATTCCGGGCATGACGGGTCTCCTTTGGCTTCGCCCAATGTAGCAGAAACCCGCGCCTGAAACTTGGTTCCGACGGGGATGGGCACCTATGTTCGGTTCATGCGCGCGCTCGCCATCGTTGCAATTTGCACGACTGCGGCTCACGCCCAACCGGCCGTGACTGCAGGGACTCAACCCGTTCCCCCGGTGACTGCTGCGACAAGTAGTCCAACGCTGCCGCAGGATACGGACGGCCGCCGCATCATTCGTGGCTGCGGCGTCGGGGAAACCTGTGGTCGGGCAGATCTGCTGCGTGAATTCGAGCTCGAGGCGTTTCCCCCGCCGGGCGGAAGTCCGTGGATCGATGAACACGTCACCGGCAGCGTCGTCGAGCCGATGCCGGTTCGAAAGATCAAGAAGCCGAGCGAGCTGAGGCCGGATCAGGCATGGCTCGACAAGCTCGAGATGCCGGATCTGCCGGTCACCTGGTCGGATCAGCTGATCGAGTACCTCCTCTTCTATAAGAACGATCCGCGCGGCCGCTCGATCATGACGAGCTGGCTCGAGGCCCAGGGGCGCTACCGCGATCTGATCGTCAATCATCTCCGCAAGGCGCACCTCCCCGAGGATCTCCTGTACGACGCGATGATCGAGTCGTCGTACGACAACGACGATCTGTCGTCGGCGGGAGCGCTCGGCCTGTGGCAGTTCATGCCCGCGGCCGGCAAGATCTACGGGCTGCGCCAGGACCGCTGGGTCGACGAGCGCAGGGATCCGGTGCGGTCGACGGTGGCGGAGATGGATTACTTCGCTGACCTCTACCAGCGCTTCGGCGACTGGCAGATCGCACTCGCGGCATTCAACGTCGGCTACGGCGCGATGCTGCGCTCGATCGCTCGCTACAACACGAACGACTACTACCAGCTGTGCGCATACGAGAACGGTCTGCCGTGGGAGACCTGCCTGTACACGCCCAAGGTCCTCGCCGCCGCGATCGTCGGTCACAACCGCGCGGTGTTCGGCTACGACAAGATCAAGGAGCAGCCGGCCGAGACGTTCGACGAGGTCAGCGTGCCGACGTCGGTCTCGATCGCGGTGATCGCACGTGCCGCGGGCGCGAACGAGGCCGATATCAAGCGCCTCAACCCGCAGCTGAAGCGGGACCGCACGCCGCCCGGCGAGACGGGCTACGTGGTGCGCGTGCCGCGTGGTGCCCAGGGCGACTTCCAGCGCCGGCTCGTCGAGCTGCAGACCGACTGGGACGGCTACGATGCGTATGTCGTCGCGCACGGCGAGCGGCTCGAGGACATCGCGACGACGTACGGCATCTCGCTGGGCCAGCTCCGCAAGCTCAACAACATCTCGCGCGAGAGCGAGATCGAAGGTGGCTGCGTGCTGGTGGTCCCGCGCGTCGCCGAGGACGTGCGCGAAAAGAACAAGGCAAAGGCGAAGGCGAAGCTGCTCGCCTCCGGCGTCGACGGGAAGGAAGGCGATGCCCTCCTCGTGCCGGTCCCCGACAAGGACTTCGCCATCCCCGGCACGCAGCGCGTGTTCTACCGGGTCGTCAGCGGCGACAGCGTCGCGAGCGTCGCGAAGGCGTTCGGCATCAAGCAGGACGAGCTGATCACGTGGAACGGCCTCGAGGAGGACGGCAAGCTCCATCCCAAGATGGTGCTGCAGGCGTTCGTGGCGCCCGACTTTGACGCCGACAAGCACAAGATCGCGCTGCTCGATGACAAGGACCTCGTCGTCGTGACGCGCGGGTCGAACGAGCACCTCGATCTCGCCGAGGAGCGCACGGGCCGCGTCCGGACGGAGTACGTCTCGAAGGGCAACGAGAAGCTCGAGGCGGTCGCGAAGCGCTTCGGCATGGGCTCGCACGACCTCGCGCGGATCAACCGCATCTCGTACAACACGGTCCTCGAGAAGGGCCAGAAGATCATCGTCTACCAGGTGGCGGATCCGTCACGGTCCGATCGCGCAGAGGAGCAGTGGAAGAAGACACCGAAGGCGCGCCGCGGTAAGACCGGTACGGCACGCCCTCCACGAACCTCGGAGGGACCCGTGACGAGACCGACGCAGGTCGATGAAGGAGACGAGCGATGAAGACGTTTGCACTCGCAGCGATGCTGCTGACCGCATGTGGTGGCGACGACGGCACGATGACGATGATCGACGCGCCGACCCAGAACATGAACAAGGTCCAGGCCGTGACCTGCCCGGCGACCGCCGACGCGATGGTGACGTCGAGCAACACGTCCTCGTCGTACACGCCGGCGAGTCAGACCGTCGCGGTCAACGCCATCGTGAAGTTCGTGATGCCGAGCACCCACAACGTCGCGCCGAACACGCTGACGACGACGGATCCAGGCCTCTCGGTCGGCTTCGGCGAGACCAAGTGCCTCAAGTTCACGCAGGCCGGCACGTTCGGCTTCTTCTGCACCGCGCACAGCTTCACCGGCACCATCACGGTGCAGTGAGCCGTCATCCGCAAGGGACTCCCTCGGCCTAAGGTGCGCGTGTCCCTCGCGGACTCAGGACACGCGGCGATTTCGGCCTCGGTTCAGAAGTCGAAGCCCGCAGACATCGACAGCGTGCGCTGCGCGGCTGCGGTGTCCTTGGCGTCGCAGTTCGCGGTCGTCGATGCCGGCATGCATGGATCGCTCGTGCCCATGCGATCGTCGACGGAGCTGCCCTTGAGCGCGAACTGCGCCTCGAGGGTCAGCTGGAACACGTAGTACTGCATCTTCGCGCCGAGGTAGATCCGGTTGCGATAGATGTTGTCCTGATCCTTGAACACGAAGTTCGCCAGGATGTCGGTCATCGGCGGGGCCTGGTTGAGCGGATCGATCTCGGGCGTCGGATCGATGACCTCCGAGCGCGGGACGATCATGAGCAGGTTCCAGCCGACAAACGGATCGAACCGCCACGTGCCGCCGATGCCGAAGTGCTTCGACACCGCGACATCGAGCGAGGCGACGGTCAGGTCCATCTCGCGCTGGTTCAGCATGCGCGACACCGCGCCGCGGACGGCCAGGCTCGGGATCGGCAGCTGGTGATATCCCTCGTGGAGGGCGAACTTCGCGTAGAGCTGGCCGGTCCAGGTCCGCGAGTCGACGAGGTGGATGGCACCGCCGCCGATCTCGAACGACGGTAGCGGGAACCACATCCCCTTGCGACCGAACAGACCGACGGTGCGCATCAGGCTGTCGGTGCCGCCTTCGCGGGCCTTCCAGTAGGGGGCGCCGGCGTCGATCGTCGTCGACGCGTAGTCGACCGTCAGCTGGAAGCCGCCGAAGCCGACGGTATCGGCGGGGGTCAGCAGATGCGGAGCGAGCACGACGCCGAGCTGCGACGCGAGCGAGCGAAACTCGAGGGACTGGCCGACGTACGTCACCGTCCCGTCGGCGGCCGTCAGCCGCGTGCCGAGGCGCGACAGGACGAGGTCATTCGAGTCCGCCTTCGCCGGCGTTGCAGCACCGACGATGAACAGGACGACGAGCCCGCATCGCATGCCGCGATCGTAACATCACTTCTGCGCGAACCGGAACGGGTAGTGCACTACCACCGTACCTCCCTCCGCCAGCGGCGGCAGGGCGAGCGTCTGGAAGGTCGAGCGCAGGCAGTCGTCGAACGCCGCGGGGAGGGTCTGGCCCTGGTCGTCGACAAGCTGATCGGCATCGACCACCGTCCCGATGTCGGGGTCGCCCGACAGGGTGATCGTGGCCGTGAAGTTGACGTTCGGGTCCTTCAGCGTCGGGATCGCCTTCTCGTAACACTCCTTGATGATCGGGATCACCTCGTGCATCGCGTCGCGGATCTGGGTCCTGGAGATCGGCGTGTCCTCGACGGCGTCGTCGGGCAGCCGCGGCGGCGTGGGGGCCGAGGTGGCGGCGCGACCGCCGGACGCTCGGGCCGACTGCGCACCGGCGATCCGGTCGGCGAGCTTCTGGCGCTCCTCGGCGTTCGCGAGCCGAGTGACATGGTCGATCCGCTGGGGCGGCGTCGGCTGCGCCGTCGGTGGGCTCGACGCACGGGCGCCGCGCGGCGGCTCCGGCGGTTCGGTGGAGGCGGCCGAGGTCGCAGGAGGCCGGCGCAGGTACCAGATGGCGGCCGCAATCCCCCCGAGACTGATTGCGATTCCGAGCCGCTTCATGGTCGGGGAGACACGCGCGGCCGGCATTCGTTGCATGTTACACAACCTCCATGTACGCGACGATCCGCGTCGACGAGAGCGGCCCGGTTGCCCGCATCACGCTCGACCGTCCCGACAAACGCAATCCGATCGGTCCTGCCACCTGCGGCGAGCTCGTCGCCGCATTCAACGCGCTCAAGACGAACGCGGCCGTCCGCGTCGTCGTGCTGACCGGCGCGGGCACCGTGTTCTCCGCCGGCGGCGATCTCTCGGCGATGCAGCCGCAGAGTGGACCGACCGCATCGCTCGTCGATCTGTTCACGACGATGCACGACCTCGGCAAGCCGATCATCGCGATGGTGAACGG
>Ga0153915_10006461_pt1 | contig 11002 bp, 12 predicted proteins | sample Opewatmetagenome_2_FD_107003 | JGI IMG/M metagenome (GOLD analysis project Ga0153915, IMG submission 107003) | Freshwater wetland microbial communities from Ohio, USA - Open water 3 Core 3 Depth 3 metaG | ecosystem: Environmental > Aquatic > Freshwater > Wetlands | place: USA: Ohio, Lake Erie...
TCGCCCCGCTCGTGGCGGCCGCCAGCCGGTGCGCCCGATGAGCTGCGAGCATCTGTTCGTCGATTTGAGCGGCGTCGCCCCCAGCCGCCTGACCGATCCGCAGGACCTCGGCGCGCTCGCGCTTGCGGCCGCAAACGCCGCCGGGCTCCACCCGGCATCGCCGCCGCTCGTCCAGGCGAGCCCGCGCGGCACCTCGGCGGTGCTCGCCTGCCATGGCGGCCACGTCGCCATCCACGCGCTGCCCGACGAGGGACTGTGCTATGCCGACGTGGCGTCGGTGGGTACGTCGCAGCCGCAGCGCGCCCTCGACGTCATCGTCCGGCGGCTCGCCCCGCGCGACGTGCGGACCGATGCCCGCCACCGCGAGGCGGCCCCGGTCACCCAGCAGGAACGGATATGAACGCCTGGTCGGCCTACGCCGCCGTCCCGCTGCGCCTCGCCGTCGGCGGCATCTTCCTCCGACACGGCATCCTCAAGCTGGAGGGTGGGTTGCCGGGCCTGGCGGCGTTCCTGCACGGCCTGGGGTTCCCGTTCGCCAACGTCTGGGCGGTGATTCTCATCGGGGTGGAGACGGTCGGTGCGGCCTGCGTGGTGCTGGGCCTGCTGACGCGGGCCTGGGCTCTCTGCTTTGTCGTCGAGATGATCGTGGCGATCCTGCGGGTCCAGATTCCCGGCGGCCGCGTGTTCGAGCTCGAAGCCCTGCTCCTGGCCGGGGCGGCGAGCCTCGTCGCCCTGGGTGACGGGCCGCTCGCGCTGGGGATGAAGCTGAAGAAGAGCTAGAGCAGGATCCGCAGCAACCCCGCCTCCGCGCTGCCGCGGAGGAAGCTCTCTGCATCGGTGGCGGGAATCGTGACCCCGGTCTCCTGACGGCCCAACCGCGCGCTGGCGGCCATGTAGTCTTCCACCGACCCCCCCGCCCATTCCGCCGCGTCGTCCTTCATCTGGCGGACGATTTCGTCCCACGTCCCCACGTAAATCCGCCCCGCCCGCGTGCCGATCCGGTGGATATCGACTCCGGCCGCGCCTTTGCGCATCCCCTGCAGCTCGGTGAGCAGCGTGCCGAACAGCTCGAGCTGCCGCGGATCGCGCACCTGCCCGTCGGACCCGATCGCCTCGATTTCCGCCAACAGCAGGTCGTCAGCGGAGGCCTCGGCGGTGAGCTCCCCCAGCCGGGTGTGCCACGCGGTCAGCGCGGGATCGTCATCGGCGAGCTTGTAGACGCTGCGCTTGAGCTCGAGCAGGCGCCAGATCGCCAGCGTATCGACGTGGTCGTCGGGCTCCGTGCGCTCGACGTGAAACAGGGCAGCCTCGTATTCCCCGCGGTCGTACAGGAGGTTCGCGAGGTAGATCCGCGCCTCCGCCTGGGACGGATCGAGCTCGAGCGCCCGTCGCAGCCAATAGAGCGAGCCCGACTCGTCTCCCAGCCGGTGCGCGGCATAGCCGACGCACGCGGCGGCTTCCGCCGAATCGCCGTGAGCGGCGAGGGCGACTTCGAAGAAGCGCCGCGCCTGGTCCAGCACGCCTTCGCGGAACAGCGCGCGTCCCACCTGGAGCATCAAGTCGTGATCGTCCCGGAATCCGAGACCGAGAATACGCTCGAAGCACGAGACCGCACCCGAGCGCTCTCCGAACTTCAGCAGCACCTCGCCCAGGCCGGCGAGCGCGTCTTCATGATCGGGGTCGAGGGTGAGGGCCTCTTCGAAGGCCCGTCGGGCCCAGACGAATTCGTCGCGGGCCAGTCGGGCGTACCCCATCCCGACGTGCAGCTCCACGGCCGCCGGGTAGAGGCTCAGCCCTTCGCGGAGCGTCTCGATGGCGTCGTCGTATTGTCCTTCGTTGTACAGCTGATGGGCACGGTCGTCGTATTCGTCGGAGCTGAGGAACGGTTCCCCAGGCATTCGAGCGCTGCCCCCTGGAAGGTTGCGCTATGATACGAAAAGGAAGGCGGTTACACAAGCAGATGCAGGTGTCGGGTGCCGGGTGTCAGCACCGCGGCGCCGACACCCGACACCTGAGACCTGTCGTTCAGTTGGGCTTCTTGGTGGAATCCTGCGGCGCGGGCGTCGCGGGCTTGGCCTTCGACGTGTCGCGAGCCGTACCCGTCGCCTTCCGGGGCGCGGCGCGGTGCGTCGACTTCGGCTTCGGCTTCGCCTTCGTCGAGTCGTGTGCCGCTACCGGAGTCTGCGTGGGCGTCTGGGCCTGGGCGACGGCGAGCGCCGGGGCTGCAACGAGCGCCAGCGTGATGAGCATCTTCCGCATACTGGTGTGCCTCCAAGGTTGGACCGGGCGACCCACCCTGGGTCGCTTCGGTCCTGAGACCCCGGAGGTGGTGCGGCCGTCACACCCGGAGTGCTTCAGGGACGTTCGTGACTCGACTGGACGCGGCGGGCGTGGGAGACGGCCGCGGGTGCGGGACGCGGCGGCGTGGGCACCTGGGGGAGGAGGGCGCGTACGGCTGCCAGCGCGGCGGCGTGGCTGCGCCCGCGTTGCAGCTCCTGCACGGCGGCCGCCGCGACGTCGAGGAAGCGCAGCCCCCGCAATCCGAGCCGTGCCCCCTCGACCATGAGGTCGACGGATGAGTCCTCCGCGAAGCCATGGCCGACCAGGTCGGCCACGGCGTGGAGCGCCGGGCCGGCGGGCTCGCCGGGCAGGGCCGTGCTCAGGCGGCCGACCAGCTGCGGGGAAACGCCGCGTGACAGCGCGGCCGCGACGGCGGTGACTTCGCCGGGGTCGCTGGGGCGTGATTCGCCGGCCGAGCTGAGCAAGGCGCGAGCGCTGCGCAGCTGGTCGGCCGACGCGCCGACGGCGGCGACGATGCGGTCGGCCGCGACGCCTTTGGCGCCCCCTTCGAGCGCCTTCTGAATGAGCGGCTCGGTCGGAAGGCCGTCGCGGGCGGCGTCCTGCACGATCGAATCGAGGACCCCGAGGGTCGCGGGCGGCACGCGACCGGCGAGCCGGTCCCGCGCTCCCTGCGAGGCGAGCGGCGACGCGGCAGCCAGCAGCAGGACGATGCTGCGGCGCAGATTCACCGGGCGATGGACCGCACAAAGAGCAGCGCGTTCTGGCGGCCGAACCCGTCGTCCACATAGCGGCCGGCCAGCGGGTCGGTCACCCAGCGTTCGCCGTCCACCACGAACATGTACTCGTGCTGGCCGACGGGGAGGACGACCGTCCCGCGCCAGATGCCGTCGTGGTCGTCGTCGCGCAGCATGACGGCCCCCGAGCGCCAGTCGGTGAAGGAGCCCACCACGTCGACGGATTTCGCACCGGGGAAGCGGCCGACGAACTGGGCGATGCCTTCCTGGTCGCCGATGACCGGGCCCGGCCCATGCCCCGGGATCACGGCGACCGCGGCGAGCGCCGCCGCCAGCGCCAGGCTCCAGACCGGACGGAAGCTGATCGTCACCGCATGCCGCTCGGTCAACCAGTGGGCGAGCCGCACGCCGGCGCCTTGGGGGGGCCGGCGCACTTCCGCCATCACCCGGGCCGCGACGCTGGCGCGCGGCAGCGCCGACAGCGCGTGCGCGGCGCGCGTGAGCGCGGCCAGCTGTTCCCGTTGCGCCGCGTTCAGCTCGTCGGCCGGGATCTCGCCGTCCAGCACCCGGTGCACCTGCGGATCGATGTGGCTCACGGCTCCTCCTTCAGCGCCTCGAGCAGCGCCGCGCGGGCGCGATGCACCCGCATCTTCAAGGTCGGGATTCGCTCCCCGGTTGCTTCGGCCATCTCCTCGTAGCTCAGCCCCTCGACGTGTTTCAGCACGAACGCCTCGCGCTTCTCCGGCGAAATCGTCTCGAGGGCCCGCTGCACGAGCGCCAGCTGTTCGGCCCGCTCCGCCGCCGCCTCGGTGTCCGACGGGTCCGGAAGCGGCGGCGCATCCTCGAGCGAGATGTCCGACGCCGATCGCCGCGCGAGATGGCTCCGGCACCGATTCCCCACGATCCGGTACAGCCAGCTCTTCAATCGCGCGGGGTCCCGGCACGAGGCGAGATGACGGTACGCCCGGACCAGCCCTTCGGCGACCGCATCCGCCGCCGCGTCGGGGTGCCCGAGCATCCGGGTGGCGTAGCGCAGCAGGCCGGATTCATACCGGCGGATCACGATGCCGAACGCTTCGACGTCGCCGGATAGTATGCGTGCAACGACCTCCGGATCGGAGAGCTCCCGGTCCGTAGGCAAGACCCTTGGGGAGTTCATTCGGTCACTGTCGCGCGTGCGCGGCCGCCAGCGCGTCTTGCGCCACCAGCAGGAAACTCGCGGCGCGCAAGCCTTCCCCCTGCACCGCGCCGGCGAACGCCTCGAGCGTGGCCTCGGCGCGGCGGCGATAGTCGGCGTCGCCGGTCGCCGTCGCGAGGCCGAGGAGCATGTGGGCGGCCCAGGCATTGGCGCCCGGCAACAGATCGTCGAGCACGGGCTTGACGCGGTCATCGAACGGCGGCGCGGGCGCATCGCGCGCCGCGACATCGAAGTAGCCTCCGCCGGCGGCATCGGCGAATTCCCGTTCCAGCACCGCCGCCAGATCTTTGGCGACGTCGAGGTAGTGTCGGCGTCCGGTCGCGGCATAGGCCGCGACGCAGGCGTCGGCGACCTGCACCTGATCCTGCAGCAGTCCCGTGAGGGCGCCCGTGCCCGAGTGGCGCACGCCGGTGCGCGGGGCGTACACGCGGCGCAGGAGCGTATCGAGCGCCGCGATCGCGCGCCCCTGGGCCAGCGAATCGCGCAGGCCGTCGGCAGCCACGATCGCCGTCGCGATGGCGTACCCGTCGCGGTCGGCGAACAACGCGCGACCGTCGTGATAGGTCAGCGTCCGCAGTAGTCCCGTCAGTTGATCCCGAGCCGCGTCACGGAACCGCGGGTCGGCGGTGAACACCCAGGCCACGGCGAGCACGCGCGCCAGCGAGGCACGCACGATCTCGGGCGGTTCATCCAGGGAGCCCGCCGCCACGGTCCCCGAGTCGAGCAGGGTCACGAGCGCGGCGTGGGCCACCGCGAACGCCGTGCTGTCGCCGGTACGGGCGTACTCGGTGAGCAGTAAGACGAGGCCCTGCGCCGACGCCAGGCCATCGACGCGGCGCCCGGCTCGCACCGAGGCGTCGATGCCCGCACGCACCATCCCGATCTCGTCCGCCAATGCCTGCGGCCGAAGCACGCCGTGGGCTCCCTGCCCGCGGGCCAGCGCGAGCTGCCGGACCACCGCCGCGTGCCGCGACAGGAATTCGCGTCGCTCGCGGAAATCCCGCGCGATCTCCGGGAGCAGTTGTTTCAAGCCGCGGCCGGTGACGGGGTCGTCGCCCGGGAAGTACGTTCCACCGAAGAACGCGGCTCCGTCGGGGGTCAGGAACACGGTGAGGGGATAGCCGCGCAGACCGGCCAGCGACAGCACGGCGGCCTGATAGCGCTCGGCGACGTCGGGCCGCTCGTCGCGATCGACCCGGACCGGCACGAAGAGCGAGTCGATGAGCGCCCCGAGATCGGGGTTGGAGTACACCTCCCGATCCATCACCGTGCACCAGCGACAATCTTCGGCACCCACGTAGAGCAGCACCGGCCGATCCAGGCGCGCGGCGAGGGCGAAGACATCGCGACTCCACGGCTGCCAGCTGACCGGCTGGCGGGCGGCACGCGCCAGGTAGGGCGTCGCCGTCTGCGCCATGCGGTTGACGAGCGCGCCGTGCTCGGTCGCGCAGGCCAGCGCGAACGGCAGCAACAGCAACGGGGAACGCGGGCGACTGTGCATGGATGGGCGAGGGGAATGTACATACCCGGGGGAGTGGCCACCCGTTCCCCTCCGAAGCCCGCACGCCCTCAATGGTGCACGAGGAAACCGAATGTGAAGGTTGGGACCCGGTGAACGGTGTAGTCGAGCCGCACCGTGGTTCGGGGATCGGCGGTCACGATGATACCGATTCCGGCATGATACCCGGTGAACGAGATTGTCCCGCCCTCGCTCATGCCCAGGAGCGCGCTCCCACCGGCGCGGCCCACGACGGCCACGGGGGCGGCCGGCCGGATCCGAACGGCGAGCGACAGATCCGTCATCCCGGCGAGTGCGCCGAACGCGAGCAACCGCGGATACGCATCGAAGGAAAAGTCCAGGCCGACGACGTCGTTCTCCGCGGGACTCACCCGGACGCCGACCTGGGGCTCGTGGTCCTCGCCAAATGTCGACGCGCCGACCTGCAGGCTGACTGTCTGGGCTCCGAGTGCCGAGGACGCGCCGACGACCATCATGGTGGAGAGCGCGAGCAGCGCGGGGCGCATCGAGACCTCCGGTGAGATGCCGTGAGGATGATGGCCGGGCGGTCTCAAGCCGGCTTCAAGTCCAGCGCCGTGTTATCGTTTGCCCGGATGACGCCGACCATCACCCCGAAAGTGAACGGCCCGCTGCTGGTGCAAGGGCCGGTGCGCATCACGGCGCCGGACGGGACGGAGATTCCCGTGCCCCCCCGCAAGGATGGCACGCCCGCGCAAGTCATTGTCCTGTGCCGTTGTGGCGCATCGGCCACGAAGCCGTTTTGCGACGGTTCGCACCAGCGGATCGGATTCGACAGCTCCGCGGCGTCTTCCCCGGCTCCCCGGCCCTAAGCGGGGGGTGTTATAGTTGGTGCCGGTCCCGGGCCTCGGCCCCTGCCCGTCTCGACGGGCCGGAGCGGCAGGCCCCGTGCTGTGAGCCCTGTCTCTGTGGAGGAGACGCAATGGCGAAGGCGGGAAAGACCCCGATGGCGGCCGACGAGGGGTATTGTGTGAAGTGTAAGACCAAGCGAAAAATCTCCAACGCGCAGGAAGTGAAGATGGCGAACGGCCGCCCTGCGCTGAAGGGCGTGTGCCCGGTGTGCGGCACGGGGATGTTCAAGATCCTGCCACCGAAGTAGTCACCCCGTCGTCCCGACCGCTTGCACAGCGCGAAGGCCCGGTGATGTCACCGGGCCTTCGTCGTCTTCACTGTTCGGCCATGAACGGGTAGGCGAAGTCGGTGGGCGGTGCGAAGGTCTCCTTGACCGCGCGCGGGGACACCCAGCGGATCAGGTTGAAGAGGCTGCCGGCTTTGTCGTTGGTCCCGCTGGCACGCGCTCCGCCGAACGGCTGTTGCCCCACCACCGCACCCGTGGGCTTGTCGTTCACGTAGAAGTTGCCCGCTGCATACCGCAGCGCGCGGTGCGCCTCGGCCACGGCGGCGCGATCCCGTGCGAAGACCGCTCCCGTCAGCGCGTAGGGCGAGGTCGTGTCGACCAGCCGCAGCGTCTCCGCCCAGCGCTTCTCGGGATACACGTGCAGCGTGAGGACCGGCCCGAAGATCTCCTCGCACATGGTCCGGTAGCCCGGATCCTCGGCCTGGAGCAGCGTCGGTTGAATGAAATAGCCATCCGAGTCGTCCGTGCCGCCGCCCGACAGCACTTTGGCCCCGGATCCCGTCCGGGCATCGTCGATGTAGCTCTTGATCTTGTCGAAGGCTTTCCGGTCGATCACCGCCCCCATGAAGTTGCGGAAATCGGCGGGATCCCCCATGCGTACGCGCTCGAGCATGCCGAGCACCCGCTCCCGAACGGCCGGCCAGAGAGAGTCCGGGACGTAGGCACGCGATGCCGCGGAGCATTTCTGTCCCTGGTACTCGAACCCGCCACGCACGATCGCCGCCGCCAGCGCGTCGGGGTCCGCGCTGGGATGGGCGAGAATGAAGTCCTTGCCCCCGGTTTCCCCGACCAGGCGCGGGTAGTCGGCGTACTCCCGCAGGCCCTTCGCGACCGTCTCCCACAGCCACTGGAAGACGTCGGTGGAGCCGGTGAAGTGGATGCCCCCGAGGTGCCGATCCGCGAGCAGTGCCGCGCTGATCTGCGAGGCCGGACCCGGGAGGAAGTTGATCACCCCCGGTGGCAGTCCAGCCTCCTCCATCAGCTTCATCAGGAAGTAGTTCGAGTACACGGCGGTGCCGGCGGGCTTCCAGACGACCGTGGTCCCCATCAGCGCCGGAGCGGAGGAGAGGTTGCCGCCGATCGACGTGAAGTTGAACGGGCTGATCGCGTAGACGAACCCCTCGAGCGGCCGGTAGTCGAGCTGGTTCCACGTCCCGGACGCCGACAGCGGCTGCTCGGCGTGAATGCGCTCGGCGAAATGCGCGTTGAACCGAAAGAAGTCGATCAGCTCGCACGCGGCATCGATCTCCGCCTGATGTGAAGTCTTACTTTGCCCCAGCATCGTCGCGGCGTTGACGGTCGACCGGTACTTCCCCGCGAGCAGATCGGCTGCCTTCAGGAACACCGCCGCACGCTCCTCGAGCGTCGCCGCGGCCCACGCCGGCCATGCCGCCCGCGCCGCGGTGATGGCCGCCGCCACTTCCTTGGGGCCCGCCTGGTGCACCTTGGCGAGCACGTGACGGTGGCAGTGCGGCATCACCGCGTCGACCGTCTGACCGGTCCGGATTTCCTTGCCGCCCACGATCAGCGGGATCTCGATCGGCTGGGCGCTCATCTCACGGAGCGCACGCTTCAGCTCGTCGCGCTCGGGGGTGCCGGGTGCGTAGGAGCGTACCGGCTCGTTCTGGGGGATGGGGATCTTGGACATGGAAGAAATCTAACAGCTATCGGCTCTCGGCTATCGGCCATCGTCTTGACCGACGGCCGACAGCCGATCGCCGCCGTTCTCAGTCTCGTCTGCCGCCGGCCCTCACCATCAGGCTGTCCGACACTTGCACCGCCCGCATCGGCTGCACCGCCCGCTTCTCCCCGCGCGGGATCGTGCCGCTCAGGTTCGCGAGTTCGAGCGCCGTCACCGCCATCACCGTCGACGCCTGGCGCAGGTCCCAGTCGATCGCCTTGTCATAGGTGTCCGACTGGGAATGATGGGTGTGGTTGTAGCCGCGCGTGATCTGGTTGAAGTTGAACCCCGGCACGCCGTAGGGGAGAAACGAGAGATGGTCCGTCCCGCCCTTGTTGTTGTCGGTAACGGTATCGGCGTGCAGGTCGTGCACCGGGGCGAGGAGCGCGCGCCAGAGATAGTAGAGGTCCAGGCGGCTCTGGAGCGCTTGGCCGGTGATCGCCCCCACCCCGTTGTCGAGCACGACGACCGCCTGGATCGAATCGGCCTCGGCGGCGTGCGTCTCGGCGTACTTGCGCGACCCGATGAGGCCCTGCTCCTCGCCCGTGAAGAGGACGAAGCGCACCGTGCGCTTGGGGTGCACGCCGGAGCGGGCGATGATGCGCGCCGCCTCGAGCGTTGCCATGGACCCGGTCCCGTTGTCGGAGGCGCCGGTGCCGAGATCCCACGAGTCAAGATGCGCCCCGACGATCACCACCTGCCCCGGCAGCTCGCTCCCCTTTATCTCGCCGACCGTGTTCCACTGCGGCACGGAGTCGGTCGTCATCGCGTTCGTCACGCTCGCCTCGACCTGGGGCGCGGACCCGGCGGCGATCAGCCGGTCGAGCATCGCATAGTCCTCGTGCGCGACGACCAGATAGGGAAGCGGATAGATGCGGTTGGGCGAGCCGCTCATGTTCAGCAGGTCCTGCTCCTTGCCGGCGTCGGTCAACTGCCCCAGGGCGCCCGCCCGCTTCAAGAGGTAGGGCAGGTCGTTCTGGAATTGCTGCAGCCGCGCCCGGCCGGCCGAGTCGAGGCCCTGGCGGCGGGCGAACAGGTTGCGGAAGAACTCGCGCTGCCGCTGCGAGTCGGCAGCGGCCATCGGGGGGCCGTCGTTGTTCCAGACCATCGAGGGCGGGGTGAGCATCACCCAGGCGCCCTTCACCCGCGCGACGTTGGCCGCCAGGCTCTCGGGACTGCTGGCGTCGATCCGCACTACCGGGCCCCGTAGCGGCTTTCCTCCCGTCCCCGGCGTCCAGGCCCAGCTCGCCGCCACGAGATCGTGCGCACGGGGGGCCACGAGGCGCGCCCACATCGGTCCGCGCGTCCAGGTGCCGCCGAAATTCCACTGCTCGAGATGGGCGGCGAGCCCGTAATCCTGGAAGCGGCGCATGGTCCATTCGTTGGCCTGTCGCGCGGCCGGGGACCCGGTGAGCCGCGGGCCGATCACGTCCGACAGGTACATCAGGTTCTTCATCGCCTCGGACCGGTTCATGCCTTCGTCCAGGAGGGCACCGACGCCGGCCGTGTCCACCGTGAGCTGTTGCGCGGCGAGTGGGCGGCCGGCCAGCGCGACGGCCAATAATGGAAGGACATGAAAAGGGGTGAGTCGCATACTTCGACCTCGTGCGGATGGGTGAATCGACGGGGAACGTGCGGAGGACGGCGTGACAGCGGGCTCCGACGAGACGACGCTCGGGTGTCTCCTTCTAGCTGTCGGTGGTGAAGAACGGCGAGGTGAGGCCCCGCTGCGGGGGGATCGGCAGCGACACGGTGAAGGTGGTCCCCACCCCCTCGGTAGACTTCACGGCGACGGTGCCGCCGAACACCTCCTGCGCCACCTTGCGGACGACGGTCAACCCCGCCCCTCCTTCGCCGGGCGCCTTGGTAGTGAACCCCGGCTCGAATACGCGATCCACGAGGTAGGCCGGGATGCCGACGCCGCGGTCGGTCACCGAGAGACGCAGCGTTTCTCCTTCCCGGTCCAGGCGAAGCGTGATCGGTCCACGGCGCTCGCTCGACGCCTCCACGGCGTTCCGGACCAGGTTGATGAGCAGCTCATACAGCAGGTTGGGGTCGCCGTTCAGGTGCACGGTCTCGAGCGCGGTCGCGAGCTCGACGTCCACGCCCTCCTGGCGCAGGACCCGACCTTCCAGCGCAACCACCGAGCGCGCTACGCGGATGGCATCGAACCGCTCGCGCCCGCGGATGGCGCCGCGCGCGCGATCCTGCACCGCTTGCAGGAAGTCGAGCGCCCGGTTGAGCGCTTCCAGGACTTCCCCCAGCTCCTCGAGCAGCTCGAGGCGGCGCGGCACCGGCAGGTCTTCCATCCGCCCCAGCGACTCCATCGTCAACTGGAGCCCAGCCCGCGCCCCGGTGAGGGGGTTCTTGGCCTCATGGGCGACCACCGAAGGGAGCGTCAACAGGTCCTTCA
>Ga0153915_10006462_pt1 | contig 11001 bp, 8 predicted proteins | sample Opewatmetagenome_2_FD_107003 | JGI IMG/M metagenome (GOLD analysis project Ga0153915, IMG submission 107003) | Freshwater wetland microbial communities from Ohio, USA - Open water 3 Core 3 Depth 3 metaG | ecosystem: Environmental > Aquatic > Freshwater > Wetlands | place: USA: Ohio, Lake Erie...
AGCCCAGGAGCTCGCGAAGAAAGCGATTGCAGGCAAGAAGCTAAAGGAGTGGGACAAGAAGCACTGGGAGATGATGTCTGACTCAGCGAGTCTTGTGATAGCCTCAGGCCGGAACGCGGTTATAGCTCTTGCAGGCCGCGGCGTGGGGAGGAAGGCGGCAGGCCGCATTCTCGCGAAAATGCACAAGGACGATGAGCTGCTCCAGGATATTCTCCACGCAGAGCAGATGTACGCCCGCAACAGAAGGTTCTGGAAGGATTGAACTTACTGGAAATTTGCCTACCTTATCACTTTGACCCTGCCTGAGCTCCCGTCAACCTCCACAAGGTCTCCTAATCTTATCATGCTAGTGGCATTCCCTGTACCTACAATGGCAGGGATTTTCATCTCCCTTGCAACTATGGCAAGGTGGCAGAGCCTGCCTCCCTGGTCACAGACGACAGCTGAGAAATCTTTTATCATGTGGGATATCTGGGAATCCGCATGCTGAAGAACAACCACGCTGCCTCTGGGCGCTTTGCTTATGGGATTTTTATCAGAAACCACATATGCCTTACCCTTCAACTTGCCCCCAAAGGCAGGCAGACCCCTTATTTCCATTTTCGATTCCGGGTTCCTGCTCCTCCATTCTCCATCTTTCAGGTGCTCTATGCCATACATGAGCACCTTATCAAAATCTAGTTTCCTTGTCTTCATGAGGAGCAAGAGCTGCACGAGCGCTTGGCCGAACGATGCCATTTCTTCGGATTTCAAGCCGCCCTTGTAGAGCCTGGTATTCGGACTCCGCTTCTTGTCATGGTATATGTGCTTCGCGAAATCAAGCTGACCCATGAAAATCACGGCTCTCGTGAGGGCATCTGGCCTGTCTTCCTCGCTATCATAAATGCTCGAAATCTCCCGCTCGAGCTCCTCTATGGTCATCTTGGAGTAATCCTTGGTCATGTCATTATTTTGTAAGTTTTTTATAAATAACCAGCGTACAAATCCCGGCATGGTGGTGGGATATTCCCAAATGAGCCGCAACCGCAGGTTCTGGAAGGATTAACTGCTTAAAAGGTTTACTTCTAAAAATTGACAGGTGATGTAAATGGCAGGAAAGCTTTCTTTTGAAAATTATGTGAATATTGCGCAGTATGCAATATATTCAGGATTGATTGGCAAGCATACGGAAATAGACGATGACGCGGCACAAGTTGCTGTACATATCATAAGAGAACAAGGCCGTTCGGAAAATCCAAGAGTTTCCATTTTGCCCACTCGTGATTATGTGAAATACGTGATTGAAACGTACGAAACAGCTCAAGCGGCAATCAAAAAGTACAGGAAGCTGAAAAACCTGGAGCGCGACCGCATGCTTCTTGTGCCTTACTGATTGCTTATATCTTTTTAACCTGTTTCAGCTCCATGCTCTTTATACTTTCCCCATCCTCCCCAAAAACAAACCTCGCCCTGATTTTCTTCCCTTCCAGAACCAGAGGTAGCCAGTGCCTGTCATCCTGCCACATTCTTCCATAAGGAATTTCCTGGAAAGAGAACCATTCAGGCTTCATCTCCCTGCTCTCTTTAGGTTTTCCTTTCCATTTCTCCACGAGGAATACATGCACTGTCTGGTCCCAGCGCTTTATTTTGGGAACGTGAGGGAATAGAAAAGTGAACTCAGCGACTTTTCTTATCTCTTCCGCCTGCACACCAAGCTCTTCATACAGTTCTCTTATGGCAGCCTGCTCCAGGCTTTCGGCATTCTTGATTTTCCCTCCGAAACCATTGTACTTTCCCTGCCCGAATCCCTGCTTCTTCATCCCCAAGAGGATTTTATTCTCCCTCCCATCAACCAATGTGCACAAAGTAGTTTGCTTCATATGCTTCCCTCAACCCCAAAAAAATCCCAGCAGGCTTGCAGCCCCGTAAAGGAAGAATCCCACCACATTATCAATTATCCCCAGTATGTACTGGCCAAGGCCCGCAAGCAGCCCGAACACAGGATACAGTATGATAACAACAGCCACCAGAAGCCCTAGCATGAGCATCCCTTTCGCGGCCTTCCCGGGATTTTTTATGAAAGCAAACAAGGCTCCAGTGGCAATACCTCCCAAATGCGCTATATGCGCCACATTCCCGAAGCCCGGCTGGTAATACGCAACAAAGCTTTCCGTGATTATGTACAAAGCCGCCACAATCCCGAGGGGAAGAGGGAACAGGAACACATAGACTTTTTCCAGCGGCTTGAGCAGCATGACAGCTCCCATAAGCCCGAATATGGCTGCCGACGCTCCAACTACAGGCACGGTGCTGGTAAGGATAAAGGCCAGGCTCCCAAGGAATCCGCTCGCAAAATAAATAGAAAGGAACCACTGCGGCTTCACCTCATTCTCAAGAATCCTCCCGAAGAAGTACAAGCCAATCATATTGAAGAAAAGATGAGTGGCGCTTGCATGCAGGAACATTGAACTAATCCATCTCCAGAGCTGGAGAGCAGTCCCCTGAGAGAGGGAAAACCTTTCAAATAACCCGGTCCTTACAGCTTCCGGAGCGGAGAAAACCGCCAGGAATATCAAAAAATTCAAGACTATCAGAGTCCAAGTTAGGACATTCCCTTTCCTAGCGCTTTCTTTCCTTGCCATCTGAATTTATTATAATCCGCACAAATAAAATAGTATGAAGAAGCTATCGGACGCGGACGCGCTCAAGCTGGCAAAGAAATACAGGATCCCGCTCGCCAAGACTTTCCTCGCCAAGAACGAGAAGCAGGCAGTTCTTTTTGCAAAGAAAGCCAGATACCCAGTCTGCCTGAAAATCTCCTCTCCGGACATAGTGCACAAGACAGAGTCAGGAGGCGTGATTCTCGGGATAAAGGACGAGAAGGCCCTGAGGGAGGGGTTCCAGTCTCTCTTGAAATCCGCAAAGAAAAAGAACAGGAAGGCCAGGATAGACGGGATTCTCGTCCAGCAGATGGCTTCCGGAGACACAGAGTTCATAATAGGAGCAAAAACCGATCCGCAGTTCGGGCCTGTAATAATGTTCGGCCTTGGCGGGATTTTTGTGGAAGTGATTAAAGACGTGTCATTCCGCCTCGCTCCTGTGAACAGGAAGGAAGTCCAGGACATGATAAAGGAGACAAAAGGCTACAAAATCCTTCAGGGCGCGCGGGGCAGGAAGCCCGCGAACATGAAAGCCATAGAAGATATTCTCCTTTCCGTATCCAAGATGGTCTGGGCAAACAAGAGGATAAAGGAGCTGGACCTCAACCCTGTTTTCGCGAGCGAGAAGAAGGCGATTGCTGTGGACATGAGGGTTATGGTTGAGTGATTTCTGGAAAGAAAGCGCTTTGCATTTTCAGGCTAATCTACTTCGTATCCACCATTATCATCAGCCCTTTTTTCAAAAAAGGGTTGAGATTCCAAAAACCTTTACCTGAAGAATGCAATCTACTTGGTGTCAACCATTATCCCGCCGCGGGTAAGGCCCACGAACCTGTGCATGAGCTCCGCGAGCGAGTTCAGAATCCCCTGAGCCTCTCCCGCATCTATTGATATTTTTTTCGGCTCCAGCACTTCGATGGCTGATGGGGCATAATTCAGAACAAGGAAAACCAGCCTGTCATAGTCCTTCGTGAGGACCTCCAGTTCCACTACCCCGGAATAAGCTGTCTTTATGTTCTCGAAGGGCTTGCTGACCTTCTCTGTCTTCTTGAAGTCCTTTTTCGCGATCATCACGCCTTTCTCAAGCCCAAGCTTCCTGACATGGTTCTCAAGCGCGCTCCTGGCGGCGGCTTCCGTGACAGCAAGGGCCTCAATCATCATCCATGACTTTATCCAGCCCTCCTTGAGCTTCTTCTGGATTTTCTCCGAATCCAGCTTGGCTTCAGACATAGCAATCTATTGGAAGTTTCAATATAAATAGCACGGCCATGGTTCGATTAAAGCTTTGCCCACTTCCCGCCGGCAATCACTATCCCTGTCCCGCAGTCAGGGCATTTGTCCCGGATTTTTGAGACATGATATCCAGCCCTGTCTATAACCTTCCTGTGGCACTTCGGGCAGTGGGTGGACTCCTTGTCATGCGCGTATATATTCCCTGCGTAAACATAGTGCATTCCAAGGTTCTCCGCGGTTTTCACAGCCTCTTCTATCGTCTTCACAGGTGTGGGCTCAGCGTTCATGAGCTTGTACTGGGGATAGAACCTCGAGAAATGTATGGGCGTGCCCTCCCCAAGATTCTCCTTTACCCATTGTACTATGCCTGTTATGGTTTTTTCAGAATCGTTATATCTTGGTATCAGGAGGGTTGTGATCTCTATCCAGACCCCGGCTTTCTTGTATATCTTGAGGCTCTCTCTAATTGGGTCCTCATTAGGAATCCCGCAAAGCCGCTTGTAGAAAAGCCCGTCTCCCTTTAAATCCACGTTTATCGCGTCCAAGAACTTTGCGGCTTTTTTTGCAGGCTCCGGATTAGTATATCCATTCGAGACCCACACATTGTAGAGCCCCTCCTCCCTTGCGAGCCTCATGACATCCAGCGCATATTCAAAGAATACAGTGGGCTCGGTGTAAGTGTAAGCTATCCCCGGAAGCTTGTACTCTTTCGCCAGGGCGACAATCTTCTCAGGAGCCATTTCCTCTACTTCCTGGAAGTTCTCAGGATGGGATATCTCCCAGTTCTGGCAGAAAGAGCACATGAGATTGCACCCCATAGTAGCGATTGATAAGCATTCCGTCCCCGGGGCGAAATGGAAGAGAGGCTTCTTCTCTATTGGGTCTATATGCAGGGAGCACAGCTTGCCGTAAACCATGGAATAGAGGGTTCCGGCCTGGTTTTTCCTCACCCCGCATGCACCTATCTTCCCGTCCTGTATTATACAGAACCTGGGGCAGAGAGCGCATCTCACCTTGTCCGCTGCCATCTTTGAATAGAAAAGGGCCTCTTTCATACCTTTAAAATACGATTGAGCTATAAATTATTAGCCCTGAAAAACACGTTAATCATAGATTTCGCCTCCGTAGCTCAGTTGGTAGAGCGGCTGCCTCGTAAGCAGCAGGTCGTGGGTTCAACTCCCATCGGGGGCTTCGTCTCTGCGGAGACGAGCGTGGAAAGAAGGTGCCACATGGATGGAAGGTGCCTGTAGGCACCTTCAGGCAAGACGTCACCTTCAATTTATTTATTGCTAAAGAATCCAATAAAATTATGGACCTGCCCTTTATCGCGAACCTCTCTAATGTGGACCTGATAATACTCATAGGCGCAGGTATAGTCTTTCTTGTGATGGCCTACATGATTTTCAAGCAGATTATGAAAGCCATAATCATAGGCGCAATCTCAGCCTCAATCCCTGTTGTGCTTTACCTTCTTGGCTTTGATATCGGGCTAAGCCTGCAAACCGTGATATGGTTCGGACTGGCAGGAATCGCCACATACTTTGTGTATGATGTGATATCGGGCTGGATGACCATAATGAGGATAATAACCTGGCCGATAAGGCGGGCGCTCAGGAAGCCTGCCAGCCAGCCCAAAGAGAAAGAGGGGAAGCCTAGGGATTTCAGCCCCAAGGAAGAGAAGAAGAATGCCAAAGGGAAGGAGAAAGAAAAATCCTGACCTTTGAACAGCCTCCCTTATTTATTCCACATTAATCATAATATAATATAGCAGTTAGCTTCACGCATAACGGTTTACATTACAAGATTCAGGCTCCACCGGCTACATGCGCAGCTAAGGGATGATAATTTGGCTTACTCCCGTTACATAAAGAGGAAAGGGAAAATCTACGGACCTTATTACTACAAGAGCGTGAGGGACGAGAATGGCAAAGTAATGAACGTTTATGTGGGCAGGAAACCCCCGGGAAGTAATAAGCAACCAAGCAAGCTTCCCAAGCCATTGCTGATTAAAATGGCTTTTGTAGCTGCTTTGATTTTGGTTACTCTGGCATTGGGTATATCCTACACCTCTTTCTTGCTGGCAAATGAGCCTGTTCATGGAGGGACAGAGAAGCTTAACATAGAGATGAACGGTTCATCTGTAAGGATATTGGGGCTTTCCAATGTTTCAGATGCCGGGGCAATAAAGACCGTAAGGATGGAGAAGGTTAAGGTAAAAAACATGAACGTAAAGCTAGGAACAGACATATTTGCCGCTGATATTCAAGGGATAGAGGGTGCAGAAATAACGCTGGAGAAAACTGGTCATGTGAACGCGATACTGGAATGCCCTGATTATGATTTGGCAGCAGATTCCTGCCCTGAATGGATTCCATCAGGAATACCATATGAAGACAACGGAACCCACATAATATTCACAGTTACCAGCTTTTCAGGTTATGCAGGAGCTTACATAACGATAATAAACGTGTACAGCCACCCGACCTTGGGAGGGAACTGGACAGTGGAGTTCAACACCACCGGCTATGCGGACCTCACGATAACAGCTGTAAATGAGACGAACTGGAGCGACTCGAGCGAGAGCTATGACCTCAAATTCCTGGAAATCCGATGCGGCTCCCAATCCCTGAATTACACATGGATAGATAACGGACCAGGTAAGGGCTCCGTGTTCGTGGAGAACTACTCCTGTTCTGAGATTGGCTATGAGACCAGCAAGGTCCTCACAGGAGGGGAACACTACCTTCAGTTCGTTTTCGGTAATGACACTGAGTATGCGTACAATACTGTGTTCACATGCAACTCGTGCACAGCATGTTCGCAGTACCTCCAGAACAGCTCCATGGTTGCCGGGGATACGCTCCAGATAACTGCAGACCTCTCAGTGAACGGCCACTGCATAAACATGTCCGGGAAGGATAACGTCACGATAGACTGCAACGGGAAGATTATAAAGGGGAATAACACAGCCGGGTATTATGGGATATTCTCAGAGATAGCGAATGGGGCGAACAACACAGTCATAAAGAACTGCGCGAACGTGTCTTATTTCCAGTACGGGATGTACTTCTCTTACTCACAGAACGTCACTATAACTAACAGCTCCGTATTCCTGAACACTCAATCTGTAGTTTCGCCAGCAACCGGGATTTTTCTCTCTACTACCAGACTCTCGAATATTACAGGTGTCAATGCTTCGGACAACTATTACGCCTTCCGCATCCAATCCAGCTTCAACATCACCCTCACCAACATAATCACCAATTCGAATTTGTACAACCTCTACCTCTTGTCCGACTCGAACAGCACCCTACGGAACGTCACTATAACCACCACAGGCACTCAGTGGGGCCTGTACGCACTGGGCAGCTCCTCATACAGGAACAATATAGACAACTCCGTGACGGTTGACGGGAGGCCGGTGCAGTACTTTGACGGTTACTACAAGGCATGCCCGGACAACCAGATTCTGGATTATAACAATACGTATGCTCAGGTGGCTTTTGTCACGTGCAATAATGTCACGCTCAGGAACAGCACAATAATAGACTCTGTGTATTTGTTCTATACTAACAATTCCAGGGTTTATGACATCAATTCAAGCCATAACTACGTCGGCCTCTACCTCTATGTCAGCTACAACAACACACTCACCAACATAACCGTCAATTCGAACTCCCAGGGCATCACCGTTTACCAAGGCAGGAACAACAACTTCACCAACATAACCGCCAATTCGAACTCCCAGTACGGCCTCTACCTCTCCTACGGCTCGAACAACACCCTCACCAACATAACAGCCAATTCGAACTCAGAGTTCGGCATCTACCTCTTACAAACGAACAACACGCTCCGCAGCGTGAACATAACCACAAGCTCAAACCAAGGAGGTCTCTATGCACAGGGCGGTTCATCCTATCGCAACGACATAGACAACTCCGTGACGGTTGACGGGAGGCCTGTGCAGTACTTTGACGGGTATTACAAGGCCTGCCCCAACAACCAGATCCTTGATTACAACAACACGTACTCGCAGGTGGCATTTGTGCGATGTTTGAACGTCACCCTGAATGCGACTGAGATTATAGATTCTGTGTATTTGTGGTATACCAACAATTCCAGGGTGTATGAAGTGAATTCCAGCTATAACTATTATGGCTTCTACCTCTACTCCAGCTCGAACAACACCCTCACCAACATAACCGCCAACTCGAACTCCCAGTACGGCTTCTACCTCTACTCCAGCTCGAACTACAACACCCTCACCAACATAACCGCCAACTCGAACTCCCAGTACGGCTTCTACCTCTACTTCAGCTCGAACAACACCCTCACCAACATAACCGCCAACTCGAACGTTAATGGCATCCACTTCCAATACAACTTAAACAACACCCTCACCAACATAACCGCCAACTCGAACTCCCAGTACGGCCTCTACCTCTTGGGCAGCTCGAACAACAAGCTCACGAATGTTACCGCCTCGCACAACCTGCAGGCAGGGGTTTATCTTTATGATGTATCCCAATACAACACCATAAACAACTCCAGGATAGAGAACAACACAAATCAAGGAATTTACCTGGCTGTTTACAGCTCCAACTACCCCCGCTGGAACAGGTTCTACAACAACTACCTGAATAACACAGTGAACCTTGGTTCTAATAGTACCAACAACCTCAACTACTGGAACACCACCCTCTCCTGCTCCTTGGGTCCGAATATAATAGGCGGCCCGTGTATAGGCGGGAACTACTGGACGGACCCGGACGGGAACTACTCAGACACATGTCCGGACTCTGACAATAACGGTATATGCGACTCCGCCCTTAACCTCACGAACATGGCGGGGTGCACGGGGAGCGGGTGCTTTGCGAATTCTACGGATTACAGGCCTCTTTCAGAAGACCCTCCCTACCTGAGGTTCGTCTCCCCCACTCTGGCCAACCAGTCCTACACCCAGAACCAGTCCTGGATTTACGTGAACGTGAGCGCGAACGAGACGCTCTCCTGGTGCACCCTCAACTGGGTCTATAACAACACCAACCAGTCCATGTCCGTCACAGGAAGCTACTGCTATGCGAACATCACAGGCCTCACAAACAACATCGCTTACTACTTCCGGGTCTATGGTAATGACTCCACGAACCATATTAACGTGACAGAGGACCGCCAAATCACAATCAACGCGACGGGGCAGGCAGACACCACCCCTCCAGACATAACCTGGAACTCCCCTTCAAACAATTCGTACACCCAGAACACCTCCTGGATATACTGGAATGTGAGCATAAGCGAATCCCCCAACACATGCCTCCTCAACCTGAATGACACATCCAACAGCACCATGGCAATAGACGGAAGCTACTGCTGGTACAACTCCACGGGTCTCACGAACACGACCACATACTGCGGGAGGGTTTATGCAAATGACAGTATTGGGAATCTGAACCTCTCCAGTTCCATGTGCGTCACAATAAACCTCACCAAAGAAGACACCGTTCCCCCAGACCTGTTATGGTCCTCCCTCCTCGAATCCAACAACTCCCTCACCTCCATAAACAAGACCTACATCCTCTGGAACTTCACATCCTCCGAGACCATAGGCACTAACGGCTGCAAGGTGCAGATTAACGGAACCAACCAGACAGGGGCGATAGACAGTCTCAACTGCTACTTTAATGAAACCTCCCTGACAGGTAACCAGACCAGATGCGCATACGGCTGGGCGAATGACACCAGCAACAACTGGAACAGCACGGAGTACAGGTGCATAAGCACAAACGAGCAGCAGCCGGACATAAACCCTCCCAACCTCTGGTTCACCTCTCCTGCCTCAAATGTGAGCACCACCTCCAATAACTGGATATTTATTAATGTCTCTGCCAGCGAGACTCTTAACACATGCCTGCTGAACTGGGTTTACAACAACACGAACATCACGATGACTAAGGATGCGGGCAACATGTTTTGCTATGCAAATATCACGGGGTTGGCAGATGCATCATACTATTTCCGCGTGTACGGGAATGATACAGCTGGGAACATGAACGTGACCGAGGACAGGCAGATAACAGTGGATTTGGCCCCATTAATCTCTTTCGTCTCCCCGACTGACGACAACAACGCCGCCGTCACTAGGAACTGGAGTTACGTGAATGTCTCCATAAGCGATGTAAGCAATATCACTGGGCTTATTGACTGGAACCGCTCGCTGGTGGGATGGTGGAGGTTCAATAATGAGACAGGGGAGAACACTACATTCTTCATGGACTGGGGAACGTGGGGGAATAATGGAACATGCAATTCTGGAAGCGGCTACTGTCCCGTTTACAATAACTCTGGGAAGTTCGGGAAGGCTCTGGATTTTGACGGCAGTAATGATTATGTTGAAATCAACTCCGCCTCATCCCTGCACACAGGTTCCTATACAGTCGAGGCCTGGGTATACCCGAAATTATCCCCCACCCAGGACGCCACAATATTCATGGACGTGAATTCGAACACGTTTTATCTGATTTTAAGCAGCAGGAATCTTTTCGGACAGGGAACTGGCTTCGGAATAGGATGGTATACGGCTGGTACCAATTGGAAAGGAACTTCAACAGGCGGCTCCCCTTCCAGCTATCTGAATAACTGGTGGCACGTGGTGGGTACCTACAACGGCAGCACGTTCAAAATCTACATAAACGGTGTCCTTAACAACAGCAACAACTACGCATTCACCGGTTCAAGTAGCACTCTGACACGGATAGGTTATTACTCATCAACGTTTCCTGAACCTTGGAACGGCACCATCGATGAAGCCCGCATTTACAACAGGACACTCTCCCAAGAAGAGATAAACGCGTCCTATAATGCAGGTTTGTACAGCCTGTACCACAATTTCACCAATCTGGCTGACGGCAACTACAGATACAGGGCCTATGTGCAGGATGCGGCTGGGAATGTCAATTCAACAGAGCAGAGAACACTGACTGTTGACTGGGTCAAGCCGGATTTGTGGTTTGTCTCTCCCACTCTAGAGAACCAGTCCACAATCGGGAACAACTGGATATTCATTAACGTTTCCGCGAACGAGAACCTGAATACATGCCTACTGGACTGGAACAATGGGACATGGCAGAAC
>Ga0153915_10006463_pt1 | contig 11001 bp, 7 predicted proteins | sample Opewatmetagenome_2_FD_107003 | JGI IMG/M metagenome (GOLD analysis project Ga0153915, IMG submission 107003) | Freshwater wetland microbial communities from Ohio, USA - Open water 3 Core 3 Depth 3 metaG | ecosystem: Environmental > Aquatic > Freshwater > Wetlands | place: USA: Ohio, Lake Erie...
AGCCCCCAGCCCTCCGGCCCGCAGCGCAGGGAGGCCAGATAGGTATTCTCCTTCGCCTCGCTCTCGACCTCGACGGCCGTCCCCGGGGTCAGGACCTTGATGACCTCGCGCTTGACGACGCCGTGGGCGGCCTTGGGGTCCTCGACCTGCTCGCAGACCGCGACTTTGAAGCCGTGCCGCAGCAGCCGGCCGAGGTAGGCACTGACGGCGTGATAGGGAACGCCGCACATCGGGACCTTCTGCCGCGAGGTCAGGGCGATCTCCAGGACGGGGGCGGCCGTCCGGGCGTCCTCGTAGAACATCTCGTAGAAATCGCCCAGGCGGAAAAAGAGCAGGGCGTCGCGGTGGAGCTCCTTGATGCGGAAATACTGCTCCATCATCGGGGTCAGGGAGTTCTCGCTCGGCATGGTGGAATGCCCTCACTCTACCAGCCCGACCCCGAATTTGCAAGGCAGCGGACGGGCCGCGAGGCGATTTGACAGGCGCCGGACCGTGATGTATTCTCCGGCCATGATTTTCAACGGTCCGAACGTCCTGACCCTCCTCCGCATCCTCGCCGTCCCCGGCCTCGTCGCCGTCATGCTGACCGATTTCGCCGGCCGGGACGTCGCCGCGTTCGCCGTCTTCGTTCCGGCGGCGCTGACGGATTGGGTGGACGGGTGGTGGGCGCGGCGGAAGAACCTGCGGACCGTTTTCGGAGAGCTCCTTGACCCCACGGCGGACAAGCTCCTCGTCACCGCCGCTCTCATCTGCCTCCAAGCGCAGGGTCGCGTCCCGGCCTGGGTCGTCGTCATCATCATCTGCCGCGAGGTGGCCGTCTCGGGTTTCCGGATGCTGGCGGCGTCACGGGGCGTTCATATCCCCGCCCGCCTGCTCGGCAAGGCGAAGATGGTGCTCGAGACCTGGACGATCGCCGGCCTGATCCTCGGCGCGGGGATCCTCGGCCGGGTCTACATCATCCCGCGGGTCGGGCTCTGGCTCGTCGTCGTCACCGCCCTGGTCTCGGCCGCCGAATACTATATCCTCTACTGGCCGCGCGTCGCCTCAGCCCACAGCTGACAGCGCGGCTTTCGTTTTCTCCAGGCTCGCTCCGTCCTCGACGTTATGGATGCCCGGCGCCGCCGGCCAGCCGCGTCCGATCCGTTTCAGGAGCCCCGCCAGGACTTTGCCGCTGCCGCACTCGATGAACGTCCCGATGCCCAGGCCGCGCAGGACGTCCATCGAGGCCGCCCACTTGACGGAACGGCTGACCTGGCGCCGGAGCGAATCGCGGGCCTCGCCGCCCGTGCGCAGGGGTTTCGCGTCCACATTGCCGACGACTGGGAAACGCGGGTCGCGGAAGGTCGTCCGGTCGAGCTCGACGGCCAGCTTCTCCTCCGCCGGGAGCATCAGGCGGCAGTGAAAGGGCGCGCTCACGGGCAGCATGACCGAGCGCGGCGGCTTGAGGACCGAGAGGGCCTCCTCGACGGCCGCCCGATCCCCGGCGATGACGACCTGCTCGGGGCTGTTCCAGTTGGCCACCTCGACGACGCCGCTCCGGACCCGGTCCAGGGCGTCCCGGATCGCCTCGGGCGCGGCGCCGAGGACGGCGGCCATCGCGCCCGCACCGACCGGGACCGCGTCCTGCATGAACATCCCCCGCTTGCGGACGAGGACGACCGCGGCTTCGAAGTCGAGCGCGCCCGCGGCGACCAGGGCCGAATATTCGCCCAGGCTGTGGCCGGCCGCGGCCGCGGGCTCGAGGCCGAGGAGTTTGAAGGCGATGACGCTCGTGACGAGCAGGGCCGGCTGGGTGTTCTTGGTCAGCCGGAGCTCCTCGTCCGGACCTTCGAAGCAGAGCTTCGACAGAGGGAATCCCAGGGCGCCGTCCGCGCGGGCGAAGAGCTCCCGGGCCTCGGCGAAGCGGTCGTAAAAATCCCGGCCCATCCCGACGGCTTGAGAACCCTGGCCGGGGAACAGGCAGGCGATCGAGGGCATGATCTTCTCTCCCGGGGCCCTATTTCAGACAATCCGTCCGCAGCTCGACGGCCGTCTGACGCCGGACATCGCGCACCCAGGCGGCGACCTGGGCCGCCCGCTTCTCCTCCCGGATGCGGGCCTCGAGGCGGTCGAGGACATCGATCATCGGCTCCGGCTCGGCGCCCAGCTTCCGCCGCTCGGGGACGTATGTCTCCTGGTAATAGGCTTCGATCTCGCGCAGGGAAACGGCCGGCGGCTGGCTGAAGCGGAGCGCCAGGACCTGGCGATACTGGACCTGCTCCGCCACGACGGCCCGCAGATCGCCATCGGTCAGACCGAGCTCGGCCAGCCTCTGCGCGACGGCGTCCGGACCGAGCCGGCCGACGAGGACGGCCACGGCCGCGGTGACATCATCCGGCCCCGGGCCGACCTGCTCCCGGGCCAGGTCGAGAACGGCCTTCTGGTTGACGATCTCGTCCAGGATGAGAAGCCGCGGCGGGCCGGATTTGCCCGCCGTCTCTTCGGCGTACAGCCCGAACGATTCGGCGACGCGGATGTCGAAGAGCGTCACCGGCCGGCCGGCGACCACGGCGGCGACGCAATCCACGACCTGGGCGGGGACGTCGAGCGCCGCGGCGAGGAGCCCCAACCCGGCAACGGCCCCCCGCCAGAACGGTGTGCGTGACCTCATGGCTGTCCTCTAGAATACATTCCCGATGGTGATGAAAACGATGGGCCGGCCCCGCCGGGCGGGGTCGTCCAGATTCCAGCCGACCTCGAGGCGGACCGGGCCGAGCGGCGTCCGGTAGCGCAACCCGCCGCCCAGGGCGCCGCGGAGAGAGAAGAGGCTGAAGTCGGCGCGCTGGGCGAAGACGTTGCCCAGGTCATAGAAGAAGGCGGCCGAGAGGTCGCGCAGCGAGGCGATGACCGGGAACGTCAGCTCCATGTTCAAAAGGAAGATGGCTTTGCCGCCGACGGGCATGTCGGACTCGGGGTCATTGGGGCCGAGCCGGTCGAATTCCTCGCCGCGGAACGAGTTGCTCCCGCCGGCGAAAAACCGCTCGGGGATCGGCATCCGGCCGCGCCCCAGGCCGGCCCGGGCCGTGAAGCTGAAGTTCAGGCGCGGCAGAAGCGGCCGGAAGACCTGCAGCTTCCAGAACGTCTTCTGGAAATCGGACTCCGTGGCGAAGAGCGGGTAGGCCCATTCGAAGACGCCGCTCAGGAAGACGCCGCGCTCCGGATTGATCGAGTCGTCGCGGTGGTCCCAGATGACGCTCGTCGAGACGAGGCTCGTCGAATACGGGAAGAGCCGGCGGTCGACCTCGCTCTCGGCGATCTCCAGGAAGGTGAGTTTCGTCCGCGACCAGCTCAGCGTCAGGAGGAGCCGGGGGCCATGACTGAGAGACTTGATGAGGTTGAAGCTGGCCCCCCGGCGCTCGAAGCCGAAGCTCGTCCGGTCCTCGGCCTCCAGCCAGGCGCTGGCCTGGGTGCGCATCGGGATGGAGAAGAAGTAAGGCTGGTCCCAGACCGCGACGAGCCGTTTCTCGATGAGGCTGAACTGGGTGACGAGGCTGACCTGGGCCGCCATGCCGAAGATGTTCGAGCGGATGAACTCCGCCGTGCCGCGCGGCCGGAGGGCGTTCGACCAAAGGGCCTGGGCGCGGACGTCGTTGCGCGTTTCGAGGCCGACGCCGAGCGCGGCATAGTTGCGCTCGCTCTCCCGGACGCTGACGACGAGATTCTCGAGGCCCGGCCCGGCCGGGATCTCGTCGATCGTGACCGAGGAGAAGATGCCCAGCCGCTCCAGGCGCTGCTTCGACTCCTGGATCCGCTCCGCGGACGCCACATCCCCCGACCGGAGCTGAATCTCGCGGCGGACCGTCGGAGTCCGCGTCACCCGGTTCCCGGCGACGACGACCTGGCCGATGTGGAGAAGCTCGCCTTCCCGGATCCGGTAAACGAGGGTGAAGACGTTCTCCCGGGCGGGCCGGACCTCCGAGGTGATCTGGGTCGCGCGGACCCCGCGGTCGAGGTAGAAGGTCGTGGCCCGCTCGATGTCCCGCTGGACGTTGGGGGCGAAGTACGGGCCGCCGGGCCGGCTCTCCAGGACGCCCAAGAGCTCCGCTTCCGGGACGAGCTTGATGCCTTCGAGAAGGACCCGGTCGACGGTCTGCTGGGGTCCCTCCTCGATGACGAGGACGGCCGTGACCCCGCGGTCCTCCTTATCCAGGCGCAAGTCAACGCGCGGCGAGGGAAAGCCCTGCGAGTTGAGGAACGCCTCGACCTCGCGCGGCATTTCGAACAGCTGCTCGCCGTTCAGGAAGGGGAAAAAGAGGACCCGTTCTCCCACACCGAGCTCCGCTTTCACCCGCTCCGGCGTGAACGCCGTCAAGCCTTCGAAGCGGAGCTCCCGGATGCGTTCTTTCGCCCCGGGCTCGACCTCATAGATGACGCGGATCTCGTTCTCGGCCTTCTCCAGGCGCGGCGAGACGCGGGCGAAAAGATAGTTCTCCGCCCACAGCCGGCCGAGGATCCGCAGCTGGCCTTCGCTGAGGGCCCATTCCTCGAAGACGCGCTCCTCCCAGATGGGGGCGATGAGGCTCGTCGGGATGGGCGCGCCCGTGATGCGGATGGTGATCTTCTCCCGCGCGTCCGCCCGGACGACGAGCGACGCCAGGCCGGTCTCCGGGTCCAGCTTCTCGCCCGCGAGCAGGACCTCGGCCCGCTGATAGCCGAGCGAGATATAATAGGCCTTCAATTCGTCGAGGGCCTGCTTGAAGCCCGCCGGGACATAGGCTTCGCCTTTCCGGACCTTGAGCCGCCGCCCCAGCTCGTCCTCGCCGAGGACCGGCGTGCCCTCGAAGCGGAGGGAGCCGACCGTCAGCCGGCGCCAGCCCGCGACCTCGAAGGTGAGGTCGACGGCCGGCTCGGTCGCGTCCCGCTCCGCCCGTCCCTCTACCGCGGCCTCGAAGTAGCCCTCGTCCCGCAACCGGAGCTTCAGCTCCTCAACGGCCAGGGGGAGACGCTCGGGAATGTAAACCCCGCCCACGGTGGCGTCGGCGAGTCCCTCGCGCAGCCGCCTCTGCGGCAGCTCGGCCCCGGCGACGATCCTGATCGAACGGATGGTCAGCCGCCGCGTGAGGAGAAAGGTCAGCTCGACCCGCTCCTCGCCCGAGCGCTGGACCTGGACATCGGAGTACTCGGCGCTCTGGAAGATCTGGCGCAGCGCCTGGTCGACGGCCTTGAGGGAGAACGGGTCCCCCTCGCGGAGGGCGACGAGCGCGGCCAGCTCCGGCCCGGCCGGCCGGCCGTCGACTTCGACCATGATCCGGGAGATGACGGGCCGGGCGGCGGTTTGGGCGGCCCCCGCGGACGTGGCGGCCAGAAAAAGCGCGAGCCCGGCGGCGAGAGCGCGGCCGAGGGCGGCCGGTCCCCGCGGGGTCACGCTAAAAGCGCCTGCGGACCTTGACATCGAAACTGATCCGTCCCCACTCGTTGCGGATGCCGACGATCGAGAAGTCGTCGCTGATATCCCACTCCATGCGGATGATCTCTTCCCGCTGGGCCGTTAGGTTCGTCGAATACATGATGGCGAGGTTCCGGCTCAGCTTCTTGCCGACCGTCAGCCGGGCGGTCATTTCGGCCGAGCTGCCGAGCATGAACGGGTCGATCCGGAAGCTGTCCAGACGGAAGAGCCCTTCGGCCCGGAGCTTGGCCTGCTCGGCGAGCTGGAACGAAAGGAGCGAGCCCGTGCTGAGCCGTGTGCTGGCCTCGGTCGAATAGGTGCGCTTGAAGGATTCGCCCAGGGCCAGGAGGGCCAGGATGTCCTCCGGCGGGAGAGGCGGCGAGGAGGTGAATTCGGGCCGCAGGCTGGTCGGCAGGCCGGTCAGGGCGACCGTCACCCGGTAGTTCTTGACATAGGTCTCGCCGAGGAAGTCCAGGTACGGCTCGACGGTCCGCGGATTGAAGAAGCTCAGGCGGCCTTTGAGAATGCGGAACGTCCGGTCCTGGAAGATGACCGAACCGCTCAGGATGTCGATCTGGCCCAGGACGACCGGGTCGAGGACGTTGCCGGCCACGGTCAGGTCGAACCGTCCGTTCACCCGGCCCATCGAGTTCTCCATGACGGCGTTACTGTCGGCCCGGATGCGGAGATTGAGCGACAGGTCGTCGAAGAACTGGGGCTCCCGCCGCGTCGCGTACATGGATTCCGCGGAGAACCAGAACGGCTCGAAGACCTCGCGCCGATAGAGGAGCCGCTTGACCAGGAAGTTGCCGTCCAGGATGAACCGCTGCTTGTCCTTGATGAGCCGGGCCGAACCGTCCGCCAGGGCCCGGGTCCGCTCCAGGGGCGAGACGAGCATATCCCGCCCCTCGGCGACGAGGTCGATCGTTTCGACGCCCGCCCAACCGACCCGCATCTCTCCCGAGGCCCGCACCTCTCCCCCGCCCAGCTTGCCCTGGAAGGAGCGCACGGACAGACGTCCGTTCTGCACGAAGACGAGGCCCGAGTAGTCGTCGACGGAATGGGCGAAGCGGGGGAACGGCAGGATGGGCCCCTGGAAATCGATGACGCCGCTGAGCGTCGGCGTGGACCGCGGCCCCTTCACTTCGGCCAGATAGTTCAGCGTCCCCTTGGCCCCTTTCCAGGGCAGGAGCAGGTCGAGATTGGTGAAGGAGCCGCGGATCTCGCCGTTGAAGACGTTCTCCTTCAAGGGCACCTGGACCTTGGCCGTGAAGGCGTTCTGGCCGGGCAGGAACTCGCCGGCCGCTTCGGCCCCGACGACGTCCCCCACATAAGACAGCTTGAGCGTTCCCCGGGACGTCATCGGCTGCAGCGGCGGGACGAGAAGGTCCTGGACGTCGAAAGAACCGGCGAGGACGTCCCGGCCGAACACGCCCCGGCCCGCGAGGGCGACGCGGAGCGTTCCCCGGAGCTGCGGGCTGAAAGCCGCCAGGTTGACCGGGCCGGTCTGGACGTCCACGTCGAAGGCGCGGCTCAGGAGCCCGACCGCGGCGTGGCCGGAGATGCGGCCGCCGTAGAGCGTGAATCCGATCTCCGGCAGGGCGAACGTCTCGTCATCGACCTCGAGGCGGCCGCTGACATCCAACGCCTCCTGGCCGAAGACCTTGAGGGCCGGACTGGTGAACGTCCCCGTCGTCCGGACCTTAACCCCTTCCTGATGGACATGAAAGATCCCGGCGGCCCGGCCGGCAAGAGGGGTGACGATGCGGAGGGCGGCCAGGACCTTGGCCACGTCGCCCTCGGCCTGCCGGATGTCCGTGTCGATCGTCTCGCCCCGGACCGTGACCTCGACGTCGCCGCGCATGGCCGGGTCGTCGACATGGAACCGCCCGTGGAAATCTTCGTTCAGGATCTCCGCGTCGCCTTCGACGAGGGCCGCGTCGAAAAGGTCGAAGCCGCCGGGCGCCACGGAGAAGGTCATCAGGACGCGCGGCAGGTCAAAATTGCCATTGATCTGGATATCCGCCGCGCCGCTCCCGCGGATCTCGGGGAAGGGGAACGTCTTCTGTAGGATGACCTGGGTGAAGAGGCGGGCCTCACGGACGTCCGTCACGGCGCCGCGAATCCTCATCTCGACGAAGTCGCCTTCGCGCGACCTCGAACGGGCCTCGATCCGGGCGAACGGCGTCTCGATGTCGTCGGAGCTGGCCGTCAGGACCCCGGTCACCTGGTTGAACGTGAGATGGACGCGGCCGCGCACGGGATAGGCGTCGCCGACCTTCGCCGCGGGTTCGTCGCGGAACTCGGCCTCAGCCTCGAGCACGTTGTTGTCGAGGACGAACGTGCCCCAGGCGGGCGACCTGACCGGCCAGGGGACCTCGAGCCACTTGAAGATGGGGTCAAGGTACGCCTGCCGAACCTCTCCCTCGACCCTCTGCCCGGCGAGCTTCAAGCTCACGGTCTCGGGAAGGAGGCCAGGCTTGCGCGACTCGACGTCCACCGTCCCTCCGGCCCGGCCCTTCAAGCGGACCCGGCCCGTCGTCTGCCCCATCGCAACGCCGTTCAGAACGAGGTTGCCGGCCGCGAGGTCCAGCGAGACCAGCGCCTCTCCGGCTTGAACGCGCAGGCTGCCGTCGCCGCGGGCCCGGCCCCGCCAGTCGAAGGGAATCCCGAGGAGGCCGGCGAAGTATCCCGTCTCGACATTGAACCGTCCCCCGAGCTCGAGGGTCAGGGGGTCAGGGTCGCTCACGACACCGGTCGCCTTGACGATGACGCCCGGGCCTTCGACGGTGAGCCGGTGGACCGTCATCTCCCGGCCGCGGCCCGAGACGGAAACGTCGAGCCGCCCGCGGAAGGCCGGCCCCGCCTGGGGGATATAGCGGCCCTCGGCGATTTCCGCGACGAACCGGAAGTTGCCGCCCTTTTGGGAGAAGAGGGCCTGGACGCCACGGGTCTCCACGCGTCCCGTGGGCAGGACGATCTCGACCCGCCCGTCCCGCACGACGGCCCGCTCGATGGCGTACGGCAGGGGGAAGAGGGATGTCCGGCCGCCGGCGGACTTGAACGACGCGGAGGAAGCGGTGACGACCGGGGATTCGACAAAGACGAGGAGCGGCTTTTCCCGGCGCAGGAGCGAAAGGTAGGACAGGCCGACCGTGACCCGGGGCGCGGCGAAGGCCGGCTCGGCGGAGAGCGAGCGGACGTCCTCCAGGACGAGGCGCGGCGGCACGGCCGTCAGGCGCATCTCCCGATAGGTCAGGGCCGAGGCGAGCTGCTGCCGGAGCCGTCCGAGAAAAATATTCTTGCCGACGACGAGGGCCCCCGCGAGGAGCAGGGCGACCAGCCCGAAGACGAGGAGCCCCCAGAACCGCTTGAGGAACTTCATCACTTCCGGACGCGCCCCCAATCCTCTAAGAACTTCTTGACGCCGATGTCGGTCAGCGGATGGTGGACAAGCTTCTCGATGACGGCATAGGGGACCGTGGCGATATGGGCCCCGATGAGGGCGGCCTCGATAACGTGCCGCGGGTGCCGGATGCTGGCCACAATGACTTCCGTCGCTAAGCCGTAATTGTCGAAGATGGCCACGATCTCCTCGATGAGCGCCATCCCCTCATGGGAGATATCGTCCAGCCGGCCGATGAAGGGGCTGACGTAGCGCGCCCCGGCCTTGGCGGCCAGGAGCGCCTGTCCCGACGAGAAAATGAGGGTCATGTTGACGGAGATCTTCTCTGCGGCGAGGATCTTGGTCGCTTTGAGGCCCTCGACGCTGATGGGGATCTTGATGACGACGTTGGGCGAGATCTTGGCTAGGCCGCGAGCCTCCTTGACAATCTCCTCCGCTTCTGTCGAGACGCACTCCACGCTCACCGGGCCGGGCACGACCTGGCAGATCTCGCGGACGAGCTCGGCGAAGGAGAGGTTCTCCTTGGCGCAGAGCGAGGGATTCGTCGTCACGCCGTCGAGCACCCCCCAGCCCGCGACCTCGCGGATATCTTTCAGGTTGGCCGTATCGAGGAACAGTTTCATGGACCCTCCTTCCGGGTTCGCGGCTCAGGGCCGCGGCGTTTTCACCACCGTGTTGGATAGCGTGCCGATGCCCTCGATCTGGACGTCCACCCGGTCTCCGGGGACCATGGGCCCGACGCCGGCCGGCGTCCCCGTGGCGATGACGTCGCCGGGGTTGAGGGTCATGATCCGCGAGATGAAGCGGACGAGAACGGGCACCGGGAAAATGAGATTCGACGTCCGCCCCGCCTGCGCGAGCCGGCCGTTGAGGAACGTCTTGATCTCGAGCGCGGCGGGATCCACGTCCGTGGCGACACAGGGCCCCAGCGCGGCGAAGGTGTCGAAGGATTTGGCCCGCGTGAACTGGCCGTCCCGGAGCTGCAGGTCCCGGGCGGTCACGTCGTTGAAGCAGGCATAGCCGAGGATGTGGTCGCCGACGTCGGCCCCGTCGCCGAGCCCGTGCGTTTTCTTCTTGATGACCACGGCCAGCTCGCCTTCGTAATCGACGCGCTCCGACATGGCCGGATAGACGATGGGCGCCAGCGGGCCGATGACCGCCGTCGAGGGCTTGAGGAAGAGGAGCGGCTCGACGGGCAGAGGGTTCTTGAGCTCGGCGGCGTGGTCACGGTAATTGCGGCCGACGCAGACGATCTTGGACGGCTCGACGGGCGCCAGGAGGCGGACCTCGCCGATGGGGATGGGGCTCTCCTCGATCCGGAAATCCCGGAAGATGCTGCCCTTGACCGGGAACAGGAATTCCTGCTTGAGGACGCCGTGGAGGATCTTCCGCCGGTAGCGGAAGCGGTAGATCTTCACGGCCGCCCCCCTCTCGCCGTCTCGGCGGCGGGGGCCGAGCGGCCGCTCTCGTTGCCCTGGGCGTCCACGGCGGTCAGCGCGTAGGTATACGTCACGCCTTTGGCGACCGCGCGGTCCGTATAGGCGTTCTCGAGGATCGGCTGGGGCGTGAGCGGCCGGAAATCCGGCTCGTCCGCCGCGCGGCGCCAGACCTTATAGCCCGCCAGGTCCTTTTCCGGGCCGGGGTCCCAGCTGAGGGCGATGAACCCTTCGCCGGCGACGATGAGGAGTCCCTGCGGCGGCCGCGGCGGGAACTCGTCCTTGACCCGGACCTCGAGGACGGGCGAATCATCGCTCGTGAGGTACGGCGCCTCCGCGTTCGCCGCGGCCCGGACCACATAGCGATAGGGACGGTCGAACGCGAACTCCCGGTCGGCAAAGGGAGGGGCCGTGACCGGCTTGGCGCTCAGGAGACGGAACGGCCCGCCCTCTTCCGCCCGCAGCACGAGATACCCGGTCGGAGCCGCGGGCCGGTTCCCGTCGATCGCCGCTTCGGGCGCCGTCCAGCCGATTTCCAGACGGTCGGCGAAGGCCTGGACCCGGAGGTCCGTCGGAGGGAGCGGCACGGCCTGCGGCGCGCAGGCCCGGACGTCCGTCAAAGCCGAGACCCGGCCGCGCGGGTCGCGGGCGCGGAGGGCGAAATTCAGGACCGCGACGCCGATCTCGCCGGGCGCGAACTCGTAGCCGAATTCGCCCGGCCCGCCCGCCTGGCC
>Ga0153915_10006464_pt1 | contig 11000 bp, 9 predicted proteins | sample Opewatmetagenome_2_FD_107003 | JGI IMG/M metagenome (GOLD analysis project Ga0153915, IMG submission 107003) | Freshwater wetland microbial communities from Ohio, USA - Open water 3 Core 3 Depth 3 metaG | ecosystem: Environmental > Aquatic > Freshwater > Wetlands | place: USA: Ohio, Lake Erie...
CGACCGACGACGACAACGCCGGCAACGTCTAAACGATGGCCACGAACTACACCGCCAAAGACATCACGGTTCTCGAGGGCCTTGAACCGGTCCGGAAGCGTCCGGGCATGTATATCGGCGGCGTCGGGTCCGCCGGCCTCCATCATCTCGTCTGGGAAATCCTCGACAACGCCGTAGACGAGGCGATGAACGGCTATGCGTCGAACATCTGGGTGACGCTCCACGCCGACGGCACGTCGATCACGGTCGAAGACGACGGCCGCGGCGTGCCCATCGACAAGCACCCGCAGACCAAGAAGAGCGCGCTCGAAGTGATCTTCACGGTCCTCCACGCGGGCGGAAAATTCGAACAGGGCAACTACAAGACCGCGGGCGGCCTCCACGGCGTCGGCGCCAGCGTCGTGAACGCGCTCTCGAAAGAGCTCGTCGCGACGGTCAAGCGCGACGGCGCGCAATGGGAGATGCGCTTCAAGCAGGGCAAGCCGGTGTCCGGCCTGAAAAAGGTGGGCCCGGCGCGCGGCACCGGCACGACGGTGTACTTCAAGCCCGACTCGGCGATCTTTCCGAAGATCGAGTTCGAGCCCGACATCATCCGCGAGCGTCTCGAGGTCGCCAGCTACCTGCACAAGGGCGTCAAGGTCGTGTTCGACGACGAGACGTCGAAGCAGAAGACGACGTTCGAGCACGACGAGGGGATCGTCGACTACCTCAGGAAGATCGTCACCGAGCGCGCCGCAAAGCCGGTGCACGAAGCGCCGTTCGTCTTCAGCAAAGAGGACGGTCCGCGCATCGACCTCGTGCTCCAGTGGACCGAGGCGACCGAGGAGCACGTGCGCTCGTACGTGAACGGCATCCCCACCGGATCAGGCGGCACGCACGAAAACGGCCTGCGCGCGGGCATCGGCAAGGCGATCCGGAACTTCATCGACACGCACAACCTCTCGCCCAAGGGCGTCACGCTCGTCGCGGAAGACATCCGCGAAGGGATGACCGGCGTCCTCAGCGTGTTCGTGCAGGAGCCGCAGTTCCAGGGGCAGACGAAAGACCGGCTGAACAATCCCGAGCTCACGTCGCAGCTCGACGGCGCCGTCCGCCCGGCGCTCGAACACTGGCTCAATCACAACATCAGCGTCGCCGAATCCATCGTCGCGCGCATCATCCTCGCGGCGCGGGCGCGCGAGGCGAGCCGCGCCGCGCAGGCCGAGGTCTCGCGCAAGAGCGCGACCTCGGGCCGGCTGAACCTGCCCGGCAAGCTGAGCGACTGCACGAACGCTGACGCAGGGTCGAGCGAGATCTTCATCGTCGAAGGCGACTCGGCAGGCGGATCGGCGAAGCAGGGACGCGATCGCGCGCGGCAGGCGATTCTTCCGCTGCGCGGCAAGGTGCTCAACACCGAGAGCGCGTCGCTCGCGAAGGTCCTCGAAAACAAGGAGCTCGCGGATCTGGTGACCGCGCTCGGCTGCGGCCTCGGGAAGAACTTCGAGCTGCCGCGCCTGCGCTACGGAAAGATCATCATCCTGGCCGACGCCGATTCGGACGGCAATCACATCGCGACGCTCCTGCTGACGTTCATCTACCGCCATCTGCCGCAGCTCATCGCGAACGGCAAGGTCTATATCGCGCAGCCGCCGCTGTACCGCATCGACATCGGCAAGGAAACACACTGGGCGCTCGACGATGCGCAGCGGGATGCGATTCTGAAGGCGAACACGAAGAACGGGCGCGGGAACCCGGAGATCACCCGCTTCAAGGGCCTCGGCGAGATGATGCCGAAGGTGCTGTGGGAAACCACGCTCAATCCGCGGACCCGGCGCCTGCTGCGCGTGGAAGTGACGGATCAGATCGTGACCGACCGCGTCATCAACGAGCTGATGGGCAAGGACGCGTCGGCGAGGTTCCGCTTCATCATGGACCGCGCCGACGAAGCCGAGGAGCTCGACGTCTAACGAAGGGCACCGTGCTCAGGGCTGGGGGCTAACCGCTGCCGCTCACCGTTCCGATCAACCCGTTCAGGGCCGCCGCGCTCGGCACGGCTGTCGTCTGCGCGCTGCTCATCCTGCAGTACGCGCATCGCCGCAAACCGTTCATTCTCGCCTGGGCTGCCGGCTGGCTCACGCTGACGCCGATGAGCCTCGCGCTCGCGCAGCAGTACCCGTCGGCGGTTCTCGGGAACCTCGCGCTTGGCGTTTCGCAGCTGTTGCGCGTCGTGGCGGGCGTGCTGTTTCTGTGGAGCGCGGATCTGTATCGGCAGACGCGCTTCGTCCAGCCGGCGCGCTGGCGCTGGCCGGTCGCTGTCGCCGCGTGGTTCGTGCTGTCGCCGATGCTGCTCGGGCCGTCAGCGGTCCTGTCACCCGGCTATCTGCTGGCGGCCGCGCTCCTCGGCGGCGCCGGCGCGATGTACGCCGCCGTGCTGATCGAGCGCCGGATGATCGGCGCCGGACTCGTGGCGTTCGTGCTCTTCGGCATCGGGATCTCGAATCTCACCTCGGCGTTCGCCGCACGCATCAACAGCTTCGAGATCTTCATGCTGAACGCCGTGCTGTACATCTTCGGCGCGCTGGGCATTCACCTGCTCGTCTTCGAAGACATGACGTACGAGCTGCGCACGACCAACCGCCGTCTCGAAGCGGCGCAGCAGGAGCTGGTGCGGGCCGCGATTACCGATCCGCTGACCGGCTGCCACAACCGCAGGTTTCTCGAGCAGGTCAGCGATCGCGAGCTTCAACGCCACGAACGCTTCAACCTGCCGATGTCGCTGCTCTTCATCGACATCAACCGGTTCAAGGCGATCAACGACTCGCTCGGCCACGAGGCGGGCGACCACGTGCTCATCTACGTCGCGCGTTTTCTCAAGCGTCACATCCGCGAGGCCGACTACGTCTTTCGATGGGGCGGCGACGAGTTTCTCGTGCTCATTACCTGCACGGCGGACGAGGCGCAGCGGAAAGCGGCGCAGCTCAAGGCCGCGTTTGACGCCGCGCCTGAAGCGATCGACTTGCCGCCGGGAATCGGCCTCAGCGTCGGCTGGACGGAGGTGCCGTCGGGCACGACTGACTTGACGCCGATCGTGCGCGAAGCCGACGAACGGATGTATCAGGACAAGGGGACAAGGTAGTTCGAGAGGTTCGAGAGGTTCGAGAGGTTCGAGAGGTTCTAGCGGTTCGAGGAGTTCAGGATCTCGAGGGCGCGGACGGCGTCGGTTTCGCGCACGAGCAGCTTCACGCCGCTCATCCACAGCCCCGGCTGCAGGCCGCCGGCGTCGTCGGCCGATACCGATGACTCGATCCCGGCGGCTTCGAGCGCGCTTTGCGCCACTTCCGCCTCGATCCTGTTCGGAAAGTCGCCGACCGAGACGAGCGTTACGTCGTCCATCTCGCGTATCTTACGGCATGCCTTCCCCATCGATTCGGATTCTCGTCACAGGCGGCACGTTCGACAAGCAGTACAACGAGCTGTCCGGCACGCTGGCGTTCAGAGAGACACATGTGCCGGAAATGCTGCGGCTCGGGCGGTGCCGGGTCGATGTCGCCGTTCATCAGCTGATGATGATCGACAGCCTCGAGATGACCGACGCCAATCGCCTCTCGATTGCCGACGCATGTCTGACGTCCACCGAACCGCGCATCGTCATCACGCACGGGACCGACACGATGGTGGAAACCGCGAAGACGCTCGCCGCGGCCGTCCCGCCGGCCCGGGGGAAGACCATCGTGCTGACAGGCGCGATGGTGCCGTACGCCTTTGGCAGCTCCGACGGGTTGTTCAATCTCGGGAGCGCGCTCTCGTTCGCGCAGGCGCTTCCGCCCGGCGTCTACATCGCGATGAACGGGCGCGCGTTTCCGTGGAACGACGTGCGAAAGAACCGGGAGACAGGGATTTTCGAGAACCTTCCCTAGAGCGTCGCCTGAACGACGGTCTTCGCGCTGCGGTGCGTGCCGAGCACTTCAGGGTGAAGCTTCTTGCTGAGATAGACCTTCGATTCGGCGTTGTCGCTCGCGTTCCGTTCGTACTTCACGACTTCAAAACGCAGATGATCGAGCGTGCCGCGCATCTCGTAGAACTTGTTCTTCGTCTTCACCACGATCTCGTCGAAGCCCTGCTCGATCGCCCAGGCTTCCTGCTGTTCGGTGAGCGCGCGAAAGTGGCCCTGACCGCGCCAGTCTCTCCGCGTGCCGCCAATCCAGGTATACAGCACCTTGCGTCCGTCGAACTGCACGTGATCGCGGAGGCGGTGCACCAGATCGATCAGCTTCGGCTCTGATTCCGGCAGCCGGATTTCGTGGCCGACCTTGTACGACACGGGCACGACCGTGCCCGGATCGTCGGGCAGCGACGCGCTCGCGAGCAGAATCGAGTGCGAGCGATCCGACAGGCGGCGCACGATTTCGGCGGCCGTCTTCTTGCGCGGAAACTCGCCGAAGAACTCTTCGATGTACTGGATCTCGAGCGCGCCCTGCTCCAGCTCGTACTGCGTGATCAGATACTCCATTCAGCCCTCAGCCCTCAGCCCTCTGCCTTCTGCGCTATCTTGGCCCAGGTATCGCGCAGCGAGACGATGCGGTTGAAGACAGGCGCGCCGGGGCGGCTGTCGGGATCGACGTTGAAATAACCGAGCCGCTCGAACTGGAACCGCGAGCCGGCGGACGCCGGGACGAGGCTCGGTTCAATCTGGCAGCCGCGCAGGACTTCGAGGGAGCCGGGGTTCAGGTAATCGAGGAACGTCTTCCCGGCCTCGTCGGCTTCAGGATCCTCGACCGAGAACAGGCGATCGTACAAGCGGACTTCCGCGGGCGCCGCATACGCCGCCGACACCCAGTGGAGCGTCGCCTTGACCTTGCGGCCGTCCGGGGAATCTCCGCCGCGCGTCGCGGGATCGTATGTGCAGCGCAGCTCGACGATCTCGCCGTGCGCGTCCTTCACGACGTCCTGGCAGGTGATGAAGTAGGCGCAGCGCAGCCGGACTTCCTTGCCCGGCGAGAGGCGGAAGAACTTCTTCGGCGGCTGCTCGCGGAAGTCGTCCTGCTCGATGTACAGGACGCGCGAGAACGGCACCTTGCGTGTCCCGGCCGATTCGTCCTCCGGGTTGTTGATGACGTCGACGTCTTCGACCTGTCCTTCCGGATAGTTCGTGAGGACGACCTTCAACGGCCGCAGCACGGCCATCACCCGGGGCGCGTGGCGGTTCAGATCCTCGCGGATGCAGAACTCGAGCTGCGCGACGTCGATGACGTTCTCTTTCTTGGCGACGCCGATGCGCTGGCAGAAGTCGCGAATCGATTCCGGCGTGTAGCCGCGCCGGCGCAGCCCGCTGATCGTCGGCATGCGCGGATCGTCCCAGCCGGAGACGAGGTTCTGCTGCACGAGCTGCAGCAGCTTGCGCTTGCTCATCACCGTATAGTTCAGGTTCAGCCGCGCGAACTCGATCTGCTGCGGCTTCCCGCCGCCGACGGCGTCCGACAGCGCGTCGACCAGCCAGTCGTAGAGCGGCCGGTGATCCTCGAACTCGAGCGTGCAGAGCGAATGCGTGATGCGCTCGATCGCGTCCGACAACGGATGCGCGAAGTCGTACATCGGATAGATGCACCACGCGTCGCCCGTCCGGTGATGCGTCGCATGGCGGATCCGGTAGAGCGTCGGGTCGCGCATGTTGAAGTTCGGCGACGCCATGTCGATCTTCGCGCGCAGCACGTACTTCCCGTCCTCGAATTCGCCCGCGCGCATTCTCGCGAAGAGATCGAGGTTCTCTTCAACCGAACGGTCGCGATAGGGGCTGTTGGTGCCGGGCTCGGTCAGCGTGCCCCGATGCCGGCGAATCTCGTCGGCGGTGAGGCTGTCGACATAGGCGCGGCCGCGGCGAATGAGCTCGACGGCGCATCCGTACAGCCGTTCGAAGTAATCCGACGCGTAGTACAGCGCGTCCCAGCTGAAGCCGAGCCATTCGACGTCTTCTTTGATGGCGTCGACGTACTCGACGTCTTCCTTGGTCGGGTTGGTGTCGTCGAAACGCAGATTGCAGGTGCCGCCGGTTTCCCCGGCGATGCCGAAGTTGAGGCAGATCGATTTCGCGTGGCCGATATGCAGGTAGCCGTTCGGCTCGGGCGGAAACCTCGTCGCGACCCGTCCGCCGTGCTTCCCGGCCCGGCGATCCTCGGCCACGATCGTGCGGATGAAGTCGGATGATGCGGCTGGCGCGGACGATGAATCCTGTTCGGTATGTTCTGTCGTCATGCAGGGACCCGTACATTCTATAAGATGCGGGGCCCCGGTCCGGGTTGGCTCTTAAAGGCGCTAGTAGTTGAGCCAGTAGGCGAATTTGACGAGGAAGACGTTATGCGGCGGCACGCCGAAGAGGGCGTGCGCGTCCCGCCCGAAATCGAATCCGCCCGGCACGGCGTAATTCTCTCTGGACTGCTGCCACACGACGAAGAGCGTCGAGCCCGGCTTGTACTCCCAGCGCAGGACGTTGGTCGTGCGGAACGACTTCACGTTGAAGTCGGGATTCCCGTAGATCGGCTCGGCGTACGCGAACGGCTTGTACCGGTTCTCGTAGCTTTCGCTCAGCGGGTCGGCGACCTCTTTGAAGCCGGCGTAGGCGCCCGCCGACACGAACGGCTGGGCGTAGAGCTGCACGGACAGATTCGGCGTGATCGTGTAGTTGAAGCGGCCGGTGACGTTGACCGTCGTCTGATCGATGTGGGCGAACACGTAGTGCGTCGTGCTGTCGGTGACGTTGTTCACCCACTGCGAATCCTGATGGCTCGGGTTGTACTGCACACCGAGCGAAAACATCACCGCGGGAATCGGACGTACGGTAATCGACGGATACCAGCTCTGCCAGGACGAGTTGTGGTTGTCACCGCCCCAGTCGCCTTCGAGCCCGGCGGAAAACCGGCGGCGACTGTCCGAATAAACCCAGAACCATTGCTCCGGGCCGCCTTCCGAGATGAGGCCCGGCCCGCCGCGCGTCATGCGATCGTCGAATCCCCGGCGCGGGAGCGGCGCGAACATCCCGGCGCCCATCTGCCAGTTGCTGATCAGCGTCACGTTGCCGTTGACGTTGACGCCGCCGAACTGCATGTTGCCGTCGAAGTTCCACGCGTTCCACTGATTGAAGTTGATCGTGCGCTGGCGGAACCACGACGTCACCTTGTTGCTGCGAAGCTGCAGCCAGTGCTGCTGGCGGATCTGATCCGCGCGGCGCAGGAAGCCAAGGTCGTTGGTCTCGAACCCCGGCGTGCGGAAATACACATACGAATTCGAGTGCACGAACTCGCCGCCGATCTTGTTGAACGCAATCGCGCCCGAGTAGCCGGACAGCGAGGTGCGCGTGACGTCGAGGCGCTCGCTCGTCAAATCGGGCCGCTGGAAGTAGTGGCGGCTGTTTTCCTGAACGGCTTCGATGGCCGCCGCCGAGCCGTGTACCCGGCTGCCTTCGATGAACCCGTTCACGCTGTACAACCGCTTCACGCGCCAGTCGAAATCGGCGCCGCCGACGTACGCCGAGTCGGGAAGAACGCCGGTCAGATTTTCGCCGAGACGACGGTTCATCGCCGTCGTGATGACGCCGATGTACGACTGATTCGCAAACTCGCGCTTGACGCGGGCCACCGAATAGCTGGTCGATGGCTCGACCACCTGTTCCGATCGGACGCCGGCAACGGACACATCGGCCGATTCTTCCTGCGTCACGGCGTGCATGACGCCGATTGAGTACCGGCCGACACGCCCCGTCAGCTTCGCGGCGCCAAGGATCGTCGACTGCGACGGCGAGTCGGTGTACACATTGGCGCCCGACGGAAGCGCACCCGTGCCCTGCGGCGCGCGGCCGATGCGGCGTGAATAGAAAAGATTGTTGCAGCCGTCATAGCAGTCCGCGTCGAAGCGGAAATTTCCGGAGCCCTCGACGAAGAACGGCCGGCGCTCGTTGAAGAACGTTTCAAAGGCCGACAGGTTGACGACGGCAGGATCCGCTTCGACCTGACCGAAATCCGGGTTGACGGTGGCCGTCAGCGTGAGCCCCGGCGTGACGGCGTACTTCATGTCGAGGCCCCCGGATCCGCTGAGGCCGGTGGCCTTCAGAAGCGGGTTGCCTCCTGTCCGCTGCCGATCGAGATTCGCCACCGTGTAGGGCATGAGCTCGAGGCCTTTCGTGGTGCTGCCCGTCGACAGCCCGCCGAGCTCGCCGAACGACGATACGTAGCCGTTCGCGTTGCGCGACAGAAGCGGCCACGTGTTCGTTTCCCTGAGCCGGCCGATCTCGCGCGCGATGGCAAATCCCCAGGTGCTCGTCTGTGACGGCGTGAACCGCAGCTGCGAGAACGGAATCTTGAACTCGGCGGTCCATCCTCGTGGATCGCGCGACACGGTCACATCCCACACCGCATCCCATCCGCGGTCGTTGTTGGTGTCGTTGAACCAGTACCGATCCTGTTTGACCCCGGAGGGGTTCACGGCGAACTCATACGCCGTGCGGCGATCGTGATACGAATCGATGAAGACGCGGATCCAGTCCGACGGCGTATCATCGTCGCGCCGCGTCAGGTAGGTGGCGATTTTGTCGGGCTCGCGATCGTAGGCGCGAACCTTCACGTACAACGTGGACGAATCGAACGCGACGCTGAACTCGGTGGCCTGGCTCGGCTCGGCGCCTTCGCGGGGCTCGCGCTGAACAAAATCGCTCACCACCGGAGCGCCGTTCCAGAGATCGTCGCCGAGCGTCCGCCCGGTAGCGGCCGCTGTGACATGCACCGCTTCCACCCGGGCGTCAGCCGCCGCAGCCGGCCAGGCCGCCGACGGCATCAGAAGAGCGGCGATAATCAGAAGCGACCTGCAAGTCATGCCTGCGTTAGACGTGTATTCAGGGGGTTAGGTTGGCGTTCACAACTCTTATCGGCACACAGGATCTCGCCGCCCACGTAGCCGATTCACGATGGATCGCCGTCGACTGCCGCTTCCAGCTGGCCGACGAGGCGTGGGGAGAACATGAGTATCTCACCGCCCACGTCCCCGGAGCTGTCTATGCGCATATGGGCCGCGGGTTGTCCGGCCCTCCCACCGGGGCCAATGGACGTCATCCCCTTCCCGCTCCAGCCGACCTCATCCAGGCGCTCTCGCGCCTGGGTATCGGAAACGGCATGCAGGTGGTCGCGTACGACCAGGACAACGGCATGTTCGCGAGCCGCCTCTGGTGGCTGCTCCGCTGGATGGGCCACGAGGCGGTCGCGGTCCTCGACGGGGGTTTCCGGAAATGGATCGCGGAACACCGTCCGGTGCTTTCTGGTAACAACGTGCGGCCGGCCGAACGGTTTACAGGATCGCCGCGACCCAGGATGGCGGCCGATGTCCGCGAGGTCGCCACCATGCTCGGGCGCCGCGACGCCGTTCTTCTGGATGCGCGCGCGCCGGAGCGTTACCGCGGCGACATCGAGCCAATCGATCGCGTGCCCGGGCACATTCCTGGCGCGGTCAACTACTTCTTTCAGCAGAACGTCGACGAGCAGGGCGTGTTTCTCCCGGCCAGCGATCTTCGCGAGCGCCTGTCAGCACCCCTCGGCGACATTCCGCCGGAACACGTCGTCTGCTATTGCGGCTCCGGCATCACGGCCTGCCACAACCTGCTCGCGATGGAACACGCCGGCCTGCGCGGCGCGAAGCTGTATGCGGGATCGTGGAGTGAGTGGTCGAGCGATCCGGCGCGGCCGGTGGAACGCGTCGACAAAGAAAAAGGGCCGGCCCTGTGAAGGAACCGGCCCCAGGGCACCGAACGCTCTTTTCGGGGGTTAGTGCACGCGCGGACGCTGTCCGCGCCAGTCTTTCGCGAGAATCGCAAACAGCACCTGATCAAGATACCTGCCGTCCTTCTCGAACGACTGCCGCAGCACGCCTTCCTGCACCGCGCCGACCTTCATCAGCGCGCCATGGCCGCGGCCATTCTTGACGGCCGCGCGCGCCTCGAGGCGGCGCACGCCAATCGTGTTGAACGTGAACTCCAGCACGAGGTTCGCGCTGGTCTCGAACACACCGGTGCCCCAGAACTGCGAGCCGATCGCGAATCCCCATTCGGCCATGTCGAAGCCCGTGGCGAGATCGCGCACCTGAAAGATGCCGATCGCGGTGTCGTAGTCCTTCAGCGTGACGGCGAAGCACGCATACCTGCCCGCTTCGCGCTCGCGATGCGTCCACGCGATGAACCGTTCGAACCCTTCGACCGTCGTCGGCGGCGGCGAGATGAAGCGCGCCACTTCTTCCGTCGTCAGGAGCGCGAAGAGCGACGGCGCGTCAGACGCGCGCAGGTCGCGGAGAACGACAGAACCGGCTGACAGCACTGGAAGACCCGTCCGCCAGTCGCTGCTGACCACATGTTCGCGAATGGCGGGACGCGTCTGCGTCTCCAGTCCCTCGCGATAAGGCATCTTTTCCATAAGTCTCAAAACCTCTTGGTCTTGATTACCTAGATGCTCGGGTCAGTTGACGATGCCGAGTCCGTCGTAGAAGTCGTGTCCGTCGTGGAAGTCGAGTCCGTCGTCGGCGCGGGAACGGGCAGCGTCACGTGCGTGACAGCGGACTGCAAGATGCGCAGCAGCTTCGCGTCCGTCAGCTTGCGGAAGACTGCCCTGGGGCGCAGCCGGAATTTCGTCCCGTCCGGCCGCTCTTCCCAGACGCGGGTCAGCGAGCCGTTCGTGCCCCAGATGATGTTGTCGCCGTCGGCCGTGCCCCACACGATGTTGTCACCGTCGTCGGTGCCCCACACGATGTTGTCGTCGCCGGCATCCGTGCCCCAGACGATGTTGTCGCCGTCGGCCGTGCCCCAGACGATGTTGTCGTCGCCGTCGTCGGTGCCCCAGACGATGTTGTCGCCGTCATCCGTGCCCCAGACGATGTTGTCGCCGTCAGCCGTGCCCCAGATGATGTTGTCAGCGTCGTCCGTGCCCCAGACGATGTTGTCGGCGTCGAGACCGGCCGTGCCCCAGACGATGTTGTCGCCTGTGTCGGCCGTGCCC
>Ga0153915_10006465_pt1 | contig 11000 bp, 7 predicted proteins | sample Opewatmetagenome_2_FD_107003 | JGI IMG/M metagenome (GOLD analysis project Ga0153915, IMG submission 107003) | Freshwater wetland microbial communities from Ohio, USA - Open water 3 Core 3 Depth 3 metaG | ecosystem: Environmental > Aquatic > Freshwater > Wetlands | place: USA: Ohio, Lake Erie...
ATGCTCGCCAGCGTGCCGAAGACCGTGGCCATCCGGCCCATCCAGAGGTAGTGCGCGTCCCCGGCATCGCGGCGGATGTAGGCCCCGTAGATGTCGTAGGTCCACACCGTGTTGAACGCCGTCACGTTGCCCGCCATCCCGGACATGAAACTGGCCAGCAGCGCCGTCAGGCCCAGGCCCAGGAGCCCCGGCGGGTAGAAGCGCTGCAGCATCAGCGGGAGGGCCATGTTGTAGTCGGTCTTGCCGCCGAACTCGAACGCGCTCGCGGGCAGCAGCGCAATCGCCACCATGCCTGGCAGGATGACCAGCAGCGGGAAGAACATCTTGGGAATGGCGGCGACCAGCGGTGTCCGCCGCGCCGCGTTCATCGACTTGGCCGCCATCGCGCGCTGCACGACGAGGAAGTCGGTGCACCAGTAGCCGAACGACAGCACGAAGCCGAGCCCCATCACCATCCCGAACCACTCCACGCCCATCGGGTTCGCCGAGGCGCTCCCGAGATGCTGCCACGAGTGGGTCAGCGTCCCCGGCGCGAAGCCCCGGGCGACGGCCACCGTCGAGAGCCGCTCCTGGAGGCCCGCCCATCCGCCGGTCCCCATCAGCCCCAGCACGGCCAGCGGCAGGAACCCGAAGACGATCAGGAAGAACTGGAGGACCTCGTTGTAGATCGAGCTCGTCAGGCCGCCCAGGAACGTGTAGGCGAGCACGACCGTCGCGGCGATGATGATGCTGTAGTTGACGTCCCAGCCGAGGAACAGCTCGAAGAGCCTCCCCATGGCGTACATGCTGATCCCGGAGGAGAAGAGCGTCATCACAGCGAATGAGATGGCGTTGAAGCCGCGCGTCTTCTCGTCGAACCGCAGGCGCAGGTACTCCGGCACCGATCGAGCCCGGCTTCCGTAGTAGAAGGGCATCATGAAGAGACCCACGAAGACCATGGCCGGGATCGCCCCGACCCAGTAGAAGTGGCTCGTGAGAATGCCGTACTTGGCTCCGCTTGCCGCCATTCCGATGACTTCCTGCGCGCCCAGGTTCGCGGAGATGAAGGCCAGCCCGGTGATCCAGGTGGCGAGGCTGCGGCCGGACTGGAAGAAATCCAGGCTGGTCCGCATGAAGCGCTTCAGCGCAACGCCGATGCCCAGGACGAACACGAAGTAGAGGCCGATGATGGCGTAGTCGATGAGATGTAGCTGCACGTCAGTACTCGCGCTCGGTAGCGGCGCATTATAGGCCGAGTCCTGATACGATACCACCCGGCTCAAGCCGCCGGGCCAGGGCCCGATGCGAGACTCCAGCTCTGGGCGCCGGGCTTCGGGCCGGCCGTCGACATCGGGGCGTCAACTTAGGCCTCCCGGGCCCCGGCGGGCCGCGAGTCTGAGAAACTCCGCGCCGGGCGGGGTCGCGACGCGAACTGGAGACGAGGCATGATGAGAAGGGCTGGCGTCATCTCCGCGCGGGTCGGCCTTTTGGTGGCCGGCGCCATCCTGGTGGCACCTCCGGCGCCCGCCGCGAGCCGGCCGCCGCAAGCGGGGCCGACTGTGAAGCGGGCGATCTCCGGTACAGCAGCCGTCAACGGGGCGTCGCTGTACTACGAGATGAAGGGGGAGGGGAAACGGATCGTCCTCATCCACGGGGGCAACCTCGATTGCCGGATGTGGGACCCGCAGTTCGACAAGTACGCGCGCGCCTTCAAGGTGCTTCGCTACGACGTCCGCGGCTTCGGCCGCTCGACTGACCCGGGGCAGCCGTTCTCCTCCGTCGAGGACCTCAAGGGCGTCATGCAGGCACTCGGCATCGGGCGCGCTTCGCTCGTGGGGCTCTCGCTCGGCGGCCGGATCGCGCTGGACTTCGCGCTCACCTACCCGGCCATGGTCGAGGCGCTGGTGCTGGCCGGCCCGGGACTGAGCGGCTTCCAGTGGCCGCCCGACAGCGCGGCCCGGATCGCGAAGATCCTCGACGCCGCGAAGGCACAGGGCCCTGACCTGGCGATGGAGCTCTGGCTCAAGGATCCCTACATGGCGCCGGCGATGGAAAACCCCGATCTGGCCAAGCGGGTTCGCCAGATCGCGATGGACAACGCGAAGCTCTGGACCAGGCCTCCGACCCCGGAGACCATCCCATTACCTCCTGCCTCCGAGCGTCTCGCCAGCGTGCAGGCGCCGACGCTGCTCATCCTCGGGAGCCGCGACGTCCCGGAGATCCAGAAGATCGTGGAGATTCTCGCGAACGGCATTCCCGGAGCCAGGCGGGTGCCGATCACCGGCGCGGGACACATGGTCAACATGGAGAAGCCCGCGGCGTTCGACGCCGCCGTTCTCAACTTCGTCGGCAATCTCGAAGCCCCAAGAGAGAAGGATTAGGGGATGGTGACCGGCAGACAGATCCGGATCTTGAGCGTACTGACGGTCGGCGCCATCCTGGTGGCGGCGCCGCTGATGGGTCAGGTCGTTGGCGGCTCGCCGGAGAAGCCCCCGTCGCTCGCGGTGTCGACAGCCTGGCTGGGGGAGCATCTCGCCGATCCCTGGCTCGTGATCCTGCACGTCGGGACAAAGGACACCTACGATGCCGGACATGTTCCGGGCGCCAGGTTCCTGCCGATCGAAGCGGTGTCGACGCCTCGCGGCCAGGGGCTGACGTTGGAGCTGCCGCCTGTTTCGGAGCTCGAGGTGATCTTCGAGAAGATGGGCGTGACGGACAGGAGCCGGATCGTACTGTGCTCGGACAGCGCGCTCCCCTCGCCCGCGACGCGGGTCTTCTTCACCCTGGATTACCTCGGCCTTGGCGACCGGACGTCGCTGCTGGACGGCGGTCTCGCGGCCTGGCGATCCGACGGACGCCCGGTGACCAAAGATCTCCCCAGTGTCATTCCGGGCGCGTTCACGCCCCATCCGAGGCGCGACATCGTCGTGGACGCCGAGTGGGTGCGGGCACACCTGGATCAACCAGGCGTCGCGCTGCTGGACGCCAGACCGGAGGAATCCTTCAGCGGAGTGAAGCCGGGCACCTGGCCTCGCGCAGGGCACATACCCGGTGCTCACAGCCTCCCGTCCACGAGCATCTTCAGCGAACAGGGCCGCCTGAAGGACACCGAAACCCTGCGCAGAATGTTCCAGGACGCGGGCGCGCACCCCGGTGATCAGGTGGTGACCTACTGCAACATCGGCATGCAGGCGAGCGCGCTCTACTTCGTGGGCCGGATGCTCGGCGATGACGTTCGCCTCTACGATGGCTCGTGGGATGAGTGGAGCCGCAGGCCGGAGCTGCCCATCGTCGGGGCAGCGCCGCCCATCAAGTAACAGACGACCGAGGAGCCGCGCAAAGGCGACGATCTCAGGACGCGGTTTCCCGAAACCGGGTCGACGATGAGAGTCACTGGCGCCGGGGCCAACGCGGTCGGCTACAGCAGGATTCCAGGGCAGGGGTAGTCCGCGGTGAACTCGCGGACCTCCGCTGCGATCCGGTCGAGCGCGTCTTCGTTGCCCACCTCTTCAGCGACGCGACTGAACCACGCCGCGATTCTCACCATCTCCGGCTCCTTCATGCCGCGCGTCGTCACCGACGGCGTGCCGAGCCTGAGACCGCTCGGGTCGAAGGGTTTGCGCGGGTCGCCGGGGACCGTGTTGTAGTTGCACTCGAGCCCGGCCCGATCCAGGGCACGGGCATACGCCTTGCCCGTCATGCCGCGTGGCGTGACGTCCATCAGGATCAGGTGGTTGTCGGTGCCGCCCGAGACGAGCTTGAAGGAGTGGCCGGCAAGAGCTGCGGCGAGCGCGCGGGCGTTCTTGACGATCTGGTGCGCGTAGTCGCGGAACTCGGGCGTGGCCGCCTCCCCGAGAGCGACCGCGATCCCGGCAGTGGTGTGGTTGTGCGGGCCGCCCTGGAGACCCGGAAAGACGGCCTTGTCGATCGCCTTGGCCAGGTCGGCCTTGCACAGCAGCATGGCGCCCCGCGGGCCCCTCAGCGTCTTGTGCGTCGTCGTCGAGACGACCTGGGCGTGCGGGACCGGGCTCGGGTGCGCGCCGCCGGCGACGAGCCCCGAGATGTGGGCCATGTCCACCAGCAGGGTCGCGCCCGCCTCGTCGGCAATCCGCCGCATCGCCTCGAAGTCGATGATCCGCGGGTACGCCGTCGCGCCCGCGATGAGCAGCTTCGGCCGCTCCTTGAGCGCGAGCTCGCGCACCTGGTCGTAGTCGATCCGGCCGGTCTCGATGTTGACGCCGTACTGCACGCTTCGAAAGTACGAGCCCGTGATCGACACGTTCCAACCGTGCGTCAGGTGGCCGCCGTGCGGAAGGGCCATCCCCATCACGGTGTCACCCGGCTTGAGCAGCGCAAAGAAGACGGCGAGGTTGGCGGGCGATCCAGAATAAGGCTGCACGTTGGCGTGGTCCGCGCCGAAGAGCTTCTTGGCGCGCTCGATGGCGAGCAGCTCGAGCGGGTCGACCAGCTGCTGACCTTCGTAGTAACGCTTGCCCGCGTAGCCCTCGGAATACTTGTTGGTGAAGACGCTGCCGGTTGCCTCGAGCACGGCCAGGGAGACGTAGTTCTCCGAGGGAATGAGCCGGATCTTCTCGAACTCCCGCCGCTCCTCCCCGGCGAGGAGGTTGGCAACCTCCGGATCTGCCTGCTTCAACGTCAACTGGGTCATCCTGCCTCCTTCGGCTCGACGAGCGAAACCCGTACAGCCTGACATTATCCCCGATGTTGGGGCCGCGGTGCCGAGTGGTCGTGATTGTTCGGTATGCAGGACCGAGCGCTCGTTCATGGGGACCTTCGGCGACTGGGCGGACCTCGTGCACGGGCCGGTGGCCGACTGGGGCCACCTCAACTGCGGCTGTCACCCCAACCGCCGTCGCGACTACGGCAGGGTCGGCAAGGAGATCCAGGGGCGTGACGCGCATCGACGGTGCTAAGGCATCCTCTTTCCGGGGGGCGCCGCATCGACGCGGAGGTACCGCCTGCCGAACGGTGGCACGGTGACCGCAGCAGCGACAACCGGGCCCGCGCTGCCGGACAGGTCGCTGGCGCGAATCGTGACGGCGGTGTCGGTGCTCCAGCCGAGCGTTGCCGATCGCGACACCGCGGTCGGGTTGTACAGGGAAACCAGCCACGACTGGCCCCCGTCAATCGGTGTGACGGAGGAGGCCAACACCTCGGAGGGCGCAACGCGGAACAGCGGTGACGGTGGCTTGCTGGCCGGGTTCGCCGCGGCGACGATCAGGGGCTCACGCTGTTCCTGCCCGAACCGCGCCGCCTCGTCGGGCCGAAACGCCCGGTGCGGCCTCAACGCGTAACGGAAGGAGAACGGGCCTTCCTGGTCGGCCTTGTAGTTGGTGTGCCAGTAGTTGTTCATCACGTACGAGTAGAACAGCGAGGAAGGCCGTATCATCCGCATCCAGGGCTGTTCGGCCGTGATCCCGCCGATCTCGATCAGCGGCGCGTCTGCGGTGGCCCAGGTCACGCCGATCTGGTCGTTCGACACGTCGACGAAGCTCTGGACGGAAAAGAAGTTCTTGCAGGACCCGGGGATCTGGTCGAGTTCCGGCCGTACGATGCCGCTGGCCACGTCGTACCGGAGTTGCCCGACGGGCACGTTGAGGGGGAAGGCGACGTGCAGGCCCTCTTTGTCGCGGATCGCCTGCTTGTCGATCTGGTTGGCGATGTCGATCCGATCGAGACCGTCGACCAGGCGGATCTCGGCCAGGTAGCGTCTCGCGCCCGGTGCATACGCTTCCACCGCCAGCGAGGCCACGAGCGGCCCGGCATCCCTCACGCGCAGAGAGACGTTGGCGAGCGTGAGCGCGTGCTCCGGGTTGCGGCCGGGGACATAGAGGTACTGGTTCAGGCCCAGCTTCGTCGTCGCGTCAACGAGCTGGACGTTCTCCGCTTTCCAGCGCAAGCTGTCGATCGCCCCGGTCGCCGGGTTGACCGAAACCGCGAGCGTGCCGTTCTCGACGGCGCCGCGAGATGCCTTCGCGGTGCCTTGCGCGGTCGCGCGTCCCGGCTTCACCGTGAGTCGGGCAGCCGACAGCGGCGCCACGTCACGGACCAGCACGGCGAGTTCGCCGGTGGACAACCGCTGCGAGGGAACCGCCTGCCCGCGCGCGTCGGTCACGAGATCGCCGACCTCGCTGTCCTGCCGTGGAATCAGGACGAGATCGGTGCGGGGCCAGGACGTCGTGTTGTAGATGTCAACGAAGGCGGCAGGGGTATCTCCGGGCTTCACCTCCGGCTCGGTCGAGGGGCGAGAGGGGGCAGCCGGGATCGCCCGCGCCAGCAGTGCCTTCGACTGCTGGTCGGCGTCGACGGCGAACTGGCGCTTGATGGCCCATTGGCCCTTCACCCCCGGGTCATCCGGTTCCGACACGCTGTTGTGCGCGCCCCAGGTGTGTTCGTCATAGAGAACGACGTTACGCCAGGCTCGCGCGTACTCCTCGGCCGGGTACTCCCCCGGTGACCTGAGCGCCCAGAGCGCTTCTCCTTGGACGAGGCGGCTCGAAGCCCGCCGTGCCAGCGCCGTCTCGGCGGCGCTCGACACAGCGCCGTCCTCCCAGTACGGGGTGAGATCGCCCGCGCGCGACGGCAGCGACTCCCCGTAGCGCTGCTCGAACGCGCTGAACATCTGTGCGTGCGTGGAGATCAGGAGCCGCGGGGACGCGTACCGCTCGTTCCATCGCCTGACGAACCCCGGCAGGTTGGGATCGGGCGGCCCGTTGTCGCCGCCCACGGTGTACGGCAGTTGGACGATGTCGTACGGGTAGAGGCTCTCATCCAGCTTCCGCGCCAGCTTCAGGATCTTCTCGTCGCCGAGCTTGTCGATCTCCCCCTCGTGGAAGCTCGAATAACTGGCGGCGGCCACCCACGTGAGCACCTTCTCCTCACCCGATTGCGAGACCCAGTAGAACGGCTTGTCACCGAGGTCGTAGATATGGCCGACGCGATCGCCGGCGTTGGGCGCAATCGAGAAGTACCGCACGCCGCTTTGTGCAAGCACCGGCACCAGGCCCCAGGTGAAGCCGGGGATGTCCGACACGACCGCGGAGGTAATCGCCACCCCATTCTCCGCCGAGAAGCGGCGGGCGAACTCCGTGAAGTGGGTCATCTCGGTCGCATTCGCCAGGCCGGTCAGCACGTTGGCATAGAGCGCCGTCACGCCGAGCGTTCCCGCCCTGGCCGCCTCGACGAGCGCCGTCCGGCGCGCCTCCGAAGCCTGGCGGAGGTAGGAGTCCAGCGCCCAGAGTACTTCCACGTTCCACTTGAAGGCCGCCTCGGGCGGGTAGTCGCGCGTGCTCGCGATGAGATCGAGCGCCTGGTCGAGGTTCTGCCACTGCTTGCGCTCGATGTTCGGCTGGAGGTCCGTGTAGCCGATATCGTTGTGCGAGTACGGGAGCAGGTGAATCTCGCGCCGGGGCACGGGCTTGACCGTGACGCTGCCCAGGCTCACCAGCTTTCCGTCGATCCTGAACAGGACCGGGATCTCGCGCTCGGCGGCGGCCGGATCGACCCTCAGCAGCCTGATGTTGGCGCCGATGTTCAACGGCGCCCGCACGTGCTGCCCGGCCGGTCCGGTGATCTCGACCGTCCGCTCCCCGATCAGGTTGTCGAGGCTCAACCGGATGAGTTGCCGCGTCCGCCCCTCCTCGTTGACAAGGGCCGGCTCCGATCTCAGCCGCGGGGTGAAGTCGAACCGGTACTGGAACGTCATGTACCAGTCAGAGCTGTCGTCGTCCTCGCCCACGACCTGGAGGACGAGCGGCTCGCCGGCCTTGAAGGAAGCCCTGGGAAGCGTGAGGAACATGTAGCCGAAGAGGTCGCCGAATTTGTCCACCACCTTCGTCTCGAACGCCAACTCACCGCCGTCCTTGCCGGCCACCTTGAAGCTGTCGTCGGCGCCGCCCTTCGGGTTGCGGAACGTGAAAGAGTTCCGGCCGTTGATCCGCAGCTGGAACTCGTGCCCGACGTCCTTGTGCTGGATGCCGGCCAGCCAGATCAGCCGGTAGGAATCGCCGGTCGTCAGCGCGGGCAGCGGATCGGTCTCCCAGGTCGCCGACTGGATGTCACGCCGCGACCGCACCAGCAAGGAGGTGTCCGCGTCGGGATGCGAGGAGTGATAGGTGAGCACCTCGCCGCTGATCGACGAACGGTAGCCATTGACGAAGCCGGCGGCGGGCTCCCCGGGCGCCGAGGGGGCCGCCCGGCCTGCGATGTCGATGACGATCTGCTCGCCGTCCCGCCTCGCTGGCAGCGGGAGAGCGAACGTCATGGTGAGCAGGGCGAGTGGCAACCAGCCTCTCTTCTTCATTCGTCGTTCCTCACTTGTCATCCCCTGGATGGCCTTCAGGTACCTCGCGCGCGCCCGCACGCTCGGTGTCAGCTCCTTCTTCGGGATCGCGTCCGCCAGCGTGGCCGCGTTCTTCTGTAGGCCAACGAGTTCCTCGAGCGCCGCGTCGGACTCGCGCGTGATTCGGTGGCCAGCCTGGCGGCCACCGAGGGCGCTCTCGAGCCGCCGCGATTATACTGTGGACGGCGAGCCCCTCGGGCCGCACGGAGGCTGACCGTACGGAGGCTGACGCCCGGTGCCTTCCGGCGGCAGAGCATGTCGCGCCGCGCTCCGCTCGTCAGGCGCGGAGTGGGCAGGGGTGAAGATCCCGGCTGGCTCAAGTCGCGCTTTGCGAGACGCCCCGCCGCACGCGCGCCGGGCTGACTCCAAACAACGTCTTCTGCCTGGAGCCCTGGACCGCGACACCTGGAGCCCGATGCCTGAAGCCTGAAGCCCGAATCCTGACACGGAGGTGTCAAGTGCCTGATCGTGAGCCGCTGTTGGACCGTTTCGTGCGCTACGTCAAGATCGACACCCAGTCGAGCGAGTCGTCGCAGACCTACCCCTCGACCGAGAAGCAGAAGAATCTGCTGCGGACGCTCGTCTCCGACCTCGCGGACGCGGGGCTCGACGACGCCGTGATGGATGAGTGGGGGTACGTGATGGCGACGTTGCCATCGAACCTGCCTCCCGGTCACCCATCCCTCGGGAAGATCCCCACGATCGGCCTCCTGGCGCACGTCGACACCTATCACGAGGTCTCGGGTACGGATGTCAAGCCTCAGATCCACCGCGACTACGACGGCGGCGACATCGTTCTGCCGGGCGATCCATCGGTCGTCATCCGCGCCGCAGACGAGCCCGCGCTGGCTGGGTGCAAGGGAATGACGATCGTCACCTCCGACGGCACCACCCTGCTCGGCTCGGACGACAAGGCCGGCGTAGCGGAAATCCTCGAAGGGCTCTGGCGGCTCAAGGAGGACCCGTCCCGGCTGCACGGCGCCATCCGCGTGGCCTTCACGCCAGACGAAGAGGTCGGGCGCGGGACCGAGCACTTCGACGTCAAGAAATTCGGCGCCGACTTCGCGTACACGATCGACGGATCCGGCGTGGGCGAGCTCGAGGACGAGACATTCTGCGCGGACTCGGCCCACGTGAAGGTGGCCGGAGCCGACGTGCACCCTGGCTATGCCAAGGGGAAGATGGTGAACGCGCTGCGGGCGATGGCCGATCTGATCCTGGCACTGCCGCCCGACCACGCGCCGGAGACCACCGAGGGCCGCCAGGGGTACCTGCACCCGATCAACGTCAGCGGCAACGTCTCCGAGGCGAAGGCCCACGTCCTGGTGCGCGACTTCACGGAAGAGGGTCTCAAGGAGCTCGAAGCGGTCCTGCAGGCCGCGGCCGGTCGGACCGAGCGGAAGTACCCGGGGTCGGCAGTCACGCTCGAAATCAAGGAGTCGTACCGGAACATGCGGTACCTCATCAACACGCATCCCGAGGTGGTCGACTACGCGGAGGAGGCGATCCGGCGCACGGGCCTGACGCCGAAGCGCTCCTCCGTGCGTGGTGGCACCGACGGCTCACGGCTATCCTTCATGGGCCTTCTGACCCCGAACCTCTTCGACGGGAGCATGAACTTCCACGGAAAGAAGGAATGGATCCCGCTGGAGTGGATGGAAAAGGCGGTGGAGACGATCCTCAACGTGCTCGACGTCTGGGTGGAGAAGTCGGCCAGGTAGCCGACGGGCCAGGCTACCCCGGCCCCCTGAGTGCGGCGACCAGACGGGGGAGATAGACTAGGCAGGTGAAGTGCAGAAAACGTCCGCATGTCCCCGCTATGGCGAAGGTTGCGAAGCGCACTTTGAGGCTGCCGGCCAGGATGCTGATGACATAGAGGGGTGGCACTCCGGACAGCGCGCTGACGAACACGATCCCTGTTGCGGCCGACGCTCTCCTGGTGAACCGCTCACGCCAGCGCTCGATTCTGGCGCGATGCCGGGTGGGGACCAGCGTCAGGGCCCCGCGGCCGGTCCAATACATGACACTCTTGCCGAGCATCTGGCCGGCTGTCGCAACCAGGGCGACCGCCAACGGGTTGAGGCCACTGCCAGCGAAGGCGGAGAGCGAGAACACAATCACTTCCGCGTTCACCAGCCACGGGGTCACCGCGCTGACGAAGCAGGCCACAAAGCACAACAGGTACAACGCCGTCGCGGAAGTCAGCGCCTCCGGGATCACGGCGATCGCTCCGGGGACAAACCGGGTCCCCTCGCCCTCTGCCTCCCTTATGCGTCGGAGTGGGGCAGAGGGGCTCGCGGCCGGTGACGTGGCCTGAGGGATCCGGGCGGCCCGTGACCTCGGAACGGGTGAGGAGGGTATCGTGACACTGGTGCGCGCCCCCTACATGGTGTGGGCCAAGCAGCATGCGCGGGCCCGGTGGGACCTGACCGGCAGCAACCTGCTGGCCTGCACGGTTGACGATCTCCCGGGCGCGCGGGACGCCATCGAGCTCGCGGGCGACAACGACGACGGGTATCGGCCCCTCGTCGAGGCGATCGCGAGCCGCTATCTCGTCGCCCCCGAGCAGGTGGCAACGGCCAACGGGTGCTCCGGCGCCAACTTCCTTGTTTTTGCAGCGCTCGTTGGGTCCGGCGACGATGTGCTCGTGGAGCGGCCC
>Ga0153915_10006466_pt1 | contig 10999 bp, 8 predicted proteins | sample Opewatmetagenome_2_FD_107003 | JGI IMG/M metagenome (GOLD analysis project Ga0153915, IMG submission 107003) | Freshwater wetland microbial communities from Ohio, USA - Open water 3 Core 3 Depth 3 metaG | ecosystem: Environmental > Aquatic > Freshwater > Wetlands | place: USA: Ohio, Lake Erie...
AATTTGATCTGCTTTTCCGTATTCCGTCTTATAGATCCGGCTCCGGATAGCAGGATTGATTTCCAGGTAATCAGAATAGGTGGATGATTTTTGCGCCGGCAGCATATCAGCCCAACAAAGTAGTATGAGTAAGATCATGATTCGTATGGTCATAACCTTTACTCTTTTGGATTCGTTATACTTCACTATATTCACCCGTATTACCCCGGATATCCTTGATCTTAAATACAATAGATCTGGATCTCAAACAGCAGTGCCATAAAATATACAATAACCGCACACCAATTGCCTGTAATATATCTATTCTTCTTTTTTCCAAATGTGGAATCTGTCACAATAAATTCTAATTTAAAATGCGGCCCGTTTTAGAAACCGGAGGAGTTCATAAGATTTAACTTCAACAATGCTGACTGCTGTCCGAACCTTCCATTGGAGTAATGATTTACGTTGCTGTAAAAGCAATAACTAACGAAGGTGCGTTCGTCATTTTCAGATGTATTTATTTTATATCTTTAAGAATGCGGTTGATTATATCTCCGATAAATATATTTTCGGCTTCGGCATTATAGGAAAGTACAATGCGGTGTCTAAGAACCGGTAAAGCCATTAATTCAACATCCGAGATATCCGGGGTGATTTTCCCCAGCAATGCAGCACGCACCTTGGCCCCCAGTATCAGGTATTGGGAAGCACGCGGACCCGCTCCCCAGCGAATCCAATCTTTAATATAATCAAAAGTATTGCCGCTTACTGGTCGTGTTGCCGCAACCAACATTACCGCATGGGCTACCACATTATCGGCCACCGGTATCTTGCGAACCAGATCCTGGTAGAAACAGATACGATCACGGTCGAGAACTTTTTCAACATTGTGCGTCGCTCCGCCGGTCGTCTGCTGCACGATGGTCTTTTCTTCTGCCGGTGAAGGATAATCTAACCAAAGGTTGAACATAAAACGGTCCAATTGGGCTTCCGGCAATGGATACGTTCCCTCCTGCTCTATCGGATTCTGGGTAGCCAGAACAAAAAATGGTAATTGCAAAGCGTAGGTTTCCCCGGCGGCAGTTACCCGGTATTCCTGCATGGCCTCCAGAAGCGCTGCCTGTGTTTTGGGCGGGGTACGGTTTATTTCATCGGCCAGGATAATATTACCAAAAATCGGGCCTCTGACAAATTTGAACGATTTCTTACCGGTCGACAGATCTTCCTCTATTATTTCTGTTCCGGTGATATCCGAGGGCATCAGGTCCGGAGTAAATTGAATACGTGAGAAATGTAAATCAAGAATTTCACCCAATGTTTTTATCAACAAAGTTTTAGCCAGACCTGGTACTCCGATCAACAGACAGTGACCGCGGGCGAAGAGGGAGATCAGTAATTGTTCAATCACCTGCTCCTGTCCCACAATGACCTTGGCAATTTCTTCTTTAATTACTTTAAATATCCGGGTCAATTCCTGGATGCTTTCCACATCATTGGGTAACGTCTGTTTGTTCATCAACTTAAATCCCTTGTTCTTTCTTTTGAATAGCTTTACATTTTATTTTTAAGTTTATTATACAAAGCGATCCCAATTTATGCAATTCGATAATCAAAACAAAAAATACCTGTTGGACCAATCTTATGCAGAACTGGTTGATTTCATTGATCATCTGGGGCTGGATAAGTTTCGAGCCCGGCAGATTTTCCGCGGCATTTATGTGAATAATCTGGCTGATTTTTCTGATTTGACCACCATTTCCAAAAGTCTGCGCCAGAAATTGAGGCAGAGGGCTTATCTCAGGTCTTTAAAATTAGTCACGCACATCATATCTCCTGTTGATCAAACCATCAAATTTTTGTGGGAATTAGCAGATGGCATGAAGATTGAAAGTGTGATTATTTATGAAGGTAAACGAATAACATTTTGTATCTCATCGCAGGTCGGGTGTGCGCTGGACTGCAAATTTTGTGCAACCGGTAAAATGGGTTTTTTACGAAATCTGACCAGTGGAGAAATTGTGGAACAGATCTTGCTGATGAAAGAAGGGATTGTCGGAGGTTTGGCGACTAATATTGTATTCATGGGCATGGGTGAACCCCTGCTGAATTTAAAGAATGTATTAAAAGCGGCCCATATCATTGCCGATCCCGAGGGTTTGGCCTTTGCCAGGAAGAAAATTACTATTTCTACCAGCGGTATTATAAACAGCATACGCCAATTAGCGGATTTAAATGCTCCCTTTTCTCTGGCTGTTTCATTAAACTCTGTTTTTCAGGAGAGGCGTCAGTACCTGATGCCCATAGCCATCCTCTACCCATTAGACCAACTGGAAGAGGCCATCCATTATTATGTAAACAAAACTCGCCGGCGGGTAACATTCGAATATATCCTGATTAATGGGATAAACGATAATCTGGCTGATGCTAAACGTCTTTTGAAATTCACTGCCCGTATTCCCTGTAAAATAAATTTAATACCGTGTAATTCCGACGATCCTGATTTTCCTCCCCCCGCTCCACAGAAGATTGAGTGGTTTCGGGATTACCTGGATTCTCATCAGCGTACTGTGATGGTACGACTTCGAAAAGGATGGGATATTCAGGCGGCATGCGGACAATTATATGCCCGAAACGATGCCAGGATCGGTACCAGGATCGGGAGTTCCTCAAAACTGAGTTCTAAGCAGAATGGGAGAATCTGAATATGTATTTAATTTTATTTGGTGCTCCGGGTGTAGGTAAAGGTACACAGGCAAAATTCATCAGTCAGCATTACCATATTCCACAAATATCGACTGGTGATATATTGCGGGCTGCAGTGCGGCAGAAAACACCTGTTGGTAAAAAGGCCGGTGATATCATGGCTCAGGGAAAATTGGTTCCTGATGACATCATTCTGGAATTAATCCGGCAGCGTATTGTACAGAAGGATTGTCGGAACGGATTCATTTTGGATGGTTTTCCCCGCACCCTGATTCAGGCAAGGGAAATAGATGCACTTATGAGTGAGTTAAAATTGCCCCCCTTTCGATGTATCGAGATTGTGGTTCCCGATACAGAAATCCTTACACGTTTGATAAATCGGCGCGTGTGTGAACAGTGTGCTGCCGATTATAACCTGGTGACCAATCCTCCACCTGCCGACCTGGTATGCCCGCGTTGTGGCGGCTAAATTATCAAGCGCAAGGATGACCAGGAACAAACGATTACCAATCGATTACAGGTTTACCATGAATTTACCAGACCGATTAAAGATTATTATCTGTCAAAAGGACAATTCGACAGCGTAAACGGGTTGCAGGATATAGAAAAAGTACAGCAGGATATATTTGCTTTATTGCATTAAAATATTCTGCTCTCTTGTATACCGGAGTAGCCGGCATCGTGTCGAAACTCCCCAAAAGGATCATTCCGACATAACTGCTGACATAAAGAGTTTAAAAACCGGATGCAATGAATTCCCGGAAGGAATTTAACTTTAAAAAATTTACTTAAATATATAAATTAGCAGGGTCCGGGAATAACTTTGCCGCCGCCGGGTAAAAGATTCATTTCTGATTAAATGAAGAAACAGATTTATATTCGTATTTACGCTCAGAAATCTTTGATCATCGGTCTGATTATTTTTTCGGGATTATCCTGTACTGTACGGGAAAAATTAAATCCTTTTGATCCTAATGGTCGACTCAATCTGAATTTAAGTATTGTCTCTACAGAGCAAGATGTCAGATTAAGCTGGGATCGTCCTAATCTGGAAGGGTACACCGGTTTTAATATACATCGCCGGTGGGAAGGGATTGATAGTACCTATAAAATTATTGCATCTAATCTGCCGCCTGACAGCCGCAGTTATACAGATTCATATCTTTCCTACCGACAGCATTACAGTTACTATATCACACTGGTCAGCGAAGGTATTGAAAGCAAGCCTTCCAATACCGTATCGATCACCCCTGGTCCCGGTACGGTGTGGATTGCAGATAAATGGGGTTATCAACTACTACATACAACGTATGATGTCGAACACATGATAGCAAGTTATTCTACCAATTGGCCGCCAACTGACCTGGCTGTGGCCAGGGAATTAAATACCGGCCTGATCTTATATAACGAGTATGGATACATGGAGGGTATAGTATTGAATCCCCTGCAATCCCGGCAAGTGATTGCCTCTGTTGCTCATCCCTTTCGTGTGGTTTATGATCCGTCGGCCGCTAGTTTTTGGGTAATTGATAGTTCCGGTTATCTTTATCAGCTCAACGCCAGCACATTCCAATTGGTCCCTATTTCCTCCACCCTGATCAACCCGGTTCAAATTTCCATTTCCTCCCAGGCAAACCGTATAAATATTGTGGATCGACGGTCAAAAAAAATCCTTTTTTTCGATCGCAATGGTAACTATGTTTCAGAAATTAGCACGATCCAAGGTCAGGCCTTACAACAGCCGGAAAGGTATGCCGCAACTTCCAATCTCAGTCGGTCCTGGATCGTTGATCGTACCGGAAATGGAGATCTTATTTATACCCGGACAGCAAGTGACGAAGATTTTCAATGTATCGATACTCTGGCGGATGCGGGGGATTTGTCGCTGACCTCCGATCGTGATCTTGTGTGGATTGTAAGTTTTGACAATCTCGATGCATCCATTATGCAACTTTCTGCCACCGGAACACGTCCATTAGAATTAAGGGGATATTATAATCCTTATGACATCGAAATAGATCGATATGATCAAACCCTATTGGTCGCCGATACAGGAAACGGCAGGGTATTGCATTATGACAATAATGATCAGATATTAGGCAGATATCTTAATCTGTATTACCCGGTCAAGGTGGTTGTTGAATGAAAGTATCGTTGAATTCTCTAAAAATCGTAATTCCAATAATGTCCTTGCTGTTTATACTTTCACTGGGTTACGATTTATTTAAATTTTACAGCGATATCAATCTACCAACTCTAGATTATATTCCTGAAGTCTTTATGATCGGGCTGGGCTTATTGTATTACCGTTACCTGGTAAACGAGTACAATTTTCAGGACAAAACCATCCAGGAAAATCTGAGGATCTTCGTTTATCTGCTGGGTTTACTATATATCTCGGTTATTGTATGTAAACTTCTTTTGAATCCCAGTTTCTCACCGGCAAGTTTTCCCCAACTGCCGGAAACTTTCGGTAGTGTGATTTATGCCAATATTGTTTCTTTGGTGGCTATTCTATTGATGACGCCGATTCTACTTATTTTGAAAAATTTGATTTATTACAAGCGAACCCGGCGCACCATTTACCTACTGCAGACTTTTATTCTGCTATCTATTGCCACCATGATTGCCACGGTGATCAGCAAAGCAGAATTAAACCTCGAGTTCCAGGGTGCCGGAATATATAATAATGGTTTGCTCATCGGGGTACTGGCATCTATCTTTTTTCTTTCCTTCCGCAATGCCTGGATTTCCTATCTTTCCCGCCGTGAAAAAATATCCTACTTCTTTATATCTTTATTTTTGATATGGGCGGTATTTTATCTTTTTGATTTTGCCTTTGCTTTCGCCGTGCCGGCACACAGTTTGGCTATAGCCGTTTATGCGAACATAACCTGGTATTTACTGGTCAGTTATACAATATTTTCCTGTTTCTATTTATTCCTGCATCTGCCCACCGCCCGGGTTTTCGATCGCAAGATGAAGGAGGTAGATTCCTTACATGACCTGAGCCGCACGATCAGCACGGAATTCAATTTTGATCGTCTGGTGCATCTGATTACGGAGATGACCCGACAGGTTATTGGGGCTGATTATACCTGGTTGGAAATGGTTCGCGAGACTACCAAAGAAATGGATATCGTAGCACATTACAATCTTAACGATAAGGAAATCCTTTCCTTCAATAAACCAGCACAACAGGAATTCCGTATACAGATTTTCGAGAGCAAAAAGTCAGTACTCCTAAATCAAATCACCAAAAATCATCCTTACTACTTTCTGAAAAAATGGAAAAATGAATTGCAATCTCTGATCAGTGTGCCTCTGATATCCAGTAACGGACAGCCGCTGGGTATTTTATATGCGGCAAAAAAGCACATGTTTGGTTTTGATCCGGATGATCTGGCTATGGTTGAAGCCTATGCCAGTCAGGCAGTTATTGCCCTAGATAATGCCAAGTTAATGAAAGAATCTCTTGAACAGGAACGATTGAAAGAAGAACTGCGTATAGCCAGGGATGTCCAACAAAGGTTATTACCACAGAAAAAACCGGTATTAGAGGGTATCGAGATAGAATGTTTGACTATCACGGCCTATGAGGTCGGTGGCGATTATTATGACTTTGTTAATCTTCCCGACGGGCAGATTGGTTTTATTATCGGTGATGTGAGTGGTAAAGGTACATCCGCTGCCTTTTATATGGCTGAAGCAAAAGGAGTTGTACAAGCCCTGAGCAAAATGTTTAATAATCCACGTGAGTTATTAATACGTACCAATGAAATATTATACGAAACATTGGAGCGTAAAACGTTTATCAGTATGCTGCTGGCCAGCATGGATTGTAAGCAGCGTAAAATATCCTTTGCCCGTGCCGGTCATTGTCCCTTATTATACTATAACGAACCGCAGAAAAAAATACGTCTTCTGCAGCCGCAGGGTATCGGTGTGGGGCTCGAAAAAGGGCAGATTTTTACCCAAACTCTGGTCGAGGAAACTATCTCCCTGAACCGGGGAGATATCTTCGTTTTCTTCACTGATGGCTTATCAGAAGCACGCAACAAAAACGGAGAAGAATTCGGAGAGGAAAGGCTGTGTAATCTGATCGAAGAAAATTCCCATAAATCAGTGGGTGATATCAAGCAGGTAATCCTGCAGACTATTCTGCAGTTCCTGGATGGCCAGAGTCTGGCTGATGACTTGACTCTCTTATTGGTTAAAACTTAAACCGCCGTCGTACGTATAGGGAGAGTATTATTAATAAAGATAACAAATATCGACTCGAAATAAATTTATGGGAAGCGAGGAAATTTTTAGGTTGGTTTAGATATTTTCATATTTTAAATTAGAGTTCAAATTATTTTCCGGTATACTTTTGGTTAAATATGTAAAAATGTGTTTATTGTGGCGGAGGAAATCTAATGGAGAATTTTGAAGTAGCACGTGAAGACCGTTCAGATGTTAGTATTCTTCGGCTGAAGGGTTTCCTGGATGCACATACCGCACCTAAGTTTGAACAGGCAATACAACAACTCCTGACGGAGCGAAGATATAAAATTATTGTCAGTATGTCCGATCTAAATTACATCAGCAGTGCTGGGCTGGGTGTATTCATGGGCTTTATCGAAGAGATACGCGATAATAAAGGGGATATCAAGTTATCCAATATGACTGAAAAGGTATATAAAGTATTCGACCTGTTGGGTTTTCCTGCACTCTATCAGATTTTCAAAGAAGAGAATGAGGCGGCAAAGAGATATCATGATGTTTAAATTCAGTTGCTTCATTTTCTCTAACCATGGGAAAAATGAATGGACAGGATATGAAAGATAGAGTCCAGAGATTCAAATTAAAAGTGCCGAGTGTCACCGATAATTTATACCTGATCAGGGATTTTATTCGCATGGTAGCTGAAAAAGCCGGATTTAATAATGAAAAACAGGAGCAAATTGCCCTGGCCGTGGATGAAGCCTGTACCAATGTCATAAAACATGCTTATAAATTTAATGCCCGCCGCTTGATAGATATCGCCATTCAGATTGATCGCCAAAAAATAAAAATTACTATTACCGACAGGGGACGTGGTTTTGATTATTCCAAATTAAAAGATCCTGATCTAAAAACGTACATCAAAGAATCGCGACATGGCGGATTAGGAATATACCTGATTAAGACCCTCATGGATGATGTTCGATACGAATTCAATCCCGGAATAAAAAATCAGGTGCAACTGACCAAATATCTGAATTGATTTTCCAGCAGGACCCCTATCATGCCGGATTCTCTTGATCATGATCAATTACCCCAAAAGGATGACGCCGGTGATTCTTCCAGTGTAGATCGGCGATTACTCGAACTTTCCGCCTTGATTGAAATCAGTCAATCACTGAATTCATCCTTAAATTTACAGTCTATATTAAACAACATCCTCCTGGTACCTATGGGCCGTATGATGTTGGGTAAAGGTCTCATTCTTTTAAAAAAGGAAAATTCCGAATTCCTTGTCGAAACAGTGAAAGGATTACCCCAATCTCTGCACGGTAAATCTGTTTATATCACCGATATACCTGACCATCCTGTATTTCCAAACAACATTTCACCCGATGTGCCCTGGCGTTCATTCTTTAGTGAAGTAAAAATAGAGATCCTGATTCCCATTATTACCCGCACTGATATATTAGGGATTATGGGCTTTTGCAATAAAATAAATGGACAACCCTTCCTGGAAGAAGAGGTCGAATTTTTAAACTCGCTGGCCAATATTGCCGCCACCTCGATCGAGAACGCCCTGGTTTTTGAAGAGATTAAAAAGGTGAACCGGCAATTAGATCATAAAATTCAGGAATTAAATACCCTGTTTGATATCGGTAAGGAATTGAATTTAACCCTGGAGAAAGAAAGGATCCTGAAATTGCTGTCTTACGCCTTGATGGGTCAGGTCACCGTAAATAATTTTCTAATCGCTCTCAAGGAAGGCGATGGTTTCCGGGCAGCCATGGTCAAAGGCAGCACGTTTGCCTTGAAAGAAGGTGAATTGTGCAAGACCATGTGCGAAAAATGTGCCCTACTCGCCCGACCCTATCTGCGTGGAGAACTCACTGAATTTGACCAGGTAATGAAGGAGCGGGGTATCTGGGTGGTAGTACCGATGCAAATTCAGAATGAAACCAGGGGATTTATTTTTTTGGGCGAAAAAATCACCCGGCAAGAATACAGCGCAGGAGACCTGGAATTTCTGCAGACACTGGGAAATCTGGCCATTATATCTTTGGAAAATGCCCGCTTGTTCCAGGAAACACTGGAAAAGCAAAAAATGGAAGAAGAAATGAATCTGGCCCGCAAGATTCAGGCCCGGCTATTTCCTAAATCCATGCCGGAACTGCAAAAAATTAAAATACAAGGTACAAATGTTCCCAGTAAACAGGTGGGTGGCGATTATTATGATGTGATTCAAATCGACGATCAAAACTTTGGATTAACCATTGCCGACGTCTCGGGTAAAGGCATGCCCGCATCTCTGCTGATGTCCAATCTGCAAGCCAGCTTGCATTCGCTGAGCCGGGAGAAATATCCTCTGGACAAACTTGTATCGCGTATTAATGATCTTATCTATAACAATACCGATCCGGAAAAATATATAACATTTTTCTATGGTCAATTGAATATTCAGACCCTGAATTTTGAATATGTTAATGCCGGCCATAATCCACCCTATCTGGTACATAAAGATGGCTCCATCCGCGAATTACACGAAGGGGGACTCATTCTGGGTATGCTTCCCGAAACGCCGTACGAGATCGGTGCATGTATCCTTAAAGAGGGGGATACGCTGCTGATGTATACCGACGGAGTAAATGAAGCAATGAACAGTAATGACCAGGAATTCGGTGAATCCAGATTGCGGGAATTTTTAGTAAAAAACTGCTCTGCGTTGAATGTCCAGCAACTTAATGAGAACATTATCCAGGAATTAAAAAATTTTTCGGCTGGAGCACAGCAAAGCGATGACATCACGCTGCTGACCATGCAGATCATTTGCTGAGCGGAGTTCTCATTGGTACGCCCCTATTTAGAAAAACTATTCCAGTTTATACTTTATTTGGGCATTTTTCTGCTGCTGGATTATGTTTTGAAAATCCCCAATTATGTAACGATTTCGATTATTATCGTTATTTTTCTTATCCTGCAAGCACGCATCCAGCAATCGATCCGTACCTATATTATCCGGCGGTTTTATCCACATGTAACCACTATTGAAAATACCTTACAGGAATTCAATTTACAGTTGAACCAGATCGTTGATTACAACGAATTATTATCTGGATATCAGTCTGTATTCGAAAAGATACTACGCCACGGATCCTGGATTTTGTACGTAAACATTGATAATATTTTTGTGCGCAGCCGTGCAAATCCTGTTAATCTGGACTCTCTGCTGCCTCTGGAAATTGAATTACGAATCGAACCAAATAAACAATTACTGCACCCTCTTGCCGACTTGCCGATCCTAAGCGGAGATTTGAATTCTGTTATTTTCATTTTTAAAAACAAAAATCTGGACACGGTACTTTCTATTCCTGGTAGAAACCGTACCGCTGCCCTGTTATTCAGCAGCGCCAGGAATTTTGACTTTCTGATTAAAAAATCCACGTCGGCTTTAGCGGAGAGAGTAATCAATAAATCCGGTCAGATCCTTGAAAATACACTGTTGTACCAGGACATCGTACAAAAAAATCTGCAGATAACAAAACTGTTCGAGGTGAGTCAACAAATATTATCTTCGTTAAATACAGAAAAAATTCTGAATTTTTTGTTACAGGCATTATCGGAGGTTGTACCCTTCGATGCCGGAGTGATATTTTTATTTGATCCTGATTCTAAAAACTTGGTCCGTAAGGTCAGCAAGGGGTATGATCAGGGCAGCGATATTAATCTGAAAGTCGGACAGGGGGCCTGTGGATGGGTGGCTCAAAACAAACAAATATCACTTTTACCAGATGTCAGAAAATCTACCGAGTACTACCCGGCCCGTAAGGAGACACTATCTCAAGTGGCTCTGCCATTACTTTTTCAGAATGAGTTGATAGGTGTGTTGTGCCTGGAAAGCAACCGTCTGGGTTATTTTACCAACCGTTTATTGGAATTGTTGAATATTTTTGCTATGCAGGCGGCCAGCGCACTGAATAATGCCAAGCAGTTTGAAGTCTTTTTAACTAAACAATCTCTGGAACATGAGTTGTTAAAAGCCAGTAAGGTTCAAAAGGTACTATTACCCAGTCAACCCCCTTCCTTTAATAATTTAAATATTTCATTTACT
>Ga0153915_10006467_pt1 | contig 10998 bp, 9 predicted proteins | sample Opewatmetagenome_2_FD_107003 | JGI IMG/M metagenome (GOLD analysis project Ga0153915, IMG submission 107003) | Freshwater wetland microbial communities from Ohio, USA - Open water 3 Core 3 Depth 3 metaG | ecosystem: Environmental > Aquatic > Freshwater > Wetlands | place: USA: Ohio, Lake Erie...
CGATGCGCATGGGAATGTGTAAGTATCGCTGCGGAATCAAGTAAGGGAAGAACGACATTCCTTTTTTCGATGCTTCCGGGTCACCTCGGTTTTGGACAAACCCACACGAAAACCGGAAGAACCTTGGCCTGCCTGTTCACTCAAAGCGCAGGATATTCCAGAGTTCCAGCAGAGGCAGCCTTATTTCGACGGCGTCATCCGTACGCTCGGTCACCAGGGGCAACACAGCCTTTCCAGGAGCGTAAGCATAACACCGTTTGGGAAGCGATCCTCCGAAGAGAGAACGGGCGACCTTGATCACCAGATCCCTCTGGGGCAGGATATGATCATCGTGATGATCGTAATTCCGGTTCAGGACATGCAGAAGCACCGCTCCGCTCTCGTTTTTTGTGCGGGCCAGCAACCAGACTCTTGATGCCCCTTTACAGCAGAGAGGCGAGCGGATCTCTGCTGAAAGACGTGTTGCGCCATCCCACATCACAACCCTGTCCTTGGGGAACCTCTGAAGCATCGCTTTCTGATTCACCCCCAACTCCACCGTCTTTGGAACCACGATCACGTCATCTCGGGTCAGGAGATCCTCATCCTTCCCAGATTCGGAGGCATCATCGCCCATTTCCACTATCGAACAAGGAATGTTCGCGTTGACCAACGCTGCGATCGCCTGTGCCGGATTGTGTTCGCCTCTCAAGGCGTTTCCATTCCACAAAACCCCGACTTTAGCAAAAGTCTCATACCCATCGAAGAGTTGTTCGTTCTGGCGGACGAAAAGATAGAGATCTGCATAGTCTTCGATCTTGTTATGCAGCGACTGCGTGCCGGCTCTGTCAGAGTAGCACCATTGATTTTCACTGGGCACGAGAAAGCATTGCCCGAATGCAAAAGCCTCAGCTATCCAGTAGCGGCACAAGTTGATAGCTCCGTGATCCTTGATATAAGCCCAACTACGCCCATCAGCCGTTGCTGCGACTCTACGATGGACCATGTCGCCGCTCTTGTAGGCATAGGCCGCAGACACCGAGAGTGCCTCATCTCGTAGATGCTCCCATCCTTTCTCGGAGGGCTCCATTCCAACCTCACACGAATAGTAGCCAACGAGTTCACGCACCGCGATCGCGCGATCACTTGACGGGTCTCCGTTGACACTGAAGGCTAGGCGCCGTCCGGATCGTTTCCAGGCATACGCCTCCATCATCCTTATCGTTTTCACCATTGCCAGCATCTGGAATCTCTTGAACTCCGGGTAAAGAGGCAAAGTCTCCCGACGCCGGCTATAGTCAGCAACCCCACGTACCCCATGTTCCTTCAGGAACTGGGCATAGTTGAAGGTGTCAGGATGTGTGACTCCGAGCTTCGCCAGGCTCTCCCCTGAGAAATTCAGTTGGAGATAATCTCGAAAGAGCCTGAGGCAGGAATCGCAGAAACATCCATTGAATTGCAGCGTACCGGCGGTACCCGCAAAATCGTCGAAGTGGAGTCCGTCGGGCTTTGTAGCGAGTGCATCGCAGATGCATTCCCTCAGGAAGTCCCTATATAGAGGGCTATTGGTGCAAAACCAATAGGGCCGTCGTCCCGAGCCGTCGTTCGCGAACGCATCCCACATCCATGGCACTGTAAGGGGATTCCCATCAATGTCACGGCAGACGGCCTGGGCGTAAGCGGGGCATCGCTCCATCATCCTCCGGATGGATGTCACGAACCCCACGCTTATGTTGAACCTAATGCCCAGCTCCCTCGTCCGCGTCAACAGCGCGCGGTAAGCTTCCCCCGCGGGGCGGGCAACTGGCGGTGGCTCTCCCCAATCGATCACAGTGACTCCGCACTTTGAGTATCTGTCCGGGTTGGCGAATCCGAATGCCACAACATCCGAGTGCCGGAGAGGATCCCTTTGAAGGTCTTCGGCCGTCGGCTGCGCCGGACTCCCCAAGCCACGAGCCCCAACCATGGCGATGCAACAGAACATCGCGCGTCGGAATCTGCCGCACACGCCAAATTTACTCTCCGCAGAACGCATCGGGACGCCCCGGGGATCCGGGCACCCACGAATTCTCGCGAGCCTTGTGTTGGTCAGTTCACACTCCACATGAATCGAATCTGCCGCTCGGTCTCACCGATCCAGGAATTTCCTAGAGATCCTCGGCAAAAAATCAATGAACTGGCCAAGACGCGGGAATCGATGCCTACCGAAGATCAACCGATGTGCGATGAAACGTCTCACCGCACTCTGAAGTCGAGCGACCCTCCCCATTCTCAACACATCCCTTTGGATTCTCCAACACTCCAACAGACTACGATTGGCTCGCTTGGTCGAGATTCCTCCAATATAGAAATTGCAGATGGCCCGATCCAGATAGCCTGCCCTCGCCCCCTTAAGGTAGCACCGGGCTGAGATGAAATAATCGCCACTGATCCCATAGGTGAGGTCATAGGCAGGCTCATCGAGAACGCGGCGCATGAAAAAGGTGGCCTGGTGAACCCCGGGTACGCTATGTCGGATGGCCTTCTCAATTGGCCGCGGCGCCCGGTACCAAATCGATTCGTCCGCGAATCGGTAGTTCGCGCCGCCATACAACAGCTCCGGTTCCCCGCAATCTCCGATCTTTTGGTGAACCGTCGCCAAGGAATCGGCATCAACGAGGTCATCCCCGGCGTTGAGATACAGCAAATATCTTCCATGAGCCATCGATGTCCCTTTGTTCATCGCATCATAGATGCCATGGTCCGGTTCGCTCACCCATCGGAGTGAGGGATGCGTGATCCCGGAGAGGAACCCTAGCGTCCCGTCCTGTGATCCGCCGTCAATGACGAGCCAGTCGAAATCCGTCCAGCTTTGCCGGATGAGCGATTCCCAGGTTCTCCTAAGGCCGGGGCCGTCATTCAGCGTGACGGTGATCACCGAGAGGAACGGAGCCGCCGTGCCGGAGCGGACCCCGCATCGCCCTGGCTCGGCAAGCCCGTGCACTTCGTGCCTTCCCGCCGTCATCAGGCTCATTCCGGATCTAGAACCTCCCTGCCCCCGCATAGCTGGTGCCCCCATGCCCTGCACCGCTTTTTCAAGGATGAGTATCGGTCTTGCAGGTGCCAGTACAAGCCTCCGGCATGATAGCGCAAAGCGGTCTGCAGATAAGGGCGGAGGCACGGATCGAGACCCGTTTGCCCACCTTCCCCCACGCAACTGCCATCGATCAGTGACAGGTATCTCTCTACCATCAGGTCTCCTGAGAACGATGCGCGCGCTACATCACCGCACCGTGCCGAGATATCTCCGAACAATGTCCGGTCAGCCGCGAGGGTCAGGATTGCACGAGCATATCCGGCAATATCCGATCTCTCAATCAAAAAGCCGGTTCGCCCCTCTTCAACCATCTGGTCCGTCGAACCTTCGAGCCTCGCCACCACCGGAACGGCTCCTGAGGCCATGGCTTCGAGAATCGCATGGGGGGTCCCCTCATAGTCGGAAGTAAGAAGGCACACATCAGCTTCAGTCCAGAAACGCTTCACGTCCCCCCTAGCGACGACCCCCCAATATCTGACTCTCTCGCTCCCCGTTACGTCCTTCAGCGCACTGATGAAACGTCGCGCATCTTTGCCCTCTCCGCCAATCTCGAAACGAAAATCGGCCCCCGCCGACCGTAGCATTCGGGCTATCTCGACGATACGGGATATTCGCTTCTGTTCCTCGCACAGACGCCCAAGGTATGCGATCCTCGTCTGGTCGTGAGACCTCCGTTGAATATCTTCTTGCCCGTCGGTGTCGCTGATACCCATCCCGAATCCCACGGGAATGACCTTTACGTTCGAAATGCCCGGCGGGATTTTTCGCCTTATATTCTCCGATACAGCCACAATCCAGCTCAGCCGGTCTGCTCCCGAACATCCCATGACGAGTTCGCTCTCGATTGGCGCGTGGATGACACTTAACCTGCATCCCCCCTGCAATTGGGCCATCGCCGCCTGGACGTGCGTGACAGCGCTATTGAAAATAGCAGCGTATTCCCCTCGCAGCAGAAATTGCTGGGTCTTGCTGATGAATACTTCGGGTGATTCCAACGCTCGCTGCCCGTAATGAATCTCCGAGAATACCGAACCCAACTCTTTTTCAAAGCCCGCTCGCCTCCGATTGCAGTAGAGATCGCAGCTATATCCTCTCGCCCTCAACCCGCTCCCCAGCGTCATGGCAAATGTCCCAAATCCGCCGATGCCGTACTGCGGAATCGCGATCAGTACCTTTTTCACTTTATAACCCGCCCGGGATTTCCAACCACCACCCTGCCACTTGGCACCGTCGTAGTGACCACTGCTCCAGCGCCAATGTGGGTTCCCTCTCCCACGGAGATCTCCCCTAACAGGATCGCGCCAGCGCCCACATCCACCCCATCACCGACAACCGGCGCCCCTCCGTCGTCACACTTCGAGCCAATCGTGACTCCATGCCTCAGGACGACATTCTTGCCAATCCGCGATGCAGGATGCACCACCAAGCCGAATCCGTGGAACACCCTCAGCCCTTCACCGATCGAGCACGCCAAAGGCAAATATATGCCTATTAGCGGGCAAAACACTCTTGCATAGTATGCCCTGTAGACCAGTGAAGGCAGCCACCAGAACACTCGACTCCGCCGTTCCCGCAACAGCACACCGATCCGATAATGCAATACAATCAGGGCACCCACAGGACACGTATTGCCACGGTATTCCTTGATCAGATCTTTGACCGTCATCTCTTTCCCCTTATCTTGGGCACAATCATTTGTCATGCCATCTCACTCAGGGTTGGGGGATCCGGATCTTCTCAAGAAAGCCCTTCAAATCTTTTCCCCACCGTACCGGAGAGAAGACGTCCAAGCAATGCTTTCGTCCGGTTGCTCCCAGCGAAGATCGTAGGTGCGCGTCGCCCGCCAAACGGCAGATGGTCTCTTCCACCTCCGCCGCGGAATTCTCCCGGGAGATCAGCAGGCAGTGCTTTCCATGCTCCAGATAGTCGGGGATGTCTCCAACACCGGACACGATCACGGGTTTCCCGCTGGACAACATCTCCGGTAAGCGCGTTGGGAAACATGCCATCGACTCTTTGGAGTCGTCATGGAGCAAAAGGAACATATCGGCCTCATCTAGATAGTTCGCATATTCCTCCGGAGATACGTACCCAGGGATGGTGATGCGTCCAGCAATCTGGGAGTCGGCTTTCACTTCACGACAGAATTCTCGGCCTTCGGGCCATGCTTGGGACTGTCCCAGCACCGTGAACCGCAGCGCCGGAATCCGCCGCATCGCCCCTCGGACTGCCTCCAACATCACGCCCGGCAAATCACGCCGATACAATTGTCCTGAGTACAAGAGCGTTATCTTCTGATTCGCCTCATCTCTCGGCTTGTGCCTCATGTTCCCCAGCGAATCGATCGGGCATGGAACAGGCACCCTGATAACCGGTGTCATCCTCATTTCCGCATACTTCAACCAAGGTGTAGAGATAGCGACGACCCCGTTGAGCTTCTCCCAACAAAATTTCAAGAAGAGCTCCTGATCCCAATAAAGCCTCCGTTGTACGGTCTCCGGGGGCCACCATTCAGTCAGGTGCGCTATGGCGGGAATCCGAGAATCCCGGCAGACTCGCAGCACACTACGCCAGAACAGCCAAGACGGGCCATACATCCAGACGTGGGTAATACCGCGATCTGTGATCGCCTTTTTCACTCTCCGCCCGATCATCCCGCTCAGAAGCAATTTTCTAGCCCGGCGCGCCGCCGGACTTGCGCCGACAAACACGGAAGAGAACTCCGTACCGTAGGGGTCTTGCCCCGACGAGTTTCCGCTTGGGGACTTCGTCAGGCAGATCACCTCGCAACATATCCCTGCTTCCCGCAGTCCATAAGCCAGCCTCTGTATGTGCTTGGCATTCGCCGGCCCTTCAGGAAATTCCGCTGGGAGGAGAAACAGTACTTTCATGGGGAGGAGTCAGGTCTGATAAGGACTGGCTTTTTCTGGACGCGCAGTATCGGAAACTCACTTCGATCCCGAGGATCGGAGCCTCCCTGAAGGACATTGGTCTATCCCCCCAAGGCTGCTTTCGTCTTGAGGAGACAAACGCCAGAACAGGTCCGCCCGCCTCGGGCGGTTACGACTCCCCTTCAAACACGGATACCTAGTCTTCACCTTCCGTCTTTCACCGATTCCAGATCCCTCTGGCAGTCCCGCTGAGGATTTTTTCTACTTGGATCTTCCACAGAAAGCATAATGGCATCAGACACGCGATCGGCCCCAAGATCACGCCCTCGACGCCCAACCCACAGATTTTCACAAGAAAGATCGTAAGGGGGATGTTTAGGACGGCGATTGCAGTCGCCGCGTAGCACTGCAATTGAACCTTGCCCGTACCGTTGATAAAATTCACGTAGATCGCACACCAGCAGTTGATCACGACATAAACGCCCATTGCCCATGACACCGCGGTGGGGACATAGATCGCATTTCCCAACCACATACTGTAGAATTGCGCAGCCGCGATTGACATCACCACGGACATCAACACCAGCAGCATCCAGATACTGCGGAGAACTGCGATCGTGTGATGAACCCATTCAAAATCATTCTGGGCATAGGCCTCTGTGTATGCCGACCAGAACGGCGCGAGAGGAATCGCGAACAGGATCGTCAAGATGCTGTAGTACTTGTAGGCGACGTTGTATTCTACAACTTGAGCTGGACTGAAGAGGTGAGTGATAAGGATATTGGGAGAGAGGAAGATCGCAATCCCCCCGATTTGGATTATGAAAAACCGGATTCCGAGCGGCAGCAGTTCCCGCAGGCACCCAAAATCCACCATCCGAAGCGACGGCCGCACCTCCCGATACGTGCGCGCGAACAGCCAAAGGGAAGCCCCCGAAGGGACCACTGCCAAAGGCACTCCGAGCGCTAGCGCTCCGGACAGGAGCGATGCGCGCTCGCGGGTGTGCACCAATATCCACATGAGTATCAATGAGGCGAAGCTCGCCAGAATTTCGATACCATAACTCAACGCGGGGCGTTGGAAGGCAATCACGATCGTATTGATCAGACCGGCCACGAGACGCACCACGAAGATGGTGAAGCAAAGCAACACGATGCTCTCAAGCTCTTGCCTCGCATGAGAATCCGTATTCAGGATCGCCTGCCAATCCAGCAGGCGGTGGCCCGCAAGAAACACAAGATATACCGCGCCCGCTATAATGCCTATCGTCGCATAAGTCGTGCTTACGAAGACCTGTGCCCGGTGCGCGTCGGCCCGTGCCCTCGTCTCAGCCAGTTTGTTGCGCAATCCGTTGCCCAACCCAATGTCGAAAAGGCTCATCCAGCCGAGGAAAGAGCTCAATGTGAGCCACACTCCATAATCCGACTGGCTTAGGTACTTCAGATTTAAAGGGACAATCAGGAAGCTCGCGCACATTCCCATTCCACGCAGCAGGAACATAGCAATGATGTTCCATTTCGTTCGGATCGATCGTGAATGCCCGCTTTTAATAAACCGCAGCAGCGAGAGGGAGAAGGCCCGCGATCGGATCTGCCTCAGAAGGTGCCTCATCTTGCTGGGTTCCTCGGGCCTCCCAATCAGCACCGGGGGCGAACGCATGCGGCTCCAGCGGTCAACCCCGTCGGCCGCACGATCGATCCACTGCTGACCAAACGCACATCATGGGCCAGCCTGTTTAGGAGAAAACCGTAACTGCCACCGACGAGCAACGCTGTTTGCGGAGAATAGAAGGATGGCGCCATCATTGGGAAAAATGCCAAGAACAGAGTCCACGCAGCCACGATCCCAATGATGGACTCTAAGGGGGTCTTCAGCCGCTTCATCCTCCGCAGGCAATGAATCGGTAGGTACACGAGCGTTCCAAGCCAAAAACCAGCTCCGACAAGGCCGGTCGACGCAAACAGCTCATACGATCCGGTATGGAGGGGGATCGCGCCGCCAGTCCTGGGATCCACAGGTCCGAGGCCGGAATAACCAGTTCCGAAGCCCATGCCCATGAATTTCGATTTCCATAATACTTCCGCCCAGATCTTCCAATGCAACAGATACTCTTCATTTGAGTCCGCGAATTGGCCCGAGTCTCTTCCGGTCAAGGACAAGCTCCTGAGGCGCTCCCGAAAGATATCCTCACCGAAATACCAGACTCCTGCCACAAAAAGCATAAGTCCGGCGGTCGCGCCAACGACACCGCTCACCAGCATGTGGCGTCTCGTGCTTCCAAGGAGCCACCCGCTTATCGTGAACCCAGTGGTGATCACGACCAACGAACGAATCATTGCCAGTCTCCGGAAACTCAAGCCAAGTCCGAAAACCAGGAGCAGCGAGATCACAAAATAGAAGAACGCCCATATCTTGCGCTGGTTCTTCATCCTCTCGACCGCGATTCCAAGGTTGATGGCCGCCGCGAACCCGATGAGGTCCAGAGCCTGGCCATCTCCGATGACAGCCTGCACGTTTCCGGCGATCGTCACTCCCCCAGAACTGGCCGCCGTCAAGACTGAATATACCAGCTTGATCAAGGCTGCGATCGTCGCGCCGATGAATAGCGCTCCAAAATGTTCCAAGCGAACACGACCTGAGGAAGTCAGCATCGCCGTAGAAACGGCGATGAAAAATGAAAGCATCGCAGGGGTACGAAATGCAAAGCCGCCCGTGAATTCTCCGCTCAGTGCCGCAAGAGTACTACCCCAAAGAGCCGTTGCGCAACCTGTCGTCGCTGCGATATACAACACACGTTCCCGTGGGATCTCTGTCAGGCTCAACAAGCAGCCGACTGCCAATCCGAAACTCACAATCAGGCCATAGTACCGAGCAAACTTCTCCGGGTCGATCATCCCAAACCCGGAGAGAAATGTATCCGTAGAAAATTGCATCATGTACATGTCCAGATTCGGCAGGAAGAGCACCAACCCTAGACATACGCAGAACGACAACACGATGAACCCTCCCCATGGGGCAGGATCCCCGGGCGCCCGTCTGGTTCCGGTTTGCGAAATCATCCCCTAATCTCCTTTACGGATAGCGCCATCCCATCCTTCTTGAATCCCCGCTCGATGGCTGAAGCGATTTGGTCATCGGAGATCTGGGTGAGGCAGAACGCTTCCGGATACTGGCACTGCCAGCCGCACTCGAAACACGGCAACCGGTTGGTGAGCCACACCTGATTCTCGTTTCGCCGCCAAGGGGCAAACCATCCATAATGGCCGCCTCCGAGAAGTGCGACCGTCGGCACATCCATGGCGATCGCCAGATGGGCCGGGCCGCTTTCCGGACCGAAAAACAACCCCGCCCCCGCAATTTCCTTCACGAGATCGGACAGGGAATTTGTCATTCTCAAGACCACCTTGATGCCGCCATCCAACCCCAGATTGTGTACGAGAGTCTCTCCCCGGTGCTGATCTGCACGGCTGCACACCACGGCACATTCGATTCCGAGTCTGCCGACCACGGAAGGGAGCACTCGTCCGAGCTGTCCGGCATCAAGGTCCCGGATCGTCTGTCCTGCGAAAGGAGCCACCACCAGCAGGCTTGGATTTCGCCTCACCTCAGCCGGAGGGTTGAGCCACCTCCCTTGCGGCGCAGTCGCCGCTCGGGGCAGGAACCGCCCCACGACGGCCCGGTTCCACGTGATCTCGGTGCACTCGCCTTCTCCATTCGCTGGCGGGACCTCGCATTCCTCGTCGAAGACGAGCCGGCTGCTCTTGACCAGTTCCCCCTGGAAATTCGGCCACTTTGAAGAAGGACTTCCCACCGTCTTCGCCGCCGGAATCGCCGAGACCAGAAGATCATTATGCATCGAGCGATGATGCCTCAGCGAAACCAGGATATCCACGCCTTGGGCGAATACCGGATGGTTTCGCTGGCTCCACAGGAAAACCAACGTCTTGAGCAACGACTTCCCCGGCAGGTCAGCCTCGATGATCTCCAGTCCCGGGAACTCCATCCTCACCAACTCACTGGCCCGCCTCCAGCAAATCAGCACGCAATGATCCACTCCATACTCCCGGACAACCGCCCGGATGGCCTCCAGCGCCAGCACCATATCCCCCAGTCCGTCGACTTTGAAGATCCCGCAAGTCTTGTGGGGCAACGTCCTGGGTTTCCGACGCCTTAGCATCAGCCCGTAGATCAACCGATTCAGATTCGCATGTAGTTTCAACATCAGTCCCGCTCATCGGCGAACGTTCCCACCATTCTCGCAGGGTTCCCGGCCCAAATTGTCCCTTCTGGCACCGACCGGGTCACTATCGATCCGGCGCCGATCACGGAGCGTGCACCGATCGTGACTCCTTTCAAGATAGTCACGTTTGCACCGACAAAAACATCATCTTCAATTCTCACTGGAGCGGTCTTGATCGCCCCGAAATCGCTCGGATCCCGCCGCCGCAAATGATCCAGGGGATGAAAATCGTGATCAGCGATGATTGTGTTTGCGCCGACAAGCACATGATTCCCGATAATAATCTCCTTCCTGGCACTAATCGTCGTACCGGAGAACCCGCAATCATCCCCAATGATGACGGTGGCCCCTGAATAGGCGCCCAGCGTGCATGGGTGGTTCACGCCGATCAGGTTCGCGCTTGTGCAGTTCACCAGATGCAACCGGCGCCCGACGACCACACGTGCACCGCGGTAGCGTCGGATGATCGGCATTCCCGCGGAGACCAATCCCCTGCCGACACCGATCCCTGCCACACGAAAGAGCAGGGACGCAGCCGCCGTACACCAGATGGTATATGCCGCCATTCGCAAATCGTGATACAGATTGATTCCTCTCATTGGTCGGCCGGGATATAGTTGTTTCGAAAACGCACGGGATACTCAGAGGCTATTTGTCCCCCACAGGCACTTGCCGCCCCCCCAAAAAAAGGGTTATTCGCGGATTTTAGTGGGTTTCGGAGGGAAGATTGCCTTGAAAGGGGTGTGTTGGGGTGAAGCCAGGGTCGGGGGCCGGCGCTCGGCCTTGCTTCGGATCGCATTGCGATCCTGGC
>Ga0153915_10006468_pt1 | contig 10997 bp, 6 predicted proteins | sample Opewatmetagenome_2_FD_107003 | JGI IMG/M metagenome (GOLD analysis project Ga0153915, IMG submission 107003) | Freshwater wetland microbial communities from Ohio, USA - Open water 3 Core 3 Depth 3 metaG | ecosystem: Environmental > Aquatic > Freshwater > Wetlands | place: USA: Ohio, Lake Erie...
AAACCGGTTATAAACCATATTTTTTTATCCTCCGGTGCAAGGCTGTTCGTTCAATACCCAGCTCAATTGCTGCTTTACTTATATTGCCACCGTGTTTATCCAGTGCGGAAAGGATAAGGTGTTTTTCGTTTTCAGTCAGATTTAGTGTATCAGGTACTGCATCCGACAAGATACGATAACTAGGGCTGAAGTCCTTTTCTCTAATGGTGTCACTGTCAGCCATTATCACTGCTTTTTCAACCTCATGATGAAATTCACGCACATTTCCTGGCCAGGGATAGGACTGAAGGGCCCTGACAGCGCCAGGAGCTACCGAAAGAATCATTTTATTATATTTTCTGGTATATACAGCCAGATAATGGTCAAGAAGCAGCGGGATATCATCAAGCCGTTCTCGCAGTGGCGGAACGCGGATTTCGAAAGTATTTATCCGGAATAAAAGATCCTGACGGAAAAGGTTTTTCCTTACCAGTTCAATTAACGATTGATTTGTAGCACAAACAAGCCGGATGTCCACCGGAACTTCCCTGTTTGATCCTACCCTGGTCAATCTCCTGTTTTGAAGCACTGACAGCAATTTGGGTTGAAGAGAGACGGGCAGATTTCCTACTTCATCAAGGAAAAGAGATCCGCCTGAAGCAAGCTCAAATCGTCCCGGACGATCCTCCTTTGCATCGGTAAAGGCGCCTTTTATATGACCGAAGAGTTCCGATTCAAAAAGCCCTTCATGAATTGAACCCAGGTCTACCGTTATAAAGGCTTCGTTCTTCCTGTTTGATTTCCGGTGTAGTTCTCTTGCTACCAGTTCTTTTCCAGTTCCATTTTCTCCGAGAATAAGAACATTGGCGTCAGTAGGTGCTACTTTGTCCACAAGCTCTCTGACCCTGCATAAACCACTGGAATTTCCAATCATATGCGAAAACGGAGAATCCAGATCTTCGATAAGCTTCTGTCTGGTATTTTTCAGTTTAACAAGCTCCTGCCGTGCATTCTTCAGTTCAAGAGCAGAGTTTATTGTAGCGAGCAGTTTCTGATTCGACCAGGGTTTTACCACAAAATCAACTGCCCCTGCTTTCATGGCTTTTACAGCAATTTCCGTTTCCCCATATGCCGTAATGGGAATGATCATTATCCCCGGATCCGCTTCAGATATCTTTTTTATCCAGTACAAACCCTCTGAACCGTCGTTTTTCCCCGGGGAATAATTCATATCAAGCAACACAAGATCGATTCTATCTGATTTTATATGGCCCGGGATCTTCTCCGGATCATTCTCTGTTATGATCTGTGCAAATTGTCTGTGTAAGAAAATCCTGGCAGTATTCAGTATAACACTGTCATCATCAACTATCAATATTCTGCCATGACTGTTCACCGAAACTTCAGAGGATATGATGGACTATTGCTGCAATTGTGTGTTTTCGCACATAAAATGTGTGAATTCGCTCATGAATTGATTTTCAGTTTGAAATATATTAATGTAATTAATTGTAAATTAATAAATTAAAATTGTTGGCATGTGAATTGGATAAAAGTCAAAGTAAATTTAATAAATTAATACAATGTTTTTCCAGTTTTTTAAAACCTCCTTACGGATATTTATCAGGGAAAGAGTTTATTCCATTCTGAACGTATTGGGACTCTCGACCGGAATTGCTGTTGCCCTCATCATTTTTCTTTATCTGCAAAATGATCTTACCTATGACAGGTATCAGGATAATGCAAAGAATATTTACCGTGTCAATTCAATTTACATTTCGTCAGGCAAAGAGAATAAGTTCGCCCTGTCTCCGGTTTCCTTCGGGCCAAGAATAAAGGAGGAACTCCCTGAGGTAAGGTCTTATACAAGGATTGCCGGAATGGGAAAAAGAATGTTAAGCCTTGGTGATGAGAAATTTTATGAAGAAGGCATATATGTTGCTGATTCAACAATTTTTGATGTTTTTACTCACCACTTTATTTTTGGCAGTCCGGGGACCTGCTTAAGATCGCCTAATAGCATTGTCCTGACTGAAAAGCTTTCCAGAAAATACTTCGGGGATAAGAATCCAGTTGGAGAGATCCTGGTTCTTGATAAATCTCAATCGTTTCAAGTTACAGGCGTTATACAGGATCTTCCTGAAAATGTCCATCTTCGTTATGATGCACTGTTACCGATTAAACTGTATGATCCAAACGGGGAATCAAAAAATGCATCTTTCTTTGACATTAATGTGTATACTTACCTTCTGATGCCTGATGATTATGATCCCCAGCAGTTTTATGGAAAATTTCCTGCATTTTATGAAAAATATGCAGCAGGTTTAGGTAAAAAACTCAATCAGCAATATAAAGCTGTTCTCCAGCCTTTCCTGAAAATACATTTTTCAAAGGAATGGTCATATGATCTTCCGAATGGTAACAGAACCTATATTATAGCTTTTCTGATAATAGGATTGTTAGTATTGACCCTGTCGTGCATAAATTATCTGAATCTCACAACAGCAAGGGCTGAAAGCAGAAGAAAAGAAATTGCCATAAAGAAAATATTGGGATCAAAACGTCTGGACCTGGTGAAGCAGTTTCTCGGCGAATCGGTTCTTCTGGCAATTGCAGGTATGCTATTGGCTCTTGGAATTGCACAGTTCGTTCTTGGATTCACTTCGTTTAACCAGTTAATAGATAAGGATCTCCAGATAGAAGTGACCAGAAATACCTCTCTCCTGGCAGCTATTATTATATTGACAATAATTGTTGGGCTGGCTTCGGGTTCCTATCCAGCCTTTTATTTATCTCATGTGCACCCGCTAAGATCAATGCAGCGAAATTTTGAGAATTCTCCAATTTCATTCCGGAAATTACTTGTGATATTACAAATAGTAATTTCGATTGGTGTAATCATCTGCACTAATTTAATTGACTTGCAGATAGAATATGTCAGGACAAAGGACCTTGGCATTAATAAACAGAATCTTCTCATTGTGCCTTTGCGTGATACGCTCGTGTCCAATCATATCAGCGCTTTAAAAGAGAAACTTAAATTAAATACAGCAATTGAGTCGGTATCAACTGCCTATTCCCTGCCGGCAGGAGGATTGGGAAACAACCTTTACAGAGCTGAAACGGAAAACGGAATGGAAGAAAACAATTTTTACAGCCTTTTTGCCAGCTATGATTTTATCAGAACTATGGGAATATCATTATTGTCCGGAAGAGACTTTAACCGTGAAATTCCATCTGATTACAGGTCAGCGTTTATTATAAATGAAACACTTGCAAAAAAAATGAGATGGAATGAACCACTCGGAAAGAGGTTACAGCAAAATTTCGGAGCCAATGGCGTGCCGTTTTATGATGGTGTTGTCATAGGCGTTGTAAAGGATTTCAATTATGCCTCATTGCATAATCCAATCGAACCTATGGTTCTCAGGTTACAGGGTCAGGAAGGTGGACAGTTACTGGTAAAAATGACCGGGCAAGACTTGATAAAGACCATGAAATACATTGAAACAGCATGGAAGGAGCTTTCGGATGAGTTTCCCTCAGATTATTCTTTTATCGACAGGAATTTTGACATGCTGTATAAAAAAGACCAGCAGCAGAACAGACTGGTAAAGATTTTTTCATGGATATGTATCCTGATCTCTGTATTGGGATTATTGAGCCTTTCATCATATATTACAAAGACCAGGACCAAAGAGATTGCTATCCGCAAAGTTTATGGAGCATCCGTCAAAAATGTTGTACTGATGTTATACCGTGAAGTACTGATACTTGTTCTGATTGCAGCACTTATTGCCGCGCCTCTGTCGTACTGGCTGACAGGGAAGCTTCTTAATGCCTTTGCATACAGGGCAGGATTCAGTATCAAAACAGCCCTGGCTACAGTAGCCGGTGCAATTGTACTGGCGCTTGGAACGGTAACCTATCATTCACTTAAAGCTTCATATACAAATCCTGCAAGATCGCTTAAGTACGAATGAGGGATTCTCTTTTGCAGAAATCAGTGCCATAGGGGAATTATCAAGTAATGATAATTGACCATCATCATCCCGGGAAAATAAAATGATGTTGTTCCACTCTCGCTGGCAGGGTTGGTCATAAAATCTGCTTAATGTCTTTTCCAAGAAAAGCTGCCTTTTTATCTCTGTAAAAATAAAGGGCAACCATGAAATAAATATAAGATGAGGTAAATTCAAATACTTCACCTGAAGTCCTATAATAATCAATACTTTTATTTTGCGGGAGAATAAAGTATTTGAGGATATAAAAGACACACCAGCTTAGAAAGAAGAAAATACCAATTGTTACAGGGGCAACAGGTATTCGCATATTCTTATTTTTAACCTGATGAGGTTTAAAATGATAAAAGAACAAAGGGATACAGATTAAGAAAATCACCGAAAAAATCCTGTAAAGTATATTTATATCCAAAAAACGTTCAAAGATTATCTTTTTAGCTCCATTACCTTTCATGCTATCAAATGTCGTTAGGTTATGAATATTAAATTCGTGCTGCACATTTATTTCGCTTATGGATTCCGGGGTGTGAAAATTAAATATTCGTTGACCCCAGGAAATTTCTTCACCAAAACCAAAGAAAAAGACCAGAGACAGGAGAAGTAAAAACAAATTCCTGGTTTTAAGGAAAATTATGAAAAACATTACAGATACTATCAGCAAAAAGAAAGCAGTAGAATATTCTAAAAGATGGTCTTCTTCCCCCATACTAATTATCCTCTCATCATTGCAATAAATGAAGATAGAGTAACCCGTGCATATTACCAATATGATGCTGATAATATATAATTTTAAAAACCTTATTTCTCTGAAATAATTCTTTACATATGACATAGCTAAATTATTTAATACAATGCTATTCTTTTTAATAAGTTATAACAAAATTATTGGCCATTGGTTGTCTGTCAAATACTATCATAATTTTTAAAGAAGGTTTAAAAATTATATCAATTACCTTATATTAATATTCTTAAAATTTTATCCCGGAGGCATTTCCTCTGGTATGCCTTCTGAAGCAAAACCTTACTCAATCAAGATTATATTGCAAATTCTCCAATCGGGAAATGCTGTTTTTCTTTACTTCCCCCTGGGGCCTGCCTGCCCTGCCTACCCTGCCTACCGGCAGGCAGGCAGGCGGCAGGCAGGCGGCAGGCAGGGATTTAGGGGTAAGTCCCAGGAGAAGGGCTTTTGATACGGCCTCTTTTTCTTTGTAGACAAGAGGTTTGAAATATCTAACCTTTTCAAAGATATTTCCGAAATAATTAAACTGCCAGATCTTCTGATTGCTGCCATCCGGCAGGAAATATTTTTTTGTATTCTGATTTATCTTGTCTTAACTTTGATAATGAAATAATTAACTCTTAAATATCAAACAGTAAAATATAAGGTTTCTATTATGTTTTTCGTTTAGGTCCGAATCCTTAATCATCAGGGTCATGCACAATATAAAACTGCCTAAACTGAGCTTATGGCTGGAGAAGAAACTCTCTTATCCGGGCTGCACTGACATACAGCTTCAGGGCTTTATAACCAGTTTCGAAAGCCATATTTTTCTCGTGATCGTTTCGTTCTTAGGATACGTCATTCCCTTATCGGTTTTTGCACCCCAGGCTACTATATATATCCATTATATGATCGCATTCAGTTGCCTTTATATTTTCTCCCTGATACTTCAACTTATTTTCCCCAGGCGTCATCTGGTTATACATGCTTTCATCGGATCGGCGATGCACCTGATGACGTTTTACGCTTGCCTTAAGCTGGGAGGCATTGCCACGTCAGGAGGCCTTATTTACGCGGGTATTGCCAATGTTCTTGCTACTATTCCGCGACAAAGGAACTGGTTGCCAATATCAATGTTTTCTATTTTTTCAGTTTGGGTGGTTCTGCTGGTGGTAATGAAACCCTGGCTGCATGTTCCGGATCAGATGACTCAGGGTTTAAACTCAATCCTGTGGATGTCCCATTCGATAATTTTGATCGGGATAGAGCTTGGGTTTGTGCTCCGGTTTATCAGACGGCAGCAGAGGCTTGAAGAACTGGAAGCAAAACATCTGAAAGAAATAAATGAATTTAAAGACCGGTTTTTTACAAATATCACCCATGAATTCCGTACACCACTGACAATTATAGAAGGTATGTCCGACCTGATCGGAAAACAGCCTGAAAAGTGGATGGAAACCGGATTGCAAAAGATTAAGACCAACAGCAGGATCCTGTTGAGGCTGGTGAACCAGATGCTCAACCTGGCGAAAGCCGAATCAGGTGCCATATCCGTTAACCTTGTTAAAAGAGATATAAACACGTACCTGGCCTATCTTGTCGAGCAATTTAATTCGGAAGCCCACAGGAAGGAAATAGATTTGAAATTTGTATCAGCGGAAGAATCATTCGAAATGGATTTTGACCCGGAAAAACTTATGCACATTTTAACTAACCTGCTTTCCAATGCCCTGAAATATACACCTGAGGGCGGGTGGATTGAAGTTAGTACAAGTGCCAGGGAAAACGGGAAAAAATTTTCTATCCAGGTGAAAGACACAGGGATTGGAATAGAGAAAGAACACCAGGACCATCTCTTCGACCGTTTTTACAGGGTGGAACACCCGTTATCCCCGGGAGGTACAGGTTTAGGTCTTGCCCTGACCAAAGAAATGGTACAGCTTCTGGGAGGTAAGATCACAGTTGAAAGCATAAAGGGTGTTGGTTCTGAATTTACAGTTCTACTGCCCGTTACCAGCAGTGCCCCGTTGTCTGATATTCCGGAAGCGGCAGACCTGATTAAAGTTCCGGGTGATCAATATGAAAAGGTCAGTGCTTCCAGAAAACCTCTTTATCCAGTGCAATCCTCCGAGGAGTTACTGTCACCGGGAGCAATTGTTCCGGCTGAACTGCCATTGCTTTTGATTGTGGAAGATTGTTCAGATGTTGTGTTATACCTGCAGGCAATTCTACAGTACGAATACAGGATAGAGGTAGCCGGAGATGGAAGCTTAGGTGTTATAAGGGCCCTGGAGATAATTCCGGATATAATACTGAGTGATGTAATGATGCCGGTCATGGACGGGATTGAAATGCTGGAAAAAGTAAAGAATGATATCCGCACCAGTCATATCCCTGTCGTAATGTTAACGGCTAAGGCCGACATTGACTCACGGCTGGCGGGACTTGAAATGGGAGCTGATGCCTACCTGGCCAAACCGGTCGATGAAAGAGAACTGCACATCCAATTAAAAAATCTTATTAACCTGCGTAAAAAACTTCATGAACGATATGCCTCATTTGAAACACTGCCAAAAACCTCAGATAAGTCCATTCAAAAAGAGGATGAGTTTATGATGAAAGTAAGGCAGATACTCGAAGCTAACATTGCCAAGGATGAATACAGGATCTCACAACTTTGCCAGGAACTTTCAGTCAGTCACGCCCAACTGTACAGAAAATTCAAATCCTTGAGTAATAAACCAATTGCTGATTACTTTAAGGCCCTAAGATTGCACAAGGCGAAAGAGTTGCTTTCAACCACCGACCTGAATATAACAGAGGTAACTTTTAGTGTAGGATTTAAAAGTCTGGCCTATTTCAGTCGTGAATTTACCCATGAATTCGGGATAAACCCCAGGGAATACCGGAAATGAGTTTCTTCATTGGAAGCTCTTATGGAATCCCTGAAAACAAGCTCAAATCTCATTTGAGACTGAGGATAAACTTTTTGAGACAGAGAGTCAAATTTCCGGACGGTAAGTAAACTATTCAAGACTTACGGTAAAACTCATCATTAGCCTTTAGTTTAATTTTGATAAAAAGAATATTATCCGGTAGAATAATAAGTTCTGTTCTTTTTATTAACTAAATTCTTAAAGCTATGAGAGCATTAAAATTTTTTTTGGTATTAGTGGCTGTGATCTTCTCAGGTTTTTCGAAAGACTCACAGAATAACAGGAACGGGGTTACTGTACCTTTTAAATTCGATGGTGTAATCATTACTGATCATTCCACGGAAACGGTATGCACTCCTGAAGGGGATCCATATCCCTATATAGCGCATGCAAGGACCGGTTTGCTGCAGGGTAATCAAACCCATGGTGGGAAATTGATTACCGAACAAAGCACCTGGACAATATTCATCTGCAATACTGATTTTACAAGCAAGATCAATACCTCATATCTTGAAGGTGTAAATACAGTCGCAAATGGTGATTCGTACTCCTATACATGTACCATGCTTACTAATATTGTGACCATGGAAATAGTCTTATATGTCACTGTCACCAGTGGAACAGGTAGATTTGAAGGCGCTACAGGTCAGGCTGTTTTAACCGGAGTTAATACCGGGGGCCGTACTATTCCTGTCAATGGCTGGGGATCTCTTACTTTTCCGAAATGACCACTTAATAATTACATACAGTTCGCCAACATTTGAACTTTGCATTAGGCGGTTATGAATAAATAATTTTCAGTCAAAGAAATATAGAAATAGCCCTCATCCGGGGGCTTTTTGTTTTCAATCCTTTTAACAGCAAGCTTTTACCCGGATGATTTAACTCCCCTCTTTGCGTCAGCAGAGAGGGGAAGGGGGTGAGTGCATGTGCAGAAATCAGGCGAGGATTACTCGCTTCGCTCGTGATCCTCTTCAGAGGTGCTTTACAAGTCAAAAGCCTTGCAGTGCTAACGCGCTGCTATGGGTTTTTTGTTTCTATCCCTCGCTTGAGCAAGCTCAGCTCGGGCTGTCAGCAAAAAAGCCCTGGTGCAATTGCACCAAGGCTTTTGATTTGTAGACAAGAGGTTTGAAATATTTAACCTTTTCAAAGATATTTCCGAAATAATTAAACTGTCAGATTCTCTAAAGATAACTTCCGAATTTACAGAATAAAAATTTGAATTTTGCAATACATTGACTTAACTTTGATTGATTAGCAATTAATTACAGGAACAGCCATGAACTCAGATGTTTTTATTAGTTATTCCCACATGGATAAAAATGCTGCCGATGCCGTATGCTCAATTATGGAACAAAATGGTATTCGCTGCTGGATAGCCCCGAGAGATATTACTCCGGGCTTGCCTTTTGCTGAAGCTATTATTGACGGAATAAAAGGTTCAAGGGTGTTTATCCTGATTTACTCATCCAACACCAATAATTCTTCACAGGTAATCAAGGAAGTTGACAGGGCTGTACATCACAGACTGGCAATAATTCCTCTTCGTCTAGAAGATGTCCCAATGACAAAACAATTGGAGTATTATGTAAGTGATGTTCACTGGATGGACGCGCTTACACCGCCTCTTGAGAAGCACATCGAGAAACTTTGCAGGGTGGTAAAGATTTTGCTAACGATGGATACTCTTGGGAATGAAAATATCAGAAGCGCATTTGAAACAGGACAAGGGAGCGATTCTGGTTGGGAAATAAGGAAGAGGACGAAAGTGCTGAAAAATGTCTTGATTGCAGCAGCAGTAATTGTTCTGGTAGTTGCCGGATTCTGGATATATTCTTCAGTTAAGAAACAATCAAAAGTCAAGTGGGCAAGAGAAACTGCAATCCCTGAAATCATTAAAATGACAGAGGAAAATGATGTCTGGCGAAACCTTGTAGCTCCGTACACACTGGCAGTTGAAGCAGAAAAAATAATTGGTGAAGACACAATTCTAAAACCACTTTTCAGGAAATGTGCCAGGTATATAGATATTATTACAGATCCGCCGGGAGCAAAAGTTTATTTAAAGGAATATATCAGGCCCGACACAGTTTGGACATTTCTTGGTATAACCCCTCTTGACAGTTTCAGGGTCCCGATTGGAATTTTCCGCTGGAAATTTGAAAAAGAAGGATATGATACTCTTTTTGCAGTTGCTTCAACATGGAATATAGGAGGTGATCCTGATCTGATTTCCGGAGGTGATGTATTCCGTAAACTGGACATAAGAGACAGTCTGCCCGAAGGAATGGTCAGAGTGCTTTCAACTGAAACGGAATCAGGTAAACTAAATGATTTTTTTATTGGCAAGTACGAGGTAACAAACAAGGAGTTTAAACAATTCGTTGATGCCGGCGGGTATGGAGAAAAGAAATTTTGGAAGCATGAATTCAGGAAAGACGATAAGGTCATTTCCTGGGAAGAAGCTATGAAGATCATGGTTGATCAGACAGGACGTCCCGGTCCGGCCACATGGACCGGAAGTGATTATCTCGGCGGACATGGGAATTTTCCTGTTTCAGGTGTTAGCTGGTATGAAGCAGTTGCATATGCCGAATGGAAAGTAATGACGCTGCCGACTTCACTTCACTGGAACGTGGCACGTGGCGGTATGACTCCTGTTTTACAAGCGCCTCAATTGGGTGGTTTTGGGATCTTTGCACCATTTACAAATTTCAGAGGAACAGGTACTGTTGCAGTGGGATCGCTTGAAGGTATTACCGCCTTTGGTGCATATGATATGCCAGGAAATGTAAGGGAATGGTGCTGGAACGAAACGAAAGACGGAAGAGTTATCCGGGGAGGAAGTTATCAGGATAATACTTATGAGTTCGAGTTTGAACGTCAAGCTCCTTCATTCGACCGGTCACCACGGAACGGCTTCAGGCTTGTTTATTATCCGGATACAACAAATCTGCCACAGAGTATCTTTGGCCAGAGTACTCCTTATTTCGGGATCGATTTTAAACTTGAGAAACCCGTTACCGATGAAGTCTTCAGGATCTATAGGGGGCAGTTTGCATATGACAGGCGTGAACTCAATCCGGTCATTGAAAAAAGAGAGATTAATCCCGACGGTTGGATTCATGAACTGGTATCATTCGATGCGGCATACGGGAAAGAGAGGATACTCGCCCATCTCTTTCTTCCGGAAGGGAAAGAACCTCCTTCCCAGGCAGTTATATATTTCCCTGGAAGCGCTTCAACATGGTTGCAATCAAGTGAAGGGATTGAAAACTATTATGAATTCACGATGTTCCTTTCCTTCCTTGTAAGGAACGGACGTGCAGTTATGTATCC